>OEIU01000735.1_pt1 | contig 27101 bp, 27 predicted proteins | sample 1539221 | NCBI WGS metagenome assembly OEIU01 (sample SAMN03792071, study PRJEB22550) | activated sludge metagenome | feature: wastewater treatment plant; material: activated sludge; isolation source: Wastewater treatment plant of a petroleum refinery complex | place: Argentina: Zarate | collected...
CATCGACCTGCTGCTGTTCGGCGCCATCGGCGCCACGGTCTGGGCGGTGCAGATGGCCTGGATCCCGATCACCGCGGCCGGCATCATCAACGGCCTCGGCCACTGGTGGGGCTACCGCAACTTCGAGGCGGCCGATGCGTCGACCAACATCTCGCCGTGGGGCATCGTCATCGGCGGCGAGGAGTTGCACAACAACCACCACACCTACCCGACCTCGGCCAAGCTGTCGGTCAAGCCCTACGAGTTCGACATCGGCTGGCTCTACATCCGGCTGATGCAGATGGCCGGGCTGGCCAAGGTGCGCAAGACGCCGCCGCAGCTGAAGCTGGGTGCGGTGCGCGTGGCCGACGGCCAGACGCTCGAGGCGATCATCGCCAACCGCTACGAGGTGATGGCCCGTTACGCGCACGAGTTGAAGCGTGCCTGTGCCGCCGAACTGGCGCGCATGAAGTCGCAGGGCACGCAAAGCAGCGCCCGCTGGAAGAGCATGAACGCGGCCAAGCGCTGGCTGCACCGCGACGACGACAAGATCCCCGCCGGCTGCAAGCCGCTGCTGGCCAAGGCCGTCGGCGACAGCCCGAGCCTGAGCAAGCTGGTGGCGATGCGCGAGGAACTGCGCTCGCTGTGGACGCGCACCAACGTCTCGGCCGACCAGCTGGTGGCCGACCTGCAGGCCTGGTGCAGATCAGCCGAAGACAGCGGCATCACCGCGCTGCGGGAGTTTTCGCTGAAGTTGCGCGCGGCGCACGCCTGATGGGTCCACCCCCGCAGCGGCTTCGCCTCCCCGCTCCCCCTCAAGGGGGCGCCGCTGGCGGCCCGGCGAAGCCGGTTCCGCGGCGGCTGCTGGATAGGTGGCAGCGCTCTCCAAATGAAAAATGGCCCGCATTGCGGGCCATTTGTTCGTAGGGCAGTGCGCCTTACTTCAGCTTCGTTTCCTTGTAGATCACGTGCTTGCGCGCGACCGGGTCGAACTTGTTGAACTCCAGCTTGCCCGGCGTGGTCTTCTTGTTCTTGCTGGTAGTGTAGAAGTGCCCGGTGCCGGCCGAGGATTCGAGCTTGATCTTTTCGCGTCCGCCTTTGGTGGCCATGGTCTCGCTCCTGTTCGGTTCAGAGTTCGCCGCGGGCGCGCAGGTCGCTGACGACCTGGTCGATGCCCACCTTGTCGATCAGCCGCAGCGCCGCGTTGCTGATGCGCAGCCGCACCCAGCGGTTCTCGCTCTCGACCCAGAAGCGCCGGTACTGCAGATTGGGCAGCCAGCGGCGCTTGGTCTTGTTGTTCGCGTGGGACACGTGGTTCCCCACCATCGGGCCCTTGCCCGTGACCTGACAAACGCGCGCCATCGAAACTCTCCGAAAACCTGTGATGCCGAAAACGGCAAAGCCCGCAATTATAGCCCAGCCGCCTGTTCCAGGAAGCGCTGCGCATCCAGCGCCGCCATGCAGCCGGTGCCGGCGCTGGTGATCGCCTGGCGGTAGACATGGTCCTGCACGTCGCCGGCGGCGAACACGCCCGGCACGCTGGTCAGCGTGGCCATGCCGGCCAGGCCGCTGCGCGTGATCAGGTAGCCGTCCTTCATCTCCAGCTGGCCCTTGAACAGCTCGGTGTTCGGCTGGTGGCCGATGGCGATGAAGCAGCCCTGCAGCGCAATCTGCAGCTCCGGGCCGCCCTGCGTGGACTTCAGGCGCACGCCGGTGACGCCGGAGCTGTCGCCGAGCACCTCGTCCAGCGTGTGCCACAGGTGCAGCACCACCTTGCCGTCGGCCGCCTTGGCCATCAGCTTGTCGACCAGGATCGGCTCGGCGCGGAACTTGTCGCGTCGGTGCACGACGTGCACCTTGCTGGCGATGTTCGACAGGTACAGCGCTTCCTCGACGGCGGTGTTGCCGCCGCCGACCACGCACACCTCCCGGTCGCGGTAGAAGAAGCCGTCGCAGGTGGCGCAGCCGCTGACGCCGCGGCCCATGAAGGCCTGCTCGCTGGGCAGGCCCAGGTACTTGGCGGAAGCGCCGGTGGCGATGATCAGCGCGTCGCAGCTGTAGCGGCCCGCGTCGCCCTGCAGCTTGAACGGCCGCGCCGACAGGTCGACCTGGTTGACGTGGTCGAAGACGATCTGCGTGTCGAAGCGCTCGGCATGCTTCTGGAAGCGCTGCATCAGGTCCGGCCCCATCACGCCGTCCACATCGGCAGGCCAGTTGTCGACATCGGTGGTGGTCATCAGCTGGCCGCCCTGGGCGATGCCGGTGATCAGCAGCGGCTGCAGGTTGGCGCGTGCGGCGTAGATCGCGGCGGTCCAGCCGGCCGGGCCGGAACCGAGGATCAGCACCCGGGCGTGGGTCGAAGCGGTGCTCATGTGGGGTGTGGGCAGCAGGGTCGCGGGATGGGGGACGGGCGTCGCGAGAATCCGACGAGGTCCGGTACTTGGGGGCGTGCCCGACTGGAAACCAGCCTTTGCATGGGCACAATAGGACAGATTGTAGTGACCGCGGCCACCGGCCGCGGCGCGCTGAGCTTCCGATCATTGAACCGAGGGGACCGCCGATGTCGTTGATGTCCAACCTGGACCTGATCCGCAGAGTGCCGTTGTTCTCGATGTTGACCAACGAGCAGGCCCAGTCCATCGCCGATGCGGTCGTCAAGCGCCGCCTGCGCCGCGGCGAGCTGGTGGTCGAGCAGGGGCGCAAGAGCAATGCGTTGTTCATCCTGCTCAACGGCCGCGCCCGCGTGCTGACCTCGGACTCGCGCGGCCGCGAAGTGATCCTGGCGGTGCTGGAGGCCGGCGACTACGTCGGCGAGATGAGCCTGATCGACAACGAGCCGCATTCGGCCACGGTGCGCGCCGAGGTGCAGACCGACATGCTGGTGCTGGCGCGCGCCGACTTCGCGCGCTGCCTGCCGGAGAACTCGACGCTGTCCTACGGCGTGATGCGCGGCCTGGTGCGGCGGCTGCGCAACGCCGACCGGCAGATCGAATCGCTGGCGCTGCTCGACGTCTACGGCCGCGTCGCGCGCACGCTGCTCGACATGGCGGAGGACGACCACGGCACCAAGATCATCCGCCACAAGGTGTCGCGCCAGGACATGGCCAAGGTGGTCGGCGCGTCGCGCGAAATGGTCAGCCGCGTGATGAAGGACCTCGAGGAGCGCGGTGTCATCGAGACCCAGGAAAACGGCTCGGTAGTCATCAAGGAACGGCTGCAGAACGACTGAAGGACACGAAACAGGATCTGCGTCCTGTTTCGTGCCGAAGTCGGCCAGGCCGCATGCTTGCGCACCGGCAGGGGCGCGACAAGACTTTCGGCCCGATCGGCCACAATTGGCCCATGACATTTCCGCTCGGTTCGCTGCGCGCCGAAGGCGCTGCGGCGGGCAAGACCTACACGCGCGGCAAGGCCGCAGCGAAGGCCGCCGCAGCGGCCGCACCCGCGCCGGACTCGCCGGCCGCCCGCTGGCGCCGCAAGGGCTGGCTGATCGTCGGCGGCGTGGCCTGGCTGCTGCTGCTGCTGGCGCTGCTCACGCACGATCTGCGCGACCCGGGTTTTTCCACCTCCGGCGATGGCGAGCCCTTGCGCAACAAGGCCGGCATGGTCGGCGCCTGGCTGTCCGACCTGGGGCTGTTCCTGTTCGGTTATTCGCTATGGTGGTTCGTGCCGGTGGGGCTGCGCGCCTGGCTGTCCGGGCTGGCACGCGTGCTGCGGCGCGACGATGCGCCGCCGGCCGAACCGGCGCTGCCGCGCGCGGCCTTCTGGATCGGCCTGGCGCTGCTGATGTGCGCCAGCTGCGCGCTCGAATGGACGCGGCTCTATCAGTGGGAGTCGCGCCTGCCCGGCCATGCCGGCGGCGTGCTCGGCTTCACGCTCGGGCCGCTGTCCGCACACTGGCTGGGTTTTGCCGGCTCGGGAGTGCTGTGGATCGCCGCACTGGTGGCGGGCCTGTCGCTGGCTTTCGACTTCTCGTGGCTGGCGCTGGCCGAGCGCATCGGCGGCGCCGTCGATGTCCTGCGCAATCGCCGCCAGCAGCGCCGCGAGCGTGCCGAGGACCGCCGCATCGGCGAAGCCGCGCTGGTCGAACGCGAGCAGGTGGTCGAGGTCGAGCGCCAGGAGGTGGTGGAGCAACGGCCGCTGGTCATCGAGCCGCCGCTGCTGCAGGTGCCCAAGTCCGAGCGCGTCGCCAAGGAGCGCCAGCAGCCGCTGTTCAAGGAGCTGGCCGACACCAAGCTGCCGCAGGTGGACCTGCTCGACGAGCCGCCGGCGCGCGTCGAGACGGTGACGCCCGAATCGCTGGAGATGACCAGCCGGCTGATCGAGAAGAAGCTCAAGGACTTCGGCGTCGAGGTGCGCGTGGTCGCCGCCAGCCCCGGCCCGGTGATCACGCGCTACGAGATCGAGCCGGCCACCGGCGTCAAGGGCGCGCAGGTGGTGAATCTGGCCAAGGACTTGGCGCGTTCGCTGTCGCTGGTCAGCATCCGCGTGGTCGAGACCATCCCGGGCAAGAACTACATGGCGCTGGAGCTGCCGAACGCGCGGCGCCAGACCATCCGCCTGGCCGAGATCCTCGGCTCGCAGGTCTACCACAACGCCGCCTCGATGCTGACCATCGCGCTCGGCAAGGACATCATCGGCGCGCCGGTGGTCGCCGACCTGGGGAAGATGCCGCACTGCCTGGTGGCCGGCACCACCGGTGCGGGCAAGTCGGTGGGCATCAACGCGATGATCCTGAGCCTGCTGTACAAGGCCGAGGCGCGCGACGTGCGGCTGATCCTGATCGACCCGAAGATGCTCGAGATGAGCGTCTACGAAGGCATCCCGCACCTGCTGTGCCCGGTGGTCACCGACATGAAGCAGGCCGGCAACGCGCTGAACTGGTGCGTCGCCGAAATGGAGCGGCGCTACAAGCTGATGAGCAAGCTGGGCGTGCGCAACCTGGCCGGCTACAACAAGAAGATCGCTGAAAGCCTCGAGCGCGGCGAGAGCCTGCCCAACCCCTTCAGCCTGACGCCGGAAGAGCCCGAGCCGCTGGAGCGGCTGCCGAACATCGCCGTGGTCATCGACGAGCTGGCCGACCTGATGATGGTCGTCGGCAAGAAGATCGAGGAGCTGATCGCGCGGCTGGCGCAGAAGGCGCGCGCCTGCGGCATCCACCTGGTGCTGGCCACGCAGCGGCCGAGCGTGGACGTGATCACCGGGCTGATCAAGGCCAACATCCCGACGCGCATCGCCTTCCAGGTGGCGAGCAAGATCGACAGCCGCACGATCCTCGACCAGATGGGCGCCGAGGCCCTGCTCGGCCAGGGCGACATGCTGTACCTGGCCGCCGGCACCGGCCTGCCGGTGCGCGTGCACGGCGCCTTCGTCAGCGACGAGGAGGTGCACCGCGTCGTCGACTACCTGCGCAGCCAGGGCGAGCCCAACTACATCGAGGGCCTGCTCGAAGGCGGCGTGCTCGAAGGCGAGGCCGATGCGGCCGCGCTGGGCGATGCCGGCGGCGGCGCCGGCAATGGCGAGGCCGACCCGATGTACGACCAGGCGGTGGCCGTCGTGCTGCAGCACCGGCGCGCGTCGATCTCGCTGGTGCAGCGCCACCTGCGCATCGGCTACAACCGCGCCGCGCGGCTGCTCGAGCAGATGGAGAAGTCCGGCCTGGTGTCGGCGATGGCCACCAACGGCAACCGCGAGCTGATCGTGCCCAAACGCGAGGAAGCATGAACAAGCTGCTCGCCGCGCTGCTGCTGTGCACGGCCTTCGCGGCGCGCGCCGACGCGGTGGACACCTTGCGCGAATTCGTGCGCGACGTGAAGTCGGGCCGCGCCGCCTTCACCCAGGTGGTCACCTCGGCCGACGGGCAGAAGAAGCGCAGCTCCAGCGGCAGCTTCGAGTTCGAGCGCCCGAACCGCTTCCGCTTCGCTTATGCCAAGCCCTTCGAGCAGCTGATCGTCTCCGACGGCCAGAAGGTATGGGTGTACGACGTGGACCTGAACCAGGTCAGCGTGCGCCGGCTGTCGCAGGCGCTGGGTGCGACGCCGGCCGCGCTGCTGGCCGGCGCGTCGCTCGACACCGAGTTCGAGCTGGCGGCGATGCCGTCCGAAGGCGGCATCGACTGGGCGCAGGCCACGCCCAAGCAGAAGGACGGCGCGTTCCAGTCGATGCGCATCGGCTTTCGCGGCAAGGAACTGGCGGCGGTCGAGATCCTCGACAGCTTCGGCCAGCGCTCGCGGCTGGACTTCAGCCGGTACGCGGCCAACGTGGCCCTTCCCGAGGCCAGCTTCCGCTTCGTGCCGCCGCAGGGCGCCGACCTCATCGAGCAGTAGGCGCTCCCGGGCGATGGACGCGCAAGACTCGTTGTTCGGTGCCGAGCCGACCGCGCCCGCTATGCCGCGGCCGAACGACGACGCGCCGCTGGCAGAGCGGCTGCGCCCGCGCACGCTCGACGAAGTCACCGGCCAGCCGCACCTGCTCGGCCCCGGCAAGCCGCTGCGCACCGCCTTCGAGTCGGCGCACCTGCATTCGATGATCCTGTGGGGCCCGCCGGGCGTGGGCAAGACCACGCTGGCGCGGCTGATGGCCGGCGCGGTGGAGGCCGATTTCATCGTGCTGTCGGCGGTGCTGGCCGGCGTCAAGGACATCCGCGACGCGGTCGCGCGCGCCCAGGCGGCGCGCCGCGCCGGGCGCGCGACCATCGTCTTCGTTGACGAGGTGCACCGCTTCAACAAGGCGCAGCAGGACGCCTTCCTGCCGCACGTCGAATCGGGGCTGTTCACCTTCATCGGCGCGACCACCGAGAACCCGTCCTTCGAGGTCAACTCGGCGCTGCTGTCGCGCGCCACTGTGCACGTGCTCGAGCCTTTGGAGGCCGAGGCTCTGAGCGCGCTGCTGCAGCGCGGCCAGGCGCTGCTGCACGCGCCGCCGCTGGCCGATGCCGCGCGCGGGCGGCTGGTCGCGCATGCCGACGGCGATGCGCGGCGGCTGCTCAACGCCTACGAAAACGTCGCCCGGCTGGCGCGCGATGCCGGCGTCGCGGTGATCGACGAGCCGTTGCTGGAACAGGCGCTGGGCGAGCAGCTGCGCCGCTACGACAAGGGCGGCGACCAGTTCTACGACGCCATCTCGGCGCTGCACAAGTCGGTGCGCGGCTCTGACCCGGACGCCACGCTGTACTGGCTGGCGCGCATGCTCGACGGCGGCGTCGATCCGCGCTACGTGGCGCGCCGGCTGCTGCGCATGGCCAGCGAGGACATCGGCCTGGCCGACCCGCGCGCGCTGCAGCTGGCGGTGCATGCGGCCGAGGTCTACGAGCGCCTGGGCTCGCCCGAAGGCGAGCTGGCGCTGGCGCAGGCCGCGGTCTACCTGGCGATGGCGCCCAAATCCAACGCCGTGTACACGGCCTGGAACGCGGCGCGCGAGCTGGTGCGCAGCGACGGCACGCGCCCGGTGCCCGACCATCTGCGCAACGCGCCGACGCGGCTGATGAAGCAGCTCGGCCACGGCGCGGGCTACCGCTATGCGCATGACGAGCCCGGCGGCTTCGCCGCGGGCGAGGATTACCTGCCCGAGGGGCTGCCGCGCACGCGCTTCTACGAGCCGGTGCCGCGCGGCCTGGAACTGCGCATCGGCGAGCGCCTGGCCGAACTGCGCCAGGCGAACGCGCGCGCCAAGGCCGGGAAGTAGCTGCCGGCGGCTGCGCCCACGGGAGGGAAAGCCCCGCGTCGGCCGCCCAGGGCCCACGCCTAGAATGCGCCGCCGCACCCGCTTGGCACGCTGCGCGCACCGTCGAAATCCGGGACAAGAACAGCCAGTCGAGGAGACTCGCTCATGGACATCTTCATCCAGCAGATCATCAATGGTCTGGTGCTGGGCAGCATGTATGCGCTGGTCGCGCTCGGCTACACGATGGTCTACGGCATCATCAACCTGATCAACTTCGCGCACGGCGAGGTGCTGATGGTCGGTGCGCTGGTCAGCTGGACGGTGGTCACCACCTTCGCCGGGTCCGGCATGCCCGGTTGGCTGCTGCTGCTGCTGTCGGTGCCGGTCGCGATTGCCGTGTGCTGCACGCTGAACTTCACCATCGAGAAGGTGGCCTACCGGCCGCTGCGCAATGCGCCGCGGCTGGCGCCGTTGATCACCGCCATCGGCATGAGCCTGCTGCTGCAGACCTTGGCGATGATCATCTGGAAGCCGAACCCGAAGCCCTTCCCGGTGCTGCTGCCTCCCGACCCGATCGACCTGGGCGGGCCGGTGATCAGCGTCACGCAGATCCTGATCCTGGGGCTCACCGCGGTCATCCTGGCGGTGCTGACCTGGCTGGTCAACCGCACCAAGCTCGGCCGGGCGATGCGCGCCACGGCCGAGAACCCGCGCGTGGCCTCGCTGATGGGCGTGAAGCCGGATTTCGTCATCTCGGCCACCTTCATCATCGGCGCGGCGCTGGCGGCGGTGGCCGGCATCATGTGGGCCGCCAACTACGGCACGGTGCAGCATGCGATGGGCTTCATCCCCGGGCTGAAGGCCTTCACCGCGGCGGTGCTGGGCGGCATCGGCAACCTGGCCGGCGCGGTGGTTGGTGCGCTGCTGCTCGGCCTGGTCGAGGCGCTCGGCGCCGGCTACCTGGGCGATCTGACCGGCGGCGTGCTCGGCAGCCACTATGCGGACATCTTCGCCTTCGTCACGCTGATCCTGGTGCTGACGCTGCGCCCGCAGGGACTGCTCGGCGAACGCGTGGCCGACCGGGCCTGATCGGGGGCCGCCATGCAGAAGACCTCCACCAAGATCGCCGTGTTCCTGGTGTGCGCGGCGGCACTGATCGCGCTGCCGCTGTTCGTGCAGCAGTTCGGCCACGCCTGGGTGCGCATCATGGCGCTGGCTCTGCTGTACGTGATGCTGGCGCTGGGCCTGAACCTGATCGTCGGCTACGCCGGCCTGCTCGACCTGGGCTACGTGGCCTTTTATGCGGTGGGCGCGTACATGTATGCGCTGCTCGCCAGCCCGCACCTGTTCGAGACCTTTCCGGCCATCAAGGCCATGTTCCCGAACGGCCTGCACACGCCGATCTGGGTGGTGGTACCGCTGGCCGCGGCGCTTGCCGCGGTGGCCGGCGTACTGCTGGGCACGCCGGTGCTGAAGCTGCGCGGCGACTACCTGGCCATCGTCACGCTCGGCTTCGGCGAGATCATCCGCGTGTTCCTGAACAACCTCGAACATCCGGTGAACATCACCAACGGACCGCGCGGCCTGGACCGCATCGACCCGATGCGCATGTTCGGCCTGAACTTCGGCAAGACGCTGGACGTCTTCGGCATGAAGATCCCGTCGGTGACGCTGTACTACTGGCTGTTCCTGGTGCTGGTGGTCTTCACCGTGATCATCTGCTACCGGCTTGAACGCTCGCGCATCGGCCGCGCCTGGATGGCCATCCGCGAGGACGAGATCGCCGCCAAGGCGATGGGCATCAACACGCGCAACATGAAGCTGCTGGCCTTCGGCATGGGCGCCACCTTCGGCGGCGTGGCCGGCGCGATGTTCGCGGCCTTCCAGGGCTTCGTCTCGCCCGAGTCCTTCAGCCTGATGGAAAGCATCATGATCGTGGCCATGGTCGTGCTCGGCGGCATGGGCCACCTGCCGGGCGTGATCCTGGGTGCGCTGCTGCTGGCGGCGTTGCCCGAGGTGCTGCGCTACGTGGCCGGGCCGCTGCAGGACATGACCGGCGGCCGGCTCGATTCGTCGATCCTGCGCCAGCTGCTGATCGCGCTGGCGATGATTGTCATCATGCTGCTGCGCCCGCGCGGCCTGTGGCCGCCGCCGGAGCACGGCAAGGCCGCGCCGGTGCCGGCCCATCCGCGTTGACTGGAGCCGCGAGATGAGTGAATGGGTGCTCCAGGTCAAGGGCGTCAGCAAGCGCTTCGGCGGGCTGCAGGCGCTGTCCGACGTCGGCATCGCCATCCAGCGCGGCCAGGTCTACGGGCTGATCGGCCCCAACGGCGCCGGCAAGACCACCTTCTTCAACGTCATCACCGGCCTGTACATCCCCGACTCGGGCAGCTTCGAGCTGGGCGGCAAGCCCTACAAGCCGAGCGCGGTGCACGAGGTGGCCAAGGCCGGCATCGCGCGCACCTTCCAGAACATCCGCCTGTTTCCGGAGATGACCGCGCTCGAGAACGTGATGGTCGGCCGCCACGTGCGCACGCGTTCGGGCCTGGGCGGTGCGGTGTTCCGCACCGCCGGCTTCAAGGCCGAGGAGGCGGCGATTCGCCAGCGCGCGCAGGAGCTGCTCGACTACGTCGGCATCGGCCGCTATGCCGAGTTCCGCGCGCGCACGCTGAGCTACGGCGACCAGCGGCGGCTGGAGATCGCGCGCGCGCTGGCCACCGACCCGAACCTGATCGCGCTCGACGAGCCGGCGGCCGGCATGAACGCCACCGAGAAGGTGGTGCTGCGCGAGCTGATCGACCGCATCCGCGGCGACGGCCGCACCATCCTGCTCATCGAACACGACGTCAAGCTGGTGATGGGCCTGTGCGACCGCGTCACCGTGCTCGACTACGGCAAGCAGATCGCCGAAGGCACGCCGGCCGAGGTGCAGCGCAACGAGAAGGTGATCGAGGCTTACCTCGGCACCGGACACAAGCCTCATTGACGGAGCGCGGCAATGGCAGAGCAGGTGATGCTGCGGGTCGACGGGCTGAAGGTGGCCTACGGCGGGATCCAGGCCGTCAAGGGCGTGAGCTTCGAGGTGCGCCAGGGCGAGCTGGTCAGCCTGATCGGCGCCAACGGCGCCGGCAAGACGACGACGTTGAAGGCCATCACCGGGCTGCAGCCGGTGGCCGCCGGCGACATCGAGTTCCTGGGCAAGAGCGTCCGCGGCCAGGGCGCGTGGAACCTGGTCAAGCAGGGGCTGGTGATGGTGCCCGAAGGCCGCGGCTGCTTCACGCGCATGAGCATCACCGAAAACCTGCTGATGGGCGCGTTCGTGCGCAACGACCGCGAGATCGAGGCCGACATCGACAAGGTGTTCGGCATCTTCCCGCGGCTGAAGGAGCGGCGCACGCAGCTGGCCGGCACGATGAGCGGCGGCGAGCAGCAGATGCTGGCGATGGCCCGCGCGCTGATGGCGCGGCCCGAGGTGCTGCTGCTCGACGAGCCGTCGATGGGGCTGAGCCCGATCATGGTCGACAAGATCTTCGAGGTGGTGCACGACATCCACCAGCGCGGCACGACGATCCTGCTGGTCGAGCAGAACGCCAGCCGCGCGCTGCAGCTGGCCGACCGTGGCTACGTGATGGAATCCGGCGAGATCACGATGAGCGGCGACGCGAAGCAGCTGCTCGACGATCCGAAGGTGCGCGCGGCCTATCTGGGGGAGTGAATGGTTGCTGTCGCGGTGAGGATCGGCGCGCGTCGGCGGCATCACTCGCCGGTCAGCACCTGAAGCGCATCGACCGCGGAGAAGTCACGATCGTGGGTTACCAGCGCATGCGCGCCGATCTCCAGCGCTGCCGCGAGCTGCAGTGCGTCGGGCAGGCGCAGGCGATAGCGCACGCGCAGGCGCGCCGCCTGTGCGGTGAGCGGGCCGTCGATGGGCACCAATTGGTAGGCTTGAAGCTCTCGTTCGCAGCGCCGTGCCAGGCCGTCCTGCCCTGCCTTCAGCGGCCCGATCAGCAACTCGGCCACCGTCACCGGCGTGATCGCCAACGTCAGTTCGCCGCGGCGCTCCGCCTCGAACAGGCCGACAAAGCGCGGTGCAAACGTCGGATGATCCTCCGGCAGGTAGATGGAGGGCGCGATGTCGACGAGCACGGTCGCTCCGCCGGCAGCCCGAGCCAGGTGGACGCAGCGGGGGCGGAGACGCGCGCACGCCGCGGTCGCGGCGCAGTCGAAGGCGCCTTGGCCACCGTTCAGTCCCAGTCGGAGCGCAACTTCTCGATCGCGCGCGCCGCCTGCGCGTCCCACAGGCCGGTGCCGCGCAGCGCCAACACCCCGTTCGCGCGGCGCCGGGCGGCGCTGAGGGTGGACAGCGGCACCAATGCCGCCACGGGCCGCCCGTGCCGGGTGATGACGTGGGCGCTGCCTTCCCCGGCAGTGCGTACCAGCTCGGGCAGTCTGCTGCGTGCCTCTTCCAGGCCGATCCATCGTGTCGCGGGCATGGGTGGACCTTGGTCTGAATCCGTACGGTCCGTACAGTATGGATCGGCCGGCGGTCAACCGGCCTCGATGAGAGCCGCGCACGGCTGCGGCGTCGCCGACGCGGGCCTGGTGGTCGGCCGCGTCACTTTCGGCAAGCCCTGGTTCTGTGCTTTCGCGCCAACTGCTCGTTCGTGGCCGTGATGATGGCGATGGTGGCGATGAGCACGACAGCGGTTTGAAGAAAATCAGTGGGCGACATTGAGCGACAAATGGGATCGGGACGGCGACGTCGGCGCAGGCGTTGAACCACACCGGGGTTTCGAGGAGGCCTGTTGGCTCGAGTCAGATCCGCTGGGTTTGACGGTCAAGTTGGCTGTTTGGGTATTCTCTGTCAGCCCCCGCAGCGGCCGCCGGAGGCCCCCGGTTGGACCATGTTTCATGCGCGCTCGCCTGGTCGACGCGCTGCCGCAGCGGACGCCGACGAGTGCCGCTGAGCTGCAGCAGATCAGTCCGCCTTCGCGCCGGACTGCTTCACCACCTTCTCGTACTTCGCCAACTCGGCCTTGACGAAAGCCGCGAACTGCTCCGGCGTCATCGGCGCCGGCTCGGCGAGCAGCGCCGCCAGGCGTGCCTTGATCTCCGGCGAGGCCAGCGCCTCGGTGAAGGCCTGGTTGAGGCGTTGCGTCGTGGCCGCGGGCAGACCGGCCGGGCCGAACAGTCCGAACCAGGTGTCGATGTCGAAGTGCGCCAGACCCTCGACGCCGGAGGCCGCGATGGTCGGCAGCTCGGGCATGACGCTGGAGCGCTTGGCGGTGGTCACGGCCAGTGCCTTGAGCTTGCCGGCCTTGATGTTGGCCGAGGCGGTGGCGAGATTGTCGAAGTTCAGGTCGACCTGGCCCGAGACCAGCGCCAGCTGCGCCGGCGCGCCGCCGGCATAGGGGATGTGCACCATGCTGACGCCGGAGCGCGCCTTGAACATCTCGCCCGCCAGGTGCCCGGCGCTGCCGTTGCCGCCGGAGCCGTAGTTCAGCACCCCCGGGTTCTTCTTCGCATAGGCCACCAGGTCGGCGACGCTGCCGATGCCCAGCCTGCTTGCGGTGTCGACGTTCATCACCAGCACGTTCGGCACCTGCGCTGCCAGCGTGATCGGCGTGAAGTCGCGGATCGGGTCGTAGGGCAGCTTCGAATAGAGCCACGGGTTGATGGCGTGCGTGGCCACCGCACCCATGCCGATGGTCAGGCCGTCGGGCGCGGACCTGGCGACCAGGTCCATGCCCAGGTTGCCGCCGGCGCCGGGGCGGTTGTCGACGATCACCGGACCGAGGCTGTCCTTGACCTTCTCGGCCAGCGCCCGCGCCACGATGTCCAGCGGACCGCCGGGCGGGTAGGGCACGATCAGGCGGATCGGCTTGGGTTGCGCCAGGCCGGAGGCGGGCAGGGCAGCCAGCGCGGCCCAGGCGAGAAGCTGTCGTCGGTCGATGTTCATCGTTGCGCGGTGGTTGCGGTAGTGGTCGCGGATGCGTCTATGCCTGTGCGGCCGGATGCTTGTCGGCCTCGGAGACGAAGGCGTCGGCGTAGAACTCATGCTCGGGCAGCGCACACTGCTCGACGAAATCGTGCTTGGCGGCGTCGACCATCAGCGGCGAGCCGCAGGCATAGACCTGATGGCCGGACAGATCGGGCAGGTCCTGCATCACCGCGCGGTGCACGAAGCCGCTGCGGCCGGCCCAGGCGTCCTCGGCCAGCGCGTCGCTGATCACCGGCACGTAGCGCAGGTTCGGCATCTGCGCCGCGGTCTCTTCGCACCAGGCGTTGAAGTACAGGTCCTGTGGCCGCCGGCCGCCCCAGTACAGCACGGCCGGCCGCTCGATGCGCTTCAGCTGCATGTGCTCGATCAGCGCCTTGATCGGCGCGAAGCCGGTGCCGGCGGCGAGCAGCACGGTCGGCTTGGTCGAGTCCTCGCGCAGGAAGAAGCTGCCGAACGGGCCTTCGATGCGCAGGATCTCCTTTTCCTTCATCGCGCCGAACACATGGTCGGTGAACTTGCCGCCGCTCAGGTGGCGCAAATGCAGCTCCAGCGCCGGCGGGCTGCCCAGCTGATGCGCGGCGTTGGCCATCGAATAGCTGCGCCGCGCGCCGTCGCGCAGGATGATCTCGATGTACTGCCCGGCGCGGTACTGCAGGTTCTGGTTGGCCGGCAACTGCAGCTTCATGATCATCACGTCGGGTGCGGCGCGCTGCAGGCTCAGCACGCGCGCCGGCATCTTCAGCATCGGGAACTCGCCGGCGCCGGGCACGCTGCGCGCTTCGATCACGCAGTCGGTCTGCGCGGCGGCGCAGCAGGTGAGGATCAGGCCGGCGTCCTCCTCGGCCAGCGACAGCGCGCGCTGTTGATGCGCGCCGTGGATCACGCGGCCCGACAGCAGCCGGCTCTTGCACGAGCCGCAGGCGCCGTCGCGGCAGCCATAGGGCAGGCCGATGCCCTGGCGGATGGCCGCAGCCAGGATCGGTTCGTCGCGCTGCACCTCGAAGCTGCGCTGCGCGGGTTGCAGTTGGATCGTGAAGCTCATGGGGACCGAAGCACGCACTTAAACTCGCCGCCGGATTGTGCCCGCAGGGCTCTTGCCCCATGACCGCTTCGACCTCCCGCCGCTTGCGCCGCCGCCGCCTGCTGATCGTCGGCTGCGGCGACATCGGCCTGCGCGTGGCGCGGCTGCTGCGCGGGCGCTGCCGGCTGCTGGCGCTGACGCCGTCCCCGGCGCGGCGCGAGCTGTTGCGCGATGCCGGCGCACTGCCGCTGCTAGGCGATCTGGACCAGGCGCCGACGCTGGCACGGCTGGCCGGGCTGGCCGACGCCGTGCTGCACCTGGCGCCGCCGCCGGCTGCAGGCGAGCACGACACGCGCACCGCGCATCTGCTGGACGCGCTGGCGCGCCGCGGCGGCGTGCGGCGCATCGTCTATGCCGGCACCAGCGGCGTCTACGGCGACTGCGGCGGCGTGCGCTTCGACGAGACGCGCACGCCCCGGCCGGCCACGGCGCGCGCGCGGCGCCGCGCCGATGCCGAGGCGCGGCTGCGCTGCTACGGCCGGCGCAGCGGCACGGCGGTGTCGCTGCTGCGCATACCCGGCATCTACGCCGCCGACCGCGCCGGCGGCCATCCGCGCGAGCGGCTGCAGCGCGGCACGCCGGTGCTGGCGCCGGCCGACGATGTCTACACCAACCACATCCATGCCGACGATTTGGCGCGCGCCTGCGTCGCCGCGCTGCACCGTGCGTTGCCGCAGCGCGTGGTTCACGTCTGCGACGACAGCGAATTGCGCATGGGTGACTATTTCGACCTGGCAGCGCAACTGTGCGGCCTGCCGCGCCCGCCGCGCCTCGGCCGTGCCGAGGCCGCCATGCGCCTGTCACCGCTGCAGTTGAGCTTCATGAGCGAATCGCGGCGGCTCGACAACCGCCGGCTCAAGTGCGAGCTGAAGCTGCGGCTGCGTTATCCGACGGTGGCCGAGGGCCTGCTTGCTTGAAGATGCCGCTGCTGGCAGGCGGGCGGCATCACCATCACGCCACGCCGCGCGGTCGGCGCGGCGCACCATCGCCGCGCAGTGCGAGCGCGGCTGGCGACGCCCGCGGCGCGGCCAGGCGCCGTACGAGCTGGTGGACCGGGAGCGCGCTGTTGATCAGATGCCGCGCGCGGACCTGAGCGTCTTCATGCGGTCCACAGACTGAACCTTCAGCGTCCGCGCCGCGCCATCGCGCACGATGTCCAGCCTGCTTTCGCGTTCCGCTGCGCCGCCGGCCCACAGCGTCTTCCACAGCACGTCCAGCGCGTGCACCTCGGTGCCGTCGATGCGCACGATGCGGTCGCCGGGTTCGACGCCGGCCACCTCGGCCGGGCTGTCGCGGATGACGCGCACCACGCGCACCGAGCCTTCGGTCTCGACGCAGTTCACGCCCAGCCAGGCGCGGCGGCTGGCGCCGCTGCTGCCGCGGCTGCGCAATTCGGGCAGGATCGGCACCAGCAGGTCGATGGGTACGAACATGTTGCCGGTCAGCGGCGGCGCGCCCGGGTCGGCGGCGTCCTTGAGCAGCAGCGAGCCGATGCCCACCAGCTCGCCGCGGCCGTTGAACAGCCCGGCGCCGCTGTGATCCGCACGCGGCGGCGCGGTGAAGAGCGCGCCGTCGACGTGATATTCCCAGTAGCCGGAGAAGCCGCGCCTGGAAATCAGCTGCGCTGCGCTGACCACGCCGTCCTCGCCGCCGCTGACGATCATCAGCGCCTCGCCGCGCGCCAGCGCCGCGCCCGCGCCCAAGGACGCCGGCTCGATGTGCAGCGGCGCCAGCGGCTGCACCAGGCCGAAGCCGGTGGCCACGTCATAACCGACCAGCCGCGCCGGCACCTCGCGTTCGTCGTCGGTGATCAGCTGCACCTGCTCGGCTTCGAGGATCAGGTAGCCGATGGTCAGCACCAGATCGCCGTTGCCGATGACCACGCCCGAACCCTGGCGCACGCGGCCCAGCGTGGCCGCCGAGCGTGCATCCTCGACCGCCTGCGCGCGCAGGCCGACCACCGCGGCGCTGGCGCGCTGCAGGGCGCGAGATTGCGCCTCGATGGCCGACGGCTCCGCCGCTGCGGCCGCCCCGCCGAGCGCGAGACCAAGCGTCAGGCCCCACAGCAACCGAAGCGGCCACTGCGGCCACAGCCGCATCGACGGCAGCTGCAGCGAACGTTCGGCCATGGCACACCTCCGGCGGCGACGGGTCGCAGCCATCATAGGACGGCCGCGAAGCCCGCGCCGTCAGCGGCGGCGCGGCCCGCCGAACGGCGCCTGGCCGCGCCAGTAGCGGATCATCAGGAAGCCGCCGAGCATGCCGCCGAGGTGCGCGAAGTGTGCGACGCCGCTGCTCCCGGACAGGCCGAACAGCAGCTCGATCACGCCGAAGACGATGACGAAGGTGCGCGCCTTCATCGGAATCGGCGGGAACAGCGGCATGATGGTGCGGTTCGGGAACAGCATGCCGAAGGCCAGCAGCAGCCCGAACAGCGCGCCCGATGCGCCCACGGTGGGCACGTTCGAGCCGCTCAGCCAGGTGACCAGCAGCTGCGCCAGCGCCGCGGCCAGCAGGCTGGCAAGCAGGAACTGCGCATAGCGGTTGCGGCCCCACAGCCGTTCGAGCTCGGAGCCGAACATCCACAGCCCGAACATGTTGAAGAACAGGTGCAGGAAGCTGCCGTGCAGGAAGCCGTAGCTCACCACCTGCCACGGCCAGAACAGGCCCGACTGCAGCGGCCACAGCGCGAACCACATCTCCAGCGGCACGAAGAAGCCGAGACAGAACACCGCCGTGCACGTCAGCATCAGGGCTTGGGTCAGCGGCGGAATCGGCGGCATGCTTCGGTGGCTTTGAAGAAGGCCTGCGCGCACGCGCGGCAAGCGAACCGTGTGGTGCCCGGGGCCGGACTCGAACCGGCACGCCTTGCGGCGGGGGATTTTGAGTCCCCTGCGTCTACCGATTTCGCCACCCGGGCGGGGGGTGCGGCCAATGGCACGTGAGGGCGCGGATTATGGCATGCGCTTTTTCACGGCTCGGCCGCGGCGCTGCCACAATGGCGCGCCGCGAACCGCCAGACCATGCCCCCGAAGAAGCCGCACTACAAGTCGCTGCAGGACACCATCGGCGCCACGCCGCTGGTGCGGCTGCAGCGCCTGCCCGGCGCCGACAACGAAGCGCGCGGCAACGTCATCCTCGGCAAGCTCGAAGGCAACAACCCGGCCGGCTCGGTCAAGGACCGCCCGGCGCTGAGCATGATCCAGCGCGCCGCCGAACGCGGCGACATCCGCCCCGGCGACACGCTGATCGAAGCCACCTCGGGCAACACCGGCATCGCGCTGGCCATGGCCGCGGCGATGCTCGGCTACCGCATGATCCTGGTCATGCCCGAAGACCTGTCGGTCGAGCGTGCGCAGACGATGAAGGCCTACGGCGCCGAACTCGTGCTGACGCCGCGCTCCGGCGGCATGGAATACGCGCGCGATCTGGCCGAGCAGATGCAGACCGACGGCAAGGGCCGCGTGCTCGACCAGTTCGCCAATGCCGACAATCCGCGCATCCACTACGAAACCACCGGTCCGGAGATCTGGCAGGACACCGCCGGCCGCATCACGCATTTCGTCAGCGCGATGGGCACCACCGGCACCATCACCGGCGTGTCGCGCTACCTGAAGGAGCGCAACCCCAAGGTGCGCATCATCGGCGCGCAGCCCAGCGAGGGCTCGCGCATCCCCGGCATCCGCAAGTGGCCCGAGGCCTACCTGCCGAAGATCTACGACCCGAAGCACGTCGACGAGATCGTGCTCGTCAGCCAGGCCGACGCGGAGGACATGGCGCGGCGCCTGGCGCGCGAGGAAGGCCTGTTCGGCGGCATCTCGGCCGCGGGCGCGTGCTGGGTGGCGCTGCAAGTGGCGCGCACGGTGGAGCACGCGACCATCGTCTTCGTCGTCTGCGACCGCGGCGACCGTTACCTTTCCACCGGCGTGTTCCCCGCATGAATCCTTCGTACCGCTTCTGCCCGCAATGTGCGACGCCGCTGGAATGGCTGCCGGCGATGGAGGACAGCGGCGCGAAGGAGCGGCTGCGCTGCGTCGGTTGCGGCTGGACGCACTGGAACAATCCGACGCCGGTGCTGGCGGCGGTGATCGAATGCGCCGATCGCGGCGGCCGGCTGCTGCTGGCCAAGAACGCGGCCTGGAAAGGCAACATGTTCGGCCTGATCACCGGCTTCATGGAGGCCGGCGAAAGCCCGCAGGAGGGCATCAGGCGCGAGATCGCCGAAGAGACCTCGCTGCAGGTCGACACCTTGAACCTGATCGGCGCCTACGATTTCCAGCGCATGAACCAGGTGATCATCGCCTACCACGCGTCGGCGCGCGGCGAGGTGCGGCTGTCGCCGGAGCTGGCCGAGTACAAGCTGTTCGCGCCGCAGCAGGTGCGCTGCTGGCGTGCCGGCACCGGCTACGCGCTGGCCGATTGGCTGCGCACGCGCGGCCATGAGCCGCAGTTCTTCGACCTGCCGGGCCGCGGCTGACCATGGAAGTGCACAAGGAAATCGACACCCGCGGGCTGAACTGCCCGTTGCCGATCCTGAAGGCCAAGAAGGCGCTGGCCGACATGGCCAGCGGCCAGGTGCTGAAGGTGGTGGCCACCGACCCGGGCTCGGTGCGCGACTTCGAGGCCTTCGCGCGCCAGACCGGCCACGAACTGGTCGAGCAGACCAGCGCCGGCAGCGAATTCACGCACTACCTGCGCCGCCGCTGACGCGGCCGAGCCGGGGCTACAGGCCGACGCTGCGCAGGAACTCGCGGAAGCCCGGCCCGAGCTGCGGGTGCGCCAGCGCCAGTTCGACGGTGGCTTCGAGGAAGCCTTCCTTGCTGCCGCAGTCGTAGCGCTTGCCTTCGTAGCGGTAGGCGAAGACCTTCTCGCGGCGCAGCAGCGAGGCGATGCCGTCGGTGAGCTGGATCTCGCCGCCGACGCCGCGCGGCTGCGCGCTGATCTCGCGGAACACGCCCGGCGTCAGGATGTAGCGCCCGGCCACGCCCAGGCGTGACGGGGCGGCTTCGGGCGCGGGCTTCTCGACGATCTGCGTCACGTCGACGACGCGGTCATTGACGGCGTGGCCGGCGACGATGCCGTAGCGGCGCGTCTGTTCGGCCGGCACTTCCTGCACCGCCAGGATCGAGGCGCGCCACTCGTCGAACTGCTCGACCATCTGCTCGAGCACCGGCGGCGATCCGACCATCAGGTCGTCGGCCAGCAGCACCGCGAAGGGCTGGTCGCCGACCAGCCGCTGGCCGCACAGCACCGCGTGGCCCAGGCCCAGCGGCTGTGCCTGGCGCACGTAGATGCACTCCATGTCGTCGGGCTTGACGCTGCGCACCACTTCCAGCAAGTCCTGTTTGCCGGACTGTTCGAGGGCCAGCTCGAGCTCGAAGGTCATGTCGAAGTGGTCTTCGATCGGCCGCTTGTGGCGGCCGGTGACGAAGATCATTTCGCGCACGCCGGCGGCATAGGCCTCTTCGACCGCGTACTGGATCAGCGGCTTGTCCACCACCGGCAGCATTTCCTTGGGCTGCGCCTTGGTGGCGGGCAGGAAGCGGGTTCCCAGTCCGGCTACCGGAAAGATGGCTTTGTTCACCGACTTCGGCATCCCTACAATCCCAACCCCGTTGATCGCTTCGAGTCATTGTGGCATGCGCTCAGGGGCCCACCGGCCCCGCGCACATCGAGGCCCACGCCCCATGGATGTCCTGATCGTCGAGCCGCTGGAACCCGAGGTCCTGCAGTGGATCGACGCGCGCCATCCGGTGCGCTTCGCGCCCGAGCTGGAGCGCGACCCGCGCGCGCTGCGCCGCGCGATGTTCAACGTGCGCGCGCTGATCGCGCCGGCCTCGGTGGCGCTGGACGCGCAGGCGCTGCATTTCGCGCCGGTGCTGCGCGCCGTCGGCCGGCTCAGTGCCGGCGCGGAGAACCTGGACCTGGAAGCCTGCGCGCGCGCCGGCGTCGAGATCGTGCGCCCGGGCACGGCCAGCGCCGGGGCGGAAGCCGAATTCGCCATCGGCGCGATGCTGCAGCTGCTGCGCCGCGTGCCGGTGCGCAGCAACGATGGGCTGCGGGTCGGCCGCGAGCTGTCGGGCGCCACGGTCGGGCTGGTCGGCATGCCGGCCACGGCGCGCCCGCTGGCCGAACTGCTGGCCGCCTTCGGCGCGCGCGTCGTCGGCTACGACCCGGCGCTGCACCAGTCCGACGGCTTGTGGGAGCGCTGGAAGATCGCGCCGGTGGGCCTGCGCGAGCTGGTCGAAGGCAGCGACGTGCTGTGCGTGCTGCTGCACTACTTCAGCCGCTACAAGGGCCTGCTCGGCGAGCGTGTGCTGCCACATGGCAAGGCCGACCAGGTGTTGGTCAGCCTCGGCCATTCGAGCCTCTTCGACGAGGCGGTGCTGGCCGAGGCGCTGGACTGCGGCCGCATCGCCGCCGCCTGGTTCGACAGCCTGGAGCCCGGTCTGCTCGACCCGGGCCGGCCGCTGAGCGCGGTGCGCAACCTGCAGGTCACGCCGCGCATCGCCGGCACCACGCGCGAGTCGCGCATCCGCGGCGCGTGGACGGTGGCGCGGCGCATCGACGAGATCCTCAGCGAGGCGCCGCCGCGCGCCGACTTCAGGCCGACGATCGAAGACGATGCGCTTGATCTCGAAGCCGGTCGAGCGTCCGCCTGAAGTCCTCGAGCCGCTGCCGTTCCTGCTCGACCACGGCCGCCGGCGCACGCGCGACGAAGCCGGCGTTGTCCAGCTTGGCGCCGGCCTTGGTGATCTCGGCCTCGATGCGCGCCATCTCCTTGGCCAGCCGCGCACTCTCGGCTTCGACGTCGATCTGCACCTGCAGCGCGAGCCGCAGCGCGGCCTGAACAGCCACAGGCGTGTGGTGCGTGGCCGCGTCGAAGGCGGCGTCGTCCAGCTGGCGTATCTCCGACAAGCGGGCCAGTGCCTTGAGCACGGGCGCGGCCGAGGCCATGAACTCGGCGTCACCCGACACCAGCAGCGGCACGCGCTCGGCCGGTGACAGGTTCATCTCCGAGCGCAGCTGGCGACAGGCACCGGCCACTGCCTTGAGCTTGGCCATCCAGGCGTCGGACTCGGCATCCACGCGCTGCAGCTCGGCCTGCGGGTAGGGCGCGCGCATCACGCCGGCCTCGCCCTGCAGCGGCCGGCCGGCCAGCGGCGCGACCTGCTGCCACAGCTCGGCGGTGATGAAGGGCGCGACCGGATGCAGCAGGCGCAGCACCGCCTCGAGCACGCGCAGCAGCGTGCGCCGCGCGGCGCGCTGCTGCGCCGGCGTGCCGTTGGCGAGCTGCACCTTGGCGATTTCCAGATACCAGTCGCAGTACTCGTCCCAGACGAACGCATAGATGGCGTTGGCCACGTTGTCGAGCCGGTATTCGGCGAAGCCACGTTCGACCTCGGCCTCGACGCGCTGCAGTTCGCCGACGATCCAGCGGTCGGCCATCGAGAAATGCAGGTAGCCGTCGGGGCCGCAGTCGTGCGTGCATTGCTCGATGCCGCGCTCTTTCTCGTCCAGCCCCTGCACCTGCATCAGCACGAAGCGCGTGGCATTCCACAGCTTGTTGCAGAAGTTGCGGTAGCCCTCGCAGCGCTTGGTGTCGAAGTTGATGTCGCGGCCCAGGCTGGCGTAGCTGGCCATCGTGAAGCGCAGTGCGTCGGCGCCGTAGGCCGGCATGCCTTCGGGGAACTCCTTCCTGATGCGCGCGCCGATCTTCGGCGCGGTCTCGGGCCGGCGCAGGCCGACGGTGGACTTGGCGATCAGCGTGTCCAGGTCCACGCCCTGGATCAGGTCCACCGGGTCGAGCACGTTGCCTTCGCTCTTGCTCATCTTGTGGCCGTGCGCGTCGCGCACCAGGCCATGGATGTAGACGTCGCGGAACGGCACCTGGCCGGTGAAATGCAGCGTCATCATGATCATCCGGGCGACCCAGAAGAAGATGATGTCGAAGCCGGTGACCAGCACGCTGGAGGGCAGGAACAGCTTCTGCTCGATGGTCTCGCCGGGCCAGCCGACGGTGGAGAAGGGAAACTGCGAAGCCGAGTACCAGGTGTCGAGCACGTCCTCGTCGCGCTTCAGTTCACCGCGATAGCCGGCGGCGTCGGCCTTGGCGCGGGCCTCCGCCTCGTGGCGCGCGACGAAGATCTCGCCGCCGCTGCCGTACCAAGCCGGGATCTGGTGGCCCCACCAGAGCTGGCGGCTGATGCACCAGTCCTGGATGTTTTTCATCCACTGGTTCCAGGTGTTGACCCACTGCGGCGGCACGAAGCGCACGTCGCCGCGCTCCACCGCGGCGATGGCGCGGCCGGCGATCGACTCGCCGTCGCGGCCGGCTTTGGTCATGGCCATGAACCACTGGTCGGTCAACATCGGCTCGACGATCTGCCCGGTGCGCGCGCAGCGCGGCACCACCAGCCGGTGCTTCTTGGTCTCGGCCAGCAGGCCTTGCGCGTCCAGGTCGGCGACGATCTTCTTGCGCGCGGCGAAGCGGTCGAGGCCGCGATACGCCGCCGGGGCGTTGTCGTTCAGCGTCGCATCCAGCGCCAGCACGCCGATCAGCGGCAGCCCGTGGCGCTGGCCGACCGCGTAGTCGTTGTGGTCGTGCGCCGGCGTCACCTTGACCACGCCGGTGCCGAACTCGCGGTCCACGTAGGCATCGGCGATCACCGGAATGCTGCGCCCGGTCAGCGGCAGCAGCACCTGCTTGCCGACGAAGGCCGTGTAGCGTTCATCGTCGGGATGCACCATCACCGCGGTGTCGCCGAGCAGCGTCTCGGGCCGCGTCGTGGCGACGACCAGCGAGCCGGAACCATTCACCAGCGGGTAGCGGATGTGCCAGAGGAAGCCGTCTTCCTCCTCGCTGTCGACCTCCAGGTCCGACACCGCCGAGCGCAGCACCGGGTCCCAGCTGACCAGCCTTTTGCCGCGGTAGATCAGCCCTTCCTCGTACAGCCGCACGAAGCTCTCGTTGACCACCGCCGACTGCGTGGCGTCCATCGTGAAGTACTCGCGCGACCAGTCCACCGTGTCGCCGAGCCGGCGCATCTGGCCGGTGATGGTGTTGCCGCTGACCGCCTTCCACTGCCACACGCGCTCCAGGAAGGCGGCGCGGCCGATGTCGTGGCGGCTCGAGCCTTCGTCCTGCAGCTGGCGCTCGACGACGATCTGCGTGGCGATGCCGGCGTGGTCGGTGCCCGGCAGCCACAGCGTGTTGAAGCCCTTCATGCGGTGCCAGCGGATCAGCGCGTCCATGATCGTGTGGTTGAACGCGTGCCCCATGTGCAGCGTGCCGGTCACGTTCGGCGGCGGCAGCTGGATGCTGAACGAGGGCTTGGCCGGATCGAGCGTCGGCGCGCAGGCGCCGCTGGCTTCCCACAGCGGCACCCAGCGCGCCTCGATGGCGGCGGGTTCGAAGGACTTGGCGAGTTCGGTCATGGTGTCTTCAGCCATTGCACGCCGGGAAGCTGGCGCATCGCCCGGTCGAAGCTCAAGGTGGTACGGGCGCCGATTGCCAGGTTTTTGGCGGCGATCAGCGCGTCGGGGAAATCCACGGCGGCTGCCTCGAAACGATCGACGGCCTCCTGCACCGTGGAGCGGTTCTCGAAGGCCAAGGCGCCGGTGTCCAGCAGGCTGCGCAGCGTCAGCAGGATGCCGGCCTTGTCCACGCCATAGCGGCTGGACAGCGTCCACACCGCTTCTGCAAGCACGAGATCGTTGACGAGCACCGCGTCGCCGGCACGCTCTGCCGCCTCGATGGCGTGCTGCGCCGCCGTCGCTTGTGCTGGTGCGTCGCGCAGCAGCAATCGCAGCAGCACGTTGGTGTCGATGGCGATCACTTGCGCGGCTTCAGGGGGCGCGCGGCGGCGGGGTCGCTGCTGCCGGTGCGCAGAATTCGCTCGTGTTTGTCGGCCAGGTGGCGGTCGCGTGCTTCGCTCATCTGTTCCAGCGTCGCGGGCGGCATGCCCGGCCGGTGCAGCAGGCCGGCCAGATCGGCCACCTTGCGCGTCAGCGGCCTGGCGGCGAGCGTGCCGTCGGCCTGGACACGAAAGTCCAGCTTCGATCCGGCGTCGAGCTTCATCTGCTCGCGAATCGCCTTGGGCAAGGTGAGCTGGCCCTTGCTGGTCAGGGTGACGATCATCTGTGGTCTGCCTCGGATGCAACAACCTTACATTCTACGAAAGTAAGGCCGCCGCGCCAGGTTGCGTCGGGTGGAACGACCCGCCCCGGGGGCGAGACCTACATGAACAGGTGCTCGCCGGCGTTCTCGCCGCCGAGGATCACGTAGTTGACCTTCTTCAGGTCGGCGAGCACGCGCCCGCCGGCGTAGGAGATCGAGCTCTGCACGTCCTCGCGCATCTCGCGCAGCGTGTCGGCCAGCGGGCCCTTGATCGGCTCGAGGATGCGCTTGCCTTCGACGTGCTTGTATTCGCCCTTGTTGAAGTCGCTGGCCGAGCCGTAGTACTCCTTGAACAACTTGCCGTCGACCTCGACCGTGCGCCCGGGCGATTCCTCGTGGCCGGCGAAGAGCGAGCCGATCATCACCATGCTGGCGCCGAAGCGGATGCTCTTGGCGATGTCGCCGTGGTCGCGGATGCCGCCGTCGGCGATGATCGGCTTGGTGGCCACGCGCGCGCACCACTTCAGCGCGCTCAACTGCCAGCCGCCGGTGCCGAAGCCGGTCTTGAGCTTGGTGATGCAGACCTTGCCCGGCCCGACGCCGACCTTGGTGGCGTCGGCGCCCCAGTTCTCCAGGTCGATCACCGCCTCCGGCGTGGCCACGTTGCCGGCGATGACGAAGGCCTTCGGCATCTTCTGCTTGATGTGCTCGATCATCCTGCGCACGCTCTCGGCGTGGCCGTGGGCGATGTCGATGGTCACGTAGTCGGCGCCCACGCCCTCGAGCGCGAGGTGGTCGATCACCTGGACGTCGGCCGGCTTCACGCCCGAGCTGATCGACACGTACAGGCCCTTGTCGCGCATGCGCTTGGCGTAGGCGAGGCTGACGATCTCGAAGCGGTGCATCACGTAGAAGTAGCCGTTGGCGGCGAGCCACTCGGTGATCGGCTCGTCGACCACCGTCTTCATGTTGGCCGGCACCACCGGCAGCATGAAGCGGCGGCCGCCGAACTCCACCGAAGGGTCGCACTCGCTGCGGCTGTCGACGCGGCACTTGCGCGGCAGCAGGAGGATGTTGTCGTAGTCGAAGATGTCCATGGCAGCGGCTCCGTGAGATGCAGGGGCGAGCGCTTGACTTGGAATCCCGGTGCTGCGGCGAAGCCGTCGGCGATGGACGGGGCCGCAAACGCGAACCGGGCGCCAAAATTTGGGCCCGGTAGGAAATTCTAAGCCGCTGCGTTGCGGGTCGGCGGTGGCGTCGTCAGGGCGTGTTAGCCTGCGATGAGATATGAGCGACCCCGCCATCCGTTCGTCACTGCGGCCGATCAACGCCGTCGCCGACGGGCGGCGCCCCCGCCGCGAGTGGCTGATGCTCGGGGCAGTGCTGCTTGCGCTGGCGGCGTTCGTCGGCTGGAGCCGCTTCAGCGCCCACCAGGCCATCGAGACGCAGGAGCGCGCCCGGCTCGAAGCGCAGGCGCGTGCGATCGACGAGAACCTGTCGCGGCAGGTGTACGGTGCCTGGCGCGCGCTGGAGAGCGTGCGCGAGGACCGGCACTACCTGCAGTCCAACGAGGGCGGCTCGGGCCACGCGTCGCGACGGCTGGTGGCGCTGAGCGACGCCATGCCCGGCGTGCGCACCATCTCGCTGCTCGACGCACAAGGGCGGGTGCTGGCCTCGAACCGGACCGAACTGATCGGCGGCGACTTCGGCGAGCGCGAATACTTCCGGCAGGTGCGCGACGGCGCGGATCCGCTCAAGCTCTACCTGTCGCTGCCGTTCCGCAGTTCGCTGGACGTGTACTCGATGAACCTGTCGTTGATGCTGCCCTCGGCGGACGGCGGCTTCGGCGGCATCGTCACGGCGACGCTGGATCCGGAGTATTTCCAGGTGGTGTTGCACTCGGTGCTCTATGCCCCGGACATGTGGGCGGCGATCGCACATGGCGACGGGCGGGTGCTGCTCTACGAGCCGCCGCGGCAGAGCGCGGTGGGCATGGACCTGGACCGGCCGGGCTCGATGTTCCGGCGGCACCGCGACAGCGGGCAGTCGGCCACCGTCATGTCGGGCCGGGTGCTGGCCACCGGCGAGACGATGCTGATCGCGCAGCGTGACATCCGGCCCGCCGACGTGCCGCTGGACAAGGGCCTCGTGATCGCCGTCACGCGCGACGACGAGGCGATGTTCGCGCCGTGGCGCGAGCAATCCGCGATCTACGCCGCGCTGTACCTGCTGCTCGGCGTCGCACTGTCGGCGCTGCT
>OEIU01000736.1_pt1 | contig 27078 bp, 27 predicted proteins | sample 1539221 | NCBI WGS metagenome assembly OEIU01 (sample SAMN03792071, study PRJEB22550) | activated sludge metagenome | feature: wastewater treatment plant; material: activated sludge; isolation source: Wastewater treatment plant of a petroleum refinery complex | place: Argentina: Zarate | collected...
AGGCCGACGGCTGCGAGAAGGGCAGCGGCTACAACCCGAAGCGCGGCGCCAAGGTCATCGACTACGCGCGCCACGTGCTCGACCGCTGCGCGCCGCTGAAGAAGGGTTCACACGTCGACTCGACGCAATACCGCGTCGAAAGCGGCGCGCTGCAGGTGAGGCTGAAGGACGGCAGCGTCACCGGCCTGGCCAAGCCCGCGCAGTTCATCGGCCACCAGGGCGATGCCGCCGCGCCGTCGGCGGTGCTGCTGCAGCACCACGGGCTGCACCTGGACATCCGCATCGACCGCAACCATTCGATCGGCAAGGACGACCCGGCCGGCGTCAGCGACCTGGTGGTCGAGGCCGCGCTGTCGACGATCCTGGATCTGGAGGATTCGGTGGCCGTGGTCGATGCCGACGACAAGGTGCTGGCCTACGGCAACTGGCTGGGCATCCTGCGCGGCACCCTGACCGAGCAGGTCAGCAAGGGCGGCACCACCTTCACGCGCGGCCTGAACCCCGACCGCGTCTACACCGGCCCGGACGGCAAGACGGTGACGCTGCACGGCCGCTCGCTGCTGTTCGTGCGCAACGTCGGCCACCTGATGAACAACCCGGCGGTGCTTTGGGGTCCGTCCGATGCGCCCCAGGAGATCCCCGAAGGCATCCTCGACGCGGTGGTCACGACGGCGATCGCGCTGCACGACCTGCAGGGTCTGGGCGGGACGGGGATCCGCAACAGCCGCCTGGGCTCGGTGTACATCGTCAAGCCGAAGATGCACGGCCCCGCCGAAGTGGCCTTCGCCAGCGAGTTGTTCGGCCGCATCGAGAAGCTGCTCGGCCTGCCCAAGGCCACGGTCAAGCTCGGCATCATGGACGAGGAGCGCCGCACCAGCGTCAACCTGAAGGCCTGCATCGCCGCCGCCGCCGACCGCGTGGCCTTCATCAACACCGGCTTCCTCGACCGCACCGGCGACGAGATGCACACCGCCATGCACGCCGGCCCGATGATCCGCAAGGGCGACATGAAGACCACGGCCTGGATCCAGGCCTACGAGCGCAGCAACGTGCTGGTCGGCCTGGAATGCGGGCTGCGCGGCAAGGCGCAGATCGGCAAGGGCATGTGGGCCATGCCCGACCTGATGAAGGCGATGCTCGAGCAGAAGATCGTGCATCCGCGCGCCGGCGCCAACACCGCGTGGGTGCCGAGTCCGACCGCGGCCACGCTGCATGCGCTGCACTACCACCAGGTCGACGTGTTCAAGGTGCAGAAGGAACTGGAGAAGACCGACGTCGACGCCGAGCGCGACGCGCTGCTCACCGGCCTGCTGACCGTGCCGGTGGCCAAGAAGCCGAACTGGAGCGACGAGCAGAAGCTGCAGGAGATCGAGAACAACGCGCAGGGCATCCTCGGCTACGTGGTGCGCTGGGTCGACCAGGGCGTGGGCTGCAGCAAGGTGCCGGACATCCACGACGTCGGCCTGATGGAAGACCGCGCGACGCTGCGCATCAGCAGCCAGCACATCGCCAACTGGATGCTGCACGGCGTGGTCAGCAAGCAGCAGGTGCGCGCCACGCTCAAGCGCATGGCCAAGGTGGTGGACAAGCAGAACGCGGGTGACCCGCTTTACCGGAACATGGCCGGCCGTTTCGACGAATCGGCCGCGTTTCAGGCCGCGAGCGACCTGGTGTTCAAGGGCCTGGAGCAGCCCAGCGGCTACACCGAACCGCGGCTGCATGCGTGGCGGCTGAGGGTCAAGGCAGGCACCGCGGGCTGAGCGCCGATGCCTCGTGTGCGCAGACGGATGGTCCGCGCGCACGGCATCTGCGGCATCATTCGCCTCGTGGACCGCGCCCAGACACTCGCCCTGCTGACCCAGCACAAACCCGAGATGCGGCGCCGTTTCGGCGTGCTGCGCCTGGCATTGTTCGGGTCGCGTGCGCGCGATCAGTCGCGGGACGACAGCGATATCGACGTCCTCGTCGGCTTCGACGGACCTGCCGACTCGGCACGCTACTTCGGGCTGCAGTTCTATCTGGAGGATCTGCTCGGCGGGCCGGTCGACCTGGTGACCGAAAAGGCGTTGCGCCCGCAGCTGCGCCCCTTCGTCGAGCGCGATGCCATCCCTGTCTGAAGAGGCCGCGCCGTGAATGGCGGCTCTACGTCGAAGACATGGTGGCGTGCTGCGACAAGGTGCTTGCCTATACGACGGGAATCGATCGCCAAGACTTCGGGGCCGATTCGATGCGCTACGACGCGACATTGCGGAACCTGGAGCTCGTCGGCGAGGCAGCGACCCATGTGCCCGGCGAAGTCCGGGCAATGGCGAGCGACGTGCCGTGGCGCATGCTGATCGCGCTGCGCAACCGCTTGATCCACGGATACCTGGGCATCGATGACGACACGGTGTGGAGCATCGTTCGGGATGACGTGGCCTCTCTGCGGGTCGCGTTGATCACGCTGCTTGCCGCCAAGTCATAGCTTGTCGATGGCCGACCCGCAAGCTGTCACGACCTTTCTTGCCGCCGTTCATGGCGTGCACGTGTCCGGCAGCGGCACGAAGGAAACGTCGTTCTATACCGCCATCGACAACCTGCTCGATGGCATCGGCGATACGCTGAAGCTCAAGGTGCGCTGCGTGATGCAGCTCAAGAGCCTCGGTGCCGGTAACCCGGACGGCGGGCTCTTCACCGCCGACCAGTTCGATCGCGACATCGATGCGCCGAAGAATCCGCTGGCGCCCGCGCGCGGGGTCATCGAAGTCAAGGCGCCTGCCGAAGCGGTGGACTTCACTGCCGACTCGGCACAGGTGGCGAAGTATTGGGACCGCTGCCGCCTGGTGCTGGTCACGAATCTGCGCGACTGGTTGTTGATCGGCGAACGCGACGGCCAGCGCGTGCCGCTCGAACGCCACGCCTTGGCCCCCAGCGCAGAGGCCTTCTGGAAGATCGCGGCTCAGCCGGGGCAGCTGCCGCCGCAGAGCGCAGCCGCCTTCGGCGACTTCCTGGCGCGCGTGATGCTGCATGCGGCTCCCTTGAGCGAGCCGAAAGACCTGGCCTGGCTGCTCGCCAGCTATGCGCGCGAGGCCGCGAACCGAATCGAGCTGGCGCCGCCGGCGGCGCAACAGCAGCTTGCCGTCCTCGAGAAGAGTCTGGAAGCGGCGCTGGGCGTGAGCTTCGACGCCAAGGACGGCGAACACTTCTTCCGCTCGACGCTGGTGCAGACCCTGTTCTACGGCGTCTTCGCCGCCTGGGTGCTGCGCCATCAGGACGGTGCCGCGGGCCGCTTCGACTGGAAGACCGCCGCCTACGACCTGAACGTGCCGATGATCTCGGCGCTGTTCGAGCAACTGTCCCAGCCGACCAAGCTCAAGGCCCTCGACCTCACGGCCGTGCTCGACTGGGCGGCCGATGCGCTGAACCGCGTCGACCAGGCCAGCTTCTTCAAGAAGTTCGAGGCCCGCCAGTCGGTGCAGTACTTCTACGAACCCTTCCTCGAAGCTTTCGACCCCGAACTGCGCAAGCAGCTCGGCGTCTGGTACACGCCGCGCGAGATCGTGCAGTACCAGGTGGCGCGTGTCGACCAGGCGCTGCGCACCGAGCTGGGCATCGCCGATGGCCTGGCCGACCCGCAGGTCGTGGTGCTCGACCCCTGCTGCGGCACCGGCGCCTACCTGGTCGAAGTACTCGATGTGATCGCGCAGCGCCTCGCCGCCCAAGGCAATGCGGCGCTGGCGGGGCATGAGTTGAAGCGCGCCATGCAGGAACGCATCTTCGGCTTCGAGCTGCTGCCGGCGCCCTACGTGGTGGCCCACCTGCAACTGGGTCTGCTGCTCCAGCGACTGAACGCGCCGTTGCAGACGCATGCCGACGGCAGCGGCGAGCGCGTCGGCGTCTACCTGACCAATGCCCTCACCGGGTGGGAGCCGCGGAAGGAACCCAAGACGCAGTTGCTCCCCTTCCCCGAACTGGCCGCCGAGCGCGATGCGGCCAACAGCGTCAAGCGCGAGCAGAAAGTGCTGGTCATCCTCGGCAACCCGCCCTACAACGGCTATGCCGGCGTGGCGATCGGCGAAGAGCGCGAGCTGAGCGATGCCTACCGCAAGGCGGCCACCGGCCCGCAACCGCAGGGCCAGGGGCTGAACGAGCTGTACGTGCGCTTCTTCCGCATGGCCGAGCGGCAGATCGTCGAACACACCGGGCGCGGCATCGTCAGCTTCATCAGCAATTCGTCGTGGCTCGACGGCCTGAGCCACCCGGCGATGCGCGAGCGCTTTCTGCAGGTGTTCGATCACATCCGCATCGACGACCTGCAGGGCGACAAGTACCGCACCGGCAAGCACACGGTGGATGCGTCCGATCTGGAGGCCACCTTCCTCGGGCACAGCGACTTCGCCACGCAAAGGCCGCTGCTGCAGGACCTGTTCAGCCTGTTGAAGGACAGTCTGGAGCCGCGCAAGCGGTTTGGCCTGGAGGCAGTGAATACCGGCGCCGGAGCGTACTGGCGCATCAAGCAGCTGTGCTCTGGCCGCTGCGCCAGATCATCCGCCACCTGTTGAACTCGGCTCCGTGGTTTTGCGGGTGGACGAGCGTGCGCCCGCGCGGCTACCTGCCGGGGCCGCGGCGCCGGTCGCGGGCCACGTGCCAGACCTGCAGTACCTGCACCTCGTCGGCGCGGACGCGGTAGGTGACGATGTAGTTGCGATGCACGACCAGCTCGCGCGTGTCCTGGAAGGCGCCGATACGGCCCAGCAGCGGAAAGTGCTGCAGCCGGGCCGCCTTTTCCTGAACCGCTGCCAGAAAGTCGGCTCCGGCCGATGGGTTGTTGCCAGCGATGTGCTCTACGACGCGCTGCAGGTCACCGAGCGCGCGTCGCGTCCAGCGAACGATCATCGGCGCTGCAAGGACTTGCGCGCAGGCCGGGCCGCGGCCCGCGGTGTGAAGACCCGGTGTACCTCGTCATCGGTGGCGAAGTCGCCGGCGTCGGCCGCAGCCACGGCCGTCTTCAGGTCCTCGATCTGGGGGATGCGCCAGTCGAGATAGTCGCTCAGCGCTTCCATGGCCACATGGCTCTTCGTGCGGCCGGTGAGCTGGGCGTAAGTCTCCATCTTGTCCTTCAGCTCGTTGGGCAGGCGGACACTGACCTGGCTGTCTTTCAGAGCGGCGCTCATAGGGAGGCCTCGTGATGCATTGTCATGCAGTGTAGTGCAACGTGTAACGCGATCACCGCGGCGCCGGCAGCATGCGCCGCAGCGCCTCGAAGAACAGGTCCGACTGCTCGCGCTCGCCCTGGATCTGCAGTGCCACGTGCGCCGACAGCGCCTCGTCGACGCGCGCCAGCGGCCGGCCGGTGCTCATCGCCAGCACCTGGTGCATGCACACGCGCTCCAGGTAGTACAGGTCGTCATAGGCATGAGCGACGGTGTCGCCGGCCACGATGACGCCGTGGTTGCCCAGGAAGGCCACGTCCTTGCCCTGCATCGCGCGTGCGATGCGCTCGCCTTCGGTCCGGTCCAGCGCCAGGCCGTTGTAGCCGTCGTCGATGCCGATGCGGCCGTAAAAGCGCATCGCGCTCTGGCTGGCGCAGGTATCGGGCGCGCGGTCCACCGTCAGCGTCAGCGCGGTGGCATAGGGCATGTGCGTATGCAGCACCACGGCGCGGCCGGTGATGCGGTGCACGGCGGCATGGATGTACATCGCCGTCGGCTCGACGCGGTGCCGGCCCTGCAGCACCGCGCCGTGCTCGTCGACGAGCACGATGTCCTGCGGCCCGATCTCGCTCCAATGCAGCCCGCGCGGGTTGATCAGGAAGCGGCGGCTGTCGTCGGGCAGCGCGACGCTGAAGTGGTTGCACACGCCTTCGCTCAGGCCGTGAAACGCGGCGGCGCGCAGCGCCAGCGCCAGGTCTGCGCACAGCGGCGGCAGCATCTTCGGGTCGGTTTCGGGCATCACGGTCTGCGGCGGGCTTCGGCGGCGAGCATCGCACAGCCGCGCCGGGGCGGCTGCCTACAATCCGCACGATGAGCGGCGACGCGTCTTTGCCGGATTCCTGTGATGTGCTCGTCGTCGGCGCCGGCCCCGCCGGCAGCGCCTGCGCGCAGATGCTGGTGCGCGCCGGGCTGCACACGGTGCTGGTCGATCAGCACGACTTTCCGCGCGACAAGACCTGCGGCGACGGCCTGATTCCCGACGCGCACGCCGCGCTGCGCCGCCTGGGCGTGTACGACGAGGTCATGGCGCAGGCGCAGGCCGCGCAGCACGTGGCCTGCATCGGCCCGCGCGGCGGGCGCGTCGACGTGCCCGGCTCGGTGGCGGTGCTGCCGCGCAAGGTCTTGGACCACATCCTGGTGCGCGCCGCGCAGCGCGCCGGTGCGCTGCTGCACACGCCGTGGCGCTTCGAGGCGCCGCTGCTGGACGGCCAGGGCGAGGGCGGGCGCGTCATCGGCGCGCGCCTGAAGTCCGACGGCCGCCACCACGAACTGCGCGCGCGCTGGGTGGTGCTGGCCACCGGCGCGCCGCCGCAGGCGATGATCGCCGCCGGGTTGAACCAGCGCCGTACGCCCACCGGCATCGCGCTGCGCGGCTACGTGAAGAACGAGGCCCTGGTCGGCCGCATCCGCGCGCTGGAGATCGTCTGGCACAAGCGGCTGAAGCACGGCTACGGCTGGATCTTTCCCTGCGCCGGCGGCGTGTTCAACATCGGCGTCGGCCTGGCCGACTGCTTCAACCTTGCCGGCAGCACGCGGCTGCGCATGCAGGACGTCAACCTGCGCCAGGTGTTCGAAGCCTTCTGCGAGATCTACGCGCCGGCACGCGAGCTGATGGCCGGCGGCACGCCCTTGGGCGAGCTCAAGGGCGCGCCGCTGCGCTGCTCGTTGGACGGCGCCGACTATTCGCGCGCCGGCCTGCTGGCCACCGGCGAGGCGATCGGCAGCACCTACGACTTCAGCGGCGAAGGCATCGGCAAGGCGATGCAGACCGGCATGCTGGCCGCCGCGGCCATCGTCAAGGGCCATGAGCAGCGCCTGGGCGACGGCGCGGTGCGCGACGACTACGAAGCCGCGATCCGCGCTCTGCAGCCGCGCTTCGAGCTGTACCGCAAGGCCAGCCGCGTCAACGCCCACCCGTGGCTGGCCGACCTGGTGATCTGGCGCGCGCGCAACAGCCAGCGCATCCTGCGCCGCATGAGCGGCGTGCTGGAAGAGACCGCCAACCCCGGCAACCTGGTCAGCGCGCGCGGCATCGCGAAACTGTTCTTGCCGATCCGGTGAACACATGGCGCGTGTACAGCGTCTTCCCAAGCGGCCACCGCGGAACCGGCTTTGCCGGGCCGCTGGTGGCGCCCCCTCGAGGGGGAGCGCCGTAGGCGCTTCGGGGGTGGGCTGAATGTGCCAGCTGCTGGGCATGAACGCGAACACGCCGACCGACGTGATGTTCTCGTTCACCGGGCTGGCGACGCGCGCCGACGAACACAAGGACGGCTTCGGCATCGCCTTCTTCGAGGACAAGGGATTGCGCCTGTTCATCGACCCGCAGAGCGCGCGCCGTTCGCCGGTGGCCGAGATGGTGCGCCGCTATCCGATCAAGAGCCGCAACGTCATCGCCCACATCCGCAAGGCCACGCAGGGCCATGTCGCGCTGGAGAACTGCCACCCCTTCGTGCGCGAGCTGTGGGGCCGCTACTGGGTGTTCGCGCACAACGGCGACCTGAAGGACTTCGCGCCGCGCCTGCACGGCGCCTTCCGCCCGGTGGGCGACACCGACAGCGAGCGCGCCTTCTGCTGGCTGATGCAGGAGCTGGCCAAGTCGCATGCCGGCGTGCCCGGCATCGACGAGCTGAGCCGCACGCTGCGCGACCTGCTGCCGCTGCTGCATGCGCGCGGCAGCTTCAACATGCTGCTGTCCAACGGCCAGGCGCTGTGGGCGCACGGCGCCACGCACCTGTACTGGCTGCAGCGCCAGCATCCGTTCCGCCCGGCGACGCTGGCCGACGAGGACCTGAGCGTCGATTTCGCCGCGCTGACGCAAGCCAGCGACCGCGTCGCGGTGGTCGCCACCCAGCCGCTGACCACCGGCGAGGCCTGGCAGGCCATCGCCCCGGGCGAGCTGAAGGTCTTCGTCGACGGCAGCGCCAAAGCCTGAACCGCCATGCCCGACTTTCCGGTTCCCCGTTTCGACCAGTTCTACCGCCATGCCGAGCTGACGCAGCTGCTTGCCGACTATGCCGCGGCGCGGCCCGAACTCGTGAAGCTGCGCTCGATCGGCAAGAGCCACGAAGGCCGCGACATCTGGCTGCTGACGCTGACCCACACCCGCACCGGCCCCGACACCGACAAGCCGGCCTTCTGGGTGGACGGCAACATCCACGCCGCCGAGCTGACTGCCAGCACCGCCTGCCTGTACTGGCTGCACTGGCTGGTCAGCCACTACGGCGGCAGCGGCGAGACCGGCCGCCAGGCGACGCAGCTGCTCGACACGCGCGCCGTCTACGTCGTGCCGCGCCTGAACCCCGACGGCGCCGAGCTGGCCTTGGCCGACAAGCCGCGCCACATCCGCTCGGGCACGCGGCCCTATCCCTTCGACGAGCCGCAGGTGGACGGCCTGACGGTCGAGGACGCCGATGGCGACGGCCGCATCCTCAGCATGCGCATCGCCGACCCGCACGGCGGCTGGAAGAAGCATGCGCAGCAGCCGCGGCTGCTGGTGCCGCGCGAGCCCGGCGACTTCGGCGGCGAGTACTTCCGCGTCATGCCCGAGGGCACACTGAAGAACTTCGACGGCCTGCAGGTCAAGGTCAATCCGAACCGCGAGGGGCTGGACCTGAACCGCAACTTCCCTGCCTACTGGCGGCAGGAGTTCGAGCAGGGCGGCGCCGGCCCGTACCCGACCAGCGAGCCCGAGGTGCGGGCGATGGTCGACTTCATCGTCAAGCATCCGAACATCGGCGCGGCGCTCAGCTTCCACACGCACAGCGGCGTGATCCTGCGGCCGATGGGCACGCAGAGCGACGACGACATGACGCCCGAGGACCTGTGGATCTACAAGCGCCTGAGCGACCTGGGCGCCAAGCTCAGCGGCTATCCGGCGATCAGCATCTTCCACGACTTCAAGTACCACCCGAAGGAGATCATCACCGGCACGCAGGACTGGATCTACGAGCACCTGGGTGCCCTCTTCTGGACCGTCGAGCTGTGGGCGCCGAACCGCGAGGCCGGCATCACCGATTACGACTGGATCCACTGGTACCGCGAGCATCCGCCCGAGCACGACCTGAAGCTGCTGCAGTGGAGCGACGAGCAGTGCGCGGGCCTGGCGCACGTCGACTGGTACCCGTTCCAGCATCCGCAGCTGGGCGCGGTGGAACTCGGCGGCTGGGACAAGATGAACTACTGGCGCAACCCGCCGCCAGCCTTGCGCGAACGCGAGGTCGCGCGCTTCCCGGGCTGGATGGCGCAGATCGCGCTGTCGCTGCCGAAGCTGGAAGTGCTGCGCACGGAGGTGCGCGCACTCGGCGAGGACTGCTGGCGCGTGCGCTTCGCGGTGGCCAACAGCGGCTGGCTGCCGGCCTACGTCAGCAAGCGCGCGCTGGAGCGCAAGGTGGCGCGCGGCGTGGTCTTCAACATCCAGTTGCCGGAGGGCGTCAGCCTGGTCGGCGGCGTCGAGCGCATCGTCGGCCCGCAGCTCGAAGGCCATGCGCCGAAGAACTCGCTGCAGGCTTTTCTGCCCAACCCGGGCATCACCGCCGACCGCGCGGTGGGTGAATGGGTGGTGCGCGGGCCGCGCGGTGCGCGCATCGGGCTGAGCGCGCGCGCTGACCGCGCCGGCGCGGTCAGCGCCGAGGTCACGCTCGACTGAGTTTGGGCACGGCGCTCTTTTCCAGGCCCAGCGCCTTGTGCGCCAGCGCCAGGAAGGCGGCGCGCTCGGTGCGCGACAGCGAGGCCAGGATCTCCGCCTGCAGCGCTTGCACCACCGGCCGGCTGGCGCCCAGCAGCTTTTCGCCCTGGCGCGTCAGGTGCAGCTGGCGCGCGCGGCGGTCCTGTGCGCTGACCACGCGCTGCACCAGGCCCTTGTGCTCCAGGCGCTCGACCACGCCGCCGATCGTCGCGCGGTCGAAGCTGATGCTCGCGGCCAGGCCGGCCTGGTCGATGCCGGGCTGCCGGGCGATCGCGTCCAGCGCGGCAAACTGCACCGAGGTCAGGTCCAGACCCGCGGCCTGCGTGCGCGCCTGGAAGATCTGCGTCGACTGCTGATGCAAACGCCGGATCAGGTGCCCGGCCATCTCGATGCGGTCCATGTCTGCTTCTCGTCCGTGTCGGGTTGTTGACGAGTGTAATATGTACACATATCATCTGCAATCTTATCAACGACCGACCGGCTGAGGGAGACACCATGCAATACCACGTCAACGGCTTCAAGCCCGGCGATCCGGATGTGCACCCGGCGGCTGCGGGCCAGCGCCGCGCGGGCGATGCGCTGCCGCAGACCGTGGACGTGCTGATTGCCGGCTCCGGCCCGGCCGGCCTGTGCCTGGCCGCCCAGCTGGCCCGCGTGCCGCAGATCCGCACGCTGCTGGTCGAACCCAAGCTCGGGCCGATGGAGAAGGGCCAGGCCGACGGCATCAGCGTGCGCTCGATGGAGATGTTCCAGGCCTTCGGCTTCGGCGAGAAGGTCATGCGCGAATCGGTGTGGATCAACGAGACCACCTTCTGGGCGCCGGGCGCGGACGGGCGCGTCGATCGCGTGGCGCGCGTGCAGGACGTGCCCGACGGCACCTCCGAGATGCCGCACGTGCTGATCAACCAGGCGCGGGTGCACGACATGTTCCTCGACATCATGCGCAATTCGCCCAGCCGGCTCGAGCCCGACTACGGCCTGAAGGTGGCGAGCCTGACGGTCGACCCCGCCGCCGCCGCATACCCGGTCACCGTGACGCTGGAGCACACCGCGCCCGGCCGCGAAGGCCAGACCGCGACCGTGCGCGCCAACTACGTCATCGGCTGCGACGGCGCACGCTCGAACGTGCGCAGCAGCATCGGCGGCGCGCTGCACGGCGACGCCGCGCACCAGGCCTGGGGCGTGATGGACGTGCTGGCGGTCACCGACTTTCCCGACTGGCGCATGAAGTCCTTCGTGCGCTCGCAAGGCGACGGCATCCTGATGGTGCTGCCGCGCGAGGGCGGGCACTTGGTGCGCCTGTACGTCGAACTCGACCAGCTCGGCGAGAGCGAACGCGCCGCCGACCGCGGCATGGGGCCCCAGGACATCATCGCCAAGGCGCAGCGCATCTTCAGCCCCTTCAAGCTCGACGTGAAGGAGGTCGTCTGGTGGTCGATCTACGAGATCGGCCATCGCCTGACCGACAAGTTCGACGACGTGCCCGAAGCCCAGGTCGCCAGCCGCGCGCCGCGCGTGATGCTCGCCGGCGACGCCTGCCACACGCACAGCCCGAAGGCCGGCCAGGGCATGAACGTGTCGATGGGCGACACCTTCAACCTGGGCTGGAAGCTGATCTCGGTGCTCACCGGCCGTGCCGACCCGGCGCTGCTGCACAGCTATTCCGGCGAACGGCGCGCCGCGGCCAAGGGCCTGGTGGAGTTCGACCACAAATGGGCGCGCGTCGTCGGCGGCCTGGCCGAAGACGACGCCAGCAGCGACAGCCTGCCGCGCGTGGCGCGCGAGTTCGTCAATAACCTGCCCTTCACCTGCGGCCTGACGATCCAGTACGAAGCCGGCGCATTGACCGGCGCGGCCACGCACCAGCGGCTGGCCACGGGCTTCGACATCGGCAAGCGTTTGCATTCCGCCCCGGTCGTGCGCCTGGCCGACGCCAAGCCGATGCAGCTGGGCCATTGCATCGAGGCCGATGCGCGCTTGCGCCTGTTCGTCTTCGCCCCGGCCGGCGATGCGGGCGGCCCGGGCGGCGCCGTGGCCACGCTGTGCGACTGGCTGGCAAACGATCCGGCATCGCCGCTGCGCCGCCACACCGCGCCGGGCGAAGACGCGGATGCGGTGATCGACACGCGCGCGGTCTTCCAGCAGGGCTTCCGCGCGCTGGACTACGCCGCCATGCCCACGCTGCTGCGCCCGCACGTGGGCCGCTACGGGCTGTGCGACTACGAGAAGGTCTTCTGCGCTGACCTGAAGCGGGGCGAGGACATCTTCGAGCTGCGCGGCATCGACCGCGCCGCCGGCTGCGTCGTCATCGTGCGCCCCGACCAGTACGTGGGCCACGTCCTGCCGCTGAGCGCCCGCGACGAGCTGGCGGCGTATTTCGCCGCCATCCTGCGCGTGCGCGGTTGAGAGCCGACTAGCGTCGGTCAGGCGGCGGCAGCGGCGCGCTTGCGTGCCCGCTTGGCAGCGGGTGGCTGCCCGGCCTCGGCCTCAGGTCCGGCCGCGGCCTTCGCGGCCTTGCGTGGCGCCTTGCGCGCGGCCTTGGCCCTGCCGGCCTACGTGAGCGAGCGCGCTGGAGCGCAAGGTGGCGCGCGGCACGGTCTTCAACATCCATCTGCCCGAGGGTGCGAGCCTGGTCGGCGGCGTCGAGCGCATCGTCGGCCCGCAGCTGGAAGGCCATGCGCCGCAGGCTTCGCTGCAGGCCTTCGCGCCCAACCCGGCCGTCACCGGTGACCGGGCTGTCGGCGAATGGGTGGTGCGCGGCGCGCGCGGTACGCGCATCGGCCTGAGCGCCCGCGCCGACCGCGCCGGTGCGCTAAGCACCGACGTCACGCTCGACTGACGCGCAGCGCGCATCCGTTCGCGAATTTGACAGTGGAAGAGGACCTGCTGCGCATGGGCTGGCCTACCCGAGCGGTGGCACGCGACACGCGGCAGGCCAGCGCACGCAGGTGGGGACCTGAAGGCGGGCAGCCGCAGGCAGGCGCCCGACAGGGCGATTGCGGCGCCGTGCGCGGCTTGAAACCGTGCGAAGTCAGCATCTCGGGAGCCTCGGGTGCAAAAGCCATCGGCCGGCAGCCCCGCAGACATCCGATAGCGTCCGGTGCAGCAGCTGCGGCCATCTTCATCGTCCACATCGCAGTCAGTCTTGCTGCTCCGTTCGGCGGCGCAAGGCCACGATCGCACCGATGCCCAACGCGATCAGCGCTGCAGTCGATGGCTCGGGGACGGCTGCAACATCCCCCTGCATACCGTTCACGTCCACGGTGATCGCGCCGCTGTTGTTGAACCAGCCGAATCCGTCCCACACGGCCAGATAGAGCCGGGTCGCGCCGTCGGGTACCAGGAACTGCTGAACCACGTTGGCGTCTGTATGGCCGTCGCCGATGAAGAAGACCTGCTTCAGCTCGGGCGCCAGGCTGAGGAAGTCGAGGCCAAGGGTCTCGAAGTTCAAAGTGCCCGGTGCCGGGCTGGAATCCGGCTGGGATGTGCCCAGGAACACCCCGACCAGCGATTCGATCGGCGCGCGCATGTCGGAGATGCCATTGACGGCGCCGTCGCTGTGATTCCAGAATTCGTTGCCATCGATGGGGTTGCACGCGCCCACGCAACCCGGACTGCGATCGACGCCGCCGGACGCATTGGTGAATGTCAGCGTACCGCCGGCAAGCGTGCCCGGCACGCGTACGGGCGATTGGTTCGGCGCCTGGTCGCTACCGGCCGTGGAGCCGTTGGGCATGCCGGCAAGGTAAGGATTCGACGTGCCGGCGACCGTCACGCTGACCGTTCCCGCATGAGTCAACGTGCCTGCTGCAGCGAGCGCGGTCAGGGCGGCAATGTGCTTCAGTCGGAATCTCGTGTTCATCGGTGGCCTTCGGTGTGTGGAGAATTGTTCTTGCAGTCTCCCGATTTCGGGCTCCAACACAACCCCCCCCCCCCCCCCCCCCGGGGGGGGGGGGGGGGGGGGGGGGCGTGGGGGGAATCCAACCGAACGGGGGAAACCGGCAAATTTCGGCGCCACGGTGGGTTTGGATTGACGGCGGTCACGCGGAGTCGAGAAGAAGATGAAGCCCAGGCACGCGGCCGGCACGGCGGCGCAACGCCAGGTGCTTGGGCCACGGCCAACGGCCCGAGCTTGTCCCGGCGATGCAGCGCCGCTCGAAGCGGACCGCGCGGCTTCGTCCATCTCGCGGTCACGCACGCCGAGACTCCGAGACTGCTTGGCCCGCCTTCCGCGGCAAGCCCGGCCACATGCAGCAGCGGAATGAAATGCTCGGGGGCCGGCACTGCGGGGCCGAAGGCGGGGTGTTCGGTCCCGCGCAGGAGGGCTGCCTGGCCAACGAGTGGCCCGATCAGGGCAGCCACCGCGTAGACTCCCGCCTCGGAGGCCGTCATGGACAAGTCCCTCGTCAGCCGCGATCCCGAGATCATGAGCGGAGCACTGTGCTTCACTGGAACGCGCGTACTCGTGAAGACGCTCTTCGACTATCTCGAAGGCACGTCATCGCTCGAAGACTTCTTGGAAGACTTTCCGACGGTCTCCCGAGAGAGAGCGGTCGCGGTACTGGAGGCTGCCAGAGAGACTTTGGCCGATGCGTCTGCTGCTTGACGAGTCGGTTCCGGCGAAGCTTCGCAAACATCTGCGGAGTCATGAGGTCCGAACCGCTGTCGAGATGGGGTGGGCCGGCGTCAAGAATGGCAAGCTTCTCGCCCTGGCCGGCGAGCAGTTCGACGCCTTCGTCACCGTGGACAAGAACTTGCAGTTCCAGCAGAACGTGGCGACCTTGCCGGTGGCTGTGCTGGTGCTCGACGCCCCGTCCAACGAACTGGAAGCCCTGCTCCCGCTCTTGCCACGGCTCGAACAGGTGCTTGAGTCGGTCAAGCCGAAAACACTCGCGGTCGTCAGCGCCGCCTGAAGCTCTGCGTTGAGCGGCGTTGGATCCGAGTGGGTCGCAGAGTGCGGCGCTCAGCCCGCCGCGGCGCTGCGCCTGCGCTTCGGCTTGGCCACGCTGGCCTTGTGCACCGGCTTGGGCAGGATCGCCGCCTCCAGTTCGTCCAGCGCCTCGGCCGCATAGACCGCCAGCTTCTGCAGGCTGGGCACCGAGGTGTGGCAGCCGGTGAAGCCGAAGTCCATCGTGCCGGCGTAGCTCTGGCAGGTGATGTTCAGCGCCTGGCCGTGCGTGACGATCGACGCCGGGTAGATGGCTTCGAGCCGCGCGCCGCGGAAGTACAGCGGCTTGTCCGGCCCGGGCACGTTGGAGATGGTGATGTTGAACATCGGCCGCACGCGCCCGCCGATGCCGCCGAGCAGCGTGACGATGGTCGGCGCCATCAGCAGCACCGTGTACTGCATCATCGCCTGGCGCGGCAGGCTCTGCACGTGCGCCTTGGCATGGCGCACCGAGGCGCGGATCGCGGCCAGCCGCTCGGCGGCGTCGCCGATGTCGGTACCCAGCGTGGCGACGATGAAGCTGATGGCGTTGCCGGTGCCCTGGTCGTCCTTGGGCCGCACCGACACCGGAATGCCGGCGGTCAGCGGCTTGTCGGGCAGGCTGTCGCGCTCCAGCAGGAAGCGGCGCAGCGAGCCGCCGCAGATGGCCAGCACCACGTCGTTGAGCGTGCAGCCGGCCGCGTCGGCCAGCGCGCGCAGCCGCGCCATCGGGAACTGCTGCGTGGCGAAGCGGCGCTTTTCGCGCACGCGGCCGTTCAGCACCGACAGCGGTGCGTCGAAGGGCAGGGCCAAACCTTCACTTCGGTCGCCGACGCGCTTCAGCATCTTGCCGAAGGCGGCCAGCAGTTGCGGCGCCGAGCGCAACTGCAGGCGCAGCGCCTGCGCCGCCGCGGCCATGACGTTGGCCATCGTCGGGGCCGGCGCGCGGCCGCGCGCCGGCGCGGCGCCGTGCTGCGCCTGCGGTGCCGACCAGAAGGGCTGCAGCGCCATGCTCCTGGCCGGGTCGGTGGACATCGCCTGCTGCAGCGTGCGCATGCCGCTGATGCCGTCGATCAGCGAATGGTGCATCTTGACGAACAGCGCGAAGCGCCGGTTCTCGAGCCCTTCGATGAGCGTGCATTCCCACGGCGGGCGGCTCAGGTCCAGCGGCGTGCTCTGCAGCCGGCCGACCAGTTCGCCCAGTTCGCGTTCGCCGCCGGGCCACGGCAGCGCGGCGTGGCGCACGTGGTATTCGAGGTCGATGTCGTCGTCTTCGACCCACTCCGGCAGCGGGTTCAGGTTGAACGCGTACTTCAGCCGCCGGTTCCACGGTGCGTGGAAGCTGCGGCAGGCGCGGAACTCGTGCATCAGCCGGCGCAGGAAGTCGCGCGGCGCGCCCTCGGGCAGCTGGAAGACCAGCAGCCCGCCGACATGGTTGGGCGTGGCCCGCGACTCGGTCATGATCCACGCCGCGTCCAGCGGGTTCAGTCGGGTGCTGCTCATCGGACTCGTCCCTTTCAGCCGCGCAATGCCGGTACGCCCCACAGCGTCCACGCCGCCATCAGCGCCCAGGCGGCGAGCGTGGCCAGCAGGTTGCGCCCGGCGTTGTTCTGCTTGAACAGGCTCCAGTTCCAGTAGGCCACGCTATGGCCGCGCAGCGGCCAGCCGGGCACGAAGCGCCGCACCTGCGCGCAGTAGGCTTCATACGGCGCGCCGAAGATCGGCTTCAGGTGCGCTTCCTCGCGCTGCACGCGGGCGTCCATGTACAGCCAGTAGATCACCGCATAGGCCAGCAGCAGCCACCATTGGCCGAGCAGCATCAGGAAGCCCAGCGGAATGAAGAAGCGCCCCAGGTACATCGGGTTGCGCACCATCGTGTACGGCCCGCGGATGGTCAGCGTGGCGTTCTTGTCCAGCGAGGCGAAGCACCAGACCTGGATGAATTCGCCGAGCATCGACACGACGAAGCCGGCGAGCAGCCATTCGCGCCGCACGAAGGGCGCGACCAGCAGCAGCACGACGATGAACAGCGGCAGCCGCAGCTTCACCAGCAAGCTGCGCAGACCGGGGTGCTGGAACAGGCCGTCCGATGTCTGCTTCATGGCGCTATTGTGGCTTGCGCCTCTTGCGCAGCCCGAAGTAGCCGCGCAGGAACCACCAGCGCCGCCAGCGGTTCAGGCGCTCCAGCTGCCGCTGCCGCTCTTCGCCAAGCGTGTCGGGCTGCCAGCGCTGCCACTTCTTGTAGATGCCGCTCAGGTCCATGTCCTCGAACCAGCGGCGCAGCGCGCGCGGCAGCCGGCGCGTGGACAGCGCGGCCTGGAAGTCGATGATGCCCGGCGTGCCGTCGGGGCGGATCAGCAGATTGCCGCCGCCGCGCGTGTCCAGGTGCACCAGGCCACGGGCGTGCACGCGGCGCAGCAGCGCTTCCAGCGCCAGCAGGAAGTCGGTGCTGACCGGGCCCTTCGGAATGTCGGCCAGCGGACGGCCGGGCACGAAGCGCGCGGCCATCGACAGCGCGTCGACGCGGAAGGCCATCGCGGGAATGCCGTCGATGCCCTGCAGCCGGCGCAGCGCGCGCACCTCGCGGCCGAGAAGAAAGCGGCCGACGCTGTGGCGCACGACGAAGCGGCGCGGGCCGAAGTCCTTGAAGATCCAGTCGGCGCCGTCCAGCCGCACGCGTTCGACGCGCGCGTTGGCGAAGCGGCCGTCGCGCAGCAGGTGGCGCTCGGCGCGGGCCAGGTCGGCGCGGGTGAAGGGCTGCGGCATCTCAGCGGCGCAGCACGGCGAGCCATTCGCGCTGCGCGCCGCTGAGCGTGCTGTCCGGCGTCAGCATCGCGTGCTGCAGCGCGCCGCGGATCTCGGGCTCCTCTGCGGCCGGCGGACCGGCGAGCAGCGCGTCGAGCAGCGTGCGCGCACGCTCCAGCGTGCTGCGATAGGCCGCCAGGATCGCGCCGATGCTGACGTGCATGGCCGGGTCGTCCATCCAGCAGTCGTAGTCGGTGACGATGCAGACCGCCGCATAGCAGATCTGCGCCTCGCGCGCGAGGAACACCTCGGGCACGTTGGTCATGCCCACCAGCTGGCAGCCGGCCTGGCGCAGGAACAGGCTCTCGGCGCGCGTGCCCAGCCGCGGGCCTTCGACGCAGGCGTAGGTGGCGTCGCGGTGCACGGCGATGCCGATGCGCTCGGCCGCCTGCGCGATGCTCGCGCAGAGCGCGGCGCTGACCGGCTGCGCGGTCGAGACGTGCCCGACCACGCCGCCGCCGAAGAAGCTGCGCGCGCGTCCGCCCTTGGTCCAGTCGAAGTACTGGCTGGGCAGCACCAGCTCGCCGGGGGCGATGTGCTGCGCCAGGCTGCCGACGGCAGAGAAGCCGACGATCTGCGTCGCGCCGGCGCGCTTCAGCGCGAACACGTTGGCGCGGTAGTTGACCTCGTGCGGCAGCAGCCGGTGGCCGCTGCCGTGCCGCGCCAGGAACAGCAACTCGCGTCCGCCGAGGCGGCCCTTGGCGATGCTGCCGGAGGGTTGGCCGAATGGCGTGCCCTGATCCAGGTGCTGCTGCACCTGCATGCCCTTCAATTCGTACAGGCCGGTTCCGCCGATGATCGCGAGCATGGACTGTTCCCCGTGCACTGCAGATGACGAGGCCGCATTCTGCCTGCGGCGGCTCTTGTACCGAAGCCGCAGCGCGAGCGTCTTCCGTCCGCGCGCGGGCGACAATCGCCACTCCCGCCCGACTGCGGATCGGGCCGTGGCACGAGCACCCGCCGACCCCCCCCCGACACACACAGGAGATCTCATCATGAAGCCGCATCTCACGCGTCGCGACACCCTGGCCCTGATGGCCGCATCGCTGGGCGGCAGCCGCGCCTTCGCGCAGACTTTTCCGGGCAAGACGATCACGGTCGTCGTGCCCTATCCGGCCGGAGGCGGCACCGACGCGGTGGCGCGTCTGTTCGCCGAGCAGCTGGGCAGGCCGTTGGGCCAGACCATGGTCGTCGACAACAAGGCGGGGGCGTCGGGGGTGCTCGGCACCGACGCCGTCGCCAAGGCCAAGCCGGATGGCCACACGCTGCTGGTGGCCTTGAGCACGCAGTTCGTCATCAACCCCTTCCTGTTCAAGAAGCTGCCCTACGACCCGAACAAGGACATCGCACTGGTGTCGCAGCTGGTGGTGGCGCCGATCGTGCTGCTCGCGCACCCCGGCGTGCCGGCGAACGACGCGCCGTCGATGGTCAAGTACATCGGCGCCAACAAGGGCAAGCTGTCCTACGGCTCGTACGGCATCGGCTCGGCCTCGCACCTGAGCGGCGCGCACCTGAGCCAGATCGCGGGCGGCGACATGAACCACGTGCCCTACAAGGGCGAGGCGCCGTTGATCCAGGACATCATCGGCGGCCAGGTGCCGATGGGCTTCACCGGTGCGACGCAGGCCAAGGCGATGGTCGACGCGGGCCGGCTCAAGGCGATCGCCGTCACCGGCGAGAAGCGGCTGGTCGTGCTGCCGGCGCTGAAGACCTTCGGCGAGCAGGGCCTCGGGGACGACGTGTTCCGCACCGTCGGCTGGATGGCCATGGCCGCGCCGGGCGGAACGCCGCAGCCCGTGATCCAGCGCCTGGCCGCCGAAGTCAAGGCGGCCTGTGCGAAGCCCGAGGTGCGCGAGCGCATCGCCGCGATCGGCTACGAGGCGTCGGGCCGCGGGCCCGAGGAGTTCGCCGCCATCGCGCAGGCCGACGCGCAGGTGTGGTCGCGGCTGGTCAAGCTGACCGGGGCATCGCTCGATTGACGTCCGCGCGGCGGCGAAGGCGGGCGTTGGCCATCGGCAGCGCAGCGGGCGCGCAGACGAAGAAGGACACGGTGGGTGCCGGCGATGACGCTGGAGCCGCCGGGGCCGTGGCCCAACAGTCTGAAACCGCCCAACCGCTTAGGCCTTGAGCCGATAGCCCGTCCTGAAAATCCACGCCACGACCCACAGGCACAGCAGCAGGAAGCCCAGCGTCACCGCCAGGCTCCACGCCACGCCGACGTCGGCCACGCCGAAGAAGCTCCAGCGGAAGCCGCTGACCAGGTAGACCACCGGGTTGAACAGCGCGAGCTGCTGCCACGGCGGCGCCAGCATGTGGATCGAATAGAAGGTGCCGCCCAGGAAGGCCAGCGGCTGCACCAGCATCAGCGGCACGATCTGCAGCTTCTCGAAGCCGTCGGCCCAGACGCCGATGATGAAGCCGAGCAGGCTGAAGGTGACCGACGTCAGCACCAGGAAGGCCAGCATCCACCCCGGGTGCGCGACCTGAAACGCGACGAACAGCCGCGCCGTGGCCAGCATCAGCAGGCCGAGCAGCACCGACTTGGCTGCCGCCGCGCCGACGTAGCCGAGCACCGCTTCCAGCGGCGACACCGGCGCCGACAGCAGCTCGTAGATCGTGCCCGAGAAGCGCGGCATGTAGATGCCGAAGGAGCCGTTGGACACGCTCTGCGTCAGGATCGCCATCATGATCAGCCCGGGCACGATGAAGGCGCCGTAGGCGATGCCGTCGATCTGCTGCACGCGCGAACCGATGGCCGCGCCGAAGACGATGAAGTACAGCGAGGTGCTGAGCACCGGCGAGGCCACGCTCTGCATCAGCGTGCGCCGCGTGCGCGACATCTCGAAGCCGAAGATGGCCCTGACGCCGTAGAGATTCATTGGTGCACCAGGCTGACGAAGATGTCCTCCAGCGAGCTCTGCTCGGTCTGCAGGTCCTTGAAGTCCAGGCCCAGCGCGGCCAGCCGGCGCAGCAGCTCGGGCACCTTGGACGCGCCCTGCGCGGTGTCGAACTCGTGCACCAGCGCGTGCCCATCGTCGGCCAGCGCCAGCGGCCAATCCGCCAGCTCCGGCGGCAGCGCGCGCAGCGGCTGCTGCAGCTGCAGCGTCAGCCGCTTGCGGCTGAAGCGCTGCATCAAGAGCGCCTTGTCCTCGACCAGGATGATCTCGCCCTGGCGCATCACGCCGACGCGTTCGGCCATCTCCTCGGCCTCTTCGATGTAGTGCGTGGTCAGGATGATGGTCGTGCCGCGCTGCTGCAGGCCGCGCACCATCTGCCACATGTCGCGGCGCAGTTCGACGTCGACGCCGGCGGTGGGCTCGTCCAGGAACAGCACGCGCGGCTCGTGGCTCAGCGCCTTGGCGATCATCACGCGGCGCTTCATGCCGCCCGACAGCGTCATGATGCGCGCATCGCGCTTGTTCCACAGCGACAGCTGCTTCAGCAGATCCTCCAGCAATCGCGCATCGGGCGGCTTGCCGAACAGCCCGCGGCTGAAGGCCACGGTGTTGAACACCGACTCGAAGCTGTCGGTGCACAGCTCCTGCGGCACCAGGCCGATGGTGCTGCGCGCGGCGCGCCAGTCGCGCCGGATGTCGTGCCCGTCGACGCGGACCGTGCCGCCGCTGGCGTTGACGATGCCGCAGACGATGTTGATCAGCGTGGTCTTGCCGGCGCCGTTGGGCCCGAGCAGCGCGAAGATCTCGCCGCGGCGGATCTGCAGATCCACCTGCTTCAGTGCCGCCAGCCCCGAGGCGTAGGTCTTGTGCAGGCCCTGGATGTCGATGATCGGCGGCATGCGGGCCATTGTGCCGGTGCCTGCCGGTGCCTGCCGGCGCGGGCAGAATCGGCGCGATGAAGGCGCTCAGCTGCGGCATCCTGGTGCTCAATGCGGGCAGCGAGCTGCTGCTGTGCCGCGCCACCGGCACCTTCCGCTGGGACATCCCGAAGGGCGGCGGCGCGCCGGGCGAGACGCCGCTGCAGACGGCGCTGCGCGAAACCGCCGAGGAATGCGGCCTGCAGTTCCAGCCGGACGAACTGCTCGAACTGGGGCGCTTCGCCTACCGCCCGGCCAAGGATCTGTACCTGTTTGCCGCGCTGGCCGACGGCGTCGACGCGTCCGACTGCCGCTGCAGCAGCCACTTCACCGACCTGTGGGGACGGCGCCGGCCGGAGATGGACGCCTTCGAGTGGACCGCCTTCGCACGCGTGCCGCGGCGCTGCACATCGCGCCTGAGCGCGCTGCTGACGCAGACGCTGTCGCTGCCGCAGTTGCTGCGGCGGCTGCGGGCGCCCCCCTGACCGCCCCGTCGCGCCCCCCCTGCCTTGCCGCCTACAGCGCCTGGGCGGCCCGGTCGAACAGCCGCGGCAGCGCCGCCGCAGCCTGTGCTTCGCTGCAAGCCCCCCCGGCATGCAGCGCGAAGCCGACCGAGATCGTGTAGCGGCATTCGGCGCTGCCCAGACGCACCGGCGCTGCGCGGGCGTCGCGCACCAGCCGCTCGGCGAAGCCGCCGGCGGTGTGCACGCCGCCATCCAGCAGCAGCAGGCAGAACTCCTCGCCGCCATAGCGGCCGACGAGGTCGGTGGAACGGCAGCGGCTGCCGAGCAGGCGGGTTGCGTGGATCAGCACCTGGTCGCCGCCGGCATGGCCATGGCGATCGTTGACTTGCTTGAAGTGGTCGATGTCGATCATCAGCAGCGCCGCCGCATGGCCCTGCTGCAGATGGCGGCACGCAGCTTGGACGAAGGCGTCGCGGACGAGCAGTCCGGTCAGGCCGTCGCGCCGTGCACGCTCCAGCGCGTGCTGCTGCTGGTGTTCCTGCACCATCATCACCACGCCGAGCGTGCCGCAGATGACGAACAGGCAGCCGATGAACAACGCCGTCAGCTGCGGCGGTGCGTTCGAGTCCATCGGCAACGCGTCGGTGCCGATGAGGACGAGCAGGCTGCGCACGGCGAGCATGCCGCCGAAGCCGGCGAAGGCCGCGAACGAGAGCCACATCCCGGCGCTTCGTACGGCGGTTCGCTGGCGTGCGATCAGGGCCGCCGTGATCAAGCTCAGAGCTGCGCATGCCAGCGACATCGAGAACACGGCGCTGACCATCGGCGTGCCAAGTATCGCAGTGGCCAGGGGTCCGGCCCAGCCGATGGCGGCGATGGCCAGCACGAAGGCCAGCGGCACGCGTCGCCGCAGGAAGCGCGCGTGGGCCAGCAGTCCGAAGATCGGCGTGCCCAGCGCTGCCAGATTGGCCATGAGCAGCGTCAACCATTCAGGCGCGTGCCCGCGCAGGAAGTAGCAGGCGAAGGCCAGCGCGCCGCACGACATCGAGCGCGCCCAGTGGCGCAGCACCGCGCCATGTTCGGGCAGCGTCCGCGCCAACCCGAAGCTCAGCGCGGCGAGCAGCGCGCTGAAGACGGCGATCGCCAGCTGCAGAGTCGTGGGATCGAGACGCTGAAATGCACCCATGGGGCGACGCTCTTGTGCGCGGCTGCATGGACCATGCAGTTCCGGTCATTCCTGCGGACCTTTTCGTCGGCCTCAGGGTTCTCCTGAATATGGGATTACCCTTGGTTACATCCGCCGGCTGTGCGGCGTGAGGAATTCGCCCGGCCGCCCGCCGGGCAGCGGGCGATCAAGGCTCGGTCGGCGGCGCCGGGTGCTCCGGCAGCCCGGCCAGGTGCGTGGCGTCGGCCCAGCGCAGGATGTCCAGCGTGCCGCCGCGCCAGCGCAGCCGGTTGATGCCGGTGTTGGGAATCGCGCATGCGCGCGGGCCGTGCAGGCTCAGGCCGTTCGCGGTGCGCCACAGCATGTCGAGCACGCCGCCGTGCGTCACCAGCAGCAGCGTCTGGTGCGGATGCGCGTCGGCGAGCGCGCGCAATTGCGCGATCACGCGCGCGTGGAACTGGCGCACGCTCTCGCCGCCGGGCGGCGCGTAGTCGGCGTCGTGAAGCTGCCACTGCGCCCACAACTGCGGATGACGCGTGCGGATCGTCGGCACGTCCAGGCCGTCGAGCACGCCGAAGGCCTGCTCGCGCCACGCCGCCTGCGCCAGCGCCAGCGCCAGCGCCGGCGCGCGCTCCAGCGGCTGCGCGGTCTGGCGCGCGCGCTGCAGGTCGCTGCTGAGCAGCAGGTCGAAGCGCTCGCCGGCCAGCGCGGCGGCGAGCCGCTGCGCCTGCTGCCGGCCGGTGTCGTTCAGCGGCACGTCGATCTGGCCCTGGAAGCGCTGCTGCCGGTTCCAGTCGGTTTCGCCGTGGCGGATGACGATGAAGTCGGTCATCGAGTCACTTCGCGCAGTCGCCGCCGATCGCCGACTTGCTGCGCTGCAGCGGCTGGATCTTCAGCGCCAGCAGCGGTTGCACCACCGCGCGCTCGAAGGCGCGGATCGACTTCGGGTTGTAGGGGCCGGGGCGCGAGGCTTCGATCAGCACGCTGCCGTCCGCCAGTTGCCACTGCTCGACCTTCAGCTTGCCGGCACGCAGCCGCGTCATCGTGCTGGCGCAGCCCCTGGGGCGGGCCTGCAAGGCCGCGGGCAGCGGCACCGCTGCGCCGCGCGCGTTCAGATCGCAGCTGCGCGAATAAGCGGTGATCGCCTGGCCGACAGCGACGAAACTCACGTCCACCTCGTCCTTGCGGTCGCCGGTGGCGCCGAGCGGACACGCCCACTGCTGCAGCGGCAGCGCGTCGGGCAAGGGATGCGCGCCGCGCAACTTGAAGCTCGATTCGTGCCGCTCGCCGCTGATGCGCTGGCGCAGGATCGGCGTGAAGCCCTGCGGCAGCCCGGGCGGCGGCGTGAAATCGAAGTACTGCACCTCGAAGCGGCTGCGCTCGCCGGGCTGCAGCCGCAGCGCGCGCAGCGTGTCCTCGGGCGTCGCCGGGCCGCCCTGGCGCGGATCCCAGCGCACCGCGTACTCCGCATCCGGCGCCTTGGCCCGCGCGGGTGCGGCGGCGAGCAGCAGGCCGCAGACGACCGCGGCCGCGGCTGCAGTGGCGGACTCGGGCATGCCTTCAGTGTAGGCGCGGCGCTGCGGCCGGGCGCGGCTGTCGTCCCGATGCCCGATGATGTGGTCATGGACCAAGACCCATCGCTGCACGTCGCCTGCCTGTGCGCCGCGTGGTGCGGCACCTGCGACGACTACCGCCCGGCGTTCGAGCAGGTCGAGGCCGAGCTGCGCAATGCCGGCGCATCGGCCGCGTGGCACTGGATCGACATCGAAGACGAAGCCGACCTGGTCGGCGACTTCGACATCGAGACCTTTCCAACGATCGTGGTCTGCGATGCGCAGCAGGTACGCTTCGCCGGCCCGGTGACGCCGCAGCCGGTCGCGCTGTCGCGGCTGCTGCGCGCGCTGCTGCTCGACGCGGCGCCGGACGCGCGCTGGCCCGCCGTGCCGGCCGAGGCCGAGGGCTTCGCGCGGCGGCTGCGCTTAAGCTAGGTCAAGCAAACCGGGGCATGCCGCTCGCCCGTCGGCGGCACGGCCGCCCGCTGCCCTGAAGATCGGACGCAGGAGGATTTGATTGAAAGCGCCACCCACCCCAGACCGCACGCACGACGACGCACCCGCATGGCATGCGCTGCCCGCCGGCGAGGCCTGCCGGCGGCTCGAGGTCGGCGAGGCCGGCCTGGACGCGGCACAGGTGCAGCAGCGCCTGCAGCGCTACGGCCCGAACCAGCTGCAGCAGGCAAAGAAGCGCGGGCCGCTGCTGCGCTTCCTGATGCAGTTCCACAACGTGCTGCTGTACGTGATGCTGGCCGCGGCGGCCATCACCGCCATGCTCGGCCACTGGATCGACACCGGCGTGCTGCTGGCCGCGGTGGTGGTCAACGCGATCATCGGCTTCATCCAGGAGGGCAAGGCCGAATCGGCGCTGGACGCGATCCGCGCCATGCTGTCGCCGCACGCGCTGGTGCTGCGCGCCGGCCGGCGCGAGGAGATCGACGCCGCCCAGCTGGTGCCCGGCGACCTGGTGCTGCTGGCTTCCGGCGACCGCGTGCCCGCCGACCTGCGGCTGCTGCAGGTCAAGGAGCTGCGCGTCGACGAATCGGCGCTGACCGGCGAATCGGTGCCGGCGGACAAGGACGGCGGCGCCGTCGCCGCCGATGCGCCGCTCGGCGACCGCAGCGGCATGGCCTATGCCGGCACGCTGGTGGCTTACGGCCAGGCCATGGGCCTGGTGGTGGCCACCGCCGCAGCCACCGAGATCGGCCGCATCGACACCATGCTGGCCGACGTGGCCACGAGCACCACGCCGCTGCTGCGCCAGATCGACCGTTTCGGCCGCCTGCTGGCGGCGGCCATCCTCGGGCTGTGCGCGCTGACCTTCGCCTTCGGCGTGGGGCTGCGCGGGCAGCCGGCCACCGAGATGTTCCTGATGGTGGTGGCGCTGGCCGCCTCGGCCATTCCCGAAGGGCTGCCGGCGATCATGACCATCACGCTGGCGCTGGGCGTGCAGCGCATGGCCAAGCGGCAGGCGATCGTGCGCCGGCTGCCGGCGGTGGAGGCGCTGGGCTCGGTGACGGTGATCTGCTCGGACAAGACCGGCACGCTGACGCGCAACGAGATGACGGTGCAGCGCGTGGTCTGCGCCGGGCTGGACGTGGCGGTCACCGGCGCCGGCTATGCGCCCGAGGGCGAGTTCAAGACCGGCGAGCGCATCATCGATGCCGACCGGCACGCGTCGCTGGCGCTGGCGCTGCGCGCCGGCGTGCTGTGCAACGACGCGCGGCTGGTCAACGAAGACGGCCAATGGTCGGTGCTCGGCGACCCGACCGAAGGCGCGCTGCTGGTGCTGGGCCACAAGGCCGGGCTGCAGCAGGCGCACACCGAATCGGCCTGGCCGCGGCGGGACTCGATCCCCTTCGAGTCGCAGCACCGCTTCATGGCCACCGCGCACCGCGACGACGAAGGCCAGCCGTGGATCTTCGTCAAGGGCGCGCCGGAGAAGATGTTCGACATCTGCCGCGTCGAGCTCGGCCCCGCGGGCGAGGAGCGGCCGATCGAGGTCGACACCTGGCGGCGCATGGCCACCGACATCGCGGCGCGCGGCCTGCGCCTGCTCGGCCTGGCGGCGCGGCGCGCGGCGCCGGCCGGCACCGCGCTGGACTTCGCCGACGTCGAGGGCGGCTACACGATGCTGGCGCTGGTGGGCATCGCCGACCCGCCGCGCGACGAGGCGGTGCGCGCGGTGGCCGACTGCCACAGCGCCGGCATCCGCGTGAAGATGATCACCGGCGACCATGCCGAAACGGCCAAGGCGATCGGCGCGCAGCTGGCCATCGGCGCCGGCAAGCCGGCCATCACCGGCGCCGAGATCCAGCTGATGGACGACGCCGCGCTGCAGCGCGTGGTCATGGAGGTCGACGTCTTCGCGCGCGCCAGCCCCGAGCACAAGCTGCGCCTGGTGCAGGCGCTGCAGCAGGACGGGCAGGTGGTGGCGATGACCGGCGACGGCGTCAACGACGCGCCGGCGCTGA
>OEIU01000737.1_pt1 | contig 27057 bp, 19 predicted proteins | sample 1539221 | NCBI WGS metagenome assembly OEIU01 (sample SAMN03792071, study PRJEB22550) | activated sludge metagenome | feature: wastewater treatment plant; material: activated sludge; isolation source: Wastewater treatment plant of a petroleum refinery complex | place: Argentina: Zarate | collected...
CCGGCCCCCCGCCCCGGAGGGCCCCTCGGCCTCCATCGTCATCACCGCCCTGCCCCACCAGGTTTCGCCGTCGAAGATCATGGAGCAGCTGGCGACGCAGATGCGCGCCAAGAAACTGCCGATGATCGAGGACGTGCGCGACGAGTCCGACCACGAAAATCCGATCCGCCTGGTCCTGTTCCCGCGCTCGAACCGGGTCGATGTCGATGAAATCATGCCGCACCTGTTCGCCACGACCGATCTCGAAAAGAGCTATCGGGTCAACCTCAACATGATCGGCCTGGATGGCCGACCGCAGGTCAAGAACCTCAAGCAGATCCTCGTCGAATGGCTGCGCTTCCGCACCGATACGGTGACGCGCCGACTGCAGCACCGGCTCGACAAGGTCGAGCGCCGCCTGCACCTGCTCGAAGGCCTGCGCATCGCCTACCTCAACCTCGATGAAGTGATCCGCATCGTGCGCACCGAGGACGAACCCAGGCCGGTCCTGATGAAGCGCTTCGCGCTGAGCGAGGAACAGACCGACTACATCCTCGAAACGAAGCTGCGCCAGCTCGCCCGCCTCGAGGAGATGAAGATCAATGCGGAACGCGACGAACTCGAGCAGGAGCGCGCGAAGATCAACGTGCTGCTCAACTCGAAAGCGCGCCTGAAGACGCTGATCAAGGACGAACTGCGCGAGGACGCGAAGAAATACGGCGACGACCGGCGCTCGCCGCTGGTCGCCCGCGCTGCCGCCCAGGCACTCGACGAGGCTGCCCTGGTGGCCAGCGAACCGACCACGATCGTGCTATCGGCCAAGGGCTGGATCCGCGCCGCCAAGGGCCATGACATCGATGCCGCCGCCCTCAGCTACCGCGAAGGCGACAGCTACCGGGCATCCGCCCGCGGTCGCACCACCCAGCAGGTGGCCTTCATCGATTCGACCGGGCGCAGCTATTCCGCCGCGGCGCATTCGTTGCCCTCTGCGCGCGGCAACGGCGAGCCGCTGAGCGGACGTTTCAGCCTGCCTGCGGGTGCGCAGGTCGACACCCTGGCCATCGCCGACCCGGCGACGCGCCTGGTGCTGGCTTCCGACCTCGGCTACGGCTTCGTGACCCGCTTCGAATCCCTGCTGGGCAGCAAGAAGGCCGGCAAGCAACTGATGAGCCTCGACGACAAGGCACATGTCCTCGACCCGGCCCTGGTCGAGGATTCGGCGCGCGACCGCATCGTCGTCGCCACCAGCGCAGGCCACCTGCTGATGTTCTCGGTGGCGGAATTGCCCGAACTCGACAATGGCGGCAAGGGCAACAAGCTGATCGAGATCCCGAAGCCGAAACTCGCCGCCGGCGAACGCGTCGTCGGCATCGCGGTCGTCGCCGAAGGCAAGGGCGAGGCCACCCTGTTCGCCGGCCAGCGCAAGCTGATCCTCAAATGGGCCGATCTGGTCGAATATGGCGGCAACCGCGCCACCCGTGGATCGCTTCTGCCGCGCGGCTTCCAGCGCGTCGACCGCATCGAGACCAGCGCCTGATCCGGCGCCTGGCCCGAAGCAAGAAAAGGGGGCCTTGCGGCCCCCTTTTTTTGCGGGACTTGATGCGTCCGCTTACTGGCGGGTCAGGCGACGACGCACGCCGAATACGCCAAGAACCAGCGCGAACAGGCCTAGGAACAGCTTGCTCCAGGTGCCGAGGGTCGGCACTTCGACGACCGGTCCAACCGGGCCACCGGCGGCGCAAACGGTACAGACTCCCGAAAAGCCCGGAGTCGGTTGCAGGCTCCAGTTGGTGATGCCACCGGTATCGCCACCGGCCGAATCGGAAACGGTCAGGGTCCAGGTGCCGAGCGTGCTTTCGCCATCGAACGCAGACAGCGCAGCCACCGGCAACACCGGCCCGCTGAGCCAAGGCGTGCTTCCGTTGCAGGTGGTTTCCGGAACCACGCTGGCTGCATCGGAGAAGACGACGTTCATGTTGTCGTCGGGGCAGCCAAACGTGGATGCAGGTACGCCGGGACGATCCAGCAGGACTACCGTGGTGCCGCCGGGGCTGGTCAGGCTGACGGTCAGATCGCCAACCCAGGTGTGGTCGATGGCGACGCCGACCTGCAGATCGGTGAGGGTGAGATCCTCACCCACCGTGATCGTCGAGGTGGCGCCGGCGGGGTCGTTGTCGGGAATGGCAACCGGCAGGGTCTCGTTGGGCGTGACGACGCCACTCTCGCCAATCTGCGAGGCGACTGCGCCGCTGCCGGAAGTGCCTTCGTTGCTGCTGACGTTGACCGGTATCGAGAACGGGGTGACGCAGGCGGCCGTTTCGGCTGCCGAGACGACGAAGGTCGCCGTCGCCGTGCTGCCGTCGGCCAGCGCGCCGATCGCCGAGCTCGAACTGACGTAGGTGAGTCCGGCAGGTGCCGGCAGGCCCAGCGAAGCAACCACGCCGGTGAAGCTGCCGCCCGCGGCCGTGATCGGTACCTGGATGGTGACCGTTTCGCCCGGCTCGATCACGCCGTTGGCCTGGCTCGGGTTGGTCGCGCACTGGTCGGCGAACGACGCCTGGCCGGATCCCACGGAGAGCGTGGGGCCGCCGGGATTGCCGACCACGTTCATGACGATCTGCATGCCCGGGAAGCCGATGGCGTCGGTGGTCGTCGGTGTCGACACACCGCAATCGACTGCCTGCAGATAGCTAGGCGCCGATTGGCCGGACGCATTCGAGCCGATGAAGAACGTGTTGCCTCCCGCCGTGCCATCGGGCGTGAATACCTCGACGACGAGGTTGGAACCGGCCGTCGCCAGGCCGCTGATCGAAGCCGGAAAGATCGTCGAGGACTGGTCGGCGACATTGAGCGAGGCCGTGCCGATCTGCGTGTAGGAGCCCGGGAAGGTGCCCGGGAAGGCGCCGCTGCCTGCGTAAAGGTTGACCGTCACCGGCTGCGTGCCGCCGCCGGACGTCGCCGTCTCGATGCCGAACTGGACTTCGCAGACGTTGATGTCCGCACTCAGCGGAAAGGAGCGAAAGTAGGAATTGTCGGTATGGATTCCGCCCGCATTGCACGAAACCGAGTTGGCCGCCGTGATCGACTGCGAGGTCGACTGGGTCAGTACGATCGAGCCGCAGGTCGTCCCTGCCGGGCGGAATACCTGGCGATCGGGTTTCGGAATGACCAGGTCCGAAACGGAAAATGTCTGTGCAAATGCCCCGACGGCGCACGTCGACAGGGCCATGGCCGTACCCGCCATCAACAACGATTTCGATTTCCGCATGATTGACTCCCCATGATGCTGTAATAACCGCGATCGGCGGATTTGGCCGCCAAACTGCGAGATAACCCATTCGTGATTCCGCAGCCCGGATAAGTCCCCGAACTCAGGTACTGTCAGGTCGATCCTTGCACCCCCTGTGGAAACTGCAGACTAGCACTCGTTCGGGGCGGTTGAAAGTGTGACGCAATTGACGTTTCCCTGGCCGCCTGCTACCCATCGCGGCTGCCAAATTGGCGCATCCCGACAAATAAAGCCCCGGAGGTCCTGCTTGTCACGAATTGTCCGCCGAATCGCCCTGGTTTTCCTCGTGTTGGCCCTGGCCCTGGTCCTGATGCTCTGGCTCGCCTTGCGCGGCAGCCTGCCCCAACTGGAAGGCGAGGCGAGGTCCTCCGCGCTTGCGCAGGCGGTGACGCTCGAACGCGATGCGCTCGGCACGGCCACGATCAGCGGGCAGGACCGCGACGATGTCACCTGGGCGCTCGGCTTCGCGCATGCCCAGGAACGCTACTTCGAAATGGACCTGATGCGCCGCAGTGCGGCCGGCGAGCTGGCCGAACTGTTTGGCCCGGCAGCCTTGCCGATCGACCGGCGTGCCCGCGTCCATCGCATGCGCGCACGCGCCGAAGCGGCGCTCGCGCTGGCTCCCGAAAGCGAACGCCACCTGCTTGAAAAATATCGCGACGGGGTCAACGCAGGACTGGCCGCGCTGCGCGTGCGCCCGTTCGCCTACCTGCTGACCCGGACCCGTCCCAGGCCGTGGTCCAGCGAGGACTCGCTGCTCGTCGTCGACGCGATGTATTTCTCCCTCAGCGACGCCTCCAACCAGCGTGAACTCGCGTTCTCGGTCATGAAGACGGCATTGCCCGACTCCGCCTGGCGCTTCCTGTCTGCCGTTGGCGGGTCGTGGGATGCCCCTCTGATCGGCCCCCCCATGGTCTGGCCGGACCCGCCGGCGGCGCAAGAGCTGGACCTGCGTGCGCTCGATGCCTCGCTGCTGAAGGCGGGCCCGGCGGCGGACGACAGCGTGCCGGGCAGCAACAGCTTCGCGGTCAGCGGTGCGTTGGCCGGCGGCGCCGGACTGATCGCCAACGACATGCATCTGGAGCTGCGCGTTCCGAACATCTGGTTCCGTGCCCGTCTGATTTTCCCGAACCCGCGCCGGGCCGGTGAATCGGTCGATGTCAGCGGGGCCAGCCTGCCGGGGACGCCAGCCATCATCGCCGGCAGCAATCGGTCGATTGCGTGGGGATTTACCAACAGCTACGCCGACCTCACCGACTGGGTACGCGTACGCACCGACCCCGACGACGCAGATCGCTACCTGACCGCCGAAGGCAGCGACAAGATCAGCACGTATCATGAAACCATCCTGGTCAAGGGCAACGAAGCCGAAACGCTGGAAATCCGCGAGACGCGCTGGGGTCCGATCCTGGCCACGGATGCCGACGGCACGCCGCTGGCGCTGGCCTGGACGGCGCACCGCGAAGGTGCGGTAAATCTCGAACTGATGCGGCTGGAATCCGCGCAGAGCGCGGACGAGGGCGTGGCGATCGCCCAGCAGGCCGGCATGCCGGCGCAGAACTTCCTCGTCGCCGACCGCTTCGGCAACATCGCGTGGACCATCGCCGGCCGACTGCCCAAGCGGGTCGGTGCATTCGATCCGCGCCTGCCGGCGGACTGGAGCACGCCCGACACCGGCTGGCAGGGGTGGATTTCCGCAGCCGACACGCCGCTGATCTCGAATCCGCCCTGGCAACGGCTGTGGACGGCCAATGCGCGCGTCGTTGACGAGGGCGCCCAACTCGAGATGCTTGGCGACGGCGGCTATGACCTCGGCGCACGCCAGCGCCAGATCCGCGACGACCTGCGTGCTCGCGACCATTTCAGCAGCGCGGACATGCTGGCCATCCAGCTTGACGACCGCGCCCTGTTCCTCGACCGCTGGCGCCAGCGCCTCGCCGGCCTGCTCGAGCAGGGCGCAGCGACCCCTCAACGAAGCGCGATCCGCCAGGCGCTCGAAGACTGGGACGGGCACGCCTCGACATCGTCGGTCGCCTATCGATTCGTGCGCGCCTTTCGCAACGAGGTCAAGGACACCGTGCTCGACGGCTTTGCCGCCGCGGTGCGCGTCCACTACCCGGATTTCGCCCTGCCCAAGCTGCCGCAGTCGGAACACGCCGTGTGGATGCTGCTCGAACGCCGGCCGCCACATCTGCTGCCACCCGGTTATGCCAGCTGGGACGCATTGCAGCAGGCCTGCATCGATCGCGTTGCGCAACGAATGCAGGCGCAGCCAGGCGGTTTGCCGGCGCGGACCTGGGGCGAGCGCAACACGGCGCGCATCGCCCATCCGCTGTCGCGTGCCCTGCCCGGCTTCATCGCCCGCCTGCTCGATATGCCCGCCGACCCGTTGCCGGGCGACAGCAACATGCCGCGCGTGCAGGGACCGAGGTTCGGCGCGTCGGAACGCTTCGCCGTTGCGCCCGGCGACGAGGAACATGGCTATTTCGAAATGCCCGGCGGGCAAAGCGGCCATCCGCTGTCGCCGTTCTATGGCGCGGGACACGAAGACTGGGTAGAGGGCAAGCCAACCCCTTTCCTGCCGGGCCCGGCCCGGTACCAGATGCGTCTGGAGCCGGACCCCGGTTGAGCATCCACCACCAGCCGGTCGTCAGGGCCGGCTGGCAGCGGATCTGGCCAGGGATGCGAAAGGTCAGGGCGATTCGAACCCGTCCACGAAGATGACGTCGCTCACCGGAGCCAGCAGCGTCGCGGTATAACTTTGCGGGATGCCGGCCTGGGCCACGTGGAGGTCCGAATCGGCTGTGGCGGGCCCTCCGTTGGCGACGAACGAGAAGCGGAACATCGTGCCCCAGTTCAGTGCATTGAGCACCGCCGGCACGTTGGGCGGCGGCGACGGATTGGCCGGGGCCGTCCAGGTCAGGCTGCCACCGGCATTCGCGCCGCTCCAGTCGTTGCCGGCATCGGTGTCGCCGTCGCTGAAGGTCACGTTGCTGATAGTGACGCCCGCCGAGATTGGCACGCTGAAGCGGTCGAAGCCGAGATTGTGTATGACGCGCAGGTTCGGCTCGCTGCCCTCGGTCAGCGCGCGGGCGAAATCGAAGTTCATGACGACGTAGTCGTAGCGCCACGAGCCGCCGCCGAGATCGGTCACCCGCACCGCGGCCTTGGCACTGCCCTCGCCGCTCGATACTTTCTGCGAGGCAACCACGGAACCGGCCGCCGGCAGTTCGAGCCAGCGGTCGATGGCAGGGCCGAGCTTGTAGGCAGCGCCGCTGCCAACGGTCCAGCTCGTCCCGCTGCGCCCCGGCGACATGCCGCGGGTCGCCATCGAATTGAAGATGTTGATGTCCTCGCGGGCGAGGTACCACGATTCGAACAGGTAGGTCGCCCCGGTCTGCACGGCCGGATCCATCTGCGCCTCGACCACGATCAGGCGCTGCGAGAAATTGCCGTTGCCCGAGGAGTTCGCCACGCCATCGCAGTTGGTGTCGTAGATCGAACCGCAGCGCCCCCACTGGTTGGTCGCCGGGATGATTTCCGAACGCGGGCCGAGGTCGTTGTTGCTGTCGTTGTTGCCGGTGCCGTAGGTATCCGAGCACTGGCGGCCGAGGATGTGCGGATCGGTGCCGTGTCCGGCGGCGCAGCCCTGGTTGGTGGTCAGGAAGGCGTGCTTGACGCCGGACCGGCCGATCTGGTCGATGCTGCCATCGGCATTGAAGCGGTACATGTTCCAGATCAGATAAGGATGCTGGTCGTTGCCGTATGGCGGGAACGTGCCGGAAAACTTGCTGTACCACGGGATATCCGCGGTCCACAGCGCCGTGCTGGTGCCGAGCGGGTCGCCCGGTATGGTCGCCACCGCGGTACCGTCGTTGACGTTATTCTGCAGGGTCGAGCTCGGCGTGAACACGACCTGGCCCGTGCTCGAAGTGCCGGTGCAGCCATTGCAGCGGCTGTACTGGACGCTGAAGGTCTTCATGAACAGGTCGGCCTCGAACACCTCGCCGGGATGACCGGGCACCGGCGTGCCGGCCCAGTCGTAGGTGCCGCCGCCCTTGGGCACCGCGCCGCTGCCCTGGCGCAGCACCTGGGTGGTCATCTCCATGTCGGCGATCGCCCAGCGCGCCATGTCGGGGTGGCCGAGGCGGTCGGCCAGCGCCGGGCTGATGCGCACGTCCATCGTGCGGACCGCCAGCACGCGATTGTCGTCGACGAGCTCGTACATGAGACGGTCGATGTAGAACCAGGCCTTGCCATCGGCGCCGACCAGGTCGAGCACCAGTGGGTCATCGGCCCGGGTGCGCAGGCGGAAATCGGTCAGGTCGATGTCGCCGCCGCGGGTCTTCAGCACATAGCCGCCACGTGCCTGCAGCGAGCCGCCGACAAACGATTGCAGGTTGCCGTTGCTGACGCGGAAATCGATGCTGCCGGCCTGGCGCAACGGGAACAGGTCGTGCTGGCGCGCGCTTTGTTCGGGAAGGCGGCCGGTCGGTTGTGCGAAGCGCAATCCGATGTCGCCGGCCAGCTCGCGGTTCCAGCGCATGCCCACCGTGCCGCCCCAGGCAGACCAGAGCTGGGTGGACTGCGTGGCCGCGGTCGCGGACGGCGCGGAAACCGCATCGGCCGCGATGGCAGGCTGGGCAAGGAGGGCAACGGAAAACAATGCCCACGATGCGGCATGGATTCGGGGTGAAGGAAAAGTCATGGCAGATCCACCTGTGTCGTTCCTGTGGTGCCTGCCCTGGCAGTGAAGCGACGCATGTCCAGCTGCGGCAAATTGCGGACCACGCTACTCGAAACTGTTGCGGAATATCGGCCAGTCGCCGATGCGCGTCATGGTCGGCCCGGCGCGCTTGCAGACCATCGAATTCTGTGGCTCGCAGGTTGCACCGCTGCAACCCGCCGGCCAGTTGTTGCCATTGGCGTCGCGCACGCTGGCACGGTACCAGAACACGACGTCGGTATCGACGATGCTGGCTCCATTGGCGATATTGCCTGCGGCCATCGTGCAGTCGCCGAGATTGTTGCTGGCCTGGTCCGCGTACTCGTTGTTGACGAAGCGGCTGCCAATGACGTCGACCGAATGCAGGTTGCGGCCCGACTGGTTTGGCGGGTTGTAGTCATCGGCTCCTGAAACGATGCGATAGCCGAAGCCGCCGCGGGTGGTCACCACGTCCCAGTAGGTCGGGCCGCCACCCGGGCCGCCGTTGGGACTGCGCAGGCCGGTAAACTCGGTCGATTGCGGAAAGCCGTTTGCGCGGATCTCGTTGTTGCCGGCGCCGTCGATGTCGAAATCGAAACGCCAGTAGTTGTGGTGCCAGTGGGTCAGGCTGTTGTTGGTGCCGTCGCGGTTGCCGAACCCGAACTCGGGCTGGATATCGCCGTTCTCCCAGAATACGTAGCGTCCCGTGTACTGGTACCACGCCGCCGAGTACTGGGTGGTCAGCACGACATGGTCGCCCATGTCCTCGATCGCCACGCCACCCGGCGAGCCGATGCAGTCCGCCGCGGTGAAGTTGAATCCGGGCGCACCGGCAAACGGACACGAGCCATAGGAAGCCGTCGCATCCATCGAGACGTCACAGCTCGTCGTGGCAATGAACGAAGTCGGCACGCCGAGCATGTTGCGCACGGGTGGCGATGCCACGAATCGCGCGTCTGCGTCCTTCCAGTCCCGGTAGCAGGTCCCGCTGTTGCGATATTCGGCGAACAGGATCGGAGCGTGCAGCCGCTTGGCGACGAGGATGCCCTTGTAGTGGACATCGCGAAGTTCCAGTCCCGAACCATCCGAGGCCACGCTCTGGCTCGGCGGTACCCAGCACATCTCCCACGTCGGACTGGCCGCCGGCCATTTCAGCAGCGTGCCACCCCAGGTGGCACAGTCAGCCCCCGCTGCCGAAACCTGCGCGCTGAGCAGCAGGCCAACAAGCAGCACGAATGCCAAGGGCATCTTGTTCAAAATCTTCATATCCAGTTCCCCGTTCAAGACTTGCCGGATTTCGGATCCGGCATGCGCCCCGGATCCAGAAAAGGTTTCACCACTCTTCGCGTCATCAGGTCGACAATGGCATGGGCGACGTGGCGCTGGCCGTCCCCGGCCGAAACAATGACGTGCAGGCATCGCGATTTCCTGCCGCAGCCCGGCACGCCGCTCTCCATGTAGACGAACCCCGCATAGAAATTGAGATCGTCCGCGCTGAGCACCGCCTTGAGTTGCGGATGCTCGCGCGCGATGGCGATGGCCAGCTCAAGTTCCCTGTCGGTGAAATTCAGCATCGTGCCCGGCTGGTCGACGCGCCGGAACGGCTTGCCGGCGGCATCGTAGACCGTTTCCACGGTGATGCCACGACGGTAGTCCCAGCCGTATTCGACGAAGACCTTGCGATTGACGCCATTTTCGGTGAATACGTCCTGGTAGCGGCGCACCGGTACGTAGGCGGGAAGCTGGATGTCGCGGGAGGCAAGATCGGTGCGGACCGCGCCGCCGCCCACGCCAGCCGAGGCTGAAAGCGGCTGCATCGCGTCGCGACCGGGTGATCCGTCGCCACCCGCGTCCGGCCTCTCGCCAAGTCGCGGGGCGTTATGCTGGCAGGCAACGATCAGCAGTGCCATCGAACCCAGCAGGACCGCGCCCAGGCGGCGGCGCACGGACTGCCGAATCGGGCCAAACTCAGAATGCATAGCGGTTCGCTCCCGGCACAAGCACATCAAATCCGTCGGCAAAGATGAGGTCGGCCCAGGGCCCGAAGGGCACGAGGGTCGGGCCGGCCTTCTTGCAGACCATCGAATCCTGGGGAATGCAGGTCCCGGTGGTGCAGCCGGGTGGCCAGTCATTCGCGGTCGCATCGCGCACGCCGACGCGGTAGTAGAGCGCCTGGTTGTTGTTGGCGATGCTTTCGCCATTGACCAGGTTGTCTGCATGCATCACGCAATCGCCGAGCAGGTAGTCTGGCGTGTCTCCATACTCGCCGAAATGGGCCTGTGTCGCCATGAAGTCGACCGTGTGGAGCCCGCGGCCCGATTCATCCGCTGGCACAGCGTAGTCGCTGGCGCCGGGAACGAACCGGTAACCGTTCCCAGACACGGGATTGCGCACCGACCATGTTCGCGGCCCGCCGCCGGGGCCCCCGCCCGCGTTGCGCACGTCGCTGAATTCGGTCGCGACGTCGATGTCGTCGATGCTGACCACGTTGTTGCCGAGTCCGTCGATATCGAACTCGAACCGCCAGTAGTTGTGGTGCCAATGGGTGACACTGTTGAACGTGCCGTTGCGGTTGCCGAAACCGAACGAAGGCTGCATGCGGCCATCTCGGTGGAAAACGAACCGCGACGAGTACATGTACCAGTCGGCCACGTATTGGGTGGTCAGGCGCACGCTGTCGCCTAGGTCCTCGATCATGACGCCATTGGCGCAGCTGTAGCCAGGCGGCGTCGGCAAGGCGAACGGGCAGGTGCCGTAGGAAGCGGTCGGATCCTGCGAACGATCGCAGGACGTCGTCGCCGCGGGCTGGCCCGAGGGAATCGTGCCGAGCTGGTTTTGCACGCCGACAGCCGCCAGCACCGGCGTGCGCTCGTCCTTCCAGTCCCGATAGCAATTGCCGCCGAAGCCGTCCTTGTACTCGGCGAACAGCATCGGTGCGTGCGCGCGCCGCATGACGAGTTGCCCTCGCCAGTAGACATTGCGCAATTCCATGCCGGAGCCCCGCGGACCCACGCTCTGGTTGGGCCCCAGCCAACACATCTCCCAGACCGGATTGGCGGACGGCCAGCTCAGTTTCACCTCTGGCGCGACGCAGGTGGGTGATCCCGCATGCGCGCTTGAGATGCGCATGGCGACAATCAGCACGAGGGGAAAGACCGAAGCGATCGAGGGGCGCATGGCTCAGTTGCCCCTGCCCTTGTCGGTCAGCTTGTCCCCACCGGGCGGGTGGGTCGGATAAACCACTTCATCGCGCATGAGATCGACCACCGAGTGCAGGATCGCCTTGTTGCCGCCATCGGTGGCCGCTATGGCGCGGATGCAACGCGAACCGCGGTCGCACCAGCGATCGCCCGGCTCGCGCATGACGAAACCACCGGCCCAGATCATCACGCCGGGTTTGTCCACGATGCCGCGCGTACGCGGGTCCATGCGGACGAGCGCTTCCACCCGCGCCTTTTCAGCATCGGTCAGGCTCAGGTCGGAACCCGGTGGCTCCGTCGTGCCGATCAGCTTGCCGGCCGGGTCGAAGGTGCGCACGATGGTCACGCCACGCTCGTAATCCCAGCCGCGGGTGACGACGCAGCGCTCGTCATCGCGGCGCTGGCGCTGGTCAGGGCAAAAGTCCGTGACCCGGCTCGACTCGACGTAACCGCGCATGCGTCCGGAATGATCGATGCCGGAAGCGGAAGGACCCGTGCCACGCGCGCAGCCGCCGAGCAACACGGCCACGCATGCCAGCGCACCAGCGCCCGCCAGGGCGCGAATTGCTCTCGCGTTGCGGGACAGGTGTGGGCTCGTGTCGCTCATCTTCGCAGCCTGTCAGTTCGGCGTCGTGACCGTGGAGAGATTTCCCGCCGGTTCCGGCGGCGACTTGCCGTAGGCCGGATTGCTCCATAGCTGGTACAGGTATTCGCCACGCGAGACCGATTGCGGGCCGACATTGAATGGCCGGCCCGGACCCGCGGCACACAGCGTGTTCTCGGCCGGGATGGCCGGCGCATTGACCGCCTCGTCGCGCAGGAACTCGATGTAGTCCTTGCTCGACATCTGGAACCTGAGCGCCGCATCCACGCGGATCGGACGCGCCGTGCCTGCCGGCAGCGTGAAGCTGTAATCGGTCACGTCGTAGTTGACCAGGATGCCCGAACCCGGCGAGGTTTCGGGATAGCTGTAGCCGACCGGGCGCAGTTCGTCGCCATTCGGGTCTGCCGCGCTGGCCGGCCGCAGGCCCAGCGGCGGGATGCGGTTGTCCTTGCGGATGCAGTTGTTGAGGACGAAATGGAACTGCAGCTTGCCGGCATCCTCGATCTTGCATTCGCCGGGCGAACCGGGCGTCCAGATGCCCTGCAGGATCTCGTAGACCTTGGCCTGCGGATCGAGCATCAGGTCGGCGCTCAGCGCGTCGTAGGCCGCGCTCTCGGCAACGACGTCGTCGGTTGCGCTGATGGCCTTGACGTTGAGCCACATGCGACGGCCCTCGGCATAGCCGGTCGGCAACTTGTGCCCGCTCAGGTTGGTCACCTTGACGCGGACGCTGATGGAGCCCGCGGCCCCGGCCGTCGGCGCGACATAGGAAAGAATCGATGTTTCGACCTGTGCGCTCTCGGCAAGCATGTCGCGCGCGCTGGCGATCGTGCGATCGAAATCGGCCTCGCGATCGAACCCGGTCACGTTGTTGGCATACTCGACCTTGATGATGCCCGGCACCCAGGTGTTGGCGCCGGCAAACTCGTGCTTGGGCAGGTTGCCCGTGCGCGATCCATCCGGGTTCTGCTGGCAGGCCTTGGCCGTCGGGTCTTCGCTGGAGCGCATGTGGCAGCTCTGGCACTGCTGGGCGCGCGCGAACGCCGGAACGCCGGACGGCCCCTCGCCCATGCCGTCGCGATAGATCGTGTCGGCGAACAGGCTGCTGTTCCACTCCGAGTAGGTGCGTTCGAGCGGCATCGGCCGGGTCGTCGCCACGCCGCCTTCGAGGACCAGGGTCTTCAGCGGGCCCTGGTCGGTGTCGGGCGTGGTCACGTCATGGCAGGTTCCGCACAGGCTGGAATCCGCGTGGTACTGCGACTGCACCCAGCCATGGGGCGGTTCGAGCAGGCCGTTGCTGTAGCTGTAGGGCCCGCGCCGGCAGGGTCCACCGTACTGGTCGCCATTCGGATTGGTGCACAAGGTCGCGTTGTCGATCCAGATGTTGGCGTTGCCGATCATGCCGGGCTCGCCGGCCGGGCCGGTCGGCATCATGCGGTGGCAGAAATGGCAGGTCACGCCCGCATAGTCGTTGTTCTTGTAGTCCGAGTCGTCGTAATCGCCGGTCAGCTGGCAGCCGCTGGCACCGCCCGGCCCGCTGCTGCCTCCGCCGATCGCCTTGACCACGCGCCCGTTGAGCCAGCCGGGCGGCGTATGGCAGCGCAGGCAATAGTCGCCGACACCCGGGAAATCCTTGTTGGCCACATCCAGCGCCGCCCAGAACACCGGATCGCGCGTCGCGTTGGCCATCATCGAACCGCCCCAGGTGCTGTGCGGCATGAATTCCGGAGTGGTGCCGCTGAATCCGCGGTGGCAGGACAGGCACGCGTTCGGCTCTTCCATCGCCCAGAGCAGGCCGGGCTGGGTGCCGTGCGGCGTGAAATCGAGGGCCAGGACCTGCAGCGGAACCATCAGCGCAGCGGCCACGATGATCATTTGCGCCAGCAGGATGGCCCGGTATCGCACGACAGAAAAAAAGGCTCGCAAGACTTCTACCTCGATTTGACAGGTCAGCGCGCGATTGCGAAAGGCGCATGAGGTTGCCGAAGCCGGCAATCCGGCATCAACGCTGAAACAGGCGGCAGCTCCAGGCAGGCTTCAGCCTGAAAAGGTCGTTTCGTGCTTTCCCTGGATCGACCCCGTGAGCCCATTCGAAACTACGTCGAACGGCAAAACCTCAAGCTTCTTACCACGAACTGCCGCTTATATCACCTTGAAATGCCGGCAGATGTGTTCATTTTATGTAAGGCCGAGACTTGGGCCGGCTAGCCCCCGTGGCGCGCAGGGCCCGCCAGCAGGCGCTCTGCGACGTCCAGGTAGAGTCCGGGCAACTGCTCGAGGTCGGACACTCTGACGCACTCGTCGATCTTGTGGATGCTTGCATTGACGGGTCCCAGTTCGACCACTTCCGCGCCGAGCGGCGCGATGAAACGGCCGTCCGACGTGCCGCCGGCCGTGCTGGCCACGGGATCGACCGCGCAGCGCGCGCGAACCGCGGCGCCGACTGCGTCGCGCAGGGCGCCCTTCCCGGTCAGGAACGGCTCGCCGGAAAGATCCCAGGCGATCGAATAATCGAGGCCATGGCGATGCAGGCAGGATTCGACCCTGTCGCGCAGGCCTTTCGCTGTGCTCGCGGTGCCATAGCGAAAGTTGAACGAGGCTTCGAGATGCCCCGGGATGACGTTGTTCGCGCCCGTTCCCGCATGGATGTTCGAGACCTGGAAAGACGTCGGCGGAAATCCTTCATTGCCCTCGTCCCAGCGCATCGCCACCAGCTCGGCCAGGGCTGGCGCCAGGGCGTGGACCGGATTGAGCGCCTTGTCCGGATAGGCGACATGCCCCTGGATGCCGCGCACCTTGAGGTGCCCATGCAGGGTTCCGCGCCGGCCCACCCGGATCAGGTCCCCGAGTTTCTCCTGCGACGAGGGCTCGCCGACGAGGCACCAGTCGACGCGCTGGCCGCGGCGACGGAATTCCTCGGCGACACGGCGAACGCCATCCACGGAGGGCCCTTCCTCGTCGCTGGTGAGGAGCAGGCCGATCGTGCCCGCATGGCCGGGATGGCGTTGCACGAAGGCCTCGAGCGCGAGAGTCATCGCAGCGACCCCGGATTTCATGTCCGCCGCGCCGCGGCCGTACAGGAGACCGTCGCGGACCGTGGGCTCGAACGGCGGGCTCGACCATTGCGCTTGCGGACCGGTCGGCACGACATCGGTATGGCCGAGGAACACGAGGACCGGATCGCCTCGCCCGTGCGTCGCCCAGAGGTTTTCCACCTCGCCGTAGCGTAGATGCTCGATGGCGAATCCGGCGCGCCCGAGACGTTCGGCCAGCAGGGACTGGCAGCCGGCATCGTCCGGCGTCACCGAAGCACGGCGGATCAGTTCACAGGTGAGTTCGAGGATGGTCGACATAGGTTGAGACGGGGCCAGGGTTTGAGGTCTTGCAGGAGCCCCTTCAGGGGCGATTCTGTAGCTGTTTCGATTCCCCATTCCCCATTCCCCATTCCCGTGCAACAGCATCGCCCCTGAAGGGGGCTCCTACATTGGATCTTCTCAGGCATTGGCAAGGATTCGGGATGACCAGCCGTTCGGCTGTTGGAAGCCGGGACTCGGGACTCGGGATTTTGTAGGAGCCCCTTCAGGGGCGATTCTGTAGCTGTTTCGATTCCCCATTCCCCATTCCCCATTCCCTGCAACAGCATCGCCCCTGAAGGGGGCTCCTACGATGGATCCTCTCAGGCGTTGGAAGCAAACAATCCGGCATAGAGCTTGTCGCTGAAGCCGAGATGGACGGATCCGTCTTCGCGCACCAGCACCGGGCGGCGCACGAGGGCCGGGTGTTCGCGAATCAGCAGCGTCCATTCGGCGGCCGAGCCGGGTGTCCTGCGCGTCGCCGGCAATGCGCGCCAGGTCGTTCCGCTGCGGTTGACCAGTGCGTCGAAGCCGCCCACGGCCTGCGCCCAGGCCCTCAGCGTCTCCGCTGCGACGGGCTCTTCGCGATAGTCGATGAAGCGGTATTCGACGCCACGCCGATCCAGCCAGTTGCGCGCCTTGCGGCAGGTGTCGCATTTTTTCAGGCCATACGCTTCGATGCCCATGCTCAGGCCCGCAGCAGTTCGTTGATGCCGGTCTTGGCACGGGTTTTCGCGTCGACGCGCTTGACGATGACCGCGGCATACAGGCTGTGGCTGCCATCGGCCGCCGGCAACGAGCCGGCGACGACGACGCTGCCCGCCGGTACCCGCCCATAACTGATTTCGCCGGTCGAGCGATCGTAGATCTTGGTCGACTGGCCGAGGAACACGCCCATGCCGATCACGCTGCCGCGTTCGACGACGACGCCTTCGACGACTTCAGAGCGCGCACCGATGAAGCAGTCGTCCTCGATGATGGTCGGACCGGCCTGCAGCGGCTCGAGCACGCCGCCGATGCCGACGCCGCCGGACAGGTGCACGCGCGCGCCGATCTGCGCGCAGGAACCGACCGTGGCCCAGGTATCGACCATGGTGCCTGCGCCGACGTGGGCGCCGATGTTCACGTAGCTCGGCATCAGCACGGCATCCGCGGCGACGTGCGCGCCGCGACGTACCAGCGCGCCGGGCACGACGCGTGCGCCGAGCGCGCTGAATTCCGTGGCGCCGGCGTCGAGAAAGCGCAGCGGCACCTTGTCCCAGGCCTGCATCGGGCCGCCATCCATGACCCGGTTGGCATTGATGCGGAAGTACAGCAGCACGGCTTTCTTCAGCCACTGGTGCACCTTCCACGCGCCATCGGCCTGCGCTTCGGCAACCCGCGCCCTGCCGCTCTCGAGCAGGTCGAGCGCGGATTCGACGGCCGGCCGGATGTCGCGCTCGATGTCGTCCGCGGACAGTTCAGCGCGGCGCTCCCAGGCCGCATCGATGGTGGTCTCAATGGTTGGCATGCATGACCCTTTGTTTTTCCGGTTGGCCCAGATCGAGCTGTTCGAGCAGGGCGGCGCGCAGGCGCTCCTGGCCGGCCGCGTCGAGCGGCTGGTCGTGCTCGTCGCTGATGCGGAAGAAATCCTCGACACGTTCGCCGAACGTGGCGATGCGCGCATCATGCACGCGCACCGACTGCGAACGGAAGGTCTGCGCCACCGAGGCGAGCAGGCCCGGACGGTCCGTGCAGACCAGGCCCAGGCGCGTGCGTCCGGCATCGATGCTGAAGGCCACGCGCGGTGCGATATTGAAATGGCGCAGGGTGCGCGGCAGGACGCGACGCACCGGCTGCTCGGACAGCGTGTCCTGGTCCAGCGCCTGCACCAGGGCCTCTTCGATGGCGGCGACCTGCTGCGCATCGAGCACCGGCTTGCCGGACGCATCGAGCACGAAGAACGTATCGAGCACCATGTCCGAGTGCGCCGAGATCACGCGCGCCTCGACCACGTTCAGGTGGGCGCGATCGAGCACGGCCGTGATCGTGGCGAACAGGCCGTCGCGATCGGGCGAGTAGACGAAAACCTCGGTGGTGCCCCGCACGCCCAGCGGATTGAGGCGGACCAGGGCACGCCCGCGGCCATCGTGCGTGGCAATCGCGGCGGTCTGCCAGGCGATCTGCTCGGGCCGATAGCGCAGGAAGCTTTCCTCGGGAAAATCCGCCCAGATCGCCGCGATGGTCGCGGAAGCAATGCCCTTGGGCTCGAGCATCATTTCCGCGCGCATGCGCGTCTCGGCGACGCGCTCTTCGGCCTTGGGCAGTTCGCCCGATTCCTCGCGCAACACATAGCGTGTTTCTGCATAGAGATCGGAAAGCAGGCGGTCGCGCCAGGTATTCCACAGCTTGGGGCTGGTGCCGTTGATGTCGGCTACGGTCAGCAGGTAGAGATAGTCGAGCCGCTCCCAGTCATCGACCTGCGCGGCGAAGCGATGCACGACCGCCGGGTCGGTGATGTCCTGGCGCTGGGCGGTGACGCTCATGAGCAGGTGCTGGCGCACCAGCCAGGCGACCCGGTCGATCGCTGCCGGACGAAGTCCGAGCCGCGTGCAGAATGCGCGCGCATCTTCCTCGCCGAGCACGGAATGGTCGCCGCCACGGCCCTTTGCGATGTCGTGGAAAAGCCCGGCCAGGAGCAACAGCGCGGGCTGCGGGATGCGCTGGTACAGGGCATGCGCAAGCGGAAAATCGCGCGCACCCTCGGCGGTGGCGAAGCGCGCGATGAAGCGAAGCACGCGCATCGTGTGTTCGTCGACCGTATAGACATGGAACAGGTCGTACTGCATGCGCCCGGTGACGCGGGCAAACCCCGGGATCAGTCGCGCCAGCACGCCGTGGCGCGCCATCGAGGCGAGCGCCTCGACCGCCGCGGCGCCCATATCGAACAGGTCGCGCAGGGCGGCGAACACTTCGGCGCGATCGAAATCGAGGGCCGGATTGGCCAGCGCCAGGCGCACCTGGCGCAGGGCGTTCGCACGCAGGCCACGGATGCCCGTCTCGCTGGCCATCAATGAATAGAGCGCAATGAGGGCGCGCGGATCCTCGTGCAGGCGATGCGACTCGTCGACATCGAGGCGATCGCCGATGCGCAGGAAGCCGCCGCCCAGTTCCCGGACCGCGGTCGCCGGAGGCGCCAGCAACTCGTTGCAGCGGGCCAGCAATTCCTCGTTGGTGCCGGCAATGCGGCGGGCGGCGCGGTAGTAGTCCTGCATGCACTGCTCGACGCCGAGGTTGTCGGCATGTTCGTCGCGGTAGCCGAGGATGCGCGCCAGCTCGCGCTGGTAGTCGAACAGCAGGCGCTCCTCGGCGCGGCGTGCCAGCAGGTGCAGTGCAAAACGGATGCGGAACAGCGTGGTCTTGGCTGAAGCGAGCGCCTCCGCCTCCGCCGGATCGAGCAGACCGGCCTCGACCATCATCGGAGATTCCGCGGAACCGGCGATGGCGCGTCCGAGCCAGCCGACCAGCTGCAGGTCGCGCAGACCACCCGGGCCTTCCTTCAGGTGCGGCTCGAGGTTGTAGGCGGTATCGCCGAAACGCAGATGCCGGGCCGACTGCTCGGCCTGCTTGGCGGCGAGGAATGCCGCCGGGGTCCACAGGGATTCGTCGGGCAGCTTCGCCAGCAGGCTCTCCGCCAGGGTCCTCGAGCCGGCCAGCAGGCGCGCATCGAGCAGGTTGGTGTAGACGCTGACGTCCTGCGCGGCCAGCTCGCGGCAGCAGGCCAGGTCGCGCACCGCCATGCCGGGCTTGATGCCGAGATCCCAGAGGCTGGCGCAGAACGCTTCGATGGCACGCGTCACGCGCGTTCCAGGCGACTCCACGGTGAGGATCAGCAAGTCGACGTCGGAGAACGGAAACAGCTCGCGCCGGCCATAGCCGCCGACCGCGATCAGCGCCACATCCGCGTTTTCGCCGAGCCAGGAGTGCCAGGCGTAGTCGAGCACGCGATCGACCGCGGCCGAGCGGGCGGCAACGATCTCCTCGGCTTCGGCGTGCTCACGGAACGCGCCGACCAGGTCGCGGTCGTAGTCGACCAGGTACTGACGCAGGGCCAGGCGCGCCGGGCCGACCACGCCGACACGGGGCGCCGGCCTTGCCAGGCGCGGCAGCACGGGCACGCGCACGGCGGGATCGGCGGCCCGGTTCATCGGTCGCCGCTCAGGCGACCTGCGGCCAGGGAGTCAGGATCTCGAATCCGTCATCGGTGACCGCGATGGTGTGCTCCCACTGCGCCGACAGGGAATGATCGCGGGTAACCACGGTCCAGCCGTCCGGCAGCAGGCGCGTGTGCGGCTTGCCGGCATTGATCATCGGCTCGATCGTGAAGGTCATGCCCTTGCGCAGGGTGAGCCCGGTGCCGGCCGTGCCGTAGTGCAGGACCTGCGGATCCTCGTGGTAGACGCGGCCGATCCCATGCCCGCAGTACTCGCGGACCACGGAAAAATTGCGCGCTTCGGCGAATTTCTGGATCGCCTCGCCGATGTCGCCGAGGGTCGTACCCGGGCGCACGATGGAAATCGCGGCGAGCATGGCGTCGCGCGTGGTGTCGACCAGGCGCCGGGCCAGTACCGAGGGCTCGCCGACGAAATACATGCGGCTGGTGTCGCCATGCCAGCCATCCTTGATCACGGTGACGTCGATATTGACGATGTCGCCGTCCTTGAGGACCTTGGCATGGGTCGGAATGCCATGGCAGATCACGTGGTTGACCGAGGTGCACAGGGTCTTCGGAAAGCCCTTGTAGCCGACGTTGGCGGGGATGGCGCCCTGCACGTCGACGATGTGGTCGTGGCAGAGCCGGTCGAGTTCTTCGGTGGTGACGCCGGGCTTGACGTGCGGCGCGATCATTTCGAGCACTTCGGCGGCCAGGCGGCCGGCGACGCGCATCTTTTCGATCTCTTCTGGGGTCTTGATCGTTACGGACATGGTTGCTCTATGTGCTGGGCGCTTGTGGCGGGCGCCGGGGACAGGCTACAATTCTACGGCTAAGCCGGCCCACTTTCCCAAGTGGTTGCCTGCAAAAGAAATATGGCCTCGCAGCTTCATCCGCAAGGCCATTACTGGTGGATCAGGGTAAACACTTGCCCCGGTTACGCCAAATCCGCACACGTATCGTCACCGTTTTCGGGGTGCCTCTCCGGAGGTCGCAAACGGCGGATACGTGGAGGTCTCAACCCCGGGCATCACCGCACTACAAACGATTCCGTGCGGCTGCCCACGATTGGAGCAACACCATGCCACAGGTCACCATGCGCCAGATGCTCGAAGCGGGCGTCCACTTCGGCCATCAGACACGCTACTGGAATCCCCGCATGGCGCCGTACATCTTCGGCGCACGCGGACGCATCCACATCATCAATCTCGAAAAGACCCTGCCGCTGTTCAACGACGCGATGAATTTCGTGTCCGGACTGGCGCAGAAGCGCGGCACCCTGCTGTTCGTCGGCACCAAGCGCTCGGCCCGCGACGCGATCAAGGAAGACGCTATCCGCTGCGGCCAGCCCTACGTGGCCGCACGCTGGCTCGGCGGCATGCTGACCAACTTCCGCACGGTCAAGCAGTCGATTTCCCGCCTCAAGGAAATCGAGGCGATGTCGACCGACGGCCGTTTCGAGAAGCTGGTCAAGCACGAAGTGCTGCAGCTCAGCCGCGAGCGCGACAAGCTCGAGCGTTCGCTCGGCGGCATCAAGGACATGGGCCGCCTGCCCGACGCGATCTTCGTCGTCGACATCGGCCACGAGAACATCGCCATCCTCGAAGCCAAGAAGCTCGGCATTCCGGTCGTCGCCGTGGTCGATACCAACTATGACCCCAGCCTGGTCGACTACGCGATCCCGGGCAACGACGACGCCATCCGCGCCGTGCAGCTGTACACCAGCGCCGTCGCCGATGCCGTGCTCGAAGGCAAGGCCGCCGCCCCGCACGTCGCCGTCAACAACGACGAATTCGTCGAAATGGACGCCGAAGGCAATCCGGTCGCCAAGGACAACGACCGCCGCAAGCAGGCGCCGCGCGGCAAGCCGCCGGCCAAGCGTGGCGCGCCGTCGGCTGGACGCCGCAGCGGCCCGGCCAAGCCGCGCTCCGATGCCAAGCCGGCCGATGGCGAAGCCAAGCCAGCCAAGGCTGCTGAAGCTCCGGCGGCGGACGCCCCGGCAGCCGAGTAAGTCACACGGCTGCCATCCCGATCGGGGATGGTGGCAACCACGCCGCGCTGCTCCGCGCAACCCGCGGGGCAGTCCGGCGCAAGGTGCCCTGTCCCGGCACCGTACCGGCCGCGAAGGCGACTGCATGTCGCCCCAGCATGGCGCCGGCCAGTTCCGGGAATTGCAGGCATCCCGTTTCCCATTCGCGCGGCGTTCCCCGTCGCGCCAAGTCGTGAGGTTTTACCGATGGATATCACTGCCCAGATGGTCAAGGAACTGCGCGAGCGTTCCGGCGCCGGCATGATGGAATGCAAGAAAGCGCTGACCCAGAACAACGGCGACATCGATGTCGCCATCGAGTGGCTGCGCAAGCAGGGCCTGGCCAAGGCCGACAAGAAGGCCGACCGCGTTGCCGCCGAAGGCCGCATCGTGCTCGCCCAGGTCGGGCACAAGGCGGCCCTCGTCGAGGTCAACAGCGAAACCGGCTTCGTCGCCAAGGACGAGAATTTCCTCGCCTTCGCCGACCAGGTCGCGCCCGCCGCGCTCGACGTCAGCGACGTCGATGCGCTCAAGTCCGCCCCGTTCCCGGGCGGTGGCACGGTCGAGGAAGCGCGCGCAGCGGTGATCGCCAAGGTCGGCGAGAACGTGCAGATCCGCCGCATGGTGCACATCGACAGCAAGAACGAGATCGCCGGTTACCTGCACGGCGGACGCATCGGCGTGCTGGTCGAGGTCAAGGGCGGCACGCCGGACCTGGCGCGCGGCCTGGCCATGCACATCGCCGCGATGAATCCGCCGCACATTTCCGAGAAGGACGTGCCGGCCGAGTTCATCGCCAAGGAGAAGGAAATCGAGATGGCCAAGATGTCCGAGAAGGACAAGTCCAAGCCACCGGAAATCCTCGAGAAGATCATCAGCGGCAAGATCAACAAGATCGTCAACGACGTCACCCTGACCGGCCAGCCCTACGTGCTCGATACCAACGAGACCGTCGGCAACGTGCTCAAGAAGGCCGGCGCCGAAGTCGTCTCCTTCCATCGCCTCGTCGTCGGCGAAGGCATCGAGAAGGTGGTCGAGGATTACGCCGCCGAAGTGATGAAGCAGGCCGGACTCGCCTGAATCGGCTTCGCATCGACGTGGGACACGAAAAAGCCGCGAACATTCGCGGCTTTTTCTTTGCCGCCGCGACGACGCGCCGTTCGCCCCGGCCATCGGCCTGGTCGGTGCCGGCATCGGCGATGCTAAAATCGGCGCGAACTGGATAGGGGAATCGCCGATGCGCTCGACATGGCTTGCGTCATGCCTGTTGCCTTGCCTGTGGGTCTGCCTTGCGCACGCCCAACCGGACCAACCGGCCGTCGTCGCCGACGCCCATGCGGCCGAGCTCGATGCCTACATCGGCAAGGCCATGCTCGACTGGAACCAGCCGGGCCTGTCGATCGCCATCGTCAAGGACGACCGGCCGGTCTACGTGAAAGGCTTTGGCGTGCGCGAGCTTGGCAAGCCGGGGCGCGTCGATGCACATACCCGCTTCGGCATGATGTCCACGACCAAGGCCATGGTCGCCCTCGCCGTGGCGATGCTGGTCGACGAAGGCAAGCTGGCCTGGGACGAACCCGTGCAGAAGGTACTGCCCTGGTTCGAAATGCCCGATGCCGCCTTCAGCCGCAAGCTCACCGTGCGCGATACCCTGCGCCACAACGCCGGCCTCGGCCCGGATGCCGACCTGCTCTGGTTGCGCGGCGACCTCGATTCGCGCCAGATCCTCGAGCGCGTGCGCGAATTGACCCCGGCCTACGTGCCGTATTCGGGTTTCAGCTATGCCAACGTGATGTACCAGGTGGCCGGCGAACTGGTTGCCGCGGCGTCCGGAATCCCGTGGGACCGTTTCGTCGAAACCCGGATCATGCAACCGCTTGGTATGAACGAGTCCAGTGCCACCCATGCCGGCATGCTCGCCCAGCACGCCGACAACGTGTCGGTGCCGTATTTCGAGATCGACGGCAAGCTGCGGCGGGGCAGCGACGGCGCCGTCGATGGGGGCCCTGCGGCCGGCGCCGCGTGGTCGAGCGCGAGCGACATGGCGCGATGGCTGGCATTCCTGCTGGCCGATGGCCAGGTCGATGGCAAGCGCCTGGTCAGCGAGAAGAATTTCCGTGAACTGTTCGCGCCGCAGGTGCTGGTGCCGGCGGAAGAGTTCTACCCGACTGCAAAACTGACCCATCCGCACTGGACGAGCTACGGCCTCGGCTGGTTCCAGCAGGACTACCGCGGGCATTTCGTGGCAATGCACACCGGCAGCATCGACGGCCGCACATCGATCATCGGCCTGATGCCGGAGGCCAACCTCGGCGTCTACGTCTTCGGCAACGCCGATCACGTCGAGCTGCGCCACGCGCTGCTCTGGAAGGTGATGGACCTGTATACGGGCGCCCCGGAGCGGGACTGGAGCACGGAGCTGCTCGGCCTCTATGGCGACCTCAAGGCCGAAGGCAAGAAAAAGAAAGCCGAGCGCGACGCCAAACGGGTCACGGGCACGCGTCCCTCGCATCCCCTCGCAGCCTATGCGGGCACGTACTCGCATCCCGCCTTCGGCGACATCGAAGTCACCCTGGAAAAACGCATCCTTACCCTGCGCGTGGGACCGCTGCCGGAAAATTCGGGACCACTGAAGCACTGGCACTACGACAGCTTCCGCTGGCACCCCGGGGATGGTCGCCAGGGCGAGCCGGACGCGCAGTTCGGGCAGTCCTCGGATGGCAGCATCGATTCACTGTTGCTCGGCGAAGGCAATCCGGTGCGTTTCGATCGCAAGGTGCTGCCGAAAGCCGCCGACTGAATCCATCGGCGCGGATTCGTGCGCGGGTTGCGCCAGTTCGCGCGGCAACACGGGCGTATCTGCGGGAAAAGGGCGGCGGCGGCGGATGACCGGCCTGCCGTGTCCGACAACCCGGCCGGCCCGATGCCGCAGCGCGTGGCAGGAGCGCCGGACTCCCCTACAATAGGCGCGTTTTGCCATCACGGAGCGCCTCATGTCAGCGATCAAGCACCACCGCATCCTCCTGAAGCTCTCCGGGGAAGCCCTGATGGGCGAAGCCGACTACGGCATCGACCCCAAGGTCATCGGTCGCCTCGCCCGCGAGATCATCGAGGTGCGCAATGCCGGCGTGCAGGTGGGGGTGGTCATCGGCGGCGGCAACATCTTCCGCGGCGCCGGCCTGGCCGCCTCCGGCATGGACCGGGTCACCGGCGATCACATGGGCATGCTGGCGACGGTGATGAACGCGCTGGCCATGCAGGACGCGATCGAGCGCGCCGGCGGCACCGCCAGGACGATGAGCGCGATCAAGATCAACGAGGTCTGCGAAGACTTCATCCGCCGCCGCGCGATCCGCCACCTGGAAAAGGATCGCGTCGTCCTGTTCGCGGCAGGAACCGGCAACCCGTTCTTCACCACCGATTCCGCCGCCGCCCTGCGCGCGATCGAGATCGGCGCCGACCTGCTGCTCAAGGCGACCAAGGTCGACGGCGTCTATTCGGCCGATCCGACCACCGACCCCACCGCGACGCGCTACGAAACGCTGAGCTACGACGACGTCATCCAGCGCAACCTGCAGGTCATGGACACCAGTGCGATCGCACTTTGCCGCGACCACGACATCCCGATGCGCATTTACAACATGTCGCGCGAAGGCGACCTCATGCGCATCATGCGCGGCGAGCAGATCGGCACCCTGGTCAGCGGCAGGAGCTGAGCGCAACACTGCTCCGTCGCCGGTTTCGCTGCCCGGGCAGGCGCCTCCCGGCGCCCGCCCGGATACCCCGCATGGACCTCTTTCGCGCAGCGCCGGGCGAACCCGCGTCCGCTTCAGTCGACGAAGGCCGTGGCCTGCGCAGAGCCGTTGGCATCGATCTGGCGCAGGAAATCCGCATAGCGCGCGCGGACACTGGCGTCGTTCGTGCGGTATTCGGCCAGCGCCGATGCGGCACCGAACAGCAGGGCGATTTCGCGCTTGCTGAAGGCCTGCCTGACCTGGGCATGGAGACCTGCGCATGCCCTCGCATAGGCCGGCGGCCTGCACACGGTGCGCAGCAGGTTGGCCTCGTGCCTGACCGTGATGCCAGGCAGGGTGCCGCCGTGTGCGGGTGTCGCGGCAAACGCCGGGAAAGCCATAGTCGGTAGCGAAAGACCCAGCGTCAGAGTGAACAGCAACCGTTTCATGATGATGTCCTCGATGGACTCGCCGGCGAGCCCGCCATGGCCGGCTGGCGATGCGTGGGGGTGTCCGATCCGATCGGACGGTGGAGGCCGTGGCCTCCATCAGGAAGGACTCATCGGGGCGGTGCAGCGTTGCCATGACTGAAGACCTATCCGCTCGTCGAGCGGGCGGGCGGAAGCGACCACCGGCTCATGCGGCAGGTTGCGGCGGCGGCAGGCACGCGAGCCGGAGCGCAAGCCGCTCCCCCGGATTGCCGGCCCGGCCGCCTCGCCGGCTGTTCTGGGCTTGCCCTGCCCGCTGCTATACTTCGCGGCCGACAGCAACGCACCACGGGTGAACGCACCATGCTCGAAGAAATCAAGAAAGACGCGCAGACTCGCATGTCCAAGAGCGTCGAATCACTGCGTCACGACCTCACCCATCTGCGTACCGGACGCGCCAGCGTCGCCCTGGTCGACCAGTTGCAGGTTCCCTACTACGGCGCCGACGTGCCCCTGCCACAGGTGGCCAACATCGCCGTGGCCGACGCGCGCTCGCTGACCATCACGCCGTTCGAGAAGACCATGGTCGCCGTCGTCGAAAAGGCCATCCTTGGCTCCAATCTCGGCCTGACCCCGACCACGGTCGGCCAGGTCATCCGCATCAACCTGCCGGCGCTGACCGAACAGCGGCGCAAGGAGTTGTCCAAGCAGGTGGCCGGCGAGGGCGAGAACGCCAAGGTCGCGATCCGCAACATCCGCCGCGACGCGATCCACCACGTCAAGGAACTGCTCAAGGACAAGAAGATCAGCGAGGACGAGGAACACCGCGGCGAAGACGACATCCAGAAGCTGACCGACCGCTTCGTCAAGGAAGTCGATGGCGTGGTCAAGAACAAGGAAGACGAATTGATGGCGATCTGAGCCGTCGATCCGTCGCCGCCCCTCGATGAACTCCAATTCCGCGAACGCTCCCTTGCCGGGCGCGCCGCGCCATCTCGCCATCGTCATGGACGGCAATGGCCGCTGGGCCGAGCGCAGGCGGCGACCGCGCAGCTTCGGCCATCGCGAGGGCCAGAAGGCACTGCGCGCAACCGTCGAGTACTGCCTGCGCCGCGGCATCGGCGCGCTGACCCTGTTCGCCTTCTCCAGCGAAAACTGGAAACGCCCGGAAGGGGAGGTCGGCGCGCTGATGCAACTGTTCCTCAAGGCGCTCGATCGCGAGGTCGACGAGCTGCACGGGCATGGCGTGCGCATCGAGTTCATCGGCGACCTTTCCGCGTTCTCCGAGGAACTGCGCGTACGCATGCACCGGGCCATGGACAAGACACGCGCAAACCGCGCCCTGCATGCCAACGTCGCCGTCAACTATGGCGGGCGCTGGGACATCGCCCATGCGGCCAGCCAGGCGGCAGCCGCGATGCTTCGCGGCGAACTGCCGGCGGGCGGCATCGACGAGATCACGCTGGCCCCCTACTTCGCCCTGGCCGAACAACCCCCGGTGGACCTGTTCGTGCGCACCGGCGGGGAAATGCGCATCAGCAACT
>OEIU01000738.1_pt1 | contig 27039 bp, 27 predicted proteins | sample 1539221 | NCBI WGS metagenome assembly OEIU01 (sample SAMN03792071, study PRJEB22550) | activated sludge metagenome | feature: wastewater treatment plant; material: activated sludge; isolation source: Wastewater treatment plant of a petroleum refinery complex | place: Argentina: Zarate | collected...
CGTCCTGAATATGGAAATCGACCCAGAATCACGCTGAAGAGGTTGTTCGAGGCAAAAATCGAGCTGAATCCAAGCAGATTTCTCATCCTATGAAAACTGTACCGTCGAAAACGGTAGGCACTACTGGATGGGTCGATTGTTCAGCGTTTCCCTAGAATCTCGACGATGACTGCCGCGCTCGCCAGGATCAAGTCCTCCCGCGCAGCGATCGCGTCGCTTGCCGCGGTTGCTGTGGCGGTCGCGCTCGGCGTTGGCGCGGCGTTCGGCACGGCGCGCGGCACGCCAGCCCCGGTCGTCGCCTACACGCTGCTCGACGGCACGCAGCACAGCAGCGCCGACTGGCGCGGCAAGGTCGTGCTCGTCAACTTCTGGGCCACCACCTGCACGACCTGCGTGCGCGAGATGGCGCAGATCGCCGCGTTGCACGACAAGTTCAAGGCGCGCGGCTACGAAACGGTGGCCGTCTCGATGCAATATGACGCGCCGGCCTCGGTCGCGCACTACGCGACGACGCGCCGCCTTCCGTTCGGCGTTGCGATCGACAATACCGGCGCCATCGCGCAGGGCTTCGGCGACGTCGAGGCGACGCCGACGACCTTCCTGATCGACAAGCGCGGCCGGATCGCCGCGCGCTTCGTCGGCGCGCCCGACTTCGCGCAGCTCGACGCGCAGATCGCGGACCTGCTCGCGGCGCCCGCCTGACCGAAGCGAGCCTCCGGGCCGCTACGCCACGCCCGCCGCGTGCGCCTGCTGGTCGGCGTGATAGCTCGACCGCACGAGCGCGCCGACCGCGGCGTGGCTGAAGCCCATCGCCGCCGCCTCGCGCTCGAACATCCTGAACGTATCCGGATGCACATAGCGCCGCACCGGCAGATGGTGGCCGCTGGGCGCGAGGTACTGGCCGATCGTCAGCATGTCGATGCCGTGCGTGCGCATGTCGCGCATCACCTGCAGGATCTCGTCGTCCGTTTCCCCCAGGCCGACCATCAGGCCGCTCTTGGTCGGGATGTGCGGTGCGAACGCCTTGAAGCGCTGGAGCAGGCTCAGCGAGTAGGCGTAGTCGGAGCCCGGGCGCGCCTCCTTGTACAGGCGCGGCACGGTCTCGACGTTGTGGTTCATCACGTCCGGCGGCGCGGCCTTCAGGATCTCGAGCGCGCGGTCCATGCGGCCGCGGAAGTCCGGCGTCAGGATCTCGATCCTCGTCTGCGGCGAAAGCTCGCGCGTGCGTTCGATGCAGGCGACGAAGTGCGCCGCGCCGCCATCGCGCAGGTCATCGCGGTCGACGCTCGTGATGACGACGTAGCGCAGCTTCAGCGCGGCGATCGTGCGCGCCAGGTTGAGCGGCTCGTCGGCATCGAGCGGGTCGGGCCGGCCGTGGCCTACGTCGCAGAACGGGCAGCGCCGGGTGCACTTGTCGCCCATGATCATGAAGGTCGCCGTGCCGCGGCCGAAGCACTCGCCGATATTCGGGCACGACGCTTCCTCGCACACGGTATGCAGCTTGTGCTCGCGCAGGATCTTCTTGATCTCGTAGAAGCGCGTCGTCGGCGATCCGGCCTTGACGCGAATCCACTCGGGCTTCTTCAGCGTCTCGGCGGCAACGATCTTGATCGGGATGCGCGAGGTCTTGGCCTGCGCCTTCTGCTTCGCGCTGGCGTCGTAGGCTGCTGTGTCGGTGCTCATCGGGAATGCGCGCACGGCGCACGAAGTCAAGGGCTCAGATAGGCGCAGAGCTTGCTGCCGAGCACTTCGGCCACCTCGTCGCGCGCCACCCGAACCCCGATTGTAGAAAGATCGACCGTCTTCAACCCCGCATAGCCGCAAGGGTTGATGCCGTCGAAGGGCCGCAGGTCCATCGCGACGTTGAGCGCAACGCCGTGATAGCTGCAGTTGCGCGAGACCTTGACGCCGATCGCCGCGATCTTGGCCAGGCCTTCGAACGGGTCGCGCCCCGCCGGGCGGGGCTCGCGCACCGCGTGCCCGAACGGATCGTCGAGCTGCACATAGATGCCCGGCGCGCCGAGCACGCGGTGGCCGGTGACGCCGAAGGTCTCTATCGTCTTCACGAGCGCCTGCTCGAGCCGGAAGACGTACTCCTTGACGTAGATGCCGAGCCGTTTCAGGTCGATCAGCGGATAGGCGACGACCTGCCCCGGCCCGTGGTAGGTGACCTGGCCGCCGCGATTCGTCTGCACGACCGGGATGCCGCGCGCATCGAGAAGGTGCTCCGCCTTGCCGGCCAGGCCCTGCGTATAGACGGGGGCGTGCTCGCAGAGCCAGATCTCGTCGGGCGTCGATCCGCCTCGCGCCGCGGTGAAGCTGCGCATCGCCTCGACCGTCGCGGCGTAGTCGGCGCGGCCGAGGTCGCGGATCAGCGGTCCGTTCGCCAACGCCGCAGCCGCCTCAAAGCACCACCTTCACCATCGGATGCGTCGACAGCGTGCGATAGAGCTCGTCGAGCTGCGCGCGGCTCGTCGCCGTGATGGTCAGCGTGACGCCGAGGTAGCGGCTTTCGCGGCTCGCCCGCAGCTCCACGGTCGCGGCGTCGAAGCCCGGATCGAAGCGGCGCGCGATGCTCGTCATCGCCTCGACGAAGCCGTCGACGTTCGCGCCCATGACCTTGATCGGGAATGCGCTCGGGTACTCGATCAGCGAACGCTCGGGCGCATCCCCGTTGTCCATGGTGCCGGCCCTCAGATCGTCTGCGCCGCCTTCGCGCGCTGATACGCGGCGTGCAGCTTCGCATAGACCGGCCCCGGCTTGCCGCGCAGCGCGCCGTGGCCGACCGGCTCGCCGTCGAGCGTCGTCACCGCAAGCACCTCCTTGGTCGCCGAGCTGAGCAGGATCTCGTCGGCGGCCAGCACCTCCGCCTCGGGGATAGTCCGCAGGTTGTAGGCGATGCCCTCCTCCTCGCACAGCTCGCGCAGCAGCTCGACGCGGATGCCTTCGAGCACGTGCTCGCTCTTGGGCGGGCCGAGCAGCGCGCCCTCGTGCACGATCCACACGTTGCTCGCCGCCGCTTCCGTCAGCATGCCGGCGCGAAACATGATGGTCTCGGTCGCGCCGCGATCGGCAGAGATCTGGCGCGCCAGCACGTTGCCGAGCAGCGAGACGCTCTTGATATCGCCCCGCTCCCAGCGGAAGTCGCGCGCCGTGACGCAGGCGACGCCCTGGTGGCGCTGCTCGGCCGTCGGCGGCTTCATCGTGCTCACCATCACAAAGACGGTCGGCTCTATCCCCTGCGGCATCACGTGGTCGCGCGGCGCGACGCCGCGCGTCACCTGGATATAGACGAGCTGGTCGTCGCTCGGATGGGCGGCGATCAGCTTGCGGGCGATCGCGAGCCAGTCCGCGGCCGTATGGGGGTTCGCGATGCGCACGCGGCCGAGGCTGCGCTCGAGGCGCGCCATGTGCTCCTCGAAGCGGAAGATGCGGCGGCCGTAGACCGGCAGCACCTCGTAGATGCCGTCGCCGAAGATGAAGCCGCGGTCGAGCACGCTGACCTTGGCGTCGGCGAGCGCGCCGTAGACGCCGTTCAGGTAGCTCAGGCTGTCGGGGAGTGTCTGCATGGTGCGCCGATTATCGGGCCGGTGCGGGATCGACTCCATCGTCCCGACCGGCGCGCATCATCTGATCCACAACCGGATCGAGTCCCAGGCGCGGCCGAGGATGCCCGCGAGCGGCACCTCCTCCTGCACCAGAAGCGGCGCCTCGGCAACCGTCGTGCCGCTCGGCAGGTTGACCTTGAGCGTGCCGACGCGCTGCCCCTTGGCGAGCGGCGCGACAAGCGGATCGGTGCGCTCGACGCGCGTCTGCAGCTTGGCCGCGTCACCCTTGGGCACGGTGACGAAGAGCGCGCCGGTGGTGCCCAGATGCGCTTCCGAGGACGAACCCTTCCACACCGGCGGCGAGACGATCGCCTGTCCGGCCTCGAACAGCCGCACCGCCTCGAATGCGGTGAAGCCCCAGTTCAGCAGGCGCTGGCTCTCGTCGGCACGCGCGTTCGCCGAGGTCGTATTCAGCAGCACGCTCAGCAGCCGGCGCTTGCCGCCGCCGGTGCCGCTTTGCGCAAGGTTCGGAAATTCGCGCGCCGCCGAAGCCACCAGGCAATAGCCGGCGGCGTCGGTGTGCCCGGTCTTCATGCCGTCGACCGACGGATCGCGCAGCAGCAGCACGTTGCGGTTGTTCTCGTTGGACGCCGGCGCGCCGTCGAACCGGTATTTGCGGATCGAATAGATCGTGTAGTACTCGGGAAATTCGTTGATGATGTGGGCGGCGATTACCGACATGTCGCGCGCCGTGCTGTGGTGGCCGGGCTCGGTCAGGCCGGTGACGTTCTTGAACTGGGTATTCTTCAGGCCCCAGGCCTGGGCCTGGCGGTTCATCAGGTCGACGAAATTCTCGACCGTGCCGCCGACGACTTCAGCCAACGCGACCGACGCATCGTTGCCGGAGTTGACGATCATGCCGCGCAGCAGATCGCTCACCTTGGGCTGGCTGCGCGGCTCGATGAACATCAGCGAGCCGCCGGCCTTGCGCTCGTTCCAGGCGCGCACCGAGACGGTGATCTGCTGGTCGATGCCGATCTTCTTGTCGCGCAGCGCGGCGAAGACGATGTAGCCCGTCATCAGCTTGGTGAGCGACGCCGGATCGGACGGCGCGTCCGCATCGCGCTCGGCAAGCACCTGGTTGCTCGTCATGTCGAGCAGCAGATAGCTCTTGGCGGCGACCTCGGGTGGTTGCGGCATCTGGGCCAGGGCCGGGGCGGCGAGGGTGAGGCAGAGAAGGAAAGCGAGAAGTCTTTTCATGAGGCGTGTGAGAGTGCGTTGTCGCGGCCGGCGCGGTCAGTGCCAGGCGCGCAACACGATGGTCTTGAGCAGGCCGAGCTGGCCGTGAAAGAAATGCCCGCCGCCGGGGACGACGACGACGGGCAGCGACTGCGGGCGCGCCCAGGCGAGCGTCGCCGCGAGCGGCACGACGTCGTCGGCTTCGCCGTGGACGACGAGGGTATCGTCCGGCACGGCCGGGAGCTGGTGCTTCTGGGTCGACGGCCCGACGAGGATCAGCCGCTCGGCGCGATCCGGCCCGGCCAAGCGCGAAGCCGCCGTCGCGGCGACGTAGCCGCCGAACGAGAAACCCGCCAGCACCAGCGCGGCATCGGCGCCGCGTTCGGCGGCGATCACCGCGAGCGCGTCGTCGACCTCGCCGCGCCCTTCGTCCCACGCGCCGGCCGACGCGCCGACGCCGCGAAAGTTGAAGCGCACCGTGCGGTAGCCGAGCTGCAGTAAGGCGCGGGCGAGCGTCTGCACGACCTTGTTGTCCATCGTGCCGCCGAACTGCGGATGCGGATGGCAGATCACCGCGACGCCGCGCGCGGCGCCGGACGGCGCATCGACCGCGCACTCGATCGCACCCGCCGGGCCGGGCACCGAGCTGCGTTGCGTGTGGGCGTTCATCGGTCTGCCGCGCTCAGCAACCGCACGGCGCCCCGGATCGGTCATTCCCAACGGCCGATCTCGGGCGGCAGCAACAGACGCTCGACGACGCGGCCGTTCTTCAGGTGCGATTCGACGATCTCGTCGATGTCGTCGGCGTCGACGAAGGTGTACCAGACCGCCTCCGGATAGACGACCGCCACCGGCCCGCCGGCGCAGCGCTCCATGCACCCGGCCCGATTCACGCGCACGCCGCCGGGCCTGGCCAGGCCCTCGGCCTTGACGCGCGCCTTGCACCGATCGAAACCCTCCTGCGCGCCATGCTGCATGCAGGCGTTCTCGCCGTTGTCGCGCTGGTTCAGGCAGAAGAAGATGTGATGCTTGTAGTAGCTCATCGGAGCATTCTACGGGGCACCGTGTTAACCCTAGCCCGTCTTTCTCAACTGGCGCCCGACACCTCCGCCAAGTTGTTGATTCATATGGCGCCGACCCCGTAGGTCTTCACTACAGCGCAGACACGGCGCGTGCTTGCTGAAGCTGTCGGGCGCTGATCCTCGGCGGGGGTTGTCCGGGCAGTTGCAGCCGGAGTTGGTCGAGCAGCATCCGGTGCACAGCCTCGGGCTGGGTGTAGCGCGTCAGGGTGAGTTCGCGTCCGTCGGTCGTCGGCAGCTTCACGTCGACCATCTGCATCGTCTTGAAGCACTCGAGCACCTCGCGCGGCGTTGTCCCGCCGGCAAGCTGTCTGAGTTGCGCCTTGAGCGTGGCTTGCAGGCAGTAGGCGAGGAAGGCCACGAAGATGTGCGCCTCGATGCGCTCCTCGGTCTTGTGGAAGATCGGCCGCACCGCCAAGTCGTGCTTGATCTCCTTGAAGGCTTGCTCGACCTCGGTGAGCTGGATGTAGAAGCTCCACAACTGCGCCGGCTCGCCGGCGGCGATGTTCGTGCGCAGCAGGTAGCGGCCCTCGCGGCGGCGCACCTGGCGCAGCTTGTCGCGATCGAGCGCGAACGCGAGGCTCGCCGCGGTCGCCGCGTCCTTCGGGATCGACACCTTGACGAGGCTGCTCGCGCGTCCGGCTTCGTGCCTGGCCGCGCCGAGCTTCATCAGCAGCTGGTCGCGCCCGAGCTGCTGCGTCTGCAGCGCCTTCAAACGCTCGACGTAGCGGCGCAGCCGCCGCCGGCGCATGCCGCGCTCCTTGTCGATGCGTGCGTCGCTTTGCGCGAGCAGGTAGACACCGCATGCGCGATGCGCGCCTCATGCCTCGGGGATCGTGAGCTTCAGGAACCCGGGCTGCGGCGCGTCGGGGTCGGGGCCGCCGCGCCGGCCGGTGTCCAGCGCATCGATGGCGGCAAGCTCATCGCTGCTGAGCGCGAAGTCGAAGATGGCGAAGTTCTCGGCGATGCGTGCCGCGCGCGTCGACTTCGGGATCACCTGGCGGCCCTGCTGGATATGCCAGCGCAGCATGACCTGGGCGGGTGTCTTGCCATGGCGCCGGCCGATGCCCACCAGGGTGGCATCGGCGAAGGTGCTGCTCGCCTGCGAGCCGTAGTAGTGGGTGATGCCGCCGATCGGCGACCACGCCTGGGTCAGGATGCCGGCAGCGGCGTGGGCCGCCACGCTGGCGGCCTGCGTGAAGTAAGGGTGCAGCTCGATCTGGTTCACGGCCGGCACGACCTCGACCCGGGGCAGGAAGCGCGCCAGGATCGCGGGCGTGAAGTTGCTGACGCCGATCGCACGCACGCGGCCGTCGGCGAGCAGCTTTTCCAGTGCCTTGTAGGCCGCGATCGTCAGCTCGAAATCCTCGACCCGCGGCTGGTGCAGCAGCAGCAGGTCGATTTCGTCGACGCCGAGCTTGGCGGCCGCCTTGTCGAAGGCGTGCAGCGCCGCGTCGTAGCCGTAGTCGCTGACCCACAGCTTGGTCTCGATGAAGACCTCGGCGCGCGCGATGCCGCTGCCGCGGATCGCGGCGCCGACCTCGCGCTCGTTGCCATAGGCCGCGGCGGTATCGATGTGGCGGTAGCCGGTCTCGATTGCAGCGAGCACGGCCGCGGCCGTCTCGGCGGGCGGCGTCTGGAAGACGCCGAGGCCGATGGCCGGGATCTGCACGCCGTTGTTGAGGGTGAAATGCGGGATGGTGGACTGGGTCATGGTGCTCATTTGTTCCTTTGCTCCTTTGGTAGTTCAGCGGATTGCCGCCGCCGCGTCGCGCCCGACCATCGCCAGTTGGGCCGGCGCATAGCGCTCGCCCTCGATGGGGATGCCTGCCGCCGCGGCTTCGATCTCGCGCAGGTCGGCAGCCGAAAGTTCGACCTCGGCCGCGCCGATGTTTTCTTCCAGCCGCTGCAGCTTGGTCGTGCCGGGAATCGGCACGATGTAGGGCCGCTGCGCGAGCAGCCAGGCCAGCGCGATCTGTGCGGGGGTGGCGCCCTTGGCTTCGCCGACGCGTCGCAACAGATCCACCAGCGCCTGGTTCTTTTCCATTGCGTCGGGCGAAAAGCGCGGCAGTTGATTGCGGAAATCGTCTTCGCCCAGCGGGGTGTCCTTGTTCATCGCACCGGTCAGGAAGCCCTTGCCGAGCGGGCTGTAGGGCACGAGGCCGATGCCGAGTTCGTCGCAGGCGGCCAGGATGCCGTTCGTTTCCACGCCGCGCGTCCACAGGCTGTATTCGTTCTGCAGCGTCGCAACCGGCTGCACTGCGTGGGCGCGGCGCAGCGTCGCGACGCCGGGCTCGGACATGCCGAAGTGCTTCACCTTGCCCTCGGCGATCAAGTCCTTGACCGTGCCCGCCACGTCCTCGATCGGCACGTCCGGATCGACGCGGTGCTGGTACAGCAGGTCGATCACGTCGATACGCAGGCGCGCGAGCGAGCCGTCGACGGCCTGGCGGATGCGTTCCGGCCGGCTGCACACGCCGCGGTTCTCGCGCGTCGCGAAGTCGATGTCGAAGCCGAACTTGGTGGCGATCACGACCCGGTCGCGCACCGGCGCCAGCGCCTCGCCGACGACTTCCTCGTTCGCGAAGGGGCCGTATACCTCGGCGGTGTCGAAGAACGTCACGCCGCGATCGACCGCCGCGCGGATCAGCTCGATACCTTCCGCCTTGGTCAGCGGCGTGCCATAGCTCTGGCTGATACCCATGCAGCCCAAGCCGATGGCGCAGACTTCGGGGCCGCTGCTTCCAAGTTTGCGTGTCCACATTTCGTGACCTCCGATGTCAATCCAGATACTGCGCGTCGCTGACCGGCTCCATCCACTCGACGCTCTTGCCGTGCGCGTCGCGCTCCGCGATGGCGATGTGCGACATCGCCGTGGTCGACGTGGCGCCGTGCCAATGCCGCTTGCCGGGCGGGCAGGTGATCACGTCACCCGGACGGATCTCTTCCTTAGCCTCGCCTTCGCATTGATGCCAACCCAGGCCGGAGATGACGATCAGGGTCTGGCCGAGCGGATGCGTGTGCCAGTTGCTGCGCGCGCCGGGTTCGAAGGCGACGAGCGCGCCGCCGGCACGCGCCGGGGCATCCATCTGGAACGGCACGTCGATGCGCACCGTGCCGATGAAATATTCCTTCGGACCCTGCACCGAGGGTCGCGAGCCATTGCGCTGAATGGTGCTCATGCCATCTCCTGCCGTTGCACAGGGTCACTCTAGCCCGGCGGCTTTTAATCCACTAGGCCGCCCGGCCTTGCGCCACTATCAAGGCGTGATTGATACTGAGGCGAAGGCGCAAACACCGCGAACGCCGCGAAAGGACCCCACCGATGCCCATCAACGAACTGCGCACGATTGCCACCTTCGGCAAAGCGGTCGAGCTGGGCAGCATCCGCCGCGCCGCGCTGGCCCAGGGCGTGACCCCGCAGGCGGCCAGCCAGGCGCTGGCGCAGCTGGAAGAGCATCTGGGCGTGCGCCTGCTGCACCGCACGACACGCAGCCTGGCGCTGACCGAGGAAGGCCAGCGCTTGCTGGAGACGACGCGGCCGGCGCTAGCGGCGCTGGAGCGGGCGCTCGCCCAGGCGCGCGAGTCGAAGGACGAGATCGCCGGACCGCTGCGCATCGTCGGCCCGAGGTCGTCGTTCGCGCCGGTGCTGATGCCGGTGCTCGACGCGTTCTGCAGCCGCTATCCCGACGTGCAGCCCGACATCCAGCTCGACGACGGCAAGAGCAACTGGGTGCTCGACCGCGTCGACGTCGGTTTCAGGATCGGCACGTCACCCGACGAAGGCGTGATCGCGCGGCGGCTGTTCCCGGTGCAGCTGATGATCTGCGCCGCGCCGTCGTACCTGCGGCGCCACGGTGCGCCGAAGTCGCTGGACGAGCTGGCGGCGCACCGCTGCAGCGCGTTCCGCCACCCGGCCACCGGCCAGGTGCTGGCCTGGTACCTGAATATCGACGGCGAGATCGTGCACCGCCACGTGGCGCCGGCCTTTGCCACCAACGACACCGAGCTCGAGCTGCAGGCGGTGCTGGCGGGGCAGGTGATCGGACAGGTCGCCAACCTGTCGGCGGCGGCGCACATCCGCAGCGGCGCGCTGGTGCCGCTCTTGCTGCAGCACATGACGAGCCACATCGGCGTGCACCTGTACTACGGCAGCCGCGCCGCGCAGCCGCGGCGCGTGCGCGCCTTCATCGACCTGACGATCGAGCGGTTGCTGGACGCGCCGGACTACGTGCTCGGCGCGAAGGAGCTGGCCGCGGCGGCGGGCGCAGCGCCGAGGATGAAGCGCCGCGGCTGAGTGCGATGCGGGCAAAGTGTGACCGGACATGGCGGCTGTGACGGTCTTCGCGCGGCATGGAGACGCTTGCCAGTCCAAGGCGCGAACAGCCGGAACCGCCGGACGAAGCCGCTCTGACCCGGGCGAACAAGGCTCGTCGAAAACCGGTGCGGTTCATGCCGGAAGAACTTCGTGCCGGGCGGGCGGCGCTATATTGACGTTGACGACGCCTCGAAGGGGGATGCGATGCACAAGCCGACGCTTGCCGTGATCGTGCTGGCCGCAGCGGCCAGCGCCAGCGCTTTTGCCGAAGACATGCTGCCGTTGAAGCAGGGCCTCTATGTGCCGGCGAATCGGCCCTGCAAGGGTGCGTCCAACGCCGAGATCGTCAACTACTGGGGCGGCAAGTCGTCGTTCGGCAGTGCGCACGCGACATGCACGATCAGCAAAATGACGCGCAATGGCAAGGTCTTCACGATCACCGACAAATGCGTCGACATCCAGGGCGGCGGCGAGATCGTCGGCGGCCCGACGGTCGTCACCATCGCCAACACGGGCAGCTTCACCCTGGCGGGCCAGACCTATCGATACTGCGGCACCAAGGTGCAGTTCTGAGCTGTGCAGCACGCGCCTCGCAACGCCCGAGTCGGGAAGGCCAAACCGTCGGCGCGGACGACGGTGAAACGTTGACGCATGCATACCGTCGAGATCGTCCTGCTGGTCGTCCTGCTCGGCGCGCTGACCGGCATCGTGGCGCGCTATATGCGCGGCATTCCGTTGCCGCTGATCCAGATCGCGCTGGGGGCGCTGCTGTCGTGGCCGCGCCAGGGCCTGCACATCGCCTTCGATCCCGACCTGTTTCTCGCGCTGTTCATCCCGCCGCTGCTGTTCGCCGACGGCTGGCGCATCCCGAAGCGGGAATTCTTCGCGCTGCTGATGCCGATCCTGCGGCTCGCGCTGGGCCTCGTGCTGTTCACCGTGCTCGGGCTCGGGCTGCTGATCCACTGGCTGATTCCCGGCATCCCGCTGAGCGTGGCCTTCGCGCTGGCGGCGGTGGTTTCGCCGACTGATGCGGTGGCCGTCGCGGCGATCACGCGCAACCTCGGCATGCCGGCGCGCACGCTGCACCTGCTGCAGGGCGAGTCGCTGCTGAACGATGCCTCCGGCCTGGTGGCGCTGAAGTTCGCCGTGGCGGCGACGCTCACCGGCGCGTTCTCGTGGTCCGCCGCGGCGAGCGACTTTCTGTGGATGGCGCTCGGCGGCCTGGGCCTGGGCGCGCTGCTCGGCTGGGGTTTCGCCATCGCGCGCGACGCGGTCACGCGCCGCGTCGGCGACGTGGCGGCGACGCAGCTCGTGCTGCTGCTCGTCTTGCTGCCGTTCGCCGCCTACATCCTGGCCGAGCGGCTCGGCGCCTCGGGCATCCTGGCCGCGGTGGCGGCCGGCGTGACGACCAATTTTGCCGACCTGCGGCGCAGCGCCTTCATCGCCGAGCGGATGCAAAGCGAGGGCGCCTGGACGATGATGGAATCGGCCTTCAACGGCGCGGTATTCCTGCTCCTCGGGCTGCAGCTGCCTTCGATCATCGGCGGCGCGCTGCATGCCGCCGGCGATCGCTGGTGGCTGCCGCTCGCGCAGGCCCTCGCGATCAGCCTGGGCCTGCTCGGGCTGCGCTGGCTCTGGCTGTCGCTGGGGGTCCTCGGCAGGCTGCAACAGGGCGGCCAGCGGCCGCCCGCCGCGCTGACGCTGTGCAGGACGCTGGCCGGCATCCGCGGCGCGGTGACACTGGCCGGCGCGCTGTCGGTGCCGCTGCTGATGAACGACGGCACGCCCTTTCCGGCGCGCGAGCAGCTGATCTTCCTGGCCACCGGCACGATCCTGTGCACGCTCGTGATCGGCAGCATCGGCCTGCCGCTGGTGCTGCGCCTGCTGCCGCCGGCGGGCGAGGAAGCCGCGACGCGCGAGGAACGCGAGGCGCGGCTCGCCGCGTGCCGCGCCGCGATCGCCTACCTCGTGCAGTCGCCGCGCAACGCGCGGACCACCGACCCCGAACAGCTGACGCAGCAACAGGAAGCGGCCGGGCGGCTGACGCAGGACTATCGCAAGCGCATCGACCTGCTGGACGAAGCCGCGGACGCGCGCACGCCCGAGACCCAGGCCGATGCCCCGGAGGCGGTGCGCGAACGCCGCGAGCGCTATCTGGTGGAAATGGAACTGCGCCTGCAGACCTTGCACATCGAGCGCGACACGCTCTATGCCGAGCGGCAGGCGCAACGCATCAACGACGAGGTGCTGCGCACGCTGGTAGCCGAACTGGACCTGTCCGAGGTGTCGCTGCGCAGGCGCATCGCGGCCGCGCGGCGCACGCTGGGTGTGCCGGCGCGCGATGCAGCCGGCTGAGAAGCTGAGAGTCTTTCGGTCATGCCCGCTCGACACGCCAGAACGCGCCCGCTCGGCGTTGCAAATGCTCGCCATAGCCCGAGCTATGGCTGCGCTTTGCGCCTTGATCGGACACCCTCTGGCGCGCCGCTCTGGCACGCCCGAAAAACTCTCAGCCTCTGAGCCGCAGCTGCGGCGCGCGGCACCCGCCAGCCAGCGCCGATGCGCTGGGGCGTCCCGCACGGCCGCCGGCGGCGGACGCGCCCGGGCGAAACCGCCCACATTGACGCAAGCGCTTCGCGGGCGCCGTCAACGCACCACCAGCCGCGGCTCGTCGACGCCGCTCGCTCGGTTGAGTTGCATCAGGGTCAGCGGACCGGCCAGCCCGTCGGGCTGCAACCCCTGCGCGAGCTGGAATGCGAACACCCGCGCCTTCAGGTCCTGGTTGCGGTCCGGCGTCGCGGCGGCCGGCTCGACCGCGTCAAGGCGCTCGTGCAGCCAGGAGGCAAGCGCAATTTCGGTGGCCGCCAGATCGCCCGCGCGGTAGCCGGACGGCGCGCGCCAGAAGGTGGTGAACTCGCCGCGCCACACCTGGGCGAGCTGGTTCAGCGGCACGGTCGTCTGCAGATTGCCGACGCGAAGGATCGCGCCTTCTTCCGACAGGCCCCGCAGCTGCACCTGGGCGACGCGCCCGCTCCGGTCCTGCAGTTTGACGATGCCCGGCCGCCCGAGCTGGCGTATCGGCGCCAGCCCGCCGCGGCTGCGGTAGCAGTACAGCGCACGCTTCGCGGCAAGCTCGCAGGCGTCGCCCGGGCCCAGACTCGCGCCCCACAGGCCGGCGAGCGCACGCAGCGCGGCGGCTTCGTCCGACGGCGCGGCGGCGAAGATGGGGTCGAGCGCCTCGGCCGGCGGCGGCGCCGGCGTCCCGGGCGCGGCCGCCGCGGGCGCGCTGGCGACGACCGCGGTGGACACCGCGCCGACAGCGACGGGCTCCGGGGGCGGCCTGACCGCGGCTGCGGCAGGCACCGGCGCGGCGACAACGGACGCGACGCCGCGCTCCGAGGTTTCGTTCGACGATCGTCCGCTCAGCACCAGCGGCGCCAGCAGAACCCACGCCGCCAGCACACCCCCCGCCACTCCGCCCGCCGCGAGCCAGGCACGCCATGCCGGCGCGGAGGTCGGCGCGGCCGGCGCCACGTCCGGCGTCGCCGGGCCGAAGACATCGGCCGCGGCGCGGTCGACGATCGAGCGATCGACGCGCCGGCTGCCGGCGGTGCAGGCAATGACCAGCGCGCGGTCGCACAGCACGTTGATGCGCCGCGGCACGCCGCGGCAGACGCGGTGGATGCGCTGCATCGCCTCGGCCTCGAACGGCAGCTCGCCCAACAGGCCGGCGACGGTCAGGCGGTGGGCGATGTAGTGCGCGGTCTCGCTTTCGGGCAGCGCCGGCAGGTGAAAGCGTGCCACCACGCGCTGCGCCAGCGGTTCGAGCGCCGGCTGCTCGAGCATCGTGCGCAGCTCCGGCTGCCCGATCAGCAGCACCTGCACGAGCTTGCGTTCGCTGGTAACGACCAGATTGGTCAGCAGCCGCAACTGCTCCATCACCTCGAGCGACAGCGCCTGCGCCTCGTCGACGACGATCAGCGTGCGCCGGCCGCGCGCATGCGCCAGCAGCAGGTGGCCGTGGATCGCATCGATCGGATCCTTCGATGCCGCACCCTCGGTCTGCTCGACGTGCAGGTCGCTGCAGATGCGCGCCAGCAGCGCATCGACGCCGAGCTTGGGGTTCACGACATAGGCGACATCGAAATTCCAGGGCAGCTGCTCCAGGAACCGTCGCCAGACGGTCGTCTTGCCGGCGCCCACTTCGCCGGTCAGCAGCACGAAGCCGCCCGCATGGCGCAGGCCGTTGGCGAGGTGCGACAGCGCATCGCGGTGCTGCTGGCTCAGATAGAGAAACCGCGGGTCGGGCGCGACCGAGAACGGCTCCGTCGCCAGCCCGAAGAACGACTCGTACATGACCGAAGGATACCGACGCACGGGCGCCGGAGAAAAGCGCCGGCTCCCTCAGAGGATGTTTCCCAAATGAATGCACCCACGTTGCCCCTCGCAATGCGCGCAGACAAGGCGCGGCGCGCAGCCCAGGCTCACTGCCTGGGCAAGCGGCGCAACGCCGTATGCGCGCATTGCGAGGGGCAACCCGAAGGGCCGGGGTATCCGAGGGCGCTGGTGGGTGTTGCGCCGCTTGCTCGCGCCACGCGGCCCGAGCCGCACGACGCGCCTACGCCAGCGCCCTCGGCTGCCCCGGCGCGGGCGCATTGATTTGGGAAACACCCTCTCAGCCCGGACCGACAGTCGATTCGGTCACGCCGGCGCGCCGATCCGCGCCACGCTGCGGCCCGCGCGCCGGCTCACGCGCCCGCAGCCGGGCCGCGCTTGCGCAGCAGCCGCACGTGCATCGGGCGATGAAAGCGCGCCGCGCCGTCGCCCAGATGCGGCTCGAACGCGGCGCGCACCTGCGCCAGCTTGGCGTCGTCGATGCGGTGATCGGCAAAGGTCGGCCGCATCATGCGGCGCTCGAAATCCTCGAAATCGTCGAAGCTCACCGGCATCTCGAAGCGCCGCTCGGCGACCTGTTCCCACGCGCCGGACGCGATGGCGGCGTCGACCGCGGCCTGCGCGGCGGCGCGCACGGCGCCTTCGTCGTTGAAGAGGCGCATCACGTCGTTGAAGGGTCCGGCATAGACCGGCTCCGAGATATACAAGTGCCCGCCCGGGCGCAGCACGCGCGCCGTCTCGGCCAGCGCCCGCGCCATCGTCGGCAGCGGCACGTGGTGCAGCGACTTCAGCATCAGGGCGAGGTCGAAGACGCCGTCGGCGAAGGCAATGTCCTGCGCCACGCCGGCGACGAATTCGAGGCCGGCCTGCGGTGCTGCGAGGTTCTTCGCGAGTTGCCGCGCATCGACCTCGATGCCGGTCACGCGGCTGCCCGGGCAGCGCAGCAGCAAGCGGCGGGCGAGCGCCGCCGCGCCGCAGCCGAGCTCGACGATGCGCTGATCGGCCAGAGGCACGAGCGTCGCGAGCAGCTCGAGCTCGTCGTCGATCCGCAGGATGTGAGGGTCAAGGCTTTTCATGGTGCAGGCGGCGGATATCGGGTGGCGCCCATTCTGGACGCATCCGGGCCGGTGCGCAGCAGCCCCGGCTGGATTACGCTTTCGAAGTTGCATCACAACGAGTTGATATCGATGAGCGATCCATCTTCAGACGCCGGTGCGTCGACGCCCTACCCGCGCGCGGCGACCGTCGCCGACTTCGAGCACAACCTCGCCGCCGTGCGCGGGCGCATCGCGGCCGCCTGCCGCGCCGCCGGGCGCGACCCGTCCGAAGTGCGCCTGCTGCCGGTCAGCAAGTCGGTCGACGAGGCGCGCATCCGCATGGCCTATGCCGCGGGCTGCCGCTTTCTGGGCGAGAACAAGGTCCAGGAGGCGTTCGCCAAATCGGAGGCGATGGCCGATCTTGGCGATCTGCGCTGGTCCGTCATCGGCCATCTGCAGACCAACAAGGCGAAGATCGTGGCGCGCTTCGCATCGGAATTCCAGGCGCTCGACAGCCTGCGCGTCGCCGAGGCGCTGGATCGGCAGTTGCAGGCCCTCGGGCGCGGGCTGGACGTGATGGTGCAGGTCAATTCCTCCGGCGAAGCGAGCAAATACGGCCTGCCGCCGCAAGAGGTGGCCGCCTTCGTCCGCCGTTTGCCCGCATTCAGCGCGCTACGCGTGCGCGGCCTGATGACGCTGGCCGCCTTGTCCGACGACGCGGTGCGGGTGCGCGGCTGCTTTGCCTTGATGCGGGAGCTGCATCGGCGGCTGCAGGAGGAATCGCCCGCCGGCATCGAGATGCGCGAGCTGTCGATGGGCATGTCGGGCGACTATGCGCTCGCGATCGAGGAAGGCGCCACCGTCGTGCGCGTCGGCCAGGCGATCTTCGGCGCCCGCGCGACGCCCGACAGCGAATACTGGCCACCCGCGCCATGAACCGCGAAAGAGGCGCCCCGCGCAGCGGGGATCGCAGCGAGCGAATGGCGCGACGCGCAGCCAACGACGCGCTGCAGCCGTTGTCGGTAGATATCGTGTCGGTTCAATCGCAGGTCGTCTACGGCAGCGTCGGCAACAACGTCGCGCTGCCGGTCTTCGCGCGCGCCGGCCTGCGCGCGGTTGCGGTGCCGACCGTCATCCTCAGCAATACGCCGCACTACGCGAGCCTGCACGGCGGCGCGCTGCCGACCGAATGGTTCGCCGGCTGGCTGGATGACCTGTGCGCCCGCCGGGCCCTTGCGCGGCTGCGCGCGATCCACACCGGCTACCTCGGCGGCGCGCAGCAGGCCGATATCCTGGCGCGCTGGATCGAGGCACGGCTCGCCGAACGGCCCGGCGTGCGCGTCCACATCGACCCGGTGATCGGCGACCACGATCATGGCGTCTACGTCGACGCCGCGCTCGTGCCGGTGCTCCGGGACCGGCTTGCGCCGCTCGCCGACGGCCTCTTTCCGAACGGCTTCGAACTCGAGCAGCTGACCGGCCGGCCGGTGCGCAGCGAGGACGAGGTCATCGCCGCTGCACGCGCGCTGCTTCGCGGCCGCACCCGCTGGGTGGTCGTGACGAGCGCCGCCCCCGATACCTGGCGCAGCGGGCAGATGCGCGTGATCGCCGTGACGGCAGATGAAGCGCACGTCCTCGACCACCCCCGCATCGACGCCGCGCCCAAGGGCACCGGCGATCTGTTCAGCGCCAGCGTCACCGCCCGCTTGCTCGCCGGCAGCAGCCTCGCCGAGGCGGCGCAGCAGGCATGCGATGCGGTCGTCGCCGCGGTCAGCCTGACGCACGCTCGCCAGAGCGCCGAATTGCTGCTGCCGGATTGATCCGCGGCCCGATGACGGATGCGCCGACCCTAGAATGCGCCGCTTTCGACTTCCCGCTCCGTACCCTTGGACAAGATCGTTTCGCAGATCGCCGCCGAACTCGGCGTTGCCGCGGCCCAGGTGGTCGCCGCCGTCGAGCTGCTCGATGCCGGCGCCACCGTTCCATTCATCGCGCGCTATCGCAAGGAGGCCACGCGCGGGCTCGACGATGTGCAGCTTCGCGCGCTCGACGGCCGGCTCGCCTATCTGCGCGAGCTCGAAGAGCGCCGCGCCGCGATCTGCAAGAGCATCGACGCGCAGGGCAAGCTGAGCGACGGCTTGCGCGCCGCGATCGACGCCGCGGCGACGAAGCAGGAGCTCGAGGATCTCTATCTGCCGTACAAGCCCAAACGCCGCACGAAGGGCATGATCGCGCGCGAGGCGGGGCTCGAGCCGCTCGCCGACCGGCTTTTCGCCGACCCTTCGCTCGCGCCGCTGCCGGAGGCCGCGCCGTTCGTCGACGCCGAGCTCGGCTTTGCCGATGCCGCCACCGTGCTCGACGGCGTGCGCGATCTGCTCGCCGAGCGCTGGGCCGAGGATGCGGTGCTCGTCGGCAAGCTGCGCGAATGGCTGTGGGAGCAAGGGCAATTTCAAAGCAGGCTCGTCGAGGGCAAGGACGGCTCGCACGCCGATGCGGCGAAATTCCGCGACTATTTCGACTACGCCGAGCCGATCCGCGGCGTGCCCAGCCACCGCGCGCTGGCCGTCTTTCGCGGCCGCGCGCAGGAGTGGCTCGACGCGCGGCTCGTGCTCGACGAGCAGGCCGTGCCGGGCCAGCCGGGCCTGGCCGAGGGTCGCATCGCACGCCACCTCGGCTGGAGCCACGCCGGGCGGCCGGGCGACGATCTGATCCGCAGATGCATCGCCTGGACGTGGAAGGTCAAGCTCTCGCTCGCCCTCGAGCGCGACCTCTTTCTGCGCCTGCGCGAGCAGGCCGAGACGGTCGCGATCAAGGTCTTCGGCGACAACCTGCGCGACGTGATGCTCGCCGCGCCGGCCGGCAAGCGCGTCGTGATGGGGCTCGACCCGGGCATCCGCACCGGCGTCAAGGTGGCGGTCGTCAGCGATACCGGCAAGGTGCTCGCGACGCAGACCGTCTACCCGCACCCGCCGCGCAACGACTGGGACGGCGCGCTGCATACGCTTGCCGCTCTGGCAAGCGCGCACGGCGTGAGCCTGATCGCGATCGGCAACGGCACCGCGAGCCGCGAGACCGACCGGCTCGCCGCCGATCTGGTGCAGCGCATCCATTCGCGCGCGCCCGAATACAGGCTGGAGAAGGTCGTCGTCAGCGAAGCCGGCGCATCGGTCTATTCGGCGAGCGAATTCGCGAGCCGCGAGCTGCCCGACCTCGACGTCAGCCTGCGCGGCGCGGTGAGCATCGCGCGGCGCGTGCAGGACCCGCTCGCCGAACTCGTGAAGATCGACCCGAAGAGCATCGGCGTCGGCCAGTATCAGCACGATGTGAACCAGAGCGGCCTCGCGCGCTCGCTCGATGCCGTGGTCGAGGACTGCGTGAATGCGGTCGGCGTCGACCTCAATACCGCATCGGCGCCGCTGCTGGCGCGCGTCTCGGGGCTGTCGCCCGCGGTCGCGGCAAGCATCGTGCGCTGGCGCGACGCGCACGGCGCGTTTCGCAACCGCGGCCAGTTGCTCGATGTCGCCGGGCTCGGCGCGCGCACCTTCGAACAGTGCGCCGGCTTCCTGCGCGTGCGCGACGGCGACAACCCGCTCGACCTGACCGGCGTCCACCCCGAGACCTACCCGCTGGTGCAGAAGATGCTCGATGCAACCGGCCGCCCGGTGCACGAGCTGATGGGCCGCGCCGACGTGCTGCGAACGCTCGCGCCCGATCGCTTCGCCGACGACGCATTCGGCGCAATCACCGTCCGCGACATCCTCGCCGAACTCGAAAAGCCGGGGCGCGACCCGCGGCCGGACTTCGTCGTCGCGCGCTTCAACGAAGGCGTCGAGGATATCGCCGACCTGCGCGCCGGCATGCTGCTGCAGGGCACGGTCAGCAACGTCGCGCAGTTCGGCGCCTTCGTCGATCTGGGGGTGCACCAGGACGGGCTGGTCCACGTCAGCCAGCTCAGCCACAAATTCGTCGCCGACGCGCGCGAGGCGGTCAAGGCCGGCCAGACGGTCAAGGTGCGGGTGCTCGAAGTCGACGTCGCGCGCAAGCGCATCTCGCTGACGATGAAGCTCGACGCGCCGGCACGAAGCTCTCCGCGCGACGACTCGGGCTTTCGCCCGGCGGCGCGCCACGAGCGCGTGCGGTCCGCGGCGCCGGCGCAAGGCGCGCTTGCCGCCGCGTTCGCGAAGGCGCAAGGCGGGCGCTCGTAGCGCGCGTCCAGACTACGCGCGTCGGCCCGCGCCGCGTTGCCGCAGCGCGCATGTCGAGGTTGGCGCAGGTGTTTTGCATGCGCTGCCCGCTCGGCGCATGATGCCAGGCGGCAGGCATCACCTGCCGCCTCTCATCCACTGCCGACGGACAGCCAGCCATGAACTCGACCACCGCTTTCCGCAATGCCCGCGACCTACTCTTGAAGCTGCGCGACGACCAAGCCGCAGCGATCCGGGAATTCCGCTGGCCCAAGCTCGATCACTTCAACTTCGCGCTCGATCATTTCGACGCCCTCGCCGCCGACGCCCAATTCGCGAACGCCGTCGCGCTGCACATCGTCGGCGAGGACGGCAGCGAGGTGAAGCGCAGCTTCGCCGAACTCGCCAAGCGCTCGGCGCAGCTTGCCAACCACCTGCGCGGCCTGGGCGTCAAGCGCGGCGACCGTGCGCTGCTGATGCTCGGCAACGAACTCGCGCTGTGGGAGACGATGCTCGCGATGATCAAGCTCGGTGCGGTCGTCATTCCGGCGACGTCGCTGCTGAGCACCGAAGACCTGCGCGACCGCATCGAGCGCGGCGGCGTCAAGCACGTCGTCGCCGGCAGCGCGTTCGCGTCGAAATTCGCGCCGCTTGCGGGCCGCTTCACGCGCATCGCGGTCGGCGCGCCGGTCGAGGGCTGGACGGCGTTCGACGACAGCCAGCGCGCCGCGCTTGACTTCACGCCCGACGCGCCGACGCTCGCGGCCGATCCGCTGCTGCTGTATTTCACCTCGGGCACGACGTCCAAGCCGAAGCTCGTGCTGCACAGCCACCAGAGCTACCCGGTGGGCCATTTGTCGACGATGTACTGGCTCGGCCTGCGCCCGGGCGACGTGCACCTGAATATCTCGTCGCCCGGCTGGGCCAAGCACGCCTGGAGCTGCTTCTTCGCGCCGTGGCTCGCGGGGGCGTGCATCTTCATCTACAACAGCGCGCGCTTCAACGCGCCGGGGCTGCTTGCCGCGCTCGCCGCGCACCACATCACGAGCCTGTGCGCACCGCCGACGGTATGGCGCATGCTGATCCAGGAGGATCTGGGCGCCTGGCGCGGCAGGCTCGCGCTGCGCGAGGTGGTCGGTGCCGGCGAGCCGCTGAATCCGGAGATCATCGATCGCGTGCGCGAAGCCTGGGGCCTGACGCTGCGCGACGGCTACGGCCAGACCGAGACGACGGCGCAGATCGGCAATGCGCCCGGCCAGCGGGTGAAGCCCGGATCGATGGGCCGCGCGCTGCCGGGATTCCGCATCGAACTGCTCGACGCCGAAGGCAATCCGGCCGACGAAGGCGAGGTCTGCATCGATCTGCGCGAGCGGCCGACCGGCTTGATGACGGGCTACGAGGACAGCGCGGAACGCACCGCGGAGGCGATGCGCGAGGGCTACTACCACACCGGCGACGTGGCGGCGCGCGACGCCGATGGCTATATCACCTTCGTCGGCCGCGCCGACGACGTCTTCAAGGCATCGGACTACCGCATCAGCCCGTTCGAGCTCGAGAGCGCGCTGATCGAGCACGAATCGGTCGCCGAAGTCGCCGTCGTGCCGAGCCCCGACCCGCTGCGCCTGGCGGTGCCCAAGGCGTTCATCACGCTCGTGCCCGGCGTGCCGGCTGGCAAGGCGGCGGCCGAGGCGATCTTCACCTTCGCCCGCGGGCGGCTTGCGCCCTATCTGCGCGTGCGGCGCATCGAGTTCGTCGACGAATTGCCGAAGACGATCTCCGGCAAGATCCGGCGCGTGCAGCTGCGCGCGCAGGAGGTCGAGCGCCATGCCGCCGGCAAGCGCGCTGCACTCGAGTTTCTGGAAGACGACTTTCCGGCCCTGAAGGCCGCCGACAAGGCCAAGTAGGCACTTGCCGGCGCGCGGCGCAACCGCGTGCGCCGCCGGCTGCGCCGGGCGCCGGCATCAGACCCAGGGCCCCCCGCTGGGCATCTGGATCGTCGTCTCCGGGCTGCTGGGGACGAACGAGCCGAGCGCGATGCTCAGGATCGAGATGAAGATGCTCGCCCAGAATGCGGTCCAGAAACCCGAGACCCTGAATCCCGTCACGAGCGCGGAGACGAGCAGGATCATCAGCGCGTTGATGACAAGCACGAACAGGCCGAACGTAAGCAGCGTGAGCGGCAGCGTGAGCACGATCAGCAGCGGCTTGACGATCGCATTGGCCAGGCCGAGCAGCAGCGCGGAGACGATGAGCGACGCGGTGCTGTCGAACTTCAGCCCGGTGAAGATATGACTCGCCGCCCACAGCGACAGCGAAGTGATCGCCCAGGTGATCAGGTAGGGGGTCAGGTCTAGCCACATGTCGAAGCCTCGTCGGAGTGGAACAGGTCGGTGCACGTCGATCCGTGCCGCAACCCGAGCGTACAGGCGCCGACGCGGTTTTCGAGCAGGCGCGCGACTATCTGTGCTTCAATCGCGCGGTTCGTGTCCGCCGACCGGGCCGCATCCGTTCGGGCTGGCCTTCAAGTGCCGCAAAGCGAAGAGCCATGAAAGCAGATCCGCAAATCATCACCCGCCTGAACGAGTATCTGTGCTTCGAGACGACCGGGCACGTTCAGTACCTGTTCCATGCCGGGCTGTGCGCGCACCAGGGTTTTTCGGTGCTGGCGCGCATCCAGACCGACTACAGCGCCGAGGAGTCGCAGCACTCGGCGCGCATCATGGCGCGCATCCTGATGCTGGACGGCCTGCCCACGCCAAAGATGCTGCGGGCGGTGGGCGGCATGCGAAGCGTGCCCGAGCAGTTCGAGGCCGACCGCGAACTGGTGGGCGGCGCGATCGTCCATCTGCGCACGAGCATCGGCGAGTGCGAGCCGCACCGCGACTTCGTGACGCGCGATCTGCTGCGCGAGATGCTCGACGACGAGGAGCGGCATCTGTACTGGCTCGACAAGCAGGTCTCGCTGCTCGGCGATGTCGGCCCGGAGAACTACCTGCAGTCAATGCTCTGACCCAGGTGGCGCCGGGCGCTACGGATTGCCGAGGAAATCGCGCTTGCCGACCGGCACGCCGATCTGGCGCAGGATGTTGTAGGCGGTCGTCGTGTGGAAATAGACGTTCGGCATCGAGTGGCCGAGCAGCAGCTGCATGCCCGAGTAGCGCGTTTCCTTGCCGGTCACCGGGAGCACGATCTCGTCGTCCTCGGTGCCGTCGATGCGCTCGGACGGCACGCTGCGAATGAAGGCCACCGTCCGGGCGATGCGGACCTTCAGCTCGGCAAGCGTCTTCTCGTCGTCCACGTAGTACGGCACCTCCATCCGCGCCAGCCGCGCGACGACGCTGCGCGCCTTGTCGCAGGCGATCTGCACCTGCTTGGAGAACGGATACATGTCGGGCGCGAGGCGGTAGTCCATCAGCGCGGGCAGCTCGATCCTGCCGGCGTCGACATGCGCCTGTGCCTTGTCCAGGATGCCGGACAGGTTCCCGAGGAGGTTGGCGAGCCGCGGCACGCTCGCCTGGTACATCGAAATCTGCATGGTGCTGCCTCGCATTCATGAAAGTCGCCCTTCGACAAGCCCGATCCTAGCCCCGCGGGCAGACGTTCCGGCGCATCGCGGCCCGGGTTGCGGCGCGCCACGCGCCCGGCACGCGGCGATGAACCTGCCACCGCGCGGCTCTCGCACGCGCCAATCCGGCACTCTTTGATCCAACGCAAAGCTGCCCGAGTCTTGGGAATGTCAGGATTGCATTTCATCGATATTGGTATTATGGTACCGCTATACCAGTATTGGTTTTGAAGGAGACCGACGTGAACCAGCCGACCCAGGACCGCAACGAAGCGCAGCTCGACGCCATCTTCGATCGCTGCAACAGCGTTCGCCAGCTGCCGATGCCCGAGCGAAGCGAGCTGCCGGAGGGCTTTCGCGGCCTGCTCGGCCACTTCCCGGTCTACTTTCCGGAGGAGATCTCGCACGCCGCCGGACTGCTGCCGGTGAGCATCCTCGGCGGCGGCAACAAGCTCGACATGAAGCTCGCCGACGCCCACATGGGATCGTTCGTCTGCTCGATCTGCCGCTCGACGGCCGAACTCGGCCTGAACGGCTCGCTCGCGAGCCTGAACGGTTTCGTCACGCACCCGATCTGCGACGCCGCCAAGCATCTGGCCGGCATCTGGGCGCGCAACCTTCCCGAGCAGAACTCGCAGATCCTGTATACGCCGCAGAACCCGAACAGCCCGGGCGCGGTGCGCTATGTCGTCTCCGAGTACCAGCGCCTGCGCGCCGAGTGCGAGAAGATGTCCGGCAAGACGGTCGACGACGCCGCACTGGCCGCGAGCATCCGCGTCTACAACAAGAACCGCCGGCTGCTGCGCGAGATGTACGCGATCCGGCGCGACGAACCGTGGAAGCTCGGCTGCACCGAATCCTATCTGCTGCTGCGCGCACGCACGCGCATGTCGTGCGAGGAGCACAACGAGATGCTCGAGGCGGCGCTGGCCGCGGTCCGCGCCCGCAACCGCGCCGCGCAGGACAAGCCGCGCGTCGTCTTCGTCGGCGGCTTCTGCGAGCAGCCGCCGCTCGAGATGCTCGAGGCGATCGACGACAACTGCTACGTCGTCGACGACGACCTGCTGGTCGGCCTGCGCTGGATTACCGCCGACGTGCCCGAGACCGGCGACCCGGTCCGCGCGCTGGCCGAGAGCTTCGTCGAGCGCTCGGCGGCCAGCCCGGTCCAGCACGACGAGCGCAAGACGAAGGAGGGCTACCTGATGGACATGCTGCGCTCGAGCCGCGCCGACGCGGCGATCGTCACCGCGGCGAAGTTCTGCGAGCCCGGACTGGACGAGCAGGTCGCGTGGTCGAAGCACCTGGACCAGGTCGGCGTGCAGTACCTGGTGCTCGAGTTCGAGGAAAAGATGACTTCGTTCGAGCAGATGGCGATGCAGCTCGAGACCTTCGCCGAGTCGCTGCTCTTCGCCACCGCCTGACAGGAGACCCCCATGACCACCGCCACCCTCGAGAAACCGGCCGCCGCCGCGCCGGCCGAATTCAACGCCCACCAGGCAGGCCAGCAGTTGATGAAGGATTGGTACGCGGGCCTGGCGCAGGCGCGCGAACGCGGCCAGAACGTCGCGAACGTCTTCGTGATGGGCAACGCCGTCGAGATCCTGCGCGCCTTCGACTTCCAGCTGGTGTTTCCCGAGATCAACTCGCTGCAGACCGGCGTGCGCAAGGTCTCGGAGGAGTACCTGCGCGAGTCCGAGGACTACGGCTACTCGCCCGACGTCTGCTCGTACGTGAAGGCCGACGTCGGACTGATCCTGCGCGAGCAGCAGCACCCGGCCGGCACGATCCCGAAGGCCGACATCGCGATCGCGTCGAACATGTGCAGCACCTTCATCAAGTGGGGCGAGATCTGGGAGCGCATGCTCAAGATGCCGACCTTCACGCTCGATCTGCCCGGCCAGCGCGCGGGCAACTGGCAGGTGCGCCGCGGCGACGCGCAGCATATCTCCGACGCGCAATGGGTCGAGTCGCAGTTCCGCGACCTGATCGACCGCTGCGAGAAGATCACCGGCAAGAAGTTCGACCCGGACCGCCTCGCCGAGGTCCAGGAACGCGTGAACAAGATGGTCTTCCACTGGAACAACGTGATGGCGCTGAACCGGGTCTGCCCGGCGCCGTTCAACGCGATGCTCGACGGTCTGACCTACATGGGCATCATGAACGTCTACCGCGGCACGGCCGAGGGCGTCGAGTTCATGCGCCAGCTCGAGGAGCACCTGCGCGCCAAAGTCGCGCGCGGCGAAGGCCGGGTCGCCGAGGAGCGCTTCCGGCTGCTGTTCTCCGGCACGCCGTGCTACGTCTCGATGCGCCGGCTGATCGAGCTCTTCGAGAGCTGGGGCGGCGTCTTCGCCTACTCCGACTACCTCACCTTCGCCGCCGGCGGCATGGATGCGGGCGAGATGGGCTACGACACAGCGCGGCCGCTGGAGAGCCTCGCCGAGGTGACGGCGCTCGCCGCCCAGCGCGGCATGTCCAACCAGTTCTTCGCCCACGAGCGGCTCGCCAAGCAGATCAAGGACTACGACGTCGACGGCATCGTCTTCCACGGCATCAAGAGCTGCCGCTTCGTCTCCTCGGGCATGGCCGATACGCGCGGCTACCTGAGCAAGAAGCTCAACGTCCCGAGCCTGTATATCGAGTCGGACCTGATCGATCCGCGCTACTGGTCCGACGCGCAGATCAAGAACCGCGTCGACGCCTTCTTCGAGTCGCTCGCCCAGCGGGGCGGCGCGGCGCCGCACGCGGGCTCGATTCCGGCGCAAGCAAGCGCCCAACCCGGCGCCTGAACCCTGAGGAGCACAGCATGAAATATTTTGGCGGCGTCGACGTCGGGTCGACACAGACGAAGGCAATCATCATCGACGAGGCCGGCAGCGTCGTCGGCCGGGCCCTGCTCGATATGGAGACGAGCATGATCACGGTCGCGGACGACGCCTTCAAGGCGGCGCTCGCCGATGCCGGGATCGAGCGCGACGACGTCGTGCGCGTCGCCGGCACCGGCTACGGCCGCTACAACGTCAGCTTCGGCGACGAGCAGGTGACCGAGATCAGCTGCCACGCGCGCGGCGCGGTGGCGCTGTTCCCGAAGACGCGCACCGTGATCGACATCGGCGGCCAGGATACGAAGGCGATCGCCGTCAAGCCCGACGGGCAGGTGGCCGACTTCACGATGAACGACAAGTGCGCCGCCGGCACCGGCCGCTTCCTGGGCGCGGCGTCGTACGCGCTCGAGATGCCGCTCGGCGACCTGGGCGCGCTCGCGCTGAAGTCGCGCAACCCGGTGCGCATCACGACCACCTGCACGGTGTTCGCCGAGTCCGAGATCATCAGCCACCTCGCCAAGGGCATCCAGCCCGAGGACGTGCTGATGGGCGTGCACCAGGCGATCACGAGCCGCTGCGTCGCGCTCGCGCGCCGCGTCGGCATCAACGAGGAGGTCACGTTCACCGGCGGCGTGAGCCGCAACGTGGCGATGGTCGACCTGATCGAGAAGGCCGTGAAGATGAAGATCAACGTCAGCCCGGATGCGCACTTCTGCGGCGCGCTCGGCGCGGCGCTGATGGCGCGCGAACACGCATCCCAACCGGCCGCGGCGCAGCCCGTTGCCGAACCCGCCTAGTGTAGTGTTCCATTCTGTTTGGAACTTAAGCGGCGATTCGCCCGAATGACCTTCTGCA
>OEIU01000739.1_pt1 | contig 27020 bp, 34 predicted proteins | sample 1539221 | NCBI WGS metagenome assembly OEIU01 (sample SAMN03792071, study PRJEB22550) | activated sludge metagenome | feature: wastewater treatment plant; material: activated sludge; isolation source: Wastewater treatment plant of a petroleum refinery complex | place: Argentina: Zarate | collected...
AAATCGGCGACCGGCATGCCGCGAAACGAGCGACCGGCATGGCGTGAAATACGCACCCGGTCTACGGCGCGAGAAGTCGTGAGCACGTATGGGGCGTGGGTTCGTGAGCCAACCACACCGCAGACGGTCTTGCGCGCGACGGACCTTGCCGAGCTTGCTCAAATCTCGTTTTGGGATGCTTTGATCATCGCTGCAGCCGAGCAGGCCGGTGCTGCGCAGCTGCTCAGTGAGGACCTTGATGCCGGCCAGGAGATTGCTGGCATCAGGATCGTCAATCCGCTGTTGACGACGTGATAAACGGTTTCTCGATGGCAACCGCGTTTTTTCTCTCGCGCACGCATTTCTGCGCATCCTGCATAGATATTCGTCAACCCTGACGCTCGGCAGTCCGGCACAGTGCACCCACACAGGTCAGGGATGATCTGTGGTGTCCCGGGACACTGGTTTCAGGGACTGTCTTGAAAGGCGGATGTCGTTTCGAGATTCGGTCGGTGGAGGGCGAGGGAGTTGCCCTTCTCCGGCCATCTTTTCTAACGGAAGATAAGAAGCTTTCGAACTTGGCCGCGGGCCCGTATCGGCTATCGCAACAGCAGCGGTACAGGAAATGAGGCAGCTCAATCTTCGGCCGTCGATCCAGCTACGGCCGGATGGCCTCAAGCGTTTCCCCGCCAGTGGGACCAAGTCAGAGGATGTACGTCGGCGCGCCAGCTCTTCAAACTCCTGAGCTTGATTGGACGTGCATTCATTCCCTGTTGAATGTTCCGCCAACTGTGTGCAATCCGTGCACGGCCTGCCGAACGTCCCTGGGGGAGCTGTTGAACCCATTCCTTGGGCCTTCAGTGGTTCCCAACGAGTAAAGCGACGTCCGTCGGGAAATTCCCTCGCACAACAAAATGACATTTCGGTGAAGAATTTTCTCGTTGGCCGAATTCGAGAAGGTCAAGGAGGGGGCGCCGCGCCCGAAGTCTTCATTCAAAACTTCTACTCGTTCCAAGGGTCGATGACCCTCAAGCCAGCGGCCAGGAATGGGCTGGTGTCGCGCGTGGCAACGGCCAATCCGTTGGCGATGGCATTGGCTGCGATGTATCCATCGGCCGCGCCGAGCGCCAAGCCTGCAGCACGAGTCCTCGCCATCAGCTCTGCATAGGCTTTCGTGCAGGCCACGTCGAACGGCAGCACGCGCCCGACGAACAGTGGCAACACGCGCTTTTCCAGATTGTCGTTCAGGCCGGTCCGGCGCTTTCCGGCAGGTAGCAATGCTACGCCAGCGCGCAACTCAGCCACGGTTATCGCAGACAGGTAGAGAGTTTCCAGCGGTTGCGCATCGATCCATTCGATGACGCGCGGCTCAGGCGCATGACGCAGCGGCTCCGAAACCACGTTCGTATCGAGCAGGATCATTCAAAGCCAGGCGCGCGAGCCGGAGTCTTGTCGCGCACGCTTTCGAAAATGTCGAGCTCATCATCGGTTAGCCTGGCCTTGCGCCCAATCTCGGCCAGCAGGGAGCCCAGTTTTACCCGGCCCTGGGGTTTCACTGCGGATACCAAGATTTCGCGGATCTCTGCCTCGGTGCTGCGGCCGTGTCGAGCGGCTCGCACGCGGATAGCGCGATGAACTTCGTCGGGAACATTCCTCACGGTGATGGATGCCATATTTCAAAGCCTCGCGATGATGTAATTGATTGCAATCTATCGAAGTGCAATCATCAGTGCAACGCGGAGAATCGGGGTGGCGCCAAGGATCTTCCGTAAGGATGTACGTCGGCAGGCCAGCTCTTCAAAACTCCTGAGCTTGATTGGACGTGCATTCATTCCCTGTTGAATGCTCCGCCAACTGTGTGCAATCCGTGCACGGCCTGCCGAACGTCCCTGGGGGAGCTGTTGAACCCATTCCTTGGGCCTTCAGTGATTCCCAACGGGTAAAGCGACGTCCGTCAGGAAATTCCCTCGCACAAAATGACATTTCGATGAAAAAATTTGCATTCCGGTCGATTCAGGGGCTGGGGACCCATTGTTTGAGTCCGCGCATTAGGCCCCGGTTGTCCAGCCGGCGGATCGCAGATGAAGAATTTTCCTTTGGCAGCCGATTGGACTTGAGCTAAGCTCGCCACAAAATTTTCTTATTCTTCCGTAGGTTATCGATGAGACTGACCATTTTCGGCTCGGGGTACGTGGGGCTGGTTACGGGCGCCTGCTTTGCAGAAGCCGGAAACAACGTCCTTTGCGTCGATGTGGACGCCCACAAGGTCGAGATGTTGAAGCGGGGGGAATCCCCGATCTTCGAGCCGGGACTATCGGAGCTTCTGAAGAAGAACATCGCCGCCGGACGCATCAGTTTCACTACGGACGCCGCGGAGGGCGTCCGGCACGGTCTCTTCCAGTTCATCGCCGTGGGGACCCCGCCGGACGAGGACGGGTCAGCCGACCTCAAATACGTTCTGGCGGTGGCCGAGTCGATCGGCCGCCATATGAGCGAATACCGGGCTGTGGTCACCAAATCCACAGTCCCCGTCGGGACGGCGGACAAGGTGAAGGCGAAGATCGATGCCACGCTGAAGGATCGGGGTACGGCCATCGAGTTCGATGTCGTCTCCAATCCGGAATTCCTCAAGGAAGGCGCCGCGATCAACGACTTCATGAAGCCCGATCGCATCGTTGTCGGTACCGACAATCCGCGCACGGCGGAGTTGCTGAAGGCGCTCTACGATCCCTTTACGCGCAGTCGCGAGCGCATGATCGTCATGGATGTCCGTTCATCCGAACTGACCAAGTACGCTGCGAACGCGATGCTGGCGACCAAGATCAGCTTCATGAACGAACTCTCGAACCTAGCCGAGCGCATGGGTGCGGACATCGAGAAAGTCCGTCTCGGCATCGGTTCCGATCCTCGCATCGGTTATCACTTCATCTATCCCGGTGCGGGGTACGGCGGTTCGTGCTTCCCCAAGGATGTGCAGGCACTGTCGCGCAGCGCTCGCGATCATTCCTTCGATGCCGAACTGCTGAATGCCGTGGAAGGGGTGAACAAGCGCCAGAAACAGGTGCTGTTCGAGAAGATCCACAACTACTTCAAGGGCGATCTCAAGGGCCGCACCGTGGCGCTCTGGGGGCTGTCCTTCAAGCCCAATACGGACGACATGCGTGAAGCGCCGAGCCGCGTCCTGATGGAAGCGTTGTGGGAGGCGGGCGCCAGCGTGCGTGCCTACGATCCGGTCGCGAGTCACGAGACTCAGCGCATCTATGGCGACCGTACGGATCTGGACATCGTTGCCAGCGCGCCGGAAGCACTGAAAGGTGCAGACGCACTCGCAATCATCACGGAGTGGCAGGAGTTCCGCAGTCCCGACTTCGATACGATCAAGAGCGAACTGAAACATCCCGTGATCTTCGACGGTCGCAATCTCTACGATCCTGCCTTCGTGAAGCGGTTCGGCCTCAGTTACTACGCGATCGGTCGGGGCGACAGTCTGTGCTGATTCCCGTCATTCTCTCCGGGGGCTCCGGTACACGGCTGTGGCCTCTGTCGCGTGAACTCTATCCCAAGCAACTGCTCCCGCTCGTCAGCAAAGGCACCATGCTTCAGGAGACGCTGGCGCGCGTCAGCGGCGTGGAGAACGTCGGCGAGCCGATCGTCGTTTGCAACGAGAGCCATCGATTCCTCGTCGCCGAACAGCTACGGGAGATCGGTGCAAATCCCCTGTCGATTCTGCTCGAGCCTGTCGGCCGCAATACGGCACCCGCGGTCGCGATCGCCGCAATGGCAGCCGTGGCCGGCGAAGGCGGCGGCGCACGGGCCAGCGACGATGCCCTGTTGCTCGTGCTGCCCGCCGATCACGTCATCCGCGACGTCGCGGCATTTCGCGCGGCTGTTGCGATCGGTCGCAAGGCGGCGGAGCAGGGCAAGCTGGTGACTTTCGGTGTCGTGCCCACCAAGCCCGAGACGGGATACGGCTATATCAAGCGGGCTTCCGGCAACGGACCCACCTATCCGATCGCGCAGTTCGTGGAAAAGCCGGATCTCGCGACGGCAACCGGCTACGTCGAGTCGCGGGAGTATTACTGGAACAGCGGCATGTTCCTGTTTCGCGCGACTGCCATTCTCGATGAGCTGAGATCGCTGGCTCCGGATATCTACCAGGCCTGCACCCAGGCATTCACGGCGGTAAAGCGCGATCTGGATTTCACGCGCCTGCCGACCAGGGAATTCAGCGCCTGTCGCAGCGATTCCATCGACTATGCGGTGATGGAGAAAACGCAGCACGGCATCGTCGTGCCACTCGATGCCGGATGGAGCGATGTCGGATCGTGGTCAGCATTGCACGAAACCGTGCCCGCCGATTCCAATGGCAATGTCTGTCTGGGCGATGTGCTGGCCGAAGATACGGGCGGTTGCTATCTGCAGTCGACCAGCCGGCTCGTCGCGACGGTTGGCTTGAAGGATCATGTGGTCGTGGAGACGAAGGATGCGGTTCTGGTCGCGCCGAAAGATCGCGTGCAGGACGTCAAGCAGCTCGTGGCGCAATTGAAGAAGCAGGGTCGCTACGAGACTTCGGTTCATCGCGAAGTCTTCCGGCCCTGGGGCAGCTACGACAGCATCGATGCCGGCGAGCGCTTCCAGGTGAAGCGGCTGATCGTCAAGCCGGGTGCGGAGATGTCGTTGCAGTTGCATCATCACCGCGCCGAACATTGGATCGTGGTAGCCGGCACCGCGCGCATCACTCGGGGCGACGAAACCTTCCTGCTCGAAGAAAATCAGTCGACCTACATTCCGCTCGGAGCCAAGCATCGCATTGCCAATCCCGGCAAGATCCCGCTGCATATCATCGAGGTCCAGTCCGGTACCTACCTTGGCGAGGACGACATCGTCCGGCTCGAAGATCGGTACGGAAGAGAAGGCACCTAGTTTCGGTTGAACGATCGTTGTCTCAGGAGGAGACATGGCAGGGATGGTTCGGTATCACACGGAGCTCAGAGTCTGGCATTCGAGCAGGTTCCTGGCGCGGGCCATCCACGGAATCGCCCGGCTGCTGCCGAAGGAGGAATGTCCGGAGCTGGCCCACGGAATGAAGCGGGCCGCGATTGCGGTACCTGGCAACATCGCAAAGGCCTGCGGCAGCGGCACTGCGCGGGAACTGATCCGCTTCCTGCGAGTTGCTGCCGGGTCGCTCGCGGAGCTGCATTCCCACGTCATGCTGGCATGCGATCTCGGATATGCAAAACTGGCGCTCGATCATCAGATCTTCGCGGACATTGCGGACGTGACTCACATGCTCGAGAAGCTCCTGATGTCCGTTGCGGACGGTTCCGCGCAGATCACCGACTGATCAATCCGACTGATCGCATTGCTTCAACTCAAGTTTTCTGATCCGACATGAATCCCATCATCGGCTTCAAAGCCTACGACTATCGCGCTCGTCTTCCCCACGAGCTGAACGCAGACGTCGCTTATCGCATCGGTCGCGCCTACGCGGAATTCCTCAAGCCCGGGCGCGTGGTGGTGGGGCGGGATATCCGCTTGTCGAGCGACGAGCTTTGCGCGGCTCTCACTCGTGGCCTGCTGGATTCAGGCGTTGATGTGTACGACATCGGCTTGTGCGGTACCGAAGGCGTTTACTTCGCAACTTTCGCAGAGAACATGGATGGCGGAATCATGGTCACTGCCAGCCACAATCCGCCCGACTACAACGGCATGAAGTTCGTCCGCGAACAATCGCGACCGATCAGTGGCGATACCGGTCTGAAGGAGATTCAGAAGATCGCCGAGACAGATGTCTACTCGACGCCGGCGCGACAAGGCCGGCGTTTCGAGATCGATACGCGCCAGAAGTACATCAACCACCTGCTGTCCTATCTCGACCAGGCCAGGCTCAGGAAACTCAAGATCGTCGTCAATGCAGGCAACGGCGGCGCCGGCGCGATCGTCGACTTGCTCGAATCGCACCTGCCGTTCGAATTCATCAAGATCAATCACCAGCCCGACGGCACCTTCCCGAACGGTGTGCCGAATCCGATGCTCGAAGAGAATCGCGAGTCGACGATCCGCGCAATTCGCCAGCACCAGGCCGATCTGGGCGTCGCCTGGGACGGCGACTACGACCGGTGTTTCCTGTTCGACGAAACCGGCGCGTTCATCGAGGGCTACTACATCGTCGGCCTGCTTGCCTCGATGTTCCTGCGCCGCGAAGCGGGCGCGCGCATCGTGCATGATCCGCGGCTCACCTGGGCGACGGTGGACATGGTCGAGTCCCTGGGCGGCAAGGCAGTGATGTCGAAGTCCGGTCATGCCTTCATGAAGGACGTCATGCGCCAGGCGGATGCGATCTACGGCGGCGAGATGAGCGCGCATCACTACTTTCGCGCATTCGGATATTGCGACAGCGGGCAGGTGCCATGGCTGCTGGTCGCGCAGCTCATGTCGGAAACCGGCAAGCCGTTGTCGGCGCTCGTTGGCGAGCGCATCGCAAAGTTTCCGGCGAGCGGCGAGATCAATCGCAAGGTGGCCGATGCCAAGGCAACGATCAGGCGGGCGCAGGATCGCTATCAGCCGCAGAGTCTGTCCGTGGATTTCACGGACGGCCTGTCCGTGGAGTTCGAACGCTGGCGTTTCAATCTGCGCTCGTCCAACACGGAGCCGCTGATCCGGCTCAACGTAGAAAGTCGTGGCGACATGGCGCTGATGCGCGAGAAGACGCGAGAGCTTCTGGAGCTGATCGGCGGCGAGGAGGCTCACTAGGCAGGAGGTGTTAGGGGATTCCCTGCAACTTCCCGCGTTATGCCCGAGCGGCCGCGAATCCCCTTTGCCACGGCCGGAAAAATCCCGTCGTTCCGGGTCGGGCCGCTTCCTCAACCTGCAGTTATGGTCGCCGAATGGCCCACCATGAGCAGTATTGCTGCATTTTTTCTTCTCCACATCGCGTAGGATCGGCCGTCATCGCGAGTGCACTCGTTCCCGCTCATGTGGGGAGCCGCTCGCCGAAGGCTTCCCCGAGCAATGGCTGAAGAACAACAGGGGAAGATGGGGCAACAAAACGTTGCTGAGGAGCAGCAATGACGGATCGGTACATCCTGCTGGTCGAAGACAATCCGGATGACGAGGAGCTGACCCTCCTCAGCCTGCGCAAGAACAACCTGTCGCACGAGATCATCGTCGTCAGGGATGGCGTGGAGGCGATCGAGTTTCTGTCCGGACAGGGGCAGTACGCCGGTCGCGACACGTCGCGCCTGCCGACCGTCATCCTGCTCGATCTGAAACTGCCGAAGCTCGATGGACTGGGCGTTCTGCGCCGTCTGCGGGCCGATGAGCGTACGCGCATGCTGCCGGTGGTGGTCCTGACGTCCTCGAGTCAGGACGCCGATGTCATTGCCAGCTACAACCTCGGCGCGAACAGCTATGTGCGCAAGCCGGTGGAGTTTGGGGCTTTCGTGGATGCCGTCAGCAACCTCGGCATGTACTGGCTCATGCTCAATCGCCCGCCGCCTTTGCGAGCCATTCCCTAGGCAGGCCGGGGTTTTCTTTAGCTCTCTCGCGTTGACCGCCCGGAAGGCGGTCCCTACACTACGCCCCCGTTTTCTCAGACTCGATCCAGACGATCGGGCGGTTAGCTCAGCGGTAGAGCACTGCTTTCACACGGCAGGGGTCACAGGTTCAATCCCTGTACCGCCCACCAATAAATACAGCAACTTGCGTCGAAGGCTCCGAAGTCATTCCTACGCAGCTTCCTACGCAAAAGGAAGCCGGCCGCGTCTGATGTGGCGGTTTGAATGACGGAGTCCGGCGAGGCTTCAGACGCTACAGTCACGACGCATCCCTGCCGCGCACCAGTGCCGGACCCATCTTCAGAGGCCTGACCTTCACAAGCGGCGCCAGCGCGTCGAACAGCGCGTCTACGGCGGCCGCGGCGTTCTTCAGATAGTCGGGCTTCAGGTGGACGTATCGCGCCGTGGTCGCACTGCCAGGCATGCGATGCCCCATCCAGATCTCATGCTCACGCTCGGGTACGCCGTGCTCCGCCATCCAGGTCGACGCCGTGTGCCGGACCGAGTAGGCGACCACCTCGGGATCCGTGATGCCGGCACGCTCCTTCAGCGCATCGAATGTCTCCCGGACGCGCTTCAGACGCTTCCCGTGGAACGTGACCAGGTGCCCGAGGCGAACCTGCGACTTTCCCTTTCGAGTCACCTTGTAGACCAGGTTCTCCGGCTGCATCCAAAGCCGTAGCCACGGCACCAGCGCTGCTGGCATCGGCAGCACCGGCTTTCGCTTCTTCGGGATCTGCTGCTCACCGGGCGGCAGTAGGTTCAGGCGCAGCCGATCCAGGTTGACCTGCTCGCGCTTCGTGGTGATGCCCAGCACGGCGCCGGGCCGGCCAGCGGTGCCCACCGACAGCAGCATGTACCGCCACTGATGCTCGGTCTGAGCTGCCGCATCGAACAGCGCGGCGAGCTCGTCCAGCGTCAGGGTGCGCTCGCGTCGCTTGTCGGGTGCCGCAACCGCCATCACGAACGGATGCGACTGGATCTCCTGCTGCTTGTACGCCCAGGTGATCGCGCCTCGCCCAACGCCCCAGTCGCGGGCCACGCTACCCATGCTCATGGTCTCGCTGCGACTACCGCGCGTGATCGGCGCCGACTTCAGGTGCTCGAGGAAACGCGTCTGGTTCGCGATCGTCAGGTCGGCGACAGTCTTGCCGGTCCACCATGCTCGCCACTTCTCGATCGAGATCTTGGCGCGTTCCGCACTCTCCAGGTGCCGCGCATGCCGCTCCCAGTAGCGATCGAAGATGACGGAGAGATCGACGTCTTGCGGTCGCTCATCACGCAGCGGCGTGTTGAGCAAGACATGCTGCGCTAGGACTCGCTCGGCTTCCGCAAGATCTGTTGTGCGAGTCGAACGCCGTCGAGTCTGCCGCTTCTCCGGATCGAACCAGGTGATGCACCAGACTTCGGGCGACTTCGGATCGTGGCTGAGCCAGTAGTCACCGATCTGGGAGACTCGCTCTGTTGGTCGCCCTTTTCGCACGGTTCTTTCTCCTCCCGGCAGTTGCGCCGGCATTTCTGGAGATACCGGTCGATCTGCTGTTGTGTGTACCTGATCGACCGTTGCCCGATCAGGGTGTATTCGATATTCCCGCGCTTGCGCTCGCGCATCAACGTCTGCGCGCTGCAGCCGAGCATGGCAGCGGCAGCGCCCTCACTGTACTTAGCGGCCGGTTCAATGCCGGTCATTTTTCCGCCCCAGCAAAGGTTGCGTTTTCCAGCGTACGTGCGCTGTAGCGACAGCCATACGATCGCACCATGCGACATGCTTCGCGGACCGAGTAGCCCTTTCCCACCAGTTCGCGAACAGCCGGTACGTAGGTTTCAGGCGTCTCTCTTTCGGCCGGCGGAGCGCTCTTCGCGAGAGCAAGAATTTCATGAGCCGACGATCTTCGCGACGCAGGCGAACTCACCCAGGGGCGATCAGGATCTGCAACCCGCTTGTGCGCGCCGCGCATCTTTCGACAGCCGCACGATTTGGTATTGCGATACGTGAGGTCCTTTGCTCGAACGGCGGTCGTGTTTCCGCACTGGCATTTACACAGCCACATTTTCCCCTGCGGTCCGGCGCTTTCAACAGAGATTGCCGTCAGCAACCCGAACACATCGCCCGGCGATACCGAGGACGCATTCCACCGACAGCCGCAGCTGTTTGTCTTGCCTGCATTCAGGTTGTAGCCCAGCACCGAGTGAACACTCCCGCAATCGCAGCGACACAGCCAGCGGGATCCATTACCGTTGCCGGAATCCTTTGACAAAACCTTCAACATCCCGAACCGCTTGCCGGTCAGTTGCAATGGAACTCCGATTGGCATCTTCGATCACTCTGCCGTCGTTGAAAGATTCATCGGACTATCACGACCGTCCGCATCAAGAGCGCGGCGTCACAGATTCGGCAATGCGCCGCGCGAAGTCTTCTTCGGCCACGCGCTTTGCGCCGTCCAGGCTACTGGCGCTGGCGAGATAGCCGGACTCGATCCATGCGGCATAAACGGTGTATCCCGGATAACTCTTCCAGGACTTCCACTCGATCGAAATCTTTCCGAACGGCGTCTCGGCCGTGACGTGGTCGTAGTGGCACGACTCATCCGGCGGCGTCGGATCGGTCCACTGCAGTGCGATGCGACGCAACTCGCCGTCGCCCATGCCAATCACCGTGACGCCGGGCGGGATGGCGCTGTGGAACTGGTCGATCTCGTCCGGCGACGGCCGGCGATTTGCCTTCCACACCAGCAGGTCGCCTGGCTTCAGGCTTAGCCGCTCGATCGCGCCATGAGTGATCGGCGTTGCGGATGGATCCCATGTGCTGTCGCCAGCAACCTGCGCTGGCGTGCGCAGCTCGGTCAGAACGCGAGTCTGGAATCCGCCGGGGCCTATCGGCGAGTCAGACGGAGCGATGTGTCCCATCGGCGGGGGTGGACGTTCCTCGGCGACTGGTTTGCGCGTCGATCGCGTGTCATGAAAGCGGGCTTGGTTGTACGGTCGCTGATAGTCCGGATGCTCCGGCTTCATCACGCGAAACTCGATCACGTAGCCCAAGTCCTCCTGGCTGATGTTCACCTGCGGCGCAGCCGCGAGCATGTTTTCCCATAACCGAAGCGCACTGGACTCTGCATACTGATCGCCCGGCTCCGCGACTGATTGAATCATTTCCTCGGTCGGCTCGACCGGGACGATGGTGTAGTCGGTCATTGCTCCACTCCGGTTTCTAGGCAGATGATGAAGATGCTCATATCGACCCGTCGAAGCGATCGGGCGCCAGACGGGCTCTTCCTGCTTCAGCCGCTCCGGCGCGTTGCACTTCTTCAGCCATGCGTGGCCGAGGCGCAGCATCGCTTCGGCCTGGCCGGCGTTCTTCGGGATCTGGATTGACCCTCCATCCTTGAGTGCAGCCAGTTCCGCGCGAGCGGCATCGAGGCCGATCGCCATGCAGTTCGGACAGCGAGTTCTCCCTTCACGAACAGGGTGGCCGGGCAGCGCTGCAAACCTGTGATCGTTGTCGCAGGTATCGATTACGTGGTCGCCGCTCATTGCCCATCCCTCAGAATGACTCGCGCCTCCCCGGCGCCGGCAAACCACGCATCGGCCTGCGGCGTGCCGATGTCGAACGGGCAGGGCGGATACGTGTAGAGAACGCCGTCCTCACTGCACTCCAGCATCGCGCGCACGCCGGCCTTGTACTCACAGCTCCGCGGCATTCTGTGCGCATGGAAGATCTGCGCCATGCGCGCGTCGACGTCGGCGGAGCAGGGCGCGGCGGGGCGAGCGTGGGTCATGCCGTTTCCTGTTGAGCGCGGCTCGGGCAATCCACCTCTGGCTCTGCATGACGCTCGCCGCAGCACGTTGCGGGCGGGATCCGCATGAATCCTTCGGACAGAAGTGCATTTCGCCCGGGCGCTGGGAAATCAGACAACGCCTGCCCTCTGAGAGCCAGCGTGGCCACGCCACTGATCTCGTCCAGCCGATCGCAAAGCGATGTCACGTTCACTTGCAGGGTGTCGCAGTCATTGCGCAACTGCCTGATCGCGGCGCCTATGAAGCCCGGATCGCAGGGCTGCCCGCTTGCGATCATGCTCTCAGCGGCGTCGAGGTCCTGCTCTGTCAGGCGCTCAGTCATACCGCTACCGTGAAAGTGTCACCAGCACGCATCACATGTGCGCCATCTACGGTAGTACCCGACACCGAAATCTTGACTGGGCACTGAGACATGCCGTCGCCGTTCACCGCGTCGATCGTGAGTACGATCTGCCGCTTCGGCGGCTCGCGATCGATCCGCGTGTACCCATCCTCGAAGGCCTTCGCCGGCGAGAACGATTCGTAGCCGTCCTCGTATCGCACGTAATATCCGCCGGTCTGCGGGCTGTGCTTCGAAACCCATTCCTCGCTGACCGAGATCGGATGCCAGAACGTTCGCGTATCGCCGGTAGCAGCGGCGAGCGCACGCTGCAGGCCTTGCTCCGTGGTCTCGGTTCGATCATCGACATGCAACAGATAGCCAGCAGTGATCCTCTCGATGTGGACGATCTTCAGCGCCCACACCTTCTTGTGGCACTGGTACTGCGGCAGCATGGATTGCGTCGACATGTCCCCTCCTGTTGTTGAAACAGCCCGCCGCCTCGGACTAAGGCGGCGGACCGGCTGTGACGCGATGACCCGCTAAGAACACCGCGTCTTGCTCGAAATGGACATACAGAGCACTCCGGCCAATCCACGAACGCCTTCCGTTGTGCGTTGCCAATTTCTGAATCTTCCCAGCCTTCATATCCGCGGCGCTTCACCGAAGAAACCAACAAACCTTTTCGCGTGCATTACTCAAATTTGAGTAAGAGTCAAGCGCCCCATATCGTCAGCCCGATCCACAAGGCAAGGCCGCCGTGGATGATAACGGCGAGCACGTCCTGCCATGCGTCGATAGACTTCTGGGGGTCCAGGTCAAGCCCCATCCATCGCGCAGATCTCGACCATGAACTCCGCCGTCTTGTGCTCGTTCGCAACGCAGCGGATGCCCATGTCCTTTTTCCCGCGCAACTTGAGTCCGCAACTGCAGATCACTGTCGTGTCGGCTCCCGCCGCTGTCAGTCCGCAGTCGGCACACCGATAGGTGCGCGCTCCATCATTTGCATCACGACTCAGAATCCGGCCAAAGCATCGGCCGCAGCAGTGATCCTCAATCCGCCACAGCGAGTTCATGGGAATAACCTCTGCTGCCGCGGGAGGGCGGTCGCATGGAAGCCGATCGCCACTCGATGCTTCGACTCGCGCAGCGCGGTAATCACGAGCTCGTCTGTGTCCTTCGTCAGATGCCGCCGCAATGTGCAGGGCTCACGCCCGTTCAAGTATCGAATGCATCGCGGCACCAGCGGCGTCATCTTCACCGGTCTGCTGCCTTTCGCGTTGCGCCCTTTGACGAACTCGTATTCGCGGTTCTTGCACGAGACGCAATGCTCGCCGCTGATGAGTCTCGAGGCCGGTCTGCGGCACCTGGCGCAGATCAATGATCCCTTGATGGCCGAGAGGCTGGCATCGGGTTCATTTGCGTGAATTGCGCCGAGCGGGCATCGCTTGCAGCGCTGTCGTGACTCTACATTGTTGTCATTGGCCTGACGCCACATCCCTGCGCAGGCCTCGACTGAGATCGCCGCGAGGAGGCGATCGCACTGGAAATGCTTTTTTCCTGGCAGTTCCGGTCGTTCGAAATACTGCGTCATGATCGATCAGTCCCCGTTGATCAAATTTGAATAATAGTAAGTCCCGCGCCTCATAATTGATACACGCGCCGCGCTCGACTTGCAAAGGGTCGACCGCATCCTTTCGACGTGCTGCTGATGCGATTCAGTGACGCACTTCTCGCGGACGCGGCTGTCGACACTGACTCCGATTGATAGCGTCACGACAGTGGCGACGCACTTCACTATTTTCTTCATCTCTCCCTCCCCGGGATTGTTGTTGGCGGGGAGAAGCGACAAGCATGAAAAAAAAACCTCATGACCGTGAGGGTGAAATGCGAAATCAGAGAACTCGCTAGCACTTCCCGGTCCGCGAAGGCTCTTCGCTGTGACGCTGTGAAATCGGTCGCTTGCTGGCCGGCTGGCGTGACGGGGTGTGAAAACCGGGTCGGTTTCTTTTTGGTTTCTTTTTTTGCCTTTCATTTCAAGTAGTTGCGAGAAAAGAAACCGGTCGGTTTCTGCTTGGTTTCTGTCTGTTTTTACTTGAAAATCAGTTTCTTACCTCTCTATATCTATATAAAGAAACCAATATTTATTTAGATAGACACGTAGCGAGACCTAAAAATGAGGGTTCCTTATGGGTCTCTCCGTATATACGTCTGTCTCTCCTCGCATCGGTTTCTTTGGTTTCTTTGGTTTCTTACTTTAGATTCAATGCGTTAAGAGAAACCGAAACGGTTTCCGGTGGTTTCCTGCATGGTGTCCTGTAAGCCATTGATTAAAAAGAGAAGAAACCAAGAAACCGAAATTCAGAAACATAGCGAATAGAGCGGTCTGGCCGACCCGGCACTGAAACCGCTCACCTTCCCTCTTCCTGCTCGCGGGGCCGGCGAGAACTGCGCAGCGGCCCGGTTTCAGGGTCGGTTGCCCCTCTTACTCAAATTTGAGTAGCGCGGGCCGAATCGTGACAGTACACTCCGATTACTCAAATTTGAGTAAGGCGAATGAGACCGATCACAACGATTCAGGGAGACCCCTATGTCAGCCGCATCGAAGTTGTTGGAGATCACGGGTTCGTCGAGCGAACCCACCACTGCGAACATGCTCCCGCGCGACTCGAACTCGCCCGCGACTTGGAACCAGCGCGCGATCTCGGCGCCATCGCTGCTGCCTACGCCAGACGTGACCAACACTGCGCGCAGCGATCCGGATTCCTGGCTCGTCGCGCGACTCGCGACGCTGCCACCAGGCTGCGAGCTGCACGAGGCGTGGCGGCGTGGGCCAGCCGCGCTGTTCGCATTCTTGAACGCGCTCTGGGTCACGGCTGAGCGACCCGACCCCTGCATCCGCCTCGACTGCGGCTCCGCACGCTTGAAGGTGCTGGCCGACCTTTGCAACGACGACGTGCCGGTTGGCGCGTAATCCCCATCTCGGAGAGCAATAGTGAGAAACACATCGATCTTAGGTCGCCTCGCGACCGCTGCGCTGCTTGGCAACGTGCTGGTAAATGCGACCGGTCCGACTCCGCGCCGCCGAAACCACCGCATGAAGGGGCAGGGGAGCAACATCAGCTACACGCGGAAGGGCCCGGGACGCCGCGCACCCTCGCGCTATGTCCGCGACCCGGTCTCAGGCTCCTATCGGTTGCGCGGGCAGCGCCGGTACCCGTTCGCGACGGGCGCCGACAGCATCAATGCGCCATCGATCGCGCGGCAGATGATCCGCGAGCTCGACGCGCTCAGTCAGGCCGTCACGCAGAGGCAGGTCCTGATCGTGTCGAACTACATCGACGCGATGCGGATGCATGGGCACGAGACGTTCCTGCTCGAGTACGCCATGAAGCAGCGGTTCGCGGCGTGATGCTGGGCAAGCTGTTCGGTCGTCCAGATGACCGACTCGTCGTCGAGGCGCCATTCCATTTGCCGGCTGACGTGGACCCGCGCGACCGACTGGGTCGTGTGCGCGGGTTCCTGCTGCGTCGGAAAGCGCGCTCGTTGAAAGAGAGGGCGGGGCAGAAGCGGAGAGGGATCCGGGAGTGAGCCATCCCACCATCGCTGTCGTCTCGAACTCAACCGGCAAGGATTCCGGCATCACAGCCGAACTCGCGATCGAGACGCATGGTCCCGAGAACGTCGTGCTTGCGCTGGCCGATACCGGCAACGAGCACGATGCCGTCTACGAACACTGGGAGTACCAGAAGCAACGGTATGCCGGATCGAAGCACGTCGTGCTGAAGGCAGACTTCACAGACCGGATCGCCAAGAAGCGGGAATACGTGCAGAACGTGTGGCCGACCAAGGGCGTACCGGACCCGATCATTGCGAACGCGTTGAGCGTGCTGCATCCCACCGGCGTGCCGTTTCTGGACTTGTGCTTGTGGAAAGGCAGATTCCCGTCCCGGATGGCGCAGTTCTGTACGCAGGAGTTGAAGAGGCGTCCGCTCGACAACTACATGCTCGATCTCATGGCCCAAGGATTCGAGGTCGAGAGTTGGCGCGGCATTCGGCGCGACGAGAGTGAGAACCGACGTCATGCCAAGGCGATCGAGATCGCCGCAGAAGGGTGGACCGTTGTTCATCCCATTGTCGACATGACAGCTGACCAGGTGATCGCCGCACACCATCGGCGCGGACTGAAGCTGAATCCGCTCTACATGATGGGCATGGGCCGTGTCGGCTGCATGCCTTGCATCAATGTAGGGAAGGACGAATTGCTGGAGATCAGTAAGCGGTTTCCGAAACACGTCGACAAGGTTCGCGAGTGGGAGCGGTTGGTATCGATGGCCTCGAAGCGCGGATGGACCACGTTCTTCACTGATTCGGCGCTGGAGTCGAATACTCCGCGAGAAGGGTGGGAGCACACCACTCGCGCGAAGCCAGACGACAACGGCGAGATCTACTACGTCGACGTGTGGATCGAGCCGGACCACGAAATTCACGAGCGATGCCGAGTCGACAAGCGCATCGAGTGGGCTACAACGGCGCGCGGCGGCAAGCAGATCGACTTCATCCGGCTCGAGCCAGCACAACAGTGCAGTTCGGTCTATGGGTTGTGCGAGTAACCGAGAAATGATCGCCAGCGATACCACAGAACCAAGTCTCGGCCGCTTCGTGATGACGGCCGAGTGCACCAACGGTCAGCGCATCAGTGTGGAGTGCAGTGCCGAGACTGGGTTCTCGGACATGCTTGATGCGGTAGAGACGTATTTGATCGCGATCGGCTTTGATCCTGGTCGCGTGAGGGAGGCGCTGAAGTGAAAAAGACAGAATGGCTGAAAGAGAAGCGCGCCAGATTCGACGCTCGTGAGTTATGGCCTCGCAGCGACACCGAGGCGCTGTTCAACGAAATTGATCGCCTGCAGCGGGAACTCTCCGAGCAGAGGAATCTGAATGACTCGATTTCGGTTCGTCTGGCCAAATCCGGGGCCGAGAGCGATGCGAGCGCGCAGCCTACAGTATCGAATCAGTGGGGCAAGTGGCGTCAGGATCTGGAAGCTATCGGCGGCTGGGCCAATGAGCTTGTCTCGGTTCCTGCTGGCGCTGTCCGCCAAATGATTGAGCTTGGTGAGCAGCAGTTCGCCGCGCTGACAGCAGCTATCGATCCTCCAGTCGATACAGATCCGAGTGAAATTCTGCTCCTACTATGCTGGGCTCGTCGGTGTTTGGCCGGAACGGATTACTACAGGGACTGCATCGCTGCTCTGGATGCTGAGATCCTGAAAGGGACATCATCGAAACCGCCGCCCATATATACGAGGGCTGACGCCTAATCCGTACCATCCCAATGACACGTCGTGATCAAATTACCTCCCTGCTGGCGCGTCGCGCCGCGGCCAGGGAGGCGAAAGACTGGCCGCATGCAGACGCTCTGCGCGAACAGCTCGCGGCGCTAGGCGTCTCTGTGAGAGATACAAAGGCGGGCCAAGTTGTGATGTCCGGTCTGGAGCCGACAGAAGCGGAACAACTCCGTATCCGAATAAACTCACTATCCCGGAAACTGGATCTGGAGAAGCATCGCAGTGCTTTCTGGGAGCGTCAGTACAATCGCATCTCGCGCCAGAAGGATGTGGAGTTCAGGAAATTCGCAGAGATCGCGATTCGCGCCGGTGAGTGGCCATCGCTCACGGCCGACGACGCGCAGACACGAGCCGAAACCCGCACCGCGGACAACTCGACTCCTCAACCGACGGATGATCCCAGCTGAGCCTGCAGGCCCGCGCGCCGCATCGCTTACAGCGTAGGCGCTTCTCGACGTCCGAGACCAGCGCGGACTTGCCCATCGCTGCGACAATCTTCTGGATCGGCGCGATCGAATAGTGCCGGCACCTGCTGCAGACCGCATAGACAGTCGGCCAGCCCATCATCATTGCGGCGATGGTTCCGGTCGGTTTTCGGGGCGGCATCCACATACTGTATTAATGTACAGTAGTTTGGTGCAAATCAAGTGCGGACCTATTGACGAGGTGCGGACCTATTGATACTCTGGCGGCGTGGTCGATGAGAGAACCTGATCGGCCAGCACAGGATTCCCACGGTCACTACCGACCGACACCGCCGCCGGTGAGTAGGCGAGGAGATAGAGAGATGAGCAAGCAGATCAAGATCAACGTGTTTCGCGACGGCACGGAATGGTTCGGCGCCCGCTGGATCGATGGTGAGTATGACGGCTGCGATTCGCTGGAGATCGCTGACAGCTCCAGCGAGGCTGAGGCGATCCAGACTGCACACGCGATGCCTCTGCGGGTCCGTGGTGAGCGCATCGTGGCTAAGGTCGATGACGTCAACTCCGCGGTCGGCTAGTCATGGATTTCTTCATCCCCAAGGCGTACACAGAAATTTTCCGGGCAAAGGATTTCCCGGAAAATTATCTGGATTTCTTCGACTTCACGCTGGCGGAGCATCCCATTTCGACGGCATATGACCTAACGTGGATGCGCCGGGATACGGGAGAGCGATACCTGGTAATCGAACGATCGAATGCTGATCTGAGATCAGCAGGCGTCATTGTTGGCGCCGCGACCACTACCAGCGGCGCGAGAAAGATTGCAGGAGCCGCTCTTCGGGTCGCTCGTGATCGCCATGCCGCCGCTCGCTACGACGTGGTGGATCGGTCACTGGTGGCCATCAAAGAAACTAGCGCACCATATGGCTGCATGACAGCGGATCGCGCGCGATGAGTCGCCAGCAATTCTCCCGCCGCCCACTCGGCCCGACATCCATCCGGGCCGCAGTGCGCGATGTGCGCCGCCTCGCCGACCGCATCGAGCGGTACGCGGACCCGGAGGATTCCACCGGCCTGCGCCATCTGACGCAGGCCATCTACGGGCTGTCACGCGCGGCGGCGCTACTCTCCGCGCGTCATCGCGGCGTGAGCGTCGCGGAGGACATGCGATCCGCCGACGACTACGACGCGGCGCAAGCCGAGACGATCACGAGAGAGGACTACGATGCGATCGAGAGTATGCGCGCCGATGGCCTGGGCCACTGGCCCAGGGGCAAGTCGCGTTCCACGCTGACGGCGGCCGAGCGTGACGCCGTCATTCGCAAGCTGCGCAAGCAGGCAGAAACAGAATCGATCCGCAGCATTGCGCGCACGCTGGGCGTGTCCGATCGCGCTATCAGGAATCTTCTCAGCGGCGAAGATCAGCCGACCGAACGAATGCAGTCGCTGGTCATGCGACTGTAGCCGACGTCACTTCTCGCTACCCCAATCCCAGCGTCCGTCTGGGACGCCCTCCGGCGCGACGATACGTGGCGGCTCGTCGGCGATCAGATTCGCGATCGGCACGCGGATGCATTTCGTGTCCACGCCGTTGAACTTCATGGTCTTGTTGGCGTTGCGGTCGGCACCCGCGATGCGCAGAAGCATGCCGCGCAGGTCGGCCGCAAAGGATGAATCAGCGACGAGGCGGCGCGGTTCATTGCTGCTGTTTGCCAGAGCGAGGAAGCCATCCGTCACGCGCATGCCGTGGCGCAGCAGGACGGCGTCAGCGCTCGCGCGCGGAATCTTCGAGGTCCCGACATCGCTGGCGGCGCAGACCAGTTCGTAGACCGTGACGTCGGCCCCGCCCTGAACTCGGATATGCGCCTCCATCAGGGCGGAGAGCGCCAGCATCGATTCGTCGGTCTCGGACCGGTCCCGATGCTCAGACCAGTCGTAGCTATCGATCAGTCGCGCCGCCTCGGCTTCCGTTGCGGGCGCCGAGGAGGTCATCGACCAAGCGCCGGCCAGCATCGTGCCGTACTGGTCTCCATCGCGCTGTCGGCCAAACTTCGCGGCCGCAACCGTCGTGAAGACTTCGATGTTGTGGTTGATCGTCGGCAGCATGTTGATGGCGCGGCGGAGCAGGCGAGCCGAGATGGTCCGATCGCGGCCAATGATCGTATGCATCGCCTCATCCAGAGCTGCCCATTCTCCTTTCGGATCCTCGCCGCCACTGTCGAGAACGAGCAGCGTGAGTCGGTCGACGTCGGCCTGATGCTTGATACCGACCTGAATAGAGCCCAAGCAGAACATGGACCGAATCAGGAACCGCAACGCATGCCCGCCTGGCGTGCCCTTCAGCGTGCGCGCCTGCGACTCGGTCGAGGCTTGCCGGATCAGCGACAGGATGGCCTGCACGCGTCTGATGTCGGCTTCCTCATTCTGTTCGCCCTCGTCGATCGTGACCGGGATCGCGTCCGTCATGAGTTCCTGGCGGATGCCGGCTTCAGTCGAGTTGCCTTGCGCGAAGATGCCGGACTCGCCGACCAGCGCATTGACGAAGCGGATCAGGACGGTGCTCTTGCCGGTACCGGCGCTGCCAGTGATCCAGATATGCGGGCGCCAGCGCAGAACGCCGCAGATCGGCGCGAGGAAGGCCCAGCCCGCCAGCATGACGGCGCTCGCCGGCTTGGCCCAGCGGAACATTTTCGCGATGTTCAGTATCTGCTTGCCGTCCTCGTCCGAGAGCGGCCGCTCGTCAGGATCAGGCAGCGACTCCTTCAGTTCGTAGACGTACCTGGAATTGATATCGGTGACGGCAACTCGCTGATTGTCGACGGTCAGGTAGCCGCCATGGTGATAGATGACGCGTCCCTCATCCATCCATGCGCCGCGACCGCGGATGCGGCGGATATCGTAGATGCCGCGCGCGTGCGCAACGCTGACGAACCAATTGAAGGCTGCCTTGCGGTTGACTCCCTTCTCGGCGGGGAAGTTCTCTTCCCAGAAATTTATTTCGGCAACTTCGATCAGCCCGTTCTCGGTGAAGTCGGACTTCGTGTAGGTGAGGATCTGCTTCTTGCCATAGTGGAAAATGAAGTAGGTGCCGTGGTCATAGCCGAGGATCTGGAATCGCCCCAACTTTTCGAGGTCCGTGATGCTGGTGCCGATCAGCCGGGGCGGGGGAGAGGGCGGATTCTCTGCCGCAGTCGCATCCTTTGCGGGTGGCTGAGCCGGCGCTGTGAGCGCATTCACGCGGGCCGGCACCAGCACGCGATCGATCTGGGTCCGTACCGCTTCCTCGCCCTCAGCCCTGCACAGATCGTTGAAGTCGGTCGGCTTTGAAGCCAAATCAGCGAACTGCGGCACCGCGACGAGACCGTTGACGGCGTCCGCCGCCTCGAACGCGCGCGTGACGCCGGGGTTTTTCACCGGTCGCTCGGTCCACTGGTCATTGTCAGCGCAGATGACGATGCGCAGGTCCGGCATCGCGGCGCGGAACACTTTTGCGACAGGCTCGAGGTTGCCGGCGTCGAAGGCGACGACAACCAGGTGGCCGGTGCACTCGTGCAGAGTGGCGCCCGTAGCGTAGCCTTCGCAGAGTAGGATAGTGCTGTCGAGCGGTTCGGATCCGATCGTGAAGAAGAGGCCTCGCTTCTCGCCGTCGCGCAGGAAGTCCTTGTCACGATGCAGCGGGTTGCGGTCGTTCGGAAAGATCGCCTGGAGACTACGGATATCGTCGAGCGAGGCGCGGATCGGCACCAGCAGCGCCAGCTTCGAGACGATGGTGATCTCGCCAGTCTCGCGACTCGTGACGGGCCATGCACCGACCTTGAGGCCGTGGCTCTTGACTGCCTTGCGCTGCAGATAGGGGTGATCGTTGTCGGCAAGCTCGGCGGCATTCCACATTTGCCGAGCCAGCGCGGCTGCATCCTCGTGCGCCTTGCGCTCGGCGGCGGCGCGATCGCGCTTCGCCTGCTCCATTTTCCGCTTCCACTCGCGGCGCTGCTCCGGCGTCAGTTCGGTCGCGCCCTGGGCCGACCAGGTGTACTTCGTTCCTTCCTTCATGGACCCGAACGCGCCGGCCGGCTTGTCATCGCAATGCGCGATCAGCCAGCCGTTGCGCGAGCCGCGACGATCGCCCTTCACATGGAAGCGATGGATCTTGCCGTCCGCAACGATCTCGGCATCGGTATCGATACCGTGCGATCGCATCGCGTCGAGCAATTGTCGTGTTACATCGTGCTCATGCATTCCTGAGCATCCCGACACGAAGAGTTTTCATACGTCCCCTGCAACAACGTCTGCCGGAGAACGGAAGCGGTCAACGCTGGCAGGAAGCGCTTTCGGGTCGCGAACCCTAGACCGCACCGTATACGATGCGACTTAATCAAATTTGATTAAGGCGGACAATACTCATTTATGATCAACTGCGCCATAGCTGGGCTTGAGGCGATCCCTGAAATTCCACCCGCTTTGCGGATGACCTCGCAGAATTTCTGCTGTTCCGCAGTGACCTCTCCGCCGCCTGACTCCTTTGCTTCGATCGATGTGAAGACGGCGACACGGCGGCCTACCATTTCTGGCGTGATGGTGATCGACGTGTAGCCGACCAGGTCATGCATGCCATCAGGGCTGTCGCCGTTCGTCTTTGCAAGGCCCAGGGCGATGGGCCGCGCGAACGGCACAACGACGCTGCCGTCCTCGAGTCGCCTCACCTTGCCGCCGCCGCTCAACCATGCCTTTCCCGCATTGTTGCGGAACAGGACGGTCGTTCTTGCAAGTGCGAGCCATATGAGACGCTGTACTCCGCCCTCCCGCATGAATCACGCCGCCGTCTTTTCGCTGGCGACGCGATTGGATCTCTCGGCGAGCCAGAACATGGCGGTTTGGATCGAATCGATGACGCGATCGTTTTCCTGGCAATAGGCGGGGCCCTGCTGGAACTGCTTGAGCCGGTCCGAGACGATGGCCAGCAACACCTCGTTGGTGATGCCATTCACGCCGAGGCCGAGCCCGACAGCGCCGACCTGGAAGTCAATACGGGCTACGCCGCCGGTCGCGCCGTTGTCCCACTCCGCGATGTATGCGTGATTGTCGCCACGATTGTCCGGGTCAGCCCAGACTCGAATTCGCTCATTGCATGCATCGACCCGATGCTCTGTCACCTCGCGCATGGCGCGTCCTCCTGTGCTTGATCGTCAGAACGGGATATCCGAGTCGAACCCTCCCTCATCGACAGGCGCCCGACGTTCCTGCGCCGGTCGTGACCGGCTCTCGCCGGCATTCTGGTTGTCACGACCACCGGAGTCGGAGCGGCCGCCCAGGAGTTGCAGAGATTGGCCCACGATTTCGGTCGTGTAGCGATCACGACCTTCCTTGTCCTGCCACTTACGGGTTGTGAGCTCGCCCTCGACGTAGCACTGGCTGCCTTTGCGCAGATACTCGCCGGCGATCTCAGCCAGCTTGTCAAACATGACGACGTTATGCCATTCAGTGCGCTGTTGCTGTTCGCCGGTCTGCTTGTCGTTCCACTTCTTTCCGGTCGCGATGCTGAAATTGCAGACGGCCTTACCGCTCGGCATGTAGCGAACCTCCGGATCCTTGCCGAGCCGGCCGATCAGCATGGCCTTGTTGAGATCTGACACTCATCCTCCTCAACGGTCGTACGCCGCAAACAGTGATTCGAAATATTTGTCCCGCGACCCTTGGAACCGCTCTCGAGCGCGTTCCTTGAATCCCCACTTGATCTCGGCCCACTTCTCCGAGTAGCCGTACTTGGCGGCGAGCGCCTTCAACTCGTCCAGCGTCTTCGCCTTCGTGATCTCTTTCTGTTTGCTGCGCTTCATCTGCGCCGCCATTTCCGGCGTGATTTCCTGCAGCTCGCCGTCGACATGCTCGATCTCGCGCTCGCGCTTCGGCATCTCGTGACCGTTCGGGCAGAACGGAGCTGGCGGGAACACGCAGAAGCATTCCGGGCATTGAGCGATGCGGACATTCGCGCCGGCATCCTTCTTCTTCCGCTTCTGCTTTCGCATACCGTCGAGCGTCCATTCGCGCTCTTCGTCGGCGAGCCCGTGCCGGAACGTGAGTCCGGCGTGATCCAGGACGTAGCAGACCTTCTTGTTCGGATGCGGACGAAGGCCGCGGCCGATGACCTGCAGATAGCTGACCAGCGACATGGTCGGACGCAGCATGATGACGGCGCCGATCGCGGGACAGTCCACGCCTTCGACCAGGAGTTGGCAGAAGAAAACGACCTTGAGTTCGCCGCTCTCCAGCGCAGCCATGGCGGCATCGCGCTCCTCACCGGTGTGCTCGCCATGCAGCGCGATCGAGGCGATGCCGGCCGCATTGAACTCGGCTGCAGCATGCTCGGCATGCTTGATGTTCACGCACCAGCCGATCGCCGGGACGCCATCGCAGATGCGGCGGTAATGCTCGACTGCGGAGCCCGTGATGGTCGGCCTGTCCACGACGGCAGCAAGCTGCTCAGCATCGTAGTCGCCGCCCTTCATCTTCACCGCGGACAAGTCGAGCTGTTCGGCCGGCGCATACACGACGGGCTGCACCAGGTTGCCCATGTCGATTAGTTCGCGGGTCGTGGGTCCGAGCACCATCTGGTCATAGAAGCCGCCCGCATGCGTACCGAGCCCCTTGCCGTCGAGGCGGGAAGGGGTCGCGGGTACCGCCAGGATGGATGCATCTGGAAGGGCGTCGACGATGTCACGGTATGACTTCGCCATCGATAAGTGCCCTTCGTCGATGATGACCAGATCGAACTGGTAGAGATGCGGATTCTTCTTGATCCGCCGAACCATCGTCTGCACGGACCCGACCTGCACCGGGCAGTGCGGCTTCGGCGTGTAGCCAGCCATGATGATGCCGTGCTCGACGCCGTATTCGGTCAGCTTCCTGCCAGCCTGCTTTATCAGCGAGTCGCGGTGAGCGAGGATCAGAACGCGCGTGCCCATCTCGGCCGCGCATCGCGCTATCCATCCGAACGTAACCGTCTTGCCCGCGCCGGTCGGGCACACATACACACCGGCCCGCACCTGCGAGAGCATGGTGCGAATGTCGGAGACACCTTCCTGCTGATAAGGGCGCAGTTCGAACATGGGCTTGGGACGATTAAAACGTCCCGACCGTAAGCAACCGCAATAGCTGCGGCAGTGCTTATACTGGATTACTCAAATTTGAGCAATCTGGTTTATGTCGAACGCAGAACGGATCGGGGTCAGTCGCTACCGCGTTTCTTCTTGTGCTTGGCCAGCGCGGCTTCCATCTCGTCGATGACCTTGACAGTCTTCGGCACCTCCATACGCCAGCGATCCGGCGTTGCGCGCGAGATCTTCGCCGCACGGCAGATCGCCGTGATGCTGCTGCCGTGGTCGCGCGCATCGCGCTCGATATCGTCGAGTCGCTGCTGAAAGACCTTTGAGAATTTCTCGCGCGGCACCGTCTGATCCCCAATTTCCAAGCCACTGAACGCAGTGGAAATTGTACCGAATTCGAGCACTTACGCAAATATGAGCAATTTTGCGTCCTGACTGGTCGTGACGGTCACATACCGGAATTGACTAGGCGCTACCGAAAACGCTTGCGAATTACTCAAAAATGAGTAATCTGCAGGTGTACCGAATTTGAGTAACGCGCAGAACGGGAGGCGGCATGAGCAACAAGCCAAAGAATTCTCGCGGCATCGGCGCTGTCCGCTACGTGCATTCGAAGCGCGCGCGCGTACTGCGTCGCCGTGGCGAGGATGTTCGGCACTGGGGTTTCACTGGTGCTGGCTCGCAGCGGTTCGTGTGGTTTCCGAAGCGGTAACAGGAGGACGGCATGTATCCGCGAAGCGAATTTCCGATCGAGAAGTTTCCCGACATCATCCGGAAGAATGGCTCCGTCAACCGCGCCGCCCTGGCGATGCGCCTCGCAGCCTTAGGCTGCCCGAACGCGAAGCCCGAGGTCGCAGCCGCTCTCATCAATGCGGGCCATTCCATCGACACCGCATTCAGGCTCGCGATGCTCGCGCACTACATGGATGACGCGTCCATGCACTGCGTTGAGCGAACCTGCAACGCGATCGTCTCCGCCACGGAGAGGGAGCACGCGAGGCGTTTTCCGCACGGCAAGTGCGCAGAGGACATCGCCGCCCGCAGGGAGGGGCGAGCGTCGCGATGGGGGCTGCCTAGTTTTCATCGCGATCCGACGCCGACCCCACACTACCCGGCGTCCTCGGTCTGAACTGAGCATCGTCATGACCCCATCCGAACCTCCATTCATCGGCCCGCGCAACTACTTCGGCCCGATCCTCGTACGCGAGTGCGGCGCATGCGGTGGTTGGGGTTCGCATGAGTTCGGCCGCTGCGTTTCGTGCGAAGGCGGCGGACTGGTGTCGGTCCCGAATCCGCGGCGCACTGGAACAGAAATCGTGAATGGCCCTGCGCTCGCCGCTGCCGTTCGACGCTGGGATGCGATCGCAATTCGCCAACTCGCCCAGGCAGCCGTCGCGCTTGCCGAGGAGAACGAAACGCTGCGCATGCGCGCCGACTTCGCCGAGGACTGCGCCGTTATGTGGGAGCGCACCGCAGAAGCCGAGCGGGATGGGTGGCAGATCGGACTCACTATGAATGGCGCCATCACGACGATTGATGACGATGCGGAGTATCGCTGACCGTGTTCGCGTACCGCATGAGGAGCACACGCCACTCGTCCGTCAAGTTCGGGCCATGCGAGTGCTGTGATCGTCACGCGACCGAAGTCTTTGTGATGACCGAGTTCGAGGCAGTCCCGTATCTGATCAATCTCGGATCAACCGAGACCGATCCATCACGGGATGACTACTCGCATGTGCGAATGATGTGGGGGCATCGGGAATGTTTGATTGGGCAACAACAGTTGGGAGCATGAAATGAAAGAACTGAGCGTGGGTCTTGTCGGATTGATGATCCTGTCCTTCTTCGTCGCGTTGGGCATGTGGGGATGCCCGAACTACAACGTGTGGTCGGCACGCCTCGCCGGCGAGGCGGAGTTCAACCGGGCAGAGCAGAACCGGAAGATTGCTGTGCTCGAAGCGCAGGCGAAGCGGGATTCCGCAAAAATGTTCGCGGATGCTGAGATCGAGCGGGCCAAGGGCGTTGCGGAAGCGAATCGCATCGTCGCCGATGGTCTGAGGGGGCACGACGAATACCTGCGCTACTTGTGGATCGACAAGGTTGCTGGCAGCCCGCAACGCGAGGTGATCTACGTGCCGACCGAAGCGAACCTCCCGATTTTGGAGTCCTCTCGCAGTGCGCATCGGGCCGCACAGCCTGTGGTGGAGCAATAGCCTTGCGCAAGCCCGCTCACAGGCCTGCGGCGCCCTGCGCCGACAAGGCGCCGCAGTTCGTGATCCGACGTCGGCGCTGCTACGTCGCGCTTCGCGTCGGTCATGAAGTCGCGCCATGCGAAGTGAATCCGCGCGTCTGGCGTCCCAACAACTGGCAGCGGGTCACAAAAGACCAGCGCGGGGAGGAATGATGGTTGCCGTACTCGAAGAGCGTGAACTGTTCGGCTACGTCGAGATGACGAACGAGCAGTACCACGATGCTCCAGGCACCTCGAAGTCGCATCTGGA
>OEIU01000740.1_pt1 | contig 26937 bp, 26 predicted proteins | sample 1539221 | NCBI WGS metagenome assembly OEIU01 (sample SAMN03792071, study PRJEB22550) | activated sludge metagenome | feature: wastewater treatment plant; material: activated sludge; isolation source: Wastewater treatment plant of a petroleum refinery complex | place: Argentina: Zarate | collected...
GCTTGTGCGGGCCCCCGTCAATTCCTTTGAGTTTTAGCCTTGCGGCCGTACTCCCCAGGCGGGGAACTTAATGCGTTAGCTGCGACACAGAATCCGTGGAATGGACCCTACATCTAGTTCCCAACGTTTACGGCATGGACTACCAGGGTATCTAATCCTGTTTGCTCCCCATGCTTTCGCTCCTCAGCGTCAGTTACGGCCCAGAGATCTGCCTTCGCCATCGGTGTTCCTCCTGATATCTGCGCATTCCACCGCTACACCAGGAATTCCAATCTCCCCTACCGCACTCTAGTCTGCCCGTACCCACTGCAGGCTGGAGGTTGAGCCTCCAGTTTTCACAGCAGACGCGACAAACCGCCTACGAGCTCTTTACGCCCAATAATTCCGGACAACGCTTGCACCCTACGTATTACCGCGGCTGCTGGCACGTAGTTAGCCGGTGCTTTTTCTGCAGGTACCGTCACTTTCGCTTCTTCCCTACTAAAAGAGGTTTACAACCCGAAGGCCGTCGTCCCTCACGCGGCGTTGCTGCATCAGGCTTGCGCCCATTGTGCAATATTCCCTACTGCTGCCTCCCGTAGGAGTCTGGGCCGTGTCTCAGTCCCAGTGTGGCCGGTCACCCTCTCAGGCCGGCTACCCGTCGTCGCCTTGGTGAGCCGTTACCTCACCAACTACCTGATAGGCCGCGAGTCCATCCTCCACCGATAAATCTTTCCACCCCCAGAAGATGCCTCCGAAGGTCGTATCCGGTATTAGACGCCGTTTCCAGCGCTTATTCCAGAGTGAAGGGCAGGTTACTCACGTGTTACTCACCCGTTCGCCACTAATCCGGCCGGAGCAAGCTCCAGCGTTCATCGTTCGACTTGCATGTATTAAGCACGCCGCCAGCGTTCGTCCTGAGCCAGGATCAAACTCTCCGTAAATGTTTGATTGCACGAGCGGCCAAAGGCCATTCGTGCACATCTAGTGCAGCCGGCCGTCCAAGGACGAGCCCGCTGCAAGTTTGATACTGACAAGAACAAACATCATTGCTGACATTTGTTTGTTGTCTATATATATTCCAAAGGAATCTCCTCAGTCGACCGAAGTCAACCGACGAGGTTTTTGGCATTTGACATTGTGCACGCTGTTGAGTTCTCAAGGATCGGGCGCGCCTGAAGCGTGGCCTTCCGGCCGTTTTCAGGGCAACTGCTCTAACCTACCACCAGTTGGGGTGCTCCGCGCACCGCGCAGCCTGATCGCGAAGCGATCCGGTACGTGCGGGGCTGGAGAGTTCCAGAGGTGGGTCTTCCATCGTAGTCCGACGCACACCCTGCAGCAAGTGCAGTGAGCCTGTCGGCGAGGAAGTCGTTCCGCTTGAGGTCCAGTAGCGCTGAGGCTGCCTGAAACCTTTGGGGTGACAAGGAGAAACTCTATGTCCTCCGGGGGGTGCTTGCAAATTTCTGTGCATCCCGGGCGTGTCGCGGCCTTAGCCGCGGCACGCCCGGTCCGACGACCGAGACGGTCGTCGGCGCTGGGGCGCGCTGGAGCTATGAGCGAGGGCCATTTCTGGCCCTCGCCGCGACGCCAGCGCCAATGGGCGTCTCGCCCATTGGTAAGCGAGAATCAGCGCACGAAGACGCCGGCGAGCGTCTTCTTGCCTCGGCGCAGGACCGCCATTCCGTGGTGCAGCTCGGAGGACTGGAGTGCGGCATCCGCGGAAGCCACCTGAACGTTGTTGAGGTAGACGCCGCCCTGGCTGATCGCCCTTCGAGACTCCCCCAGGCTCGAGGTCAGACCGGTATCGACGAGGAGTTGCGTGATGAGCGTGCCCGTGGTTGCCGTCGCGTTCGGCAGCTCGCGAAGGGCGGAGGCGAACGTCTCCTCATCCAGCTGGGAGAGCTCGCCGTTACCGAACAGCGCGGCGGAGGCGGCAATCGCGGCCTCGGCCGCCGCGGCGCCGTGCACGAGAGCCGTCACCTCGAGCGCGAGCCGCTGCTGGGCGGCGCGTTTGAACGGCTCGGTGGCGACGGCATCCGCAAACTCGCCAATCTCTGCCCTGGTGAGAAACGTGAACACCTTGAGGCGGTCAATGACATCAGCGTCGTCCGTGTTGAGCCAGAACTGGTAAAACGCGTACGGGCTCGTGAGGGCGGGATCCAGCCACACGGCATTGCCCTCGCTCTTGCCGAACTTCGTGCCATCCGTGTTCGTGACAAGCGGCGTGCCGATCGCGTGCACCGTGGCCCCTTCCGCCTTGCGGATGAGCTCCGTGCCGCTCGTCAGGTTGCCCCACTGGTCGCTCCCGCCGGTCTGCAGCACGCAGCCGTACGTGCGGTAGAGCTCCAGGAAGTCCAGCCCCTGCAGGATCTGGTAGCTGAACTCGGCGTAACTGATGCCCTCGGCCGAGTTGAGCCGCGAACTCACGGCATCCTTCTTGAGCATCGTGCCCACCCGGAAGTGCTTGCCGATGTCGCGCAGGAAGTCAATCGCCGACATCGGCGCAGTCCAGTCGAGGTTGTTGACGAGCCGCGCGGCGTTCGCCCCCTCGAAGCTCAGGAACTTCGAAACCTGGGCCTGAAGGTAGCCGACCCACTCGGCGACGGTCTCCCGATCGTTGAGCGTGCGCTCCGCGGTCGGTTTCGGATCCCCGACGAGGCCCGTAGAGCCGCCGACGAGCCCGAGCGGGTAGTGCCCGGCCAGTTGCAGGCGGCGCATGAGGAGAAGCTGCACGAGGTTCCCCAGGTGCAGGCTCGGCGCCGTCGGGTCGAAACCGCAGTAGTAGGTGATCGGAGGCCCGTCGAGCAGTGCCTTGAGCTCTGCAGCATCCGTGGAGATGTGAATGAGCCCGCGCCACTGGATTTCCTCCCACACGCTCGAAAACGAGTCGTCGTTGCGCTGGGTCGCTAGGGCTTCAGATGCTGGCACCGGGTCAGGATATCAGTGGCCGGGCCGTTGCCCGTCGTCGGCTCCTTCCGGCGCGACGTCGAGCGGGAGCGGAGGATAGACCCAGGCGACAAGCACCACGGAGATGATCATGAGGAGCAGCCAGGAACCGAGTTTGGCGATGGAAACAAGTTCCCACCCATCCGCCTGGTTCGGATAACTCCACGCCTGCGACCACGTCGCGACGTTCTCGGCAATCCAGATGAACAGCGCAACGAGCACGAAGGCGACAACGATCGGCATCCGCAGCCTGGCGCGGAAAATGCGGAAGTGCATCATGCACGGACCGTAAACCGCGAGGATAGCGAGCAGGAGGAGCCAGCGCGCGTCCCAGATGTAGTGGTGGCTGAAGAAGTTCACGTAAATGAGCACGGCGAGGATGGCGGTGATCCACCTGCGCGGGTATCGCTCGAACCGCAAGTCGAAAAGCCGATACACCCGCACGAGGTAGGAGCCCACCGAGGCATACATGAATCCGCTGTACAGCGGCACATTCAGGAGATGGAGCACACCCTCCCCTTCGTAAATCCAGGAACCGACGCTCGTCTTGAACAGTTCCATCCCGGTGCCGACGATGTGGAACAGGATGATGACGCGCAGCTCGCGCAGCGTTTCAAGCCGGAACGCCACCATCAGAATCTGGATGGCGACGGCGGCGAGCGTGACAAAGTCGTTGCGTGCGAGGGAAGCGCCGTCGGGATACCACACGGCCGTGGCGAACAGCAGAACGAGCATCGTCCCACCGAACACGCAGGCCCACCCCTGCTTGAGCGCGAACACCGCGAATTCGACGAGCCAGCGCGCCGTGCGGCTCTGCGGAATGCGTTGCAGGATTCGGTGGGCGCGCGCATCGATGAAGCGCTCGACTGCGGTGCCGTCACGGCGACGCGCAGGCTGCGGCTCCCTCACGGGCTCACCATAGCCGAAACACCACGCCCCGAGTTCACAAGTATTGATGCTTGATTATTCTAAATCATGCTTGTATGCTTGATTCAACAAAATCAAGTGTGGAGACTGGAGAGATCATGTTTGTTCTCACCGCGGATCAGGTGGACAGCCGGTCCAGCGCGGACCGGGTTGCCGCAATGATCGATGCCCTCAATTCCGGGCCCATTCATCCTGTGCTCTCGGCCGACCGCACTGCGGGCGACGAGCTGCAGATCCTCGTTGAGGGCGGCGCCGATGCACTCGCCCTCATCCTCCACCTCACCCGCACGGGCCAGTGGAGCGTCGGATGCGGCGCAGGCACCGTGAACTCCCCGCTGCCCGGCAACATCCGGGAGGCTGCGGGCGATGCGTTCATTGCGGCGCGAAGGGCTGTCGATCGCGCGAAGAAACGTCCCACCCGGTTTGCGCTCGAGACCGAACCGGCAACCGCGCCCGCGGCAGACGGTGAAGCCCTCATCGACCTGCTCCTGGCGCTTCGAGCCCGCAGAAGCCCGGAAGGGTGGGAGCTCCACGACATCCTCGACGGCACCGACCTGACCCAGGCGGATGCCGCACAGCGTCTCGGAATCAGCCCGCAAGCCGTGAGCCTTCGCGCCCGCGCCGGCGAACTGCGCACGGAACAAGCCGCGCTGGAGCCGCTCGCGCGAATCCTGGACCAACTCGGTAGCGTTAAGCCCATGACACCGGGAGGCGGCTCATGATCATCCTCGACATCATCCTGTGGAGCGTATTTCTGCTTCTGCTTGCCGCCGGGCTGTTCCTCTCGCTCATCGCGAGCCGGCGCCCGACCGCGCAAAAACCGGGCGCGTACTGGCTCGTGATTCCCGTCGTCGCCCTCATCGCCGTCGCGATTCTGTACGCCGCGATGGGCGGCGCCCAGTCCGCGCCCGCTGTCGGATTCCACGTCGCGGCGACCGTGCTTCTGCTCCTCATCGGGGTCGTGGGCGGCAGCCCGCTCGTGCTCGTCGTGCTCGAACTCGCCGGGAGCGGTGCTGTTCCGCTTGGCGACCACGGCGGCATCCTCGTGAGCGAAACCGGGCCGAAGGCGAAGGACCGCGAGATTCTGCGCGGCGGCATGACGATCGGCTATCTGGAGCGCCTGGCCATCCTCGGCGCGGCACTCGTCGGGCAGTTCGCGGCCGTCGCGGTCGTGATCGCCGTGAAAGGCCTCGGCCGGTTTTCCGAACTGGAGAACTCTGCAGCGCGGGAACGGTTCATCATCGGCACACTTGTGAGCATTGTGTGGGCCGCCGCGTGCGCCGTGCCCGCGGTGATCGGCTGGTAATTCGTGTCCTCGGACTACTACTGCGGAGCCCCCGGCAAAGACATTCGAGATACGGTCAACTGGAACTATATGGTTCACGGTCGCGCTCAATGGGAATGCCAATATGAGCGGCACTCGCGTCGCCAGTTGATTGCATCGCATTAAATTGATCTCTTGACAACGGTCGTCCGTCATGATATGACATTGCTTACAGTATACAAGGTCGTCTATGGGGTCGAATTCTTCGCTCTCATCGTGGAGACTTACTCGACCCAGAAAGCAGTTACCCCGTGTCGATCGTAAGTTCACGAGATGGGGTAGAACGATGGCTAGTAAAAGTTGGAAACGACTTCAATTGATCACGGTAGGGCTCGTTGCGGCGTTAGCGCTCACCGTAGCCGTACCGACGACGGCAGCGGCCTCCGATGCGAGAAATCCCGTTCCTGGCACCGTAGAAGTTCAGCTCACGACGCAACAGACCAAAGACGTGGAAGCAATCGCTTTCGCGAGCGATTTCACACGGTCGACGTTTGACGCGACACGAGCAATGTCGCTTGGTGCAAGCCCGGATTCGGTCGCGGATGCTGCCGCTGTGCTCGCTGGAAACGGATGGACTATCGACGGCATGGCAACCACCAGGGCGAGTGAGGGCGCATCCGAAATCTCGGTGATGGCCGCTGGATGTGTTGGCCGAAGTGGCTACACGGGATATTGGTGGTGGATTGGCTACCAGTTCGCGCTTAACTCTTGCCAAACAGCCCAGCTCATCGCCGGGGTCACACTCGGAGCTGCAGGAGCAGGAGTGATTACCGCAATTCTCATTGCTGTGGGCGTGACTGTGATGGCGGCTCCAATAGCAGGTTTGGTCACATCATTGCTTGTCTTGGGAGCCGCTGCCCTTGCATTTTGCAGCGCGGCCAGTGCTCCGAAGTACGCGATTTATCTGAATCTATTGGGATATCCCCCGTTTGCAGCAAGCTGCTCGGGACAGTGACGACATCATGTTGACGAATTCAAGGACTCCCGCACAAACTTGGTACTGGTGGTTAGTTCTTGTCGTGGCATTCGTATCAGCGAGCACAGCATCTGTGATGGCCATTATGATCTTGTCGTCGCCCGGGAGCCTTGAAAGCCGTGCACTTTCCGTGGCGGTCAGTATCCCAGTTCTGATCATGCTCTTGTCACTTGTCTTCCTTTTCTTGACGAATAGAAGGAGAACAAAACCGTAATGGCATGACTATCAGATTCGTCGGCCGCTAACGTCGAACCTCGGCAAGCCGTTAGCCACAACAGTCAATACGTGATTTAGACGCGCTAATGGATGGCTGTCGTGCTCAATCGCCGTTTGGGCGAATGCGCCTTATACGGCGAGACGGTGGGGTCTCCCGGGATCCAGAACCGCCACGGAAACTCTTCCGTGCCGCCCTGGCCAGACACGCCCGTGCGCGGACCCGTCGCGACCTCGGGCACTCCCCCGCCCAGCTCCAGGCGGATGCGGCTCGTCGCCAGGTCCGCGCCGCCGTCGGCGAGCGTGATGCCCGCGGCCACCGTGAGCCGGGCGGGGCCGCGGGCCAGGTCGGCATCCGACCGCGACGTTTCGCGGCGCGACCGGGCCAACCCCAGACCTTCAATGATCTCGCCCGCGCGCAACAGGCATCCTGACGCCTGCCCTTCTGGCCCGCACACCACATTCGCGCACGTGTGTATGCCATAGGTGAAATAGGTGTACAGGTGCCCGGGTTCGCCGAACATCACCGCATTGCGGTTCGTTTTGCCGCGGAACGCATGCGATCCCGGATCTTCGGAACCGTGATACGCCTCCACCTCCGTGATCCGCAACGCCACCGTGCCGTCCGGCGAATCCACGGTGAGCACGGACCCGAGGATGCGCGATGCCACCTCGAAACTGGGCGGCAGAAGGAGAGAACGGTCGAGGGACATCAGGCCGAGAGCTGATCCGAAAGAATCGTCACCCGCTGCGCCAACGCGTCCAGTTGCTCCGCGACCCGTTCGGGCGCGGTGCCTCCGGCGCCGGTTCTGCTCGCGATTGACCCGTCCACCGTGAGCACCCCGCGCACCGCCGGAGTGAGGTGGGGCGAGACGGACTGCAACTGTTCGTCGGTAGCGTCCGCGAGGTCCAGGCCGTTCGATTCGCAGAACGCGACGAGCGCCCCCGTCACTTCGTGCGCGTCCCGAAACGGAACTCCCTGCCGCACGAGCCACTCCGCAACATCCGTGGCAAGCGAAAAGCCCTGCGGGGCGAGCGCGGCCATGCGCTGGGGGTCGAAGCGCAGCGTCGCGACCATGCCGGTGAACGCGGGCAGGAGCACTTCGAGAGTTTCCACCGAATCGAACACCGGCTCCTTGTCCTCCTGCAGGTCGCGGTTGTACGCGAGCGGGAGGCCCTTGAGGGTCGCCAGCAGGCCGGTAAGGTTGCCGATGAGCCTGCCCGCCTTGCCGCGCGCGAGCTCGGCGATGTCCGGATTCTTCTTCTGCGGCATGATCGACGAACCCGTCGAGTACGCGTCGTGGAGCGCGACGAAGCCGAACTCGCGCGTGTTCCACAGAATGATCTCCTCCGCGAACCGGGAGAGGTCGATCCCGAGTTGCGCGGCAAGAAACAAGAACTCGGCGACCACGTCCCGTGCCGCGGTCGCGTCGATCGAATTCTCGCTCGGTCCGGAAAGCCCGAGTTCGCTCGCAACCAGCGCAGGGTCGAGTCCCAGAGAACTCCCCGCGAGCGCTCCCGCCCCATACGGCGAAACAGCAGCGCGCACCCGCCAGTCCCGCAACCGCTCCAGCGTGCGCACGAGCGGCCACGCGTGCGCCAGAAGGTGGTGGGAAAGAAGAACCGGTTGGGCGTGCTGCAAATGGGTACGGCCCGGCATGGCCGCGGTCGGGTGCGCCGTCGCCTGGGAAACGATCGCCTCGATGAGCTGGACCACGAGGTGGCCGATTGACTTGGCGTGGTCGAGCAAATACAGGCGGATGAGCGTCGCGATTTGGTCGTTCCGACTGCGCCCGGCGCGCAGTTTTCCGCCCAGCCCCGGGCCCGCGGCGCGCACCAGTTCGCGCTCCAGTGCCCCGTGAACGTCCTCGTCCGTGTCCAGGGGGACGATCGAGCCATCCCGCACGCCGGCCAAAATCGCCTCCAGCGCGGCGAGCATCCGCTCGAGTTCTGACGCGTCGAGATAGCCGGCCGCTGCCAGGGCGCGAGCGTGCGCGCGGGAACCCGCGAGGTCGTACGGCGCGAGCTGCCAGTCGAAGTGGGTGGATCGGCCGAGGCGGGCGAGCTCGGGCGAGGGCCCGGACTCAAACCGGGCGCCCCACAGGCTCCCCTCGTTCGTCGAACCGCCCCCGGACATTATTTACCCGCCGCAGCCCTGGACGCCGCATCTCGTCGCGCGGAAATGCGGCTCGGAAGCGACCACAGTTCGATGAAGCCCTTCGACAGCGACTGGTCGAATGTGTCGCCCGTGTCGTACGTGGCGAGGTCGAAGTCGTAGAGGCTCTGGGTGCTGCGTTGACCGGTCACGACCGCCCTCCCGCCCTGCAGGGTGAGGCGGATCTCGCCGCTCACGTGCCGCTGCGTGTCCTCGATGAATACGTCGAGCGACCGCTTGAGCGCGGAAAACCAGAGGCCGTCGTATACGAGATTCGCCCAGTCCGCCTCGATCTTGCGCTTGTAACGGTTGAGGTCGCGCTCCAGCGTGATGTTCTCGAGCGCCTCGTGCGCCGCGATGAGCGTCGTTGCGGCCGGCGTCTCGTAGATTTCCCGGCTCTTGATGCCGACGAGCCGGTCCTCGATGATGTCGACACGGCCGATGCCGTGCCTGCCCGCGAGAACATTCACGTTCTGGATGATTTCGAGCGGCGACTGCCGGGCACCGTCGATCGCCACCGGAATTCCTGCCTCGAACGTGATGATGATCTCATCCGCCGGCTTCACGAGGGCGGGGTCCTCCGTGTATTCGTAGAGGTCCTCAATAGGCGCATTCCACGGGTCCTCGAGGAACCCGGTTTCCAGGGTGCGCCCCCACACGTTCTTGTCGATCGAGTACGGGCTCTTCTTCGACTGCTCGATCGGCAGGTTCCGCTCCTGCGCATACACAATCGCCTTGTCGCGGGTGAGGGCGAGATCCCGCACCGGAGCGATGCTCGTGAGCTCGGGGGCGAGCGCGGCAATGGCCGCCTCGAACCGCACCTGGTCGTTTCCCTTGCCCGTGCATCCGTGCGCGACGCTGTCGGCGCCGAGGTCGTGCGCGGTGGAGGCGAGGTACTTGGCGATCAGCGGACGCGAAAGGCCGGACACGAGCGCGTACTGCTTCTGATAATTTGCGTTCGCCTTCAGCGCTGGCATCAAGTAGTCGTTCGCGAATTCGTCCTTCGCGTCGACGACAATTGCGTCAACTGCCCCACAGGCGAGAGCTCGCTGTCGGATGTCCTCCATGTTCTCCCCGCCCTGGCCGACGTCGACCGCGAGGGCGACGACCTCCTTACCGGTGGCATCCTTCAACCAGCCGATGCCGACAGAGGTGTCTAAACCGCCCGAGTAGGCGAGGACTACGCGTTCTGACATGTGGGGTGTCTCCTTGTTTCGTGTTCAGTGTATTCAGGCTTGGCGCAACAGCCAGACGAGCAGGGCCTTCTGCGCGTGCAAACGGTTCTCCGCCTCATCCCAGATGACGCTCTGCGGACCGTCGAGCACTTCAGCGGTCACCTCGAACCCGCGGTCCGCGGGCAGGCAGTGGAGGAAGAGCGCATCCGGTTTGGCCTGCGTGAGAAGTTCAGCATTGACCTGGTAGGCGTTCAGGCGCGTGAGGCGCTCCGCCTTCTCGCTTTCCCGACCCATCGACACCCAGGTGTCGGTCACGACGACGTCTGCGCCAACAACGGATTCGGCGGGATCGGCGACCAGAGACACGGAGCCACCGGTCATCGCCGCGCGCCTCGTCGCATCCTCCACCACCGCATCCGCGGGTTCGTAGCCGGAGGGCGATGCGATGCGCACGTGCATTCCCGCCGTGGCGCCCGCGAGAAGGTAAGACTGCGCCATGTTGCACGCGCCATCGCCCAGAAACGTCACGGTGAGCCCGGCGAGAGCGCCACGGTGCTCGCGGATGGTGAGCAGGTCGGCGAGCAACTGGCACGGGTGGAATTCGTCGCTCAACGCATTGATGACCGGAACCGTCGTGCCCGCCGCCATTTCCTCCAGCCCGGCCTGCGCGTAGGTGCGCCAGGCGATTGCCGCAACCTGGCGTTCGAGCACGCGCGCGGTGTCGGCGGCCGTTTCCTTTCCGCCGAGCTGGCTGTTGGCGGTGCTGATGATGAGGGGTACCCCGCCGAGGTCGGCGATCCCGACGGCGAAGGAGACCCGGGTGCGCGTCGACGACTTGTCGAAAATCACCGCAACGGTCTGCGGGCCGGCAAGCGGTGTGACCGCAAAGCGGTCCTTTTTCAGCTCGAGCGCGAGGTCGAGGATCGCGGATTGCTCCGCCTGGCTCAGATCGTCGTCCCGCAGGAGGTGGCGCGTCATGATATTCCTTCCAGTGCTGCGGTGAACAGGGTGCGGAACTCGGCGAGTTCGGCGTCCGCCACGATGAGCGGCGGCGCCATGCGGATGCTGCGCTCGTTCGGGGCATTGATGATGAGCCCGTGCGCGAGCGCGGCACGGGCGAGGTCCTTCGCGACGGGTTCGGTGAGCCCGATGCCGATGAGCAACCCTCTCCCCCGCACCTCGGCGATGAGCGGATGCGCCAGGCCGGTGATGAGCGCCCGCAGCTGCTCTCCGCGCCGTGCGGCATTCTCCACGAGCCCTGAACGCTCGATCTCCCCCAGGACCGCATTGGCGGCCGCCGTTGCGAGCGGGTTTCCGCCGAACGTGCTTCCGTGATGCCCGGACGTGAACAGCTTCGACGCCGCGCCGAATGTGACGAGCGCGCCGACCGGTATCCCCCCAGCGAGCCCCTTCGCGATCGCGACGGCGTCGGGGACGATACCGAACTGCTGGAACGCGAACCAGCTGCCGGTGCGGCCGATGCCGGTCTGGATCTCGTCCAGAATCAGCAGCACGCCGTGTTCCCTCGTCAGCTCCCTCGCCCGTGCCAGGAATCCGGCAGGCAACTCGACCACTCCGGCCTCGCCCTTGATGGGCTCGAGGATGAGCGCGGCGACATCCGGTCCGATGGCCGCCTCCAACGCGGGAATTGTCGAGTCGATGTGCTCCACCCCGGGAAGGAGCGGGGCGAACGGCTCCTGCAGGGCTGGCTGCCCGGTGAGCGACAGGGCGCCCATCGTGCGTCCGTGGAACGAGCGGTTCAGCGCGAGAATCCGCGGCCGCGGCCCGCCGGCGGTATTCAGCCGGGCGAGCTTCACCGCGGCCTCCATCGCCTCGGCCCCCGAATTGCAGAAGAACACGCGGCCGTCTTCGCCTGCCCCGGTGATGCGCTGAAGCCGTTCGGCGAGCTCGATCTGGGGTGGCGTCGCGAAATAGTTGGACACGTGGGCGAGCGTGGCGATCTGGCTGGTCACGGCGTCGACGATCGCCGGATGCGCGTGCCCAAGCGAGTTCACCGCGATCCCGGCGAGAAAATCGAGGTAGCGGTTGCCGTCGGCATCCCAAACCTGGCAGCCTTGCCCGCGCACGAGCAGCGCCAGCGGGTCCGTGACGGTGCCCATCATGCTTGCGCGGTACCGGGCAAGCCAGCCGTCGTCGCTCATGGTGCAGTCCTTTCTGCGGCGGACACGATGGTGCCGGACGCACCGAACGGTTCGGAAACGAGCAGGTGCGGGATCCGACCGTCGATGATCGCCACACGGGAGACGCCGCCGAGGACGGCATCGCGCGCGGCAGTCACTTTCGGAATCATCCCCGAGTCGAGGTGCGGCAGGAGCGCTTCCACCTCCCCGGCGTCGATCGCCGAGATCAATGACGGGTTGTCGGGCCAGTTGCGGTACAACCCGGACACGTCCGTCAGGAGCACGAGCCACCGCGCGCCGAGGGCGGCTGCGAGAGCCCCCGCTGCGGAATCCGCGTTCACATTGAGCAGGATGCCGGATGCCCCCTCCCGCGCGATCGCCGAGACGACGGGAATCCCGCCGTCGTCGAGCACCGCATCGACCGGGCTCACGGCGACGCTCGTCACCTCGCCCACCTGACCGAGGTCGACCGGTTCGCCGTTCACGACGGTGCCCGTCTTGCGCGCGGTGAACAGACCATGCTCGGCACCCGCGATCGACATCGCGACCCCTCCCGCGGCAGTCACGTGTGCGGCGAGTTCGGCGCCAATTCGCGCGAGAACATCCCGGACGACGTCGACGGCGGCGGCCGAGGTCACGCGAAGGCCACCGCGGAACTCACTCGGGATGCCCTGCGCGACAAGTTCGGAAGAGATTTGCGGTCCACCGCCGTGTGTGACCACCACGCGAATCCCAGCCCCATGCAGAGCGACAATGTCTTCGCAGAACGCCCTGGCGAGCGCGTCGCTGATCATGGCGTTGCCGCCGAACTTCACCACGACCGTGTCGCCGCGAAGCTTCTGAAGCCAGTTGCCCGTCATCGTCAACTCGCGTACGCGCTGTTCTCGTGCACGTACGCGTGCGTGAGGTCGTTGGTCAGGATCGTGGCAGACGATGAACCGGCGGCGAGGTCGATGTCGAGTGCCAGTTGCCGCGGGCTGAGATCCACGGTGTCCCTCGGCGCATCCGGCCCGCCCGCATGGCACACGCGGATGCCGTTCATGCTCACATCGACCTGGTACGGGTCGAACGGCGCGCTCGTGGTGCCGATCGCCGCCAGCACGCGCCCCCAGTTCGGATCGTTCCCGAAGACGGCCGCCTTGAACAGGTTGCTTCGAGCGATCGATCTTCCGACTTCCTCAGCATCCGATTCGCTCGCCGCCCCACGCACCGTGATGGTGATCTCGTGGCTCGCCCCCTCCGCGTCCGCCATCAGCTGACGCGCGAGATCGGCGCACACCTCGGTGAGGGTGGAAGTAAAGTCTTCCACGTCCGGGCGGATGTCCGACGCTCCGGAAGCCAGGAGCGTGACCTGGTCGTTCGTGGACGTGCAGCCGTCCGAGTCGAGGCGATTGAATGTCGACGCCACGGCCTGCCGAAGTGCAGCGTCGAGCTCGTGCGAAGCGAGGTCGGCATCCGTCGTGAGGACGACGAGCATCGTCGCCAGCGCCGGGGCGAGCATTCCCGCGCCCTTCGCCATCCCGCCGATTTTCCAACCGCCCGTGTCAGCCACAAACAGCTTCGCCACGGTGTCGGTCGTCAGGATCGCGTTCGCCGCGTCAACTCCCCCGCCGGCGCTGAGCGATGCGGCGGCCGCGGCGACCCCGGCGAGCAACGCGTCCCGGTCCAGCTGTTCGCCGATCAACCCGGTCGAGCACACGAGCACGTCACCGGAGGAGACATCGATCTCTGCCGCGACGGACTCCGCCGTCGCATGGACCGTCTGGAACCCCTGCGCGCCGGTGAAGCAGTTTGCCCCGCCCGAGTTCAGGACGATCGCGCTCACCACGCCGTCGCGAATGACCTGTTCGGACCACAGGATCGGGTTCGCCTTCGCGCGGTTGCTCGTGAACACGGCGGCCGCGGACGAAAGCGGACCGCGATTCACGACGAGTGCGACATCCGGGCCGCCGGATTTCCTGAGCCCTGCTGCCACTCCCGCGGCCTCGAACCCGAGCGCCGCCGTGACGCTCACGGTGCGACTCCGTTCACGGCGAGACCGGTGGATTCCGGCAACCCGAGCGCGATGTTCGCCGACTGGATCGCCGCGCCCGCCGTGCCCTTCACGAGGTTGTCGATGGCGGTGATCGTGACCACGCGACCCGCGGACTCATCGATCGCAAGGCCGATGAGCGCCATGTTGGAGCCCACCACGTCCGCCGTCTTCGGAAAACTGCCCTCGGGAAGCAGCGCCACGAATTCCTCGCCGGCGTAAGCCTCCTCCCACGCCGCCCGGACCTCGGCCGCCCGTGCGCCGGGCGCGAGCCTCGCCGTGGAGGTGGCCAGGATTCCCCGAGCCATGGGGACGAGAACCGGCGTGAACGAAACGCTCGCATTGCGGCCGCCGGCCGCCGCGAGGTTTTGAATCACCTCCGGAGTGTGCCGGTGCACGCCGCCCACCGCGTACGCGCTGGCCGAACCGGCAATCTCGCTCGCGAGCAATTCCGGTTTCAATGCCCGGCCGGCGCCGGAGGTCCCGACGGCGAGCACCGCGACCAGGTCATCCGCCATCACGACGCGCGCGCGGATGCCCGGTGCGAGCCCCAGGGTGATCGCGGTCACATTGCATCCCGGCACAGCAACTCGCCTGGCGCCCTCCAGCGCGTCCCGTTGCTGTCCACCCGAACCGAGCACGAGTTCCGGCAGGCCGTAGGTCCACGGTTCGTGGAACGGGCCGCCGTAGAACGCGTCCCACGCCGTCGGGCTCGTCAACCGGTGATCGGCGCCGCAGTCGACGACGAGCGGAACCCGGGCAAGATCATCGCCGAGCGCACCGGAGTGCCCATGGGGCAGGGCGAGAAAGACGAGGTCGTGGTCGGCGAGCGACTCGGCGGTCGTCTCGGCCAGGACGAGGCCGCGGTAGGAGCGCACGTGGGGGTGCACCGCGGAGAGGGGCGCACCGGCGTTCTGGTTCGCGGCAACGGTGCGCACCTCGAATTCGGGGTGGTCGGCAAGCAGGCGGAGAAGTTCCCCACCGGCGTACCCACTCGCCCCGGCAACAGCTACGGCAATGGACATTTCGGCAACCTCGTGGACGTGCGACGGACAGTGGCAGAGGCGGCGACGCGGCGGGGCAGCTGGGTGCGTTCAGCGCTGCGGCGTCGCCGAAAGTCGGCGCGCACGACGGCCGCGGAGGATCACGCGAGGAGCATCGCCGAGCAACTGCAGCTCAAGGCGGGAATCGCGTGAAGTGTCCACGCGGCAACGATATCTGGTTTCGGCGTCCACGGGAAATCGCGAGCCGGAACGTTACGCGGCGTGGGTTAAGGTTTAATCCACGCTGCGCCCACGACTGGAGCGCCAAGAGGAAAGTAGGAATCATGCCTTCACCATTCGACGATCTCCTCCAGCAGATCCCCGTCGGCGACATCGCGAAGCAGGTCGGCATCGACCCGTCGGTCGCCGAATCCGCGATCGCCCAGATTCTTCCCACGCTCGTCGGAGGAATGGCGGCGAACGCGCAGGACTCCAAGGGCGCGGATTCCCTCACGAAGGCGCTTGCGTCCCACCAGAACAAGCTGGGCAGCCACAAGTCGGTGAAGGACATTGACACGGATGACGGTGACAAGATCGTCAGCCACGTGTTCGGTTCGAAGAAGAACGACGTCGTGAAGGCCGTTTCGGACACCAAGGGGGTCACGCAGGACATCATCGCCAAGATTCTGCCGATCGTCGCGCCGATCGTCCTGGCCTGGATCGCCAACCAGTTCTTTGGCGGCAAGGGCACCTCGACCACGAAATCGTCCGGAAAGTCGCAGAGCAGCTCCGGGGGCATCGGCGACCTGCTCGGCGGCCTGCTCGGCGGAATGGCCGGCGGAAGCTCCAGCAGCGGCGGCGACCTTCTGGGCGGACTCCTCGGCGGTCTGCTCGGCGGGAAAAACTAGTCCCGGATCACCGCGCCGCACTCTTTCGCGGCGGCGGCGACACCGGCCAGTTTGGCTTCGGTTGCCTCCGCCGCGGTCAGCGTGCGGTCTGTAGCGCGGAAGCGCAGCGCGAACGTGAGCGACTTCGTTCCGGGCTCCACACCCGATCCGCGATAGTCGTCAACCAGACGGGCGTGCTCAAGCAGCTCCCCCGCGCCGGCGGTGAACGCCGCGAGCACGGCGCCCGCGGTCACGGCATCCGCCACAACGAGCGACACATCCTGAGTTGCGGCGGGAAGCGTCGCGATCGGGTGGGATGAGACCTCGCGCGGGGCGAGATCGAGGAGCAGGCTCAGGTCCAGTTCCATCACCGCGACGCGTTTCGGCAGGTCAAGGTCGAGGGCGAGCGACGGAAGGACCTCGCCGGCGAATCCGACCTGAACGTCCCCGGAGAACACGGCCGCCGTCCGGCCCGGGTGCAATCCGTTCACTTCGGCGGCCCGAGTCGTCAGCATCATCCCGAGGGCGGCCGCGGCCATGTCCACGGCGGCAAGCGCATCAGCCAGTCCGGCAACGACCGCGGGCTGGCCGGGCTGCTTCGCGATGACATCGCCGAGAATGAGCGCCGCGATTTTCGTCGGCTGGAGCGGGATGGAGTCGTTGAGCGCCGTCAGTTGCGCGTCGGTCGGCCGTTGGGCGCCCGGGGGCAGCGTTACTTCCTTCGCAAGTGCCGACGCATCGGGAAGGAAGACGGAACCGATTTCGAACAGGGACAGATCGACGAGGCCGCGCGAGAGGTTGCGCTGCGCTGCCGTCACCAAACCGGGCAGGAGGGACGTGCGCAGGTACGGCGCAGCACCATCGAGCGGATTGGCCAGTTCGATCGCGGCAGCAGTCACCCCGAATTGCGACAATTGCGGCTCCGAGACGAACGGATACGCCATGACTTCGGTGTGCCCGTTCGCCGCGAGAACCTGGGCGACGGATCGGCGCAACCGCTGCTCGCGCGTGAGCCCGCGACCGGGCGGCGCGGTGGGGAGCACCGCCGGAATGCGGTCGTAGCCGACAATCCTCGCGACCTCCTCCGCGAGGTCTGCGGCATCGCGAAGGTCGGGACGCCAGGAGGGCGGAACCACCGAGTAGCCGTCGGAGGTCGCGGTGACCGCGGCACCGATCGCCGAGAGCGAGTCCACCGTTTCCGGCTCCGTGAAGCCGGCTCCGATGATCGAATTCACAAATCCCGCGGGCAGCGCAATCGCTTCACGCTCGGAAATCGCGCCAACCTGCCACACGTGCGCATCCGCCACACCACCGGCGAGTTCGACGAGGAGTTCTGCCGCCCGAGTGGCGGCGGGTTCCGCCACGGCAAGGTCGACGCCGCGTTCGAAACGTTTGGATGCTTCGCTCGGGAGTCGGTGGCGGCGCGCGGACCGGGCGATGGAGACGGGGTCGAAGTTTGCGGCCTCAATGAGCACGGTGCGCGTCGAGGAGCCGTTTTCCGTGCGCGCGCCGCCCATGACGCCCGCGATGCCGATCGGCCCCTCATCGTCCGTAATGAGGAGGTCCTCAGGGTCGAGAGAGCGCTCGTGGTCGTCAAGCGTGGTGATCCGCTCACCCTTGTGCGCCCTGCGCACGACGATGCCGCCGCGGATCGCGTCCAGATCGTAGGCGTGGAGTGGCTGCCCCAGCTCGATCATGACGTAGTTGGAGATGTCGACGACGAGCGAAATGGATCGGATGCCTGCGAGCGCGAGTCGCGCGATCATCCATGCCGGGGTGGGCCGGGTCGGGTCGACGTCGCGGACCACCCGCGTGACGAACAGCGAGCAGCCCTGCTTTCCGCGAATGGGGGCGTCGTCGGCGAGGGTGACGGGGACCGGGTTTCTCCCTTCGAGACGGCCTTCGGCCTTCTCGGGGAGCGAAACCGTTTCGCTCCCTGAGGAGCGCGCAGAGTGTCTCGAAGGGGACGCAACGGCAAGCGCGGGATCCCGGAATGCGGCACCCGTGGCATGCGAGTACTCCCGCGCAATACCCCGGATGGACAGCGCATACCCGCGGTCCGGAGTGATGTTGACCTCAACGGCCCAGTCGTCGAGACCGAGCAGCGGAAGCGCATCCGCCCCGACCTCCGGATCGAGGCCCAGCTCGGCCAGGCGCAGGATCCCGTCGTGCTCGTCGCCGAGACCGAGTTCGCGCGCCGAGGCGATCATCCCGTCGGATACGTGCCCATAGGTCGTGCGCGCGGCAATTGGGAACGGGCCGGGAAGCACCGACCCCGGCAGCGTCACGACGACCTTGTCGCCGACAACGAAGTTCTGCGCGCCGCACACGATCCCTCGGATATCGCGGCCGCCTGCGGCTGCTTCGGTCCCTGAGGAGGTGGCGGAGCCGCCGTCTCGAAGGGTCCCCACATCCACCTGGCACCAGCGAATCGTCTTGCCGTTGCTCTGCGGTTCATCGACGAACTCGAGCACCTGCCCGACGACGATAGGCCCCTCGAGCCCGAACGAGTGGATGGCCTCCTCTTCCAGGCCCACGCGCACGAGTGCGGCGTGCAATTCCGCGGGTGCGAGCGTCTCTGGCGCGTCGACGAATTCGCGCAGCCAGCTCACCGGGACGCGCATCAGACCACCATCCCGAATTGCTGGGAGAACCGGATGTCGCCCTCGACCATGTCGCGCATGTCCTTGAGCTGTTCATTGCGGAACATGAGCGTGCGCTCGATGCCCATGCCGAACGCGAATCCCTGATACTCGTCGGGGTCGATGCCGGCGGCGCGCAGCACGTTGCGGTTCACCATGCCGCAGCCGCCCCATTCGATCCAGCGCGCGCCGCCTTTCGCGTTCGGCTGCCACACATCCATCTCGGCGCTCGGTTCGGTGAACGGGAAGAAGTTGGGCCGCAGGCGGATTTTCGCTTCCTGCCCGAACATGAGCCGGGCGAAATGTTCGAGCGTGCCACGCAAGTGGGCCATCGTGAGGCCCCGGTCGATCGCGATGCCCTCCACCTGGTGGAACACGGGCGTGTGGGTTGCATCGAGTTCGTCCTTACGGAACACCTTGCCGGGGGCGACCACATACACGGGCAATTCCCGCGTGAGAAGGCTGCGGATCTGCACGGGCGAGGTTTGGCTGCGCAGGACGAGCCGGGAACTCACTGGCTCGACGAAGAACGTATCCTGCTCGCTTCGCGCAGGATGGTCGGCATCCGTGTTCAGCGCATCGAAGTTGAACCACTCGTTCTCGAGTTCCGGTCCTTCCGCGACCTCCCAGCCCATGCCGATGAAGATGTCGCCGATCTGTTCCATGAGGAGGTTCAGCGGATGCCTCGCGCCCGGCGACCATGTGCGCGGGACGGCCGTGACATCGACGGCCTCGGCCGCAAGCTGAGCCGCTTCTTCGATTGCCGCGAGCTCGGCCTCGCGCACCTGGAATGCCCTGGCCACGGCGGCGCGAGCCTCGCCGACGAGTTTGCCCGCCGCCGCCTTCAGGTCGCCCGGCACATTCCGCAATTCGCCATTGAGCTTCGCGAGCGGCGACCCATCCCCCACGTGGGCCGACCGCGCGGCCTTCATTTCCGCAAGAGTGGACGCGGCAGACAGCGCCGCGAGTGCGGCATTCTTCGCTTCCGTGACGGCGTGTTCGGTGATGGGAGTGGGGTCAGGCACGAGACCCAAGTTTAGTGGGGTGGATCGGGTGGGCCGTATCCGCCGCCCGGCAGAGTGATGGCCCGGGTACCGTCGACGCCGATCTGCCGCGGAGTGTTCGGCAGAGCCTTGCCGAGCTTCGGCCCGCTGCGCCGTGCCACGAATCGCGCGAGCCAGGACATCGTGAGGTTCAGCACGAGGTAAATCACGAGGCCGATCGCAAACAGGGTGAACATGTAACGGCTGCCGAAGAAGTTGCGGTTGTTGCTGATCGTTCGCGCCAGCTCCGGGTAACTCACGATGAACGCGAGCGAGGTGTCCTTCAGAAGCACAACCAGCTGCGCGAGGATGATCGGCAGCATCTGGCGGAACGCCTGGGGAAATTCGATGAACGCCCACGCCTTGATCGGGGTGAGCCCCACGGCCAGTCCCGCTTCACGTTGACCGCGCGGCAGGGATTTCACGCCGGCACGCAACGCTTCGCCGATGATCGCGCCGTTGTAGAGCGCAAGGCCAAACACACCGGACCAATACGAGCCCGCGGCAAACACGAGGAACACGAAGAAAATCATGAGGAGCACCGGGATACCCCGGACGAACTCGAGAACGACACCCGTGATCGCCCGGACCACGGCAAAGCGAGCGGTGCGGCCGAAGGAGAACAGGATGCCGATCAGCACGGCGAGCACCGCAGCGACCGCGGCCATCCTCAGCGTGTTCAGCGTTGCATTTCCGAACGAAATCCACAGGTCCGGGTACGCAACGATGTCCCAGCGGGAGGGGTCGAACGTTCCTGGCTGGATGGCGCCGTTTGCGCTCACGCGAGGTGCGGCGAGCGTCAGGTACATCCAGAAGAAGAACGCCACGATCAGGATGACCCCGACGATCGAGGCGATCATGGAGCGCCGACGCGTCTTGGGGCCCGGTGCATCGTACAGAACGCTCAGGCTCATCTCATCACCACCACTCTCTTCTCGATGGCCCCGGCGATCAGGCCGAGGGGAACGGTGATGACGAGGTACAACAGCGCCGCATAGAGGAGAACGAGGATGACGTCCCCCGGGTGGTCTCGCGTAGCCGCATCGGTCTGCTTGAAGAGTTCATCGACGAAGAAAATACCGGCAACCGACGTGTTCTTGGTGAGCGCGATGAAGACGTTGATGAGCGGCGGGACGACCATGCGCGCGGCCTGAGGAAGTACCACGAGGGTGACAGTTTGGGTAAAACCCATGCCGATGCTGCGGGCGGCTTCTGCCTGCCCGACGGGAACGCCGTTGAATCCGGATCGGATCGCCTCGGCCACGAACGGTGAGGTGTATGCGGTGAGGCCGATGAGTGCGAGCGGGTAGTAGTTCAGGTCGGAGCCGAGGATGGGAACGACCAGGGCGCAGAACATGAGGACGAGAAGGAGTGGGACGTTGCGCAGCACTTCCGTGTACGCGGTCGCAAACATCCGCAGCGAGGGGACCGGTGAAATCCGCATCGTCGCGATCAGAACCCCCACGACGAAGGCGCCGATCCCGGAAATGACGAGAAGTTGAAGCGTCATGAGGAAGCCGGCGAAGTAGGCCGGCGAGACGTCAATGATGGCGTCGATCACGTGTTCGCTTCACCTCCCTGTGGGCATGAGTCGTTCCGGCAGTGAGGCCCATCCGCACTCGCCTGCGGATGGGCTCACCGGGTGTTGCTAGTTGGAGTAGCGGTTGACCGCTGGGGGCTGCGGCGTCTTCAGGACCTTGCCTGCAGTCGCCTCCCAGGCGGCCTTCCAGCTGCCGTCCGCGTAGGACTTCTCCAGCACATCGTTGATGAAGTTGCGGAATACGGTGTCATCGTGTGCGAGACCGATGCCGTACGGCTCCTCCGTGAACGGGTTGCTGAGAACCTCGAACTCGCCAGCGTTCTGGTCGGCGAGGCCGGCCAGGATCACGTTGTCCGTGGTCACGGCGATGACCTTGCCGCTGCGCAGCGGCTCAAGGCAGTTGGAGTACGTGTCCGTCGTGATGAGGTTCACGCCGTAGGCCGCAATGTTCTTCTCCGACGTGGAACCGGACACGCTGCACACGTTCTTGCCCTTGAGGTCCTCCGGGCCCTTGATGCCCTCGGGGTTGCCGGCAAGAACCAGGATGTCCTGGCCCGCGTTGTAGTACGGTCCCGCGAAGGAAATGACCTGCTTGCGCTTGTCATTGATCGTGTACGTCGCAACCACGATGTCCACGGTGCCGTTCTCGATGAACGGTTCACGGTTCTTCGACACCGTCTCAACCCACTTGATCTTGTCGGCGGGAATGCCGAGCGAAGCGGCGATGATCTTGCCGATCTCCACGTCGAACCCAACCGGGTCACCGCTCGGGCCCTTGAGGCCGAACAGCGGCTGGTCGAACTTGGTGCCGATCGTGATGGCGCCCGCGTCGGCGAGCTTCGCCATCGTGGTGCCAGCCTCGAAAGTGGGCTTGGTAACTACCGGCGGCGCGGTCGTGCCGCCTGCACATGCGCCGAGTCCGAGGACGCTGGCAGCAGCGATGGCAGTGATCATCAGAGTCTTTCTGATTCTCATATCTGTCTCCTTGCTAGGTTTCTTACCCACGGATCAGTGGGTAAGGATTTTCGAGAGGAAGTCTTTCGCTCTCGAGGTTTGGGGGTCTGTGAAAAATTTCTCCGGAGTGGCTTCCTCGACGATTTCGCCGTCCGACATGAACAGGACGCGGTCCGCGGCCTTGCGAGCGAAACCCATCTCGTGAGTCACCACGACCATGGTCATGCCGTCCTGGGCAAGCTGGATCATGACATCCAGCACTTCCGCGATCATCTCCGGGTCGAGAGCGGATGTCGGCTCGTCGAGAAGAATCAGTTTCGGGTCCATGGCCAGAACCCGCGCGATGGCAACGCGCTGCTGCTGGCCGCCGGAGAGCTGCGACGGCATTTTTTCGGCCTGATTGGCGACTCCGACGCGATCCAGCAATTCCATCGCGTGCTTGTCCGCTTCCGCCTTGGCGATGCGCCGCACTTTGCGCGGGCCCAGGGTCACGTTTTCGAGCACCGTCTTGTGGGCGAACAGATTGAACGACTGGAACACCATTCCGACGTCGGCGCGCAGCTTCGCGAGCCCTCGCCCCTCCTGCGGGAGCGCGACGCCGTCAATTGTGATGGTGCCGTCATCGATCGTTTCCAGTCGATTGATCGCCCGGCAGAACGTCGACTTTCCCGAACCGCTCGGGCCAATGACGACGACAACCTCACCGCGACCAACCGTCGTCGTAATGTCCTTCAAGACGTGAAGCTCGCCGAAATGCTTATTGACGTGATCTATGACGACAAGCGGATCACCACTGTGTGAGGGCACCATGCCTTCAGGCTGTCATACGCTCCTGTCGGGAGACGAACTGAGAGACGGTTCGTAACCGAGACGTGACACGTACTCGAACTTATTGCACAGAGTGCAGCGAAATTGACTCAGTGCGCCCCGCGCTGGGCGAATGCCGACTCGTACAAACACACCGAGGCGGCAGTGGCGAGATTCAAGGACTCTGCGCGACCGTAGATCGGCACACTCACCACGTGGTCGGCGAGCGCCAGCTTTTCGTCCGTGAGCCCCCTGGCTTCGTTGCCGAACAGCCACGCGGTCGGGGCAGCCAGCACGCCCTCCCCGCGCACCTGGAGAAGGTCATCGCCCTTGATGTCGGCGGCAATCACCTGGATGCCGGCGTCCCGGCAGCGCTCCACGACATTTACCAGCTCGGCGTCAACCGCGACGGGAAGGTGGAAGAGGGAGCCGGTCGACGCCCTGACCACCTTCGGGTTGTACAGGTCGACGCTTCGGCCGGAGAAAATCACCCCATCAGCTCCGGCGGCGTCGGCGGCGCGCACCATGGTGCCTGCGTTGCCGGGGTCGCGCACCTCCTCGAGGATTGCCAGAAGCATGGGGGTCGCCCCGTTCGGGTGGGCACGCAGCAGATCCTTCAACGATGTGGGGAATTGATGGCACACCGCCACGATGCCCTGAGGCGTCACGGTGTCCGCCATCGACTCGAGCACCTTCTCGGTGACGAATTCGACGTCCACCCCGGCATCGACCGCGCTCTGGGCAATGTCGGTGTAGCGCTCCAGCGCCGTCGGCGTCGCATACAGTTCGACGACGAGTTCGGCCCGGTACGCGAGGGCTTCCGCCACGGCCTGCGGTCCCTCAAGAAGGAAAAGCCCGGTCGATGACCGGGCTTCTCGCTTGTGAAGTTTCGCGACCGCCCGGATCCGTGGGGAACGCGGGTTGTCGATCATACTTTGAGTCTAAACGGGTGCTCCCTTCGAGACGATCGCTTCGCGATCTCCTCAGGGAGCGGTACCGCTAGGCAGCGGACTTGTCCTTGGGCGCGTTGATGTCCTTCGGGAGCGCAGCCTTCGCGGTCGCCACGATCGACGCGAACGTCTTCGGCTCGTTCACGGCGAGCTCTGCGAGGATGCGGCGGTCAACCTCGATGCCCGCCAGGTTCATGCCCTGGATGAGGCGGTTGTACGTCATGCCGTTCTCGCGCGCTGCGGCGTTGATGCGCTGAATCCACAGGCGGCGGAAGTCGCCCTTGCGCGCACGGCGGTCACGGTACGCGTAGACGAGAGAGTGGGTGACCTGCTCCTTCGCCTTGCGGTACAGGCGCGAACGCTGGCCGCGGTATCCGGAGGCGCGATCGAGGATGACCCGACGCTTCTTGTGGGCGTTGACGGCCCGCTTTACTCTTGCCATTTCCTGTTATTCCTTCTATGTCTGGCGGTCTAGCGACCGAGAAGCTTGTTGATGGCCTTGACGTCGGCCTTGGCGACCGGCTCGTCCTGGTTCAGACGGCGCTTGCGCTGGCCTGACTTCACCTCGAGGTTGTGGCGCATGCCAGCCTGCTGCTTCATGAGCTTGCCGCTCCCGGTGATCTTGAATCGCTTCTTCGCACCGGAGTGCGTCTTCTGTTTAGGCATCCTTCTTGTCCTCTTTCTTGCTCACGTTGTTCTTTGCGGCCTGGCGGCGTGCATCGGCTTCCGCCTTCGCCGTGGCCTTGGTCTTGAGTGGTCCGATGACCATCACCATGTTGCGGCCGTCGATCGTCGGGGTGGACTCGACCGTGCCGTACTCGGCGACATCCTCGGCAAACTTCTGCAGCAACCGCACACCCTGGTCGGGGCGGGACTGCTCACGACCGCGGAACAGGATCATGGCCTTGACCTTGTCGCCGCCCTGGAGGAAACCCTCCGCGCGCCGGCGCTTCGTCTCATAGTCGTGGGTGTCGATCTTGAGGCGGAACCGCACCTCCTTGAGGACGGTGTTGGCCTGGTTGCGTCTGGCCTCCTTGGCCTTCTGCGCCTCTTCGTACTTGAACTTCCCATAGTCCATGATTTTGGCGACCGGCGGTTTGGAGTTCGGTGCGACCTCGACAAGGTCGAGGTCCGCCTCCTGCGCCAGGCGCAGTGCAACCTCGATCTTGACCACACCGACCTGTTCGCCGCTGGGGCCGACAAGTCGAACCTCTGGCACACGAATACGGTCATTCGTACGGGGATCGCTGATAGGTAGCTCCTCTAAAATTTCTCGTTGGACATGCTCGACGCGGTGACGGATGCCACCGTGCTGGCGAGAGAGGAAAACCACCGATTTGCAGGTCGGACTTTCACCGCACAACAAACCCTGCACCCTGAACTACCGTTTCGTCTACTTCCCGTACGGCGGGGTGCCAACAACCCGGTAACCTAAAGAAGCGGTCGCGGGTGGGAGAATCTCCACTTTCGCACTGGAACTTTCACAGTCCCAGAGCCCGCATGAGTCTAACAGAGGAACACGGGATGAGCGAGTCAGTCGAGGACCAGGCAACACGGGATATCTCCGAAGTTCCGGCGGTCGAACTGATCAACACCGTCGCCGTGCACCTGCTGAGCGCGGCGGCGGTCAAGTGCGGTCTCGCCGACGATCCCCAGGCCGACATCGACCTCGACGAGGCGCGGAAGCTCATCAACGCCCTCGCGGGCCTCGTGACGGCCGCGGCCCCGGAAATCGGAAACCACCATGCTGCACCGCTGCGCGACGGCCTGAGATCCATCCAACTGGCGTTCCGGGAGGCGTCCGCTATTCCCGATGCGCCGGGGCAGGGTCCGGGAGAGAAGTACACCGGTCCGGTCAACTGACCGGCGTTTGCGCGCGGACGGGCACTAGCTCGTGAGCGCGATCTCCAGCGAATCGACGTGCTGCGCGATGATCTCACTCGTCGACCAGCGGGACGAGAGGCGTTCAATCAGGGCCGACAGTTCATCGCCGTCGAGCCCCGCAACGAGCGTCAGCGACACGATAAGCTCGGGCCCCCGCAGGCGCGCCTTCGGGTCGCCGGAAGTCAGCGCCACCCCCAGCACGACGGATTCCTCCACGACCGACGCGGCGAATTCCCGTGCCACCGCCTCAGAGCGATAACTGGGCACCCAGTCCTCATCCCTCACGATCGACCACAGCGCGGGCCGGCGCAGCACGAACTCCGTCTCGGATGTCGGATCGAGCACGACGAGATCCGTCCCCTCGCTCGCGGCGGCCGCAGCGACCCGCGGCCCGGACACCGGGACGGGCCTCGCGTTCGGGTTCCACGCGGTCATGGCCGCGACCGAACTGAACACGGGAAGGACCCTGCGGCCATCCGGCCCCTCGACCGTCACGATGGACAGCTCCTGGCTCTTGTCGATCGTGCGGCCTCGATCGTCCAACCCGGCCTCGCCGAGCGCCGTGACGAGAGGAATCAGCAGCCGCGACGCGCAAAACGCGTCGACGACATCCGTCTCGCCGCCCTCGCCGCCGCGGAACTTCCGGATCGCCTCCAGCAGGAGCGGGGGTGCGCTGCCGTCGTCATCGGCACTCGAGTTCGGCTCGAAGTGCCGCCCGGCCCACGGCTGCCCGGCAGAGTCTGCGGTGTTTGCGCGCTCGGTCATCACCGACCGCTAACTCGAGGCGACGTCGAGAGCCGCCGCGAGAGTGAATGCTTTCGTGTAGAGGGCCTTGCCGACGATCGTCCCCTCCAGGCCGAGCGGAACGAGCGCGCGCAGCACAGCGATGTCATCGAGGGTGGAGATCCCGCCCGAAGCGATGACCGGCTTGTCCGTTCGATTCGCCACCGAGGTGAGGAGTTCGATATTGGGGCCCTGCAGCGTGCCGTCCTTCGTGACATCCGTGACGACGTAACGGGCGCACCCCGCGCTTTCCAGGCGGTCCAGCACCTCGAACAGGTCGCCGCCGTCCCTCGTCCAGCCCCGTGCGGCGAGAGTCGTGCCGCGCACATCCAGACCCACGGCGATCGCTTCGCCGTAGTTCGCGATGACGTGTTCGGTCCACACCGGATTTTCCAGAGCAGCGGTACCAAGATTGATGCGCTTCGCCCCGGTTGCGAGAGCCGCCTCGAGGCTCGCATCGTCGCGAATGCCCCCGGAGAGTTCGATGTTCACGCCGCGGGCCTGACGGATGACCTTCCGGATCGTCGCGTGATTGTTCCCTCGACCGAATGCCGCATCCAGGTCGACGAGATGAATCCACTCCGCCCCCTGATCGA
>OEIU01000741.1_pt1 | contig 26906 bp, 27 predicted proteins | sample 1539221 | NCBI WGS metagenome assembly OEIU01 (sample SAMN03792071, study PRJEB22550) | activated sludge metagenome | feature: wastewater treatment plant; material: activated sludge; isolation source: Wastewater treatment plant of a petroleum refinery complex | place: Argentina: Zarate | collected...
GCTGTGCACCACGAGCCTGCGGGTGTCGCTCATCCGGGGCGCCCGGGAGGCCGACCTCCACCCGCCGGGGAGGTCCCCCGCCGACCTGGTCGACCGCCCGCGGCCGGTGCCGCCGCCGGTGCCGCGCCTCTCGCAGGCGGACGCGGCGGCCCTGGTCGACGGCGTGGGCGCCGGCGCGGCGCAGACGCCGGTCGCGCGGGCGCTCGCCCTGCGCGACCGGGCGCTGATGGAGGTGCTGTACGGCTCGGGGCTGCGGCGCCAGGAGGCGTGCGACCTGGTCCTCGCGGGCCTCGACTTCGAGCACGAGGCGATCCGGGTCGTCGGCAAGGGGGGTGCCGCGCGGACGGTGCCGCTCACCGAGCCGGCGGTGGCCGCGCTGCGGGCGTGGCTGCGCGACGGACGACCGCGTCTGGTCGCCGGCCGGGCGCCGGTCGCGGCGGCGCGGGCGCCGGTGTTCGTGTCGCGTGGCGGTCGCGCGCTCGACGGCTCCACCGTCTACCGGGTCGTCGCGCGTGAGCTGCGGGCGGCGGGGCGGGCCGGCGGGCCGCACCTGCTGCGCCACGCCGCGGGCACCCACCTGCTGGAGGGCCCCGGTGGGGAGGGTGGCGCGCACCTGCGGGTGGTGCAGGAGGTCCTCGGTCACGCGAGCCTGGCGACGACGCAGCGCTACACCGGCGTGACGACGAAGACGATGCAGGGGCTCCTGCGCACCGGGCACCCGCGGGGATGACGGACGCGCTCGTCGACCCCGACGGCTTCGGGCGCCTGGCGGGGGCGTTCCTCGCGACGCGGGAGAACCGGAACACGCGGGCCGCGTACGCGCGGGACCTGGTGGCGCTGGCCGACGCCCTGGGGGTGCCTCCCCCGCCGGCGGACGCGCCGGGCTTCGGGGTGGAGGACGACCCGGGCGCGCGGGCGGCGGCCGTTCAATTGAACGCGCTCACGCTCGATTGGTGGCAGCGGTGGCGCGACGGCCTGCCGGGGCGCCTGGCGACGCGGCGGCGGCGGGTGGCGGCGACGCGGGCGTTCTGCCGGTGGTGGAGCCGGGCGCTGGCGCTGGAGAACCCGGTGCGCGACCTGCGGCCGCCCGCGGCGGCGGGGGAGGGCGGCCAGGAGCGGATCGGGCGCGAGGTCGTCGCCCTCAGCCCGGCGGAGGTGCGGCGCATGTGCGAGGCCGCGGCGGCCCCCGGCCCCCTCGGCGCGCGGGACGCCGCGCTGATCGAGGTGCTCTACGGCTGTGGCCTGCGGGCCAGCGAGGCGGCGGGCCTCGATCTGTCGGCGTGTCACCTGGACGATCCCGAGGACCCGTTCCTCCTCGTCCGCGGGAAGGGCGACAAGCGCCGAGCGGTGGCCGTGCCCCGGGAGGCCGTCGCCGCGCTGACCCGGTACCTCCATGTCGGCCGGCCGGGGCTGCGGGCGCGGGACCGTAGTCCACGTACGGACCAGGCGCGCCACCGCGATGCGGATGCGGTGTTCCTGAGCGGCCGTGGCCGCCGCCTCGGACGGGCGGGCGTCTGGCGGATCGTGACCGCCGTCGCCGACCGCGCCGGCCTCCGCGCGGATGGCGCGAGGGTCTTCCCGCACGCCCTCCGCCACTCCTGCGGCACCCACCTCATCCAATCGGGGGTGGACATCCGCTACGTCCAGGCCCACCTCGGCCACGCCTCCCCGGTGACGACCGAGGTCTACACCCACGTGACCGCAGCACACCTCCGGGAGGACTTCGACCGCGCCCACCCCCGCTCCCGGAGGACGGCTCCGGGGTAGGCGCGTCCCGTGCCCCCACGGGCGCGGACCGGGTCGCGAGCTGGAGGACGCCGGGACGGGGCTGGGGACGGTGAGTGGTCGACGTTCATTCGAACGTCTCCCCATGATGATTCGCACCCCCACCGACACGGAGTCGGCGGTGGACCGGCCGCCCTGGGTGTCGAGCCGTCACCCCCTCGTGGGGAACCCTCCCGGCTGATGCCACGCAGCCTCGACAAAGGGCAACGCCTCGGGCAGACGCCGGCGTGTGCGATCTGCATGGGACCCGGCCACGGACGCCGCGCCCTCCTACACCTCCCCCTCGGGGTGTCGGTATGGCTCTGCGCCGGCCACCGCGACCCCGGGTGGCTCCACTCCCGGGCCGGGCGGGACCTGGTGGTGTCCCTGCAGACGGTGTGGGAGGCGGCGAACTGCCTCACCACCCGCCGCAGCCGGGCGTTGACCCTGTTCCGCCAGGGGGTGCTGTCCCACCACCACACCCCCACCCTCCCCGGCTCGTATTCCTGGAAGGCGCTGCGACAGGAGGCGGAGCAGCGGTTCGCCGCCGGGGAGTCACCGGCGGTGGTGATCACCCAGATCCGCCGGCGGGAGCTTGATCGGCCGGGGCCGCAGCAGCCGCCGACGGTGCAGACGATGCGCCGCTGGTTCCGCGACGGACGATGGCGCGGGCCCGGGGACGGCGGCGACGCGGATGGGAGCCGCGCGCCTGCTCCGCCCGGGAGTCCGGACCGGGGTCCGAGCTCCGAAGACCGGGACGTCCGGCCTCCGGCCGGAACGGTCGCCCGCGGCGGCCGGGCGATCTCGGCGATGTCCCGGCGCCCGTCGTGGCGCCCGCCCCAGCGCCGCATCCGCCCAGGAGAGCACCCGGGGCCGGGGGGCGGGGCGGGCCGACCACGGTCAGGCGGCCGGGCGGTAGGTGCCGAAGCTCCAGACGTTGCCGTGGTGGTCGCGGGCGGCGAACTCGCGCGAGCCGTACGGCTGGTCCGTGAGCCCTCGCAGGATCTCCACACCCGCGGCGACGGCGCGGTCGTGGAGCGCGTCGGGGTCGTCCACCACGACATAGACGGCCACCGGTCCGGGGAAGCTGAAGTCGTTCTCGCCGACGCGGGCCGTGTCGCTCAACATCACCACACCCGACCCGACGCGGACCTCCGCATGGACGAGGGGCTCGTCGGGGTCCGGCGGGTGCACCTCGATGGCGACGCCGCCGAACGCCCGCTCCAGCCAGGCGATCGCCGCGCGAGGGTCGGGGTACGGGACGATGGGGAACGCGCCGTTCAGCGCCTGCGTGGTCTCGGGCATCCGATCGCACCTCCTGATCCGGACGAATGAACGACCCCGACGCTACGCGGCGGCTCCGGTGCGGTCTTGAACGGAATTGACGGCGGGGGCGCGAAGGCGTGCCGGCGTCGTGTGCGCCAGGTCCCGCACCTCGCGCGACAGGTGGGCCTGATCGGCGTAGCCGCACCGGGCGGCGACGCCCGCGAGATCCGCGTCCGGGTGGGCCGCGATCACGGCCCGGGCGCGCTCGAAGCGGGCGATCCGGGCCACCAGCTTCGGCGGCAGGCCCACCTCGTCGCGGAACCCGGCGATGAGCCGGCGGTGACTCCACCCCAGCTGCCGCGCGACATCGCCCACCCGGGCCGGCCGCCCGCCGGCCGCGACCCGCTCCAGCGCCCACCCGACCTCCCGCCGAAGCGGCGGGGCCGCCGCGAGCCGCGCGGCGATGGCCTCCTGCACGAGGGCGAACCGCGCGGACCACCCCTCCGTGTCCCCGACCCTCGCCACCAGGTCGCGGGCGCCGGCGCCGAGGACGTCGTCGAGGGCCACCGTCCGGTTCGCCAGCTCATGCATCGGCACGCCCAGAAGGCGGCGGGCCGACCGGGGGCGGAGGTCGATCTGCAGGCAATGTGCGTGGCCCGGGTGCTCGACCGCCACCGGGAACCCGGTGAGGCCGGCGACGAACGGACCGACCCGCTCCATCGGGACGTCGGCACCGCGTGCGTCGCCGATCGACCAGCCGTCGCCGAGGTCGATGATCACGGGCACGAAGGTGCACGGCATCTCGGTGAACCGCACCGGTCCCGCGACCCGCTCCCGGTAGCCCGTCAGGCGCAGGACGGCGTCCCGCAGGGCGGGCGCCGGTGCGACCTGGACGAGCTCCGCGGTCATCCCCCCGGCGGCTCCGCCGCCGCGTACCGCGCCGCCAGCCCGGTGGCGAGACCCCAGAACTGGTCGCCGTGGTCGTAGTGCCACCACTCCTCGACGTACGGCGTGAACCCCTGCCCGGCCATGGCCCAGTACAGGGTACGGCGCAGATCGCGCGCGATGCCAGGGGTGGCCTCCAGCGCGCGAGCGCCCGCCTCGGGGACGAACGCGTCGAACTCCGTCCCCAGGTCGAGCGGACGGCCGTCGCCGTCGCCCAGCGTCAGGTCGACCGCGCCGCCCGTGAGGTGGGGCGGGGGTGCCAGTGCCGAGCGCGACGGCGGCGTGACGTAGCGGGCCGCGGCGTCCTCGAGGGCGTCGGCCGGCCAGTCCGGGTGGACCATCGTCAGCTCCTCCAGGTACCCGTTGAAGAGGGCGGCCTGGGTCGCGATGGGCCGGTAGCCGTCCCACACCACCAGCGTGAGGCCGTCGGGCAGGCCGGCCGCCGCCGCCGCGAGCCGCTCGGCGACCCCCTCGCGCAGCCAGTTGCGCGGCAACGCACCCGGGAGCCCGGCGCGGTGGTACATCGGCACGTCGACGACCCGTGGCCCGATCGCGTCGACGGGGACCAGCGGCTCGTCGACCGGCTCGATCTCGACGTCGCGCCAGCCGTCTGTGCCGGGCGTCTCGGGGATCGGCGCCAGGTCCGCGTTCATTCCAGGTTCGCCGACGTTCAATCGGACCCCCACTCGCGGGCGTTGACGTGGGGGCCCGGATCCGCCCCCTCGGCGATGGCGAGGAAGACCGGCACCACGCTCTCCGGACGCGGGAGGGTGGCGGGGTCCTCGCCGGGGTAGGCGGCCGCCCGCATCGCGGTACGGAGCCCTCCCGGATTGACCCCGACGCAGCGGATCCCCCGCGGCGCGAGCTCGTCTCGGAGCATCAGGGTGATCCCGTCGAGGGCGTGCTTCGACACCGCGTACGCCCCCCAGGTGGCCCGCGCCGCCGCCCCGGACGTGACGTTCACGATCGCCCCGCCGTCGGACATCCCGGGGAGCACCGTCTGGATGAGCCGGAGCGTCCCCGTCACGTTCACGGCCATCACCCGTTCGAAGACGTCCATTCGGTAGTCCGCCAACTCCATTCGATCGCCGAGGAGGCTGGCGTTGTTGATCAGGACGTCCAGCCTGCCCAGGGCCCCGAGGGCCTCCGCGCCGGCCGCGTCGCAGGCGGCGGGGTCGGCGAGGTCCAGGGCCACGCCGTGGGCCTCCCGGCCGCGCTCACGGACGGCGGCGAGGACCGCGTCGAGGTGGCGTCCCTCGGTGGCCGTCAGGACCAGCCTGGCGCCCTCGGCGGCGAAGGCCTCCGCCACCGCGCGCCCCAGGCCGCGCGACGCCCCGGTGACCAGGGCCCGGACGCCGTCGAGCCGGATCGGGAACCTACGCCGTCAGGGCCCCGGCGGGGCGAGTTCCTGCCGCGACGGGTCCGGCACCTCGGGCGTCGTCTGCGCCTTGAAGATCACGCTCTCGTCGGCCGCCTCACCCGTCGCCGCGACCGACGCGACGTAGCCCGCGACGTCGATCGCGTCCTGGCCGGTGACGAGGTCCCGCGGCATCGGCTTCTGCGCCTCGGTGATCCACCGCCGCACGACACCGGAGAACTGCTCGTCGTCGATCCCGGCCTGGCGCGACGCCCGGAACGAGTCGTCCAGGTTCGGCCCGACGTTCGACGGCGGCTTGCCCGAGGCCGCGAGCGTGTGACAGCTGGCGCACAGGTTCGCGAACTGCGTCTTGCCGTTGTCGAGATCCGCGGTGTCGTTGCTGCTGCCGCAGCCCGCGGCGAGCGCCAACCCGCCGCCGACGGCGAGGACGGCCGCGAGCCGGCGGGCGCGCCGGAGGGTGAGTGCCGTCATAGGAGGTACACCAGGACGAACAGCAGCACCCACACGACGTCGACGAAGTGCCAGTAGATGCTGCCCGCGCCGAGCGGCGTGAACCACTTCGGGGTGAAGTCGTGCGCCCGCTTCACGCGGATGAGGCACAGCGTCAGGATCGTGAGGCCCACGAAGACGTGGAGGCCGTGCGCGCCCGTCAGCGTGTAGAAGGTCGAGCCGAACGCCGTGTCCTGGGGCGTGAAGCCCAGGTGGATGTACTCGTTGATCTGGATGATCAGGAACGTCGCGCCGAGGAACAGGGTGACCCACAGGCCGCGCTCCAGTCCCTTGCGGTCGTTGTAGTGCTTCAGCCGGTGCTCGCCCCAGTGGAGCGTGAAGCTCGAGGCCACCAGGATCGCCGTGTTCACGGCGGTGATGACCTTCGGCAGCTCGAAGGGCTCCCCGTTCTGGTTCAGGGGCGGCCACTCGTCGGCGATGTTGTACCGGACGAAGAAGTAGGCGGTGAAGAACGCCCCGAAGAGCATGATCTCCGAGCCGATGAAGAAGACCATCGACAGGAGGCCGGGGCTGATCTTCGCGCCCCGCGACGGGGGCGGCGTGGCGGTCGACGGGATCTCCCCCCCGTGTCCGTGCTCGACGGTGGCCATCGCCTAGCCCGCCTGGCCCGAGGGGGAGGCGGGCGCCTCGGCGTCCACCACGATGCTCTCCACCGGGACCGCGCCGGCAGCCGACCGGACCGCCGCGAGCGAGTCGTCGGAGTCGAGCGCGCCGCCGCGTGCCGCGACGACCAGGATCTCGTCGGCGGTGTGCGCGGTGACGGCGACCTTCGCGGCGGCGGCGGCGTCGCCGTCGAGCACCTCGCCGCGCGCCTGCACGCCGACGACCTGGAGGGCGTCGATCGTGGCGCGGACGCGGTCGAAGGCGGCGGTCCGCTGCTCCTCGGCCTCATCCGTCCAGCCGGGGCCCTCGAGGCCCATCGGGTCGAGCAGGACGACCGCGAGCGGCTGCCGGTCGGCGCGCTCGCGGAGCGCGGCGATCAGGCCGTCGGCGCCGAGGGCGTCGTCGGCGATCACCGCGACGCGGCGCACACCGGGCTGCTCGAGGGGACGCCGCGCGTCCTCGGGGAGCACCACGACCCGCGTGATGCCCACGCCGCTCGCCTTCCGGAGGCGGTCCACGACGTCGTCGGCCATCCAGCGCGAACGGCCCGTCGGGTAGGTGGCCAGGATGATCTCGTGGACCTCCTCGTCATCGCGGACCTTCTCCGCGGCCGCGAACACGTCGCCATCGACCACCAGGCCGCTCGCGTCGATCCCGGACTCCGCGAGCACCGAGAGCGTGACCTGCAGGCGGCGCTCCGCCGCGCTCCGGTCCTGCCCGTCGGTGGGTACGGCGATCGTGAACCGCCAGAAGCCCTCGGCGCCGCGGTGGCGCAGCTCGTCGATGAGCGTGGAGGAGGCGACGGTCTCGTTCGCGATGACCAGGATCGTGCGCTTCTCGGTCTCGGTGAGCTCCCCGCCGATCTCCTCGGGGGCGAAGACCACCGCGTGACGCGCGCCGGGGACGCCGTACTGGTACGGGCCGCCGACCACCTGCGGGGTCGCCTCGAAGTTGAACAGCGACGGGGGCGACGACACCAGCCACTCGAGGGTGCGCCCGCGCCAGGGGTTCCAGGGCGCCTTCGGGCCGTGATGCCACGACGTGATCATGTTGTAGAAGAAGACCAGGACCGCGACCGTCATGATCAGCGACGCGGCGCTGATGACGACGTTGAGGTTCTCGAAGCGGGAGTCGTACGCGGCGACCCGGCGCGGCATGCCCTGGAGGCCGAGCCAGTGCATCGGCATGAACGTGGCGTTGAAGCCGACGAACATGAGCCAGAAGCTCCACTGGCCGAGCCGCTCGTTGTACATCCGGCCGGTCATCTTCGGGAACCAGTAGTAGACGCCCGCGAAGATGGTGAAGACGGAGCCGCCGACGAACACGTAGTGGATGTGGGCGACCACGAAGTAGGTGTCCGTCACCTGGATGTCCACCGGGATCGTGCCGAGCATGACCCCGGAGAGGCCGCCGATCACGAACGTGAAGATGAAGCCCAGCGCGAACAGCATGGGCGTCTTCAGGTGCAGCTTCCCGCCCCAGATCGTGCCGAGCCACGAGAAGACTTTCACGCCGGTGGGGATGGCGATGATGATCGTGGTGATCATCATCGGCACGCGCAGCCACGCCGCCATGCCGGAGACGAACATGTGGTGCGCCCACACGCCGAAGCCGAGGACGGCGATCGCGACGGTCGAGAAGGCGAGCGCCCGGTAGCCGAAGATCGGCTTGCGCGAGAACGTCGCGATGACCTCGCTGATGATGCCGAATCCGGGCAGCATCATGATGTACACGGCGGGGTGCGAATAGAACCAGAAGACGTGCTGGTACATGATCACGTCGCCGCCGCCGGCCGGGTTGAAGAAGTTGGTCCCCATCACCCGGTCGAAGAGGGACATGAACTGCGAGCCGGCGATGAACGGCGTGCCGAACACGACCAGCGCCGACGTCGTGGCGTTGGCCCAGACCAGCAGCGGCATGCGCCACACGGTCATGCCCGGCGCGCGCATTGTGAAGATCGTGACCAGGAAGTTGATCGCGGTGGCGATCGAGCTGGCGCCGACCACCTGGACGCCGACCTCGAAGAGGGTCGCCCCGGTGCCGCCCTGGATCGCGAGCGGCGTGTAGGCGGTCCAGCCGGCGTTGAAGGCGCCGAAGATCGGCGACACGGCCATCATCAGCCCGCCGGGGATGAGCATCCACACCGACAGGGCGTTGAGGCGCGGGAACGCCATGTCCTTGGCGCCGATCATGATCGGCAGGATGTAGTTCGCCAGGCCGGCGAAGGCCGGGATGACGAACAGGAAGATCATCAGCGTGGCGTGGACGCTGAAGAGCCCGTTGTACGTCTGGCCGTCGCCGATCGTCTCGCCCGGCGTGGCCAGCTCTGCGCGGACCAGCTCGGCGAAGATGCCGCCGATCACGAAGAAGGCGAACACGATCACCAGGTACTGGGTCCCGATGACCTTGTGGTCGGTGTTGACCTTGAAGTAGTCCCGCCAGCTCGTGGCGCCGTGCATCGAGTGGTCGTGGTAGTCGACCTTGCGGCCGAGCATCCAGTTCCACCACCAGTCGAAGCAGCCGATGCCGATCAGGAAGCCGATCGTGCCCAGGCCGGCCATCGCCGTGGTGTAGACCTCGGCGTTCCACGTGGGGGTCAGGCCGAAGAGGTTGCGGATCACCCAGACGAGGGCGACCGCGAAGAAGATCGAGCCGACGGACCACGCGACGCAGCGCTTCCACCAGTAGGAGAGCGGGCGCGGGTCCACGTGGTGCTCGTGCGAGGTGGGGTGCCCGTGCGTCGGTGCGTGCGTCGCCATGCCCTACTGACCGCCTTCCGTCGCGCCGCCGGTCGTCGTGGTACCGCCGGAGCCGGTCCCGCCGGGGTCGGCGCCCTGGCCGGACGCGGCCGGCGCGGCGTTGCCGCCGGACGACGGATTGCCGCCCGACTGCTGCGCGAGTGCCGCCACCTGCTTCTGGGCGGCCGCGAGCCAGGCGTCGTACTCCTGCTGGGTCTGCACGATCACGCGCGAGCGCATGACGCCGTGCCCGACGCCGCAGAGCTCGGCGCAGATCACCTGGTAGGTGCCGGTCCTGGTGGGGTTGATGATCAGCGTCGTCGTGATCCCGGGCACCACGTCCTGCTTGACGTGGAACTCCTTGACGTAGAAGTCGTGGATCACGTCGCGGGAGCGCATCCGCAGCTCAACCTGCCGGTCGACCGGGAGGTGCAGGTCGCCGGTCCCGACGGAGCCGTCCGGGTACTGGTACTCCCACGCGAACTGCTGGGCGGTGACGTTCACGACCACGCGGTCGCTCGCGAGGGCCTCGTTGTCGACGAGCACGATGTAGGCCCAGACGGCCATCACCGCGAGCAGCAGCGTCGGCACGATCGTCCAGATGATCTCGAGCTTCGTGTTGCCGTGGACCGGCGGGCCGTCGCTCTCGTCGCCCGGCTTCACCTTGAACGCGAAGACGCTGTAGATCAGCACCGTCGCGACCAGCGTGAAGATCGCGATCGACGCCCAGATCACGAACCAGAGCAGGTCATCCACGCGGTCGCCCTGCTCGGAGGCCACCAGCGGCACCCAGTCGATCAGGAGCGCGACCGCGATGCAGATGCCCCCGATGACGACCGCGATGATCGCGAGCGGGAGCGTGTGGCGGGACCTCAGCACGGGCGGGAAGCTATCAGTTGGTCCCGGCCCGCTGGGGCGTGCGGGAGGGGGTCAGACGTCCCTCGGAACGTGGTCCTCCGATCCCTCACGCGACCGCGGCGTGCGAGGGGCTCGTCCGCACACGGATGGCGGCCGCGGCGCACAGCGCGAACAGCACGGCGCCGACCACAAGCGGCACCGCCACGCCGGCGTGCTGGAACAGCAGGGTGGCCACGACGGGCCCCACGATCCGGGCGGCGCTCCCCACCGAGGCGTTGAGGCCGAGCACCACGCCCTGCTCCCGCTCGTGCGCCGCGAGGGAGATCAGGGCGGTGGTCGTGGCGAACACCAGGCCCGACGCGACCGACAGGAACATGAGGCCGACGAGGAGCACCCACAGCTCGTGCGCGACGGATGTGACGGCGAGGCCCGCGGCCGTCCCGATGAGCCCGGCGACCAGCACGCGCGACTCGCCCCAGCGCGACACCATCCGGCCCACCAGGACGCCCTGCCCGAACGCGGCGAGCACCCCGATGTAGGTGAAGAGGAGCCCCATCTGGACGGCGCCGTAGTCGAAGCGCCGCTCGCCGAAGAGCGCGAACGTGCTCTCCATCCCCACGAACGCGAACGTGGCGATGAACGAGAGCCACACCAGCGGCGCCAGCTCCCGGCTGCCGAGCGCCCGGCGCAGGGTCGCCAGCCGTGGCGCGGGGGCCTCGCCCGTGCCGGGCCGGCGCGACTCGGGCAGGCGGCGGTAGGCGATGACCCAGTTCAGCGCGGCCAGGCCGGCCGCCACGAAGAAGGGCAGCCGCTGGTCCACGGCGGAGAAGATCGCGCCGAACGCGGGGCCCAGGATGAAGCCCAGCCCGAACGCCGCGCCGATCATCCCCATCCCGCGGGCGCGCTCCTCCTTGGTGGTCACGTCGGCCACGTACGCCTGGGCCGCCGCGTAGGACGCCCCCGCGATCCCCTGGAGCACCCGGGCGACGAACAGGATCAGCAGCGTCCCGGCCAGCCCGATCATCAGCGCCGAGACCGCGCTGCCCGCCAGCGACACCAGGATGATCGGGCGGCGGCCGTAGCGGTCGGACAGCCGCCCCCACACCGGTGCGAACAGGAGTTGCATCACCGCGTAGGAGGCGGTGATCAGGCCGATCTGGACGGGTGACGCGCCGAAGGTCTCGGCCCACAGCGGCAGGATCGGCAGGACGATCCCGAACCCCACCAGGTCGATGACGACCGTGGTGAAGACGATCCCCAGCGGGGACAGGAAGAACGACGGCCCGCGCGCGGCCCGCGACACCGGGTCTCCCGCTACGCCGCGTCGACCACGAGGGCGACGAAGATCAGCGCGAGGTAGAGGAGCGAGTAGTGGAAGGTGGCGCGCGCCCAGCGGATGCCGGGGTCGCGGGCCAGGAGGGCCGCGAACGCCAGGAAGACCGCGCCGAGCGCCAGCGCGCTCACCAGGTACGTCACCCCCGCCGCCCCCGAGACGACGGGCAGGATGCTGACGCCGAGCATCACGAGCGTCCACAGGAGGATCTGCCGCTTGGTCTCGCGCACCCCGCGGACCACCGGGAGCATCGGGATGCCGGCGGCGGCGTAGTCGCGCTCCAGCATCAGCGCCAGCGCCCAGAAGTGCGGCGGCGTCCAGTAGAAGACGATCGCGAAGAGCAGCCACGCGGACAGGCCGAGGTCGCCGGTCACGGCCGCCCAGCCCACCAGCGGCGGCACGGCACCGGCGGACCCGCCGATCACGATGTTGTGCACCGAGGTGCGCTTGAGCCACAGCGTGTAGACGCCGACGTAGAGCACCAGGCCGAGCAGCGCGAGTCCCGCCGCGAGCCAGTTGGCGGCCAGCCCGAGCACCAGGGCGCTGAGCACGCCCAGCGCCACGCCGAAGGCCAGCGCCCGCGCCGGCGCGACGCGGCCGGCCGCGACGGGACGCTCCGTCGTGCGGCGCATCCGCCCGTCGATGTCGCGGTCGATGTAGTGGTTGATCGCGTTGGCGCCGCCGGCCGCCAGGTAGCCGCCGACCATCGTCCAGACAAGGAGCCACCCGTCGGGCATGCCCGCCGCGGCCACGAACATCGCGCCCGCGGTCGTGACCAGCAGCAGCGAGATGATCCGCGGCTTCGTGAGGCGCACGTAGTCGCCGGCGACGGCCAGCGGACGGGCCATGAGCACGGCGGGGAGCGGGCGGGTGGTCACGCGGCCACCGCGAACGCGAAGAGGGCGGCCAGGAGCGCGACGGGGACGACGGTCCAGAGCCCGTCGAGGCTCCACCACACGACGCGCGGCGCGCCGTCGCCGCGCGGCGCCCGGAGCAGCAGCACCATCGCGGGGACCGCGAGCACCGCCGCGAGCACGAGCGCGAGGATGCGGAGGGTCATCGGGCGGCGGCCTTCACGGCAGGCGAGCATAGCCCAGGGCAGGGCCGTCAGCCGGTGACGGACGTACCCGGGGTCGGTTGACGCAGGGAACGGAGGCATCGGAACCTGGAACGGATGGCACACCGTGACGCCGTGGTCGTCGGGGCCGGTCCCGCCGGCCTCGGCGCCGCCCTGAAGCTGGCCCGCGCCGGCGCCGCCGTCACGCTCGTGGACGCGGCGCCGTCGCCCGGCGGCCTGTGCGTGACCCGCCGGCGCGACGGATTCGCCTACGACCTCGGCGGCCACATCCCGTTCGTCCGCGACGACGCCCGCCTGGCGTGGCTGCGCGATCTGCTGGGCGAGGATCTGCGCTGGGTCGGTCGGCCGGTGGCGTGCCTGCGCGACGGCCGCATCGTCCCCGGCCGCTACCTGGACCAGCGCCCGGCCCGGCCGGTGGGCCTCGGCGGGCCGGACGGCACGGCGGCCGGCGAGCTGGGGCGCCGGTTCGGGCCGCGGTTCGTGGACGCGGCGATGCGCCCGTACCTCGAGAAGATCGACGGCCTCCCGCTGGAGCGGATCCCCGCGGAGCGGGCCCGGCGGCTGCTGGAGGACCAGGCCGCGCCCGAGGGCTTCCACTTCCCGGAGAGCGGCATCGGGCGGCTCATGGACGCGATGGCCGCCGCCGCCCGGGCCGCGGGCGCCGAGGTGCTGATGTCGACGCCGGTCGAGGCGATCGAGGTCCCCGGCGGGGCGATCGGCGCCGTGCGCCTGGCGGACGGCGCCGGAACGCGCCTCGCCACGCGCGACGCGGTGCTGGCGATGCCGGCGGGGGCGGCCGCCCGGCTGCTGACCCCCGCCGCGCCCGGCTCGCTGACCCGCGGCGTGCCGATGCGCGCGGTGTGCATCGTGATCCTGGCGGTCGACCGCGACCGGCTGAGCGAGGAGCCGTGGATCCAGGTCGACCTGCCCGGGGTCCCGTTCTCGCGCGCGTTCGAGCCGGGCAACTGGAGCCCCGGGATGACCCCCGACGGCGCCACCGCCATCGGCCTGGAGTGCTACTGCGCCGCGACCGGCGCGGATCCGGTGTGGGGGCTCCCCGACGCCGCGCTCGCCGCCGCCTGCGCACGCGCGCTGCACGAGCCGCTCGGGCTGCTGGACGACCCGGACGCCGCCCGCCTGGTGGAGGTGGTCCGGCTGCCGCGCGCCTACCCGGTCCCGGACCTCGCCAACCTCGACGCGATCCGCGCGCCGGCCGAGTGGCTCGCCGCGCTCGGCGGCGTGCACCTGGCCCCGGGGTCGGCGGTGATCGAGGCCATCGAGGCGGGCGAGCGCGCCGCGGCCGAGGTGCTCGCCGGGCGGCCCGCGTCGCCGTCCGCCGGCGGGGTGCCGCATATCAGCTGGGCGGCCCCCCGGTGCGGTAGCGTCCACGCATGGCGACGGCGCCCACCGCCACGATGCGCGAGCGGTTCGAGGCACTCCTCTCCCCGGACCGGGTGATCGACCACCCGCTGGAGCGGCGCCTGTACTCGCGCGACGGCTCCATCGCCATGGGCGACGCCGGGCTGGTGGTGCTGCCGGAGACGACCGCCGAGGTCGTCGACTGCGTGCGGCTCGCCGGGGAGCTCGGGCTGCCGGTGGTGCCGCGCGGGTCGGGCACCGGCCTGTGCGGCGGCGCCGTCCCCCTGGACGGCGCGATCGTGCTCTCCGTCGCGCGGATGACCCGCATCCTGGACGTCGACCCCGCGGTCCCGTGCGCCCGGGTGGAGCCGGGGGTGCTCAACCTGGACCTGTCGGTCGCCGTCCGCCACCTGGGCCTCCACTACGCGCCCGATCCGTCCAGCCAGCAGGCGTGCTCCATCGGCGGCAACGTCGCCACCAACGCCGGCGGGCCCCACTGCCTGGCGTCCGGCGTGACCGCCCAGCACGTGCTCGGCATGGAGATCGTGCTCGCCGACGGGGAGGTGCTGCGCCTGGGCGGCCCCGCCCCCAACCCGCCGGGGTACGACCTGCGCGGCTTCGTGGTCGGCGGCGAGGGCACGCTCGGCGTGGTGACCGAGGTGACGGTGCGGCTGATGCGCACGCCGCGGCACGTCCGGACCATGCTCCTCGACTTCACGTCGGTCCGCGCCGCCGGGCAGGCCGTGGGCGACATCATCGGCGGCGGCGTCATCCCCGCCGCGATGGAGATGATGGACCAGCGGATGACCGTCGCCGTCGAGGCGTTCGTCCACGCCGACCTGCCGGTGGATGCCGCCGCGATGCTGCTGGTGGAGGTCGATGGCACCGAGGCCGAGGTGGCCGCGCACACCGCGGTGGTCGAGCGGGTCGGCGCCGCGACCGGCGCGCGGCGGGTTCGGGTCGCCCGCGACGCGGCCGAGGCGGCCCTGTTCTGGAAGGCGCGCAAGAGCGCGTTCGGCGCCGTGGCGCGGGTGGCGCCGAACTACTACCTCCACGACTGCGTGGTGCCGCGCACCCGTCTCGTCGAGATCCTCGAGCGGATCTACGAGATCGGCGACGAGTTCGACCTGGTGATCATGAACGTGTTCCACGCGGGCGACGGCAACCTGCACCCGCTCATCGCCTTCGACCGACGCGACGCCGAGCAGGTGGAGCGGGTCCACGCCGCCGGCACGGCCATCATCGAGGCATGCGTCGCGGTGGGCGGCGTGCTCTCCGGCGAGCACGGGATCGGTCTGGAGAAGCGCGACTTCATGCCGCTCACCTTCACCGAGGTCGACCTGGCCGCCCAGGCGTGCGCACGGGAGGCGTTCGACCCCGAGGGGCGGATGAACCCGGCCAAGGTGCTGCCGGTGGGCAGCCGGTGCGGGGAGCTCGTGCTCGACGCGGGATCGCTGCCCGACGGCACCTGGCTGTGAGCGTCGCCCGGCCGTCCTCCCCCGAGGAGTGCGCGGCAGCGCTGGCGGTCGCGAGCGCGGCGGGCGAGGCCGTGGACGTGGCCGGCGGCGGCACCCGGTCGCGGATGGGCCGCCCCGGACCCCCGGCGCCGCGGCGTCTGGAGACGACAGGCATGTCCGCCGTGGTCGCGCACGAGCCGACGGACCTGACGCTGACGGTCGAGGCGGGCATGACCGTCGCGGCCGTCGCCGAGCTGGCCGCGAGCGGCGGCCAGTGCTGGCCCCAGGCGGAGGTGCGGCCCGGCTCCACCGTCGGCGGCGTGCTGGCCACGGCGGCGAGCAGCCGCGAGCGCCTGCGGTCGGGCGCCGTGCGCGACTCGGTGCTGGAGCTGGTGCTGGCCACCGGCGACGGCAGGCTCGTGAAGGCCGGCGGGCGCACCGTGAAGGGCGTGAGCGGGTTCGACATCCCACGGCTGGCGGTCGGGGCGCTGGGGACGCTCGGCGTGATCGTGCAGGTCACCGTCAAGCTGTGGCCGCTGCCGCCCGCCCGCGGCTGGTTCGGCGCGGAGGCGTCGCTCGACGACCGGCTGGCGATCGCGGAGCGCATCATCACGGGGGGATCGCGCCCGACGTGCGTGCTGCTGGCGCCGGGGCGCGTGGCGGTGGAGCTGGCGGGCCCGCCGGACGACGTCGTGACTCCGGAGGGGCTGGCCGCGCTCGACGCCGCGCCAGCCGCCCCGGCGGGGGCCGGACTGGTGCAGGCCGGGGTGTCCCCCGCCCTGCTCGGGGTGCTGCTCAGCCGGCTGGAGGACGCGGACCTGCCGTACGAGGCGCAGATGGGCGTGGGCACGTGCCTGGTGGCGGTCGGGAACGGCGACGAGGTCGACCGCGTGCGCGCCTGGGCGGTCGAGCTCGGCGGCCACGCGGTGGTGGCCGACGGCGACGACGCCCTGCGCGCCGACCCCTGGGGCCCGCCGCCTCCCGGACTGGCGATCATGCGCCGGATGCGCGACGCGTTCGACCCGGCCGGCATCCTCAACCGGAGGCAGCTCCTGTGGGCCTGAGCCGATGAGCAACTGGGACCCCGCCCGGCCGGCGCCGGCCGAGGAGGACGTGGTCAAGTGCGTGGCGTGCGGGCTGTGCCTGCCGCACTGCCCCACCTTCCGGCTGACGGGCCGCGAGACGGCGTCGCCCCGGGGCCGGATCGCCGCGATGCGGGCGGTGGAGGAGGGCGTCGCCCGGGTCGACGCGTCCTTCACGACCATGATGGACGAGTGCCTGGCGTGCCGGGCCTGCGAGGCGGCGTGCCCCAGCGGCGTCCCGTTCGGGCGGATGATCGAGGGCGCGCGGGCGCAGGCGGAGCCCACCCGCGCGCTCCCGGTGCGCGGGGTGAAGCGGGTCGGGCTGTCGGGTGTGCTTCCCCGGCCGTGGGCGGTGAAGAGCGCCGGCTGGGGGCTGGCGGTGACGCGGATGCTGCGGCTCGACCGCCTGGCGCCCTCCGCCCAGCGGGCCAGCACGCCGCCCGCGAGCGTGTCGGAGCTGCTGAAGCCGATCCCGGCGGAGCTGGGGAGCGGGCCGGTGGCGAAGGTGCTGTCGGGCTGCGTGATGGACGTGGCGTTCCGGCCGGTGCAGCGGGCGACGATGCGCGTGGTCGCCGACGCCGGGTACCGGGCGGTGCGCACCACCCCGGCGGGATGCTGCGGCGCGCTGGCGATGCACTACGGCCAGCCGGAGGCGGCGAAGGCGATGGCGCGCACGCGGATCGCCGAGATGGAGGACGCGGACCTGGTGGTGGTGAACGCGTCCGGCTGCAGCGCGCACGTGAAGACCTACGGCGAGCTCCTCGCCGGCGACCCCGTCTGGGCGGAGCGCGCCGAGCGGGTGGCGGAGCGGACGGTGGACCTCATCGAGCTGACGCCGCCCCCGCGCGACGCGGGGCTCGGCACGGTGGCGGTGCACGACGCGTGCCACCACCTGCATGCCCAGCGGCTGGAGCCGCGGGCGATGCTGCGCGACGCCGGCGCGACGTGCGTCGACCTGGGCGACGGCGGGCGGTGCTGCGGCGCCGCCGGGCTCTACAGCGTGCTGCAGCCCGAGCTGGCGGGGCGGCTGCGACGGCAGAAGGCGGAGGCCATCGCCGCGACCGGCGCCCCCGTGGTGGCGGTCGCGAACCCGGGGTGCGCGATCCAGATCGGCGCGGGCCTGCGGGAGATCGGCGCCCACGTGCGGGTGGCGCATCCGGCGGAGCTGATCTCCCCCGAGGGCCGCGTGTGAGGGTCGCCCTCGCGGCCGGGGCCGTCCTGCTGGCCGGGGCCGCGCTCGCCCGGGCCGGGCCGGCCGAGGGCGCGGTGGTCGGACGGGGGACCCCTGCCAGCTGCACGTCGGCGGCCGTGGTGGCGGCGGTCGCGCGCGGCGGCCACGTGACGTTCGACTGCGGTCCCGCCCCGGTGACGATCGCGATGCGGCGCACCGCGAAGGTGCGCAACACCAGCCGCAGCGTGGTGCTCGACGGCGGCGGGACGGTGACGCTGAGCGGCGGCGGCGCGCGACGGATCCTCTACCAGAACACCTGCGACCGGGCGCAGACGTGGACGACCGGCCACTGCCAGAACCAGGCGACGCCGCGGCTGGTGGTGAAGGACATCACGCTCCGGGACGGCGACGCGACGGGCGAGACGACCGACGGCGGCGGAGGCGGCGCGATCTTCGCCCGGGGCGGCCGGCTCACGATCATCCGCTCGCGCTTCGTGGGCAACCGCTGCGACCCGGCCGGGCCCGACGTGGGCGGCGCGGCCGTCCGGGCGCTCAGCCAGTTCGACGGGATCCCCGTACGGGTGGTGGGCAGCACGTTCACGGGCGGGCGCTGCTCGAACGGCGGGGCGCTGAGCAGCATCGGGGTGTCGTGGCGGATCAGCGGCAGCACCTTCCGGGGCAACCGCGCGATCGGCGACGGGGCGAACCCGGCGCGCGGCGGCACCCCGGGCGGCGGGAGCGGCGGCGCGATCTACCTGGACGGCAACCGGTTCACCCTGACGCTGCGCGACACGCTCATCGAGGGCAACCGGGCGCGGGAGGGCGGCGGCGCGATCTTCTTCGTGAGCAACGACCGCACGGGCACCGCCACCCTCGCCGCGTCGACGCTGCTCCGGAACCCGAGCCTCGGCTTCGAGACGCCGGGGCTCCCGGGGATCTTCTTCCTCGGGGCCCGCCGGCCGGCGCTGACGGAGGGGACCCGCCTCAGCCGCTGAGGCGATACCACGTCTGGCTGAAGACGTCGGAGCGCCAGAGCTCGGCGGCGATGAGGGCGTCCCGCGCCTCCCCCACGGCGTCGCCTCGGCGTCGGGGGTTCTGCAGCGGGTGTCGAGCTCGGGGTGGGTCCGCTCATCGCCGTGCTCATGGGGCCTCCTCGGATGGTCTCCCCGGGGCCGAGCCGATTCCGTAGAACGCCACATGCCGGATGGGGGCGGTCGCGGCCGTCGGCGGCGGGCGGCCGTTGTCCACTCGCCTCACACATCGGAGGTGACGACATGTCGACCACGGAGACGACGCGACCACCCACGCGGACGGAGGAGGAGCAGGCGCTGCGCGCGCTCGCCGTCCAGCAGGTGGAGCGCATCCACGCCTTCCGGCGGCACCTGATCTCGTACGCGATCGGCGTCGTCGGGCTCGGACTGATCTGGATGCTGACCGAGTACTTCCAGGACAACGAGTGGCCGTCGCGGTTCGCGGACGCCGACGAGGGGCGCCCCGACACGTGGAACCCCTGGTACTTCTACGCGGTCGCCATCTGGACCGTGATCATCTGCGTCCACGCCGCGAAGACCTACGGCCGGCGGCCGCCCACCGAGGAGGAGATCCAGCGGGAGATGGACCGGATGGACGCCCGCCGGTGAACCGCGCCCGGCCCGCACGGGCCGGGCCGGGTCTCAGTTCACGATGTCGACCGGCGCCCCGGGGGGGACGTTGCGCCCGAGGCGGGTGGCGACGCCGTTGTCGAGGCGGACGCAGCCGTGACTCACCGCCTGCCCCAGGAGCGCCGGTCGGTTGGTGCCGTGGAGCGCCACGCGGCCGTCGCCGCCGTCGAACTCCGACAGGTTCTCGGAGTGGGCGGTGAGCGTGATGATGTAGGTCCCGAAGAAGCCGCCCGGGTTGCGCTGCTTCACCACCTCGGAGACCGCGAAGCGGCCGGTCGGGGTGGGGTTGGCGGGGGTGCCGATCGCGACCGTGAACGTCCCGACGCGCTTCCCCTTCTTCAGCAGGTCCATCGTCCGCGAGTTCAGGTGGACGACCACCCGCCACGGGGTCTTCTTCACCTGCACCGCCTCGGCGGGCACCCAGCCGGCGGCGTCGTTGGGCCGGGTCGTGAGGCGGACCTTGTACCAGACCCCCTCCGCGTTGACCCGCGCGCCCAGCACCAGGAGCACGTTGGCGCTCCCGTTGTACGGCGCGCTCACCGACAGCTTCGACGTCTTCCGCGCCTTCGCGTGCGGGGCGTTGCGGGTGTGGACCGGCAGCAGCACCCGCGCCGTCCACGCCTCCTTCGTGGTGGGCCGGCTCGCGACCGGGCGCTGCGCGGTGGCGGCGTTCGCGGTGGCGGACCCCTGCCCGGCGGCGGCGGGGCCGGCGGTCATCGCGACCGCGGCGCATGCGGCGGCCAGGCCGGTGGCCGCCGCGACGGCGGCCACGCGGCTTCGGTTGACCGCCATCAGCCCGTCACGCCCCCGGTCCGCGCCACCGGGCGGGGCCCGACGACCTCGGTGCGCGCGGTGTCACGCCGCGGCGGCAAGTTGTCGGCCGTCACGTTCGCCGCGTTCACGATGTCGCCCGTCACGTTCGCGTTCACGCGGACGTCCATCGTCAGCGTCTTCGACGCGCCCCCTGCGAGCGTCCCCACCCGCCAGGTCACCACGCCGTTGCGGATCGTGGCGCCCGACGGGATCGACACCAGCGTCAGCTGCGCCGGCACCAGATCGGTGACCTCGACGTTCGTCGCGGCGAAGGCGCTGCGGTTGCGCACCGTGATCTTGTACTCGAACACGGAGCCGGCGCGCGCATTCGCGGGTGCGGTCTTCGTGATGCCGATGTCCGGCGTCGGGCCGCCCTGCGTCTGGCCGCCGGTGCCGCTGATCAGGCCGAAGTTGTTGTTGGGACTGCCGATGCCCGAGCGGATCGGGATGCCCGTGATCTGCCGGGGACTCGTGGGCGTGAGGCCGCCGGGCACCGCGACCGACACCACGTAGCTGCCGGGGAGCAGGTCGGGGAAGCTGTACGAGCCGTCCGCGCCGGAGAGCGTCTCGCGCTGGATCACCGTGATGCCGCCGGGCCGCGTGCCCGTGAGCACCAGCCGCACGCCGGAGCGCCCGACCTCGCCCGCGTCGAGGCGCCCGTTGCGGTTGGTGTCGATGAACACCGTGCCGGTGATCGGCGCCGGCCGCGCGTTGCCGGCGATGAACTGGCCGACGGCGCCGGCCGGAACCGTCACCTGGCCCGACACCGGCGTAATCGGGGCCCACAGCGGGTCGGTCGCCTCCGTGATCGTCCACGTGCCCGCCGGGACGCTCGGGATCGTGATGGTCCCGTCCGCCCCGGTCTGCACGGCGCTGCCGTTGCCCTGCGGGTTCACGAGGGTGAACTGCCAGCCGGGGACGCCCGGCTCGCCGGGGTCGCGGGACCCGTTGCCGTTGATGTCCTCGAACTTCACGATCTGCAGGGTGCCGAGCTGGTCGGCCACGTCGAACACCACGAGCGCCGACGCCTCGAGCCCGCCGACGGCGTTGTAGTCGACGCTCGCCCGGTAGCGGCCGACCGGCGCGTTCGCCGGCGGGCTGTACGCGCCCACCTGGACGATCGGGCTGGGGGCGCGCGGCGCCGGGACCACCTGCTGCTGCACGACGGCGCCCGCGGGATCGCTGAACCGCAGCGCCCAGGATTCGGCGACCGACGTGTACGTGATCGTGAAGCTCACGTTCTCGGTCCCCGCCCCCCGCTGGATCGCCTGGGGCGGTGAGGGCGAGCGGTCGAGCGAGATGCCGGCCGCGGCGGCGGCCGCCGACACGGCGAGGGCGATCACCAGGGCGAGCAGCCCGATACGCCGCCAGCCGCCGAGGGGACCTCGTCTCATCGTCGTGCCTCTCTCTGGGTGCGCGGAGGCCCGGCGGGTCGCGCCGTCCGCGCGGAATCCGTACGCCCGCCCCGGAAGAGTTCACCGCGTGGCCCCCCGCGTGAACCCCGCCTCCGCGCCCGAACCTCCTGGAACCTGCGTCTGCAACGTTGCAGATGGAGGTTTCAGGCGGCTCAGGCGGTTCGGACGCCCCCGAGCCTCGGGGGCCGTGGCCGCGACAGTCCCGCGATCAGTGCGGCCAGGAGCAGCAGGGCCGCGGCGCCCCCCGCGAACCACACCGTCAGCTCGCGCAGCTGGTCGACCGGGGCGACGATCGACCCGATGTCGGCGAACACGGCCTGCAGGTCGGCGGCCGTGGTGCTCTGGGCGAACAGGCCGCCGGTGCGGTTCGCCATCGCCGTCAGCGTCTCGGACGGCAGCGGCTGGTCGGGACGGCCCGCGTCGTTGCCCAGCAGGATCGTGTAGATCGGGACCCCCGCCGCGGCGGCGCGCTCCGCCGCCGCCTCCGGTGTGGTGGCCTTCCGGATCGAGTTGGCCCCGTCGGTGAGCACCAGGATGCGCCCCGGGGAGTCGGACGGGTCGGCGGGCGGCGGGTCGGTGACCGACCCGTTCGCCTGGAGGGCGGCGAGCGAGGTGGTGACCGCCGCGCCCAGCGCGGTGCCCTCGCGCGTCTGCGTGATGCTGTTCAGCGCCGCGTGGATCCTGCCGCGGTCCTTCGTCGGCGCCAGCAGCACCGACGCCCGGTCGGCGAACGTCGTGACGCCCACCGAGGTGTCGGGCGGCGCGGCGTCCACGAACCGCTCGGCCGCATCGATCGCCGCGTCCAGCCGGCTCGGCTGGATGTCGGTCTTGTCCATCGAGTCGGAGATGTCGAGCGTGATCATCACGCTGCTCCGCTGCTCCTGGCCCGTCGCCTCCACCGAGGGCCGCGCCATCGCCACGATCCCGGCGGCCACGGCCAGCAGCGCGACGGCGAACGCGGCCGTCCGCATCCACCGCGTCCGGGCCGGCGGCCGCGCCCGCATCACGGCGGGGTCGGCCCAGCGTGCGGCGGCCCGGCCGCTCGTCCGCGTCCACAGCACGTAGCCCACGATCAGCACGGGGATGACCAGGAGCACCCAGAGCCAGTGCTCGGCCTGCCAGACCGGCCAGCTCACGACAGCCTCGGGCTGACGCGCCACGCCGCGGCACCGGCCAGGATCAGCAGGATCACGGCGATGCCGGCCGGCCAGGCGGTCACCTCCGAGCGGACGGACTCCGTCCCCACCAGCGACCCGAGCTTCTCGTACACCGCGCTCACCGACTCCGCGTCGGTGCTCTCGTAGGCCTGGCCGCCCGTGATGTCGGCGATCTCGCGAAGGCCGGTCGGGTCGGGCGGGACCGGCTGGCCGTTGGAGAGCACGCCGTCCTCCGTGCCGAGGGCGACGGTGTACACCGGCACGCCGGCCTCCTTCGCGTCCTGGGCGGCCACGGCCGGCGGGATGCCGACGGTCGTCGCCCCGTCCGACAGCACCACGATGCGCGCGGCCTCGAGGCGACCGTTGTCGTCGGTGGTGGGCTGCACGGAGCGGATCGCGTCGAGCGACGACTCGATCGCCTCGCCCACCGCGGTCGCGCCGTCGGGGGTCAGGGTCTCGATCGCGCGGCGCATCGCCTCGCGGTCCGTGGTCGGCGCCACCAGCACGTTCGCCTGGCCGGAGAAGCTCACCAGACCGACCTGGTACTGGCGCGGCACCTCCTCGATGAACGTCAGGGCGGCGTCCTGCGCGGCGCGCAGCCGGTACGGGTCGACGTCGGTCGCGGCCATGGAGCCGGACACGTCGACCGCCAGCATGATCGTCGCCCGCTCGCGCGGGACCTGCCGGTCGACCGCCGGGCGCGCCAGCGCGAACACCAGGCCGGTGAGCGCCAGCATGGCCAGCGCCAGGGGCAGGTGGCGGCGCAGCCGCGGTCCGGGGTCGGCCGCGGCGATGACGTCGAGGTCGGGGTACGGGATGCCCGCCGCGGGCCGCCGGCGCCGCCACCAGACCACGAGGGCCAGGACGAGCGGGACCGCCAGCAGGAGCAGCAGCAGCAGCGGCTGCCCGAAGCTCACAGGACCCCCACCGCGCGGCGGCGGTTCGGCGGCCGCCCGAGCGAGCGCGCCAGCGGCAGCACCCAGTCGCGGCCCGTCTCCACGATCACGTGGCGGGCGCCGGCGCGGGCCATCAGGGCGTCACGGGCGCGGTCGGTCGCCTCCACGGCGGCCGCGAAGCGCGTCTGGAACCGCGGGTCGGCCGTGTCGACCAGGCGTCTCCTGCCCGTCTCCATGTCGCGCAGCTGCACGGGGCCGACGTCGGGCAGGTGCCGCTCGCGCGGGTCGCGGACCTCCACGGCCACCACCTCGTGGCGACGCCCGAGGGCGCCGAGCGCCTGCTCCAGGCCCCGCTGGAGCGGGAAGTCGGAGATCACGACGACGGCGCCGCGGTGGCGCGCGATGCGACCCATCGCGCCGACCGCGCGGACCAGGTCGGTCCGGCCGCCGGCCTCGTCCTCCACGGGCACCATGTCGAGCGCGGCGAGCGCGGCGATCAGGCCCCGCCGGTCGGCCCGCGGCGCGCGCACCTGGTCGACCTCGCCGTTGCGGCTGGCGACCACGCCGAGGCGGTCGCCGCGGCGTCGCAGCACCACGCCGAGGCCGGCGAGCACGTCGCGCGCCAGGTCCAGCTTGGTCTGGCCGGCGGTGCCGTACGTCATCGACGCCGAGAGGTCGACCAGCGCCCACGCCGTGAGCACCGGCTCGATCTCGGGCACTCGGACCATGGGCTCACCGAGGCGCGCCGACAGCGGCCAGTCGACCCAGCGCACGTCGTCGCCGTCCTCGTAGGCCCGCGTGAGCGCGGGGTCGCCGCCCGGCCCCGGGCGGCGACCCTGGCGCTCCCCCTGGAGCAGGCCGTCCAGGCGTCGCGCGACGCGGAGCTCGACGCGCCGGAGGAGGGCCTCCGGCGTGCGGTCAGCCGTGGGCGCGGCCACTACCCAGCTCGACGTCGGGCTGCGGGATCGCATCGATGATCGCGTCGAGCACCTGGTCGGGGCGCACGTCGGCGGCGAGCGCCTCGTACGAGAGCACCACCCGGTGGCGGAGCACGTCGTGGAACAGGCTGTGGACGTCCTCCGGCATCACGTAGTTGCGCCCGCGGATGATCGCGAGGGCGCGGCCGCCACGGATGAGCCCCAGCGACGCGCGGGGCGAGCCGCCCAGGTCGAGGTAGGGCTCCAGGTGCGGCAGGCCCTCCGCCGAGGGGTTGCGCGTCGCGTTGACCAGGCGCACCGCGTACGCGCGGACGCGATGGTCCACGAAGACCGTGTCGGCGGCCTCCTGCAGCTCGATGATCTGGCCGGGGTCGAGCAGCTGCCGCGGCTGGGGCGGGTCGGAGGCCATGCGGCGCACGATCTCCTCCTCGTCGGCCATGCTCGGGTAGCCGACCACCAGCTTCATCGCGAACCGGTCGACCTGCGCCTCGGGGAGGGGGTACACGCCCTCGCTCTCGATCGGGTTCTGCGTGGCGAGCACGAAGAACGGGCGCGGCGTCGGGTGGCTCTGGCCGGCGATCGTCGCGTGGCCCTCCGCCATGACCTCCAGCAGCGCCGACTGCACCTTGGCGGGCGCGCGGTTGATCTCGTCGGCGAGCACGAAGTTGGCGAACACCGGGCCGAGGCGGGTGGAGAAGTCGCCCTGGCGGTCGAGCACCTGCCCGCCCACCACGTCCGACGGCACGAGGTCCGGCGTGAACTGGATGCGGCTGAAGTGGCCGCCGCACACGCGGGCGACCGTCTCGAGCGTCAGCGTCTTCGCCAGGCCCGGCACGCCCTCGAGCAGCACGTGCCCCCGGGAGAGCAGGGACACCAGCACGCGGTCGAGCAGGCGGTCCTGCCCGACCACGACGCGGCGCAGCTCGTAGAGCACGGCCTCCATGCGCTCGCGCGGCGTCGACCCGGTGGGCGGCACGAGCGTCGGCTCGTGGAGGGTGCGGTCGTCGTCGTGGTCCATCGCGGTACGGGTCTCCTTCGGGACGGGTGGCGTCAGGGTGCGGTCGCGCCGTCGAGCAGCGCCCGGACGCGCGAGACGGGGACGGCGAAGCCGATGCCGACGTTGCCGGAGATCGGGCCGAGGATCGACGTGGGGATGCCGATGAGGCGGCCGTCGAGGTCGAAGAGGCCGCCGCCCGAGTTGCCCGGGTTGATGGGCGCGTCGATCTGGATCATCGGGACGCCGTTCCGGGGGTTCACCCGGCCGGTGTTGCTGACGATCCCGGCGGTCACGGTGTTCTGGAGGCCGAACGGGCTGCCGATCGCGAAGACGCGGTCGCCCTGGTCGAGGGCGGCGCCCTCGCCGGCGAGCTCCGCGCCGCGGCCCACGGGCCCGTCGGGCTCGAGGATCGCCAGGTCCTGGCGCTGGTCGGCGCTCACGACCGTGGCGGGCACGCGACGCTCGTCCTGCGTGAGCAGGGTGACGCGGTCGGCCCCGCGGATGACGTGGTTGTTGGTCACGATCAGCCCGGAGGGCTCGACGATGACGCCGCTGCCCTGGCTGCCGGCGTCGGTCTGCACCTGCACCACCGTCGGCGCGACCCGGGCCACGGCGGTCGCGAGGTCGTCGGTCCGCGGCACCTCGAGCGCCGTCCGCGTGGTCTGCGGGCCGGTGGTCTGCTCCGCCGCGGGCGGCGCCGCCGGGTCGCCCTCGAGCGCGCTCACCGTGAGGCCCCCGGCGACGCCGGCGCCGATGACGGCCACCGCGACGGCCGCGGCCATCCCCAGCGTCCGCCCACGGGGGCGGCCCCGGGGGGAGGCGGGCGGCGGGGGCGGCGCGTCGGACCCGGACCGCCCGGGCGCGATCGGCGGCAGACCGCCCGACGGCGGGGGCGTCGCCGGCTCGAGTTGCGGCAGGGCCTGCTCCGCGTCGGGGCGCGGGGCCAGCGGCGGGAGCCCGTCCGACCGGTGCCGGGGCTCGAGGGGCGGGAGGGCGTCGCTCACGGAGAGAGGTTGTACCTGGCCGACGTGAAGACCTGGTTAGCCCAGGCTATGGCGTGACGAAGAAGCCGGGCTACGCGTGACGGTCGCGGACGGCGCGGACGCCCGCAACCTGATCCGCCAGCGCGTCGGCCAGCTGCGCCCGCTCGGCGGCCCGGGCGCAGCGCATGCGCAGCACCGCGAGGCGGCCCTGTCCCTCCTCGTCGAGCTCACCGAGTGCGGCGGCGGCCTCCAGCCCGGCGAGCTTCGCCGCCATCGTCCGCACCCGCTCCCACAACTCGTCGGCGACCTCCTCCGAGCGGTCGCCGCGGACGGTGCTCACGACCCCTCGGCGGGTGGTGGCGGCCCGGACGCGTCGGGGGCGCCCCCGCCGTTTCCCCCGTCGGCGGCGGCCGAGCGCGGGCGGCGGCGCCTGCGGCGGCGGCGGGGCGCCGGGGCGGGGCCCTCGGGGGGGGGGCCGTCGCCGTTGGCGGCGGCGGGCGGGTC
>OEIU01000742.1_pt1 | contig 26881 bp, 32 predicted proteins | sample 1539221 | NCBI WGS metagenome assembly OEIU01 (sample SAMN03792071, study PRJEB22550) | activated sludge metagenome | feature: wastewater treatment plant; material: activated sludge; isolation source: Wastewater treatment plant of a petroleum refinery complex | place: Argentina: Zarate | collected...
AAAGGGCCAAAATACCGGACAGATCGTGTGCTACCTAAACCGGACATATCGTGTGCTACCGACAGGGCAGCCTCTCCGCGGTGCCGGGCCAGCCCGGGATGAGCTATACTTTCCAGTATATTCACCTCGACGCCGTAGCCGGCGGAGGCAAGGCCCTCCAGAGCAATGCCAACATCGTGGCCGGCCTGCACGCCAAAGCGGATGTCGGCGTGTTTCTGCCGACCTACACCTTCGCGACGCCCGTGCTCGGCGGCCAGTTGACGATCGGCGCGGCGACCGTGCCCGGCAATGTCGGGGTCGATATCAACGCGACGCTGGCCGGGCCGCGCGGCAATGCGATTTCCGGCTCCGCCTTCGACAACAGGGTCACCTGGGGCGACGTCTATTACATCGGCACCCTGAAATGGAATGTCGGCGTCAACAATTTCATGACCTACGTATTCGGCAATATCCCGACCGGCACCTATGATTCCACCCGCCTTGCCAATCTCAGCCCTGGTTTTGTCTCGGTCGATGCCGGTGGCGGCTACACCTACCTCAATCCGAAGACCGGCCAGGAATTTTCGGTGGTCGCGGGCTTCAGCTTCAACGGCCCGAATACGGCGCTGGACTACCGCAACGGCATCGACTTCCATGCCGACTGGGCGGCCTCGCAATTCATCGGCAAGAGCGTTCACGCCGGGCTGGTGGGCTATGTCTATCAGCAGGTCACCGGCGACAGCGGCACCGGCGCCAGGCTCGGCGACAACAGGGGCAGCGCGATCGGCCTCGGCCCGCAGATCGGCTTCTTCTTCCCCGCCTGGGAAGGCTACACCGGCTATCTGAACCTGCGCGGCTATGTGGACATCTTCACGGAAAACCGGCCGACGAACTCCACCTTCATGGCGACCTTGAGCTTCACGCCGACAGCGCCGGAACATCCCAGGCCGCAAGCGCCGAGGCTTACGAAGTAGGCGTCCTGTCGGGCTAATTCACCGCCTGCGCTTCCGGGAACTTCCACTTGCCGTTCAGGATCTCCGGCCGCGGCCGATAGAGCCGCACCGTATAGTTCCAGCCTTTCATGACCGGCAGGCAATTCGGAATCTTGCCATCGCAACCGCCGAACTGCACGGCGACCGATCCATCCGCGGACTTCTTCGCCGTGATGTTGTTCAGGGTGTAGGCATCGTAGGGGTTCTTCTCGAAATAGCCCTTCGCGTCGTACACGCTGATCGACCAGAACGCGTCGACGGGCACTTCCCCGACGGTCAGCTTGTAGACAGTCGTGCCGTCATTTTTCCCGGGCGTGACGCTGAGATAGGAGGCGTCTTTGTCCGGATTGCCGCCCCAGCCCGCGGCCGTGCCGATCAGGTGCCTCACCGGGTCGACCTGACCTTTGGCTCCGAAAGCATGTGCAAAGCCCCCGGTGTGGTCGTTCAAGATCAGGAGTGCATCGCGGATGCTCTTCTAGCTGGCTTGATCCCAGTTTGGAAGTTCGAGCTTGCCTTGAGCTTCCTGATCGATCTTGATTGCATCTTGAAGGGCGTGAACCTGCTTGATATCGCCCGGATCGTTCGGATCGACAAGCGTGCGGAAAGCGAGCAGCGCATAACGCGTTCCAACACTGCTCCTGTTCAGTTTATGTGATCCAGTGCCATAGAATACGTTCCGCGTGTAGTGATCTTCGTTGATCACTTGCAACGACATGAAGCGTTTGCCCGCATCAGGCATTTCGACCGTGACCGGACCGGCGTCGAGATCGATCACCGCGGAAGAGTAAAGCGTGTCGCGGTTCATCCGGATAACCGGCTGCTTGTCGATCCGCGCCGGCTCTCGGTGATGGAGCAGCTTGCCGATACCACCGGCATCCTTGACGGCGTTGTTCAAATAGAGATCGGATTCGGCGCGCGCGAAATTGTCGACAGTGACGGGCACGGGGCTCCCGCTCTGGGCCTGTGCCATGCTCGCGACGGCCGCCAGGAACATGCCAGATAATACTGCTCTCATTGCTTTGCTCCGCTTCCGATCATTGCAACCACCTTCTCGACCTCCGGCAATATCCACTTCTTCTCGAAGAACTCCTTCTTCGGCGCGTAGAACCGCGCCATCAGTTCGAACTTCCGTGCCGGATCGGTCGGCACCCAGTTGGTCTCCTTTCCCGCCGGCGCCGCGGGTCCGAAATAGATGTCGACCGAACCGTCGACATTCTTCTGCAGGTCGGCGGCATTCGAGGCGCGGCTCGCCCGTGACATGTTCTTGATCAGCGCGTGCGTCTCCCGGTCATAGGCTGTCACTGACCAGTACTGGGCGACCGGCACATTCGGCGGCACCGTCAGACGGTAGCTCTTGCCGCCGTCATAGGGCTGGCCGTCCTTGTCGCGGATCGAGATCGTATAGAACTGGCCCGCGCCCAGACGCTTGATCGCGATATAGGCATAGGTGTAGGCGACACCCCTTGCATCGACCGCGTACTTGTCGTGGTTGGCATAGGTCGAGCTCTGCCCCTCGACGGCCTCGGTCAGCGCGGGCATGGTCCAATGCGTGCCGGGATAAAACACCGGGAACCCCGCGTCATAGCGTTGCTCCAGCAGCACCCTGGTCTCGGCAATGGCCGCCGCGAGGGCTGTCCGCGCCTTCCCATCCGGATTGAACGGCTTTCCCTTCTCAATGCCGATGCTGCGAAGCTGGTCGATCATCGCGCGGTCACGCTCGATCCAGACTTCGCCCTGCACGACGCGGTTGAGCGAGTCGTAGAAGCTCGCGTCGTATCGGATGGTCGAATCGAAGTTCACGTCCTTGACGTCGGTGAACACCGTCTCCGGCGGATTGGCCGCTGCGGACAGCGGATAGAATTTCACCCGCTTGGCGTAGGCGAGCGATGCCGCCACGTCCGCATCGCTTCGGCTCTTGAGATTGGAACGCACGAGCGCATAGCCGGTATAGGTATCCGACGGAAGGATGCTGTAGCCGTCCGGGATTGCATCCTTGTGGCCTGGCGGGAGGACGACGAACTTGCCTCCCGCGCCATGATCGATGCCGAGCAGACCCACATCTTCCAGCGAGGTCTGCCAGACCGTGACGATGTTGCCGTTGAGCGAGCCCTGCTCGTCGCCCGGCGGTATCTCGAACACCATGGGGCCGGTCTCCCTGGTGTCGAAGAACGCCATGAAATAGAGCGTGTCGGGATTGGGCGTGAGGGTCTGGTTCCTCCAGTCGAGCGGACGGCCCCAGTAGATGAACTGGTTCACCTTGCCCGGCGTCTTGGTCAGCATCTCCTGGCGCATCAGGTCGCTGTTGACCGCGGCCATGCCCCAGATCGCGGCCTCGACCGCGCGCCGCTGGACCATGCGGCTGGCCAGCTCGTCGGCCGATGTCTGTGCCTGCGCGGTTGCGGCGATGGACATCAGCGCAAGGGCACCGAGAATCGTCCTCATGATGGCCTCCTTTTCAAAACGGATTGATGTAATCGAGGATCGCCACCTGCCGCAGCAGCACACGGCGGATGATGTGACTGACCTTGACGTGCTCGGTGTAGATCGCAGCCGTGCCGGTGGTACCGGCCGGCAGCTTTTGCGCGAAAGCGTCGTTGTCCAGCTTCACGCGCACCACGAATGGTACGGTCTCGATCGTCTTCGGCGCCACCGCCGTGCCGGAGACTTGCGCCTGCCCTGTCGCGACCGCCTGCAGGATACTCTCGACCTTGCCGCCGAAGATTTGTCCGGGCACGAACTTGAAGGCAATCTCCACTTCCTGGCCGGGCTCGATGTAGCGCGCGTCGATCTGGTTGATTTCGACGACGACACGGCTATCCGACGTATCGATGAACGCCATCGCCGGCGACAGCGGCAGGTTGGCCACCCGCGCGCCCTTGCGCAGCGCGAGGTTGGTGACGTAGCCGTCGGCCGGTGCGCGCACGACCGTCTTGTCGAGATTCCATTGTGCGCCCTGAAGCTGGCCCTTGAGCTGGTCCACCTCGGACTGCCGCTGCTCGACGTCAAAGCCACGGCCCGAGTCGCGCTCGAACAACTGCGTCATCTGGGCAAGGCGCGTCGACGACAGCTTGAGCTGCGCCTCCAGCGTCTTCACCTGCGCCTCGTAGGGTGTTGGATCGATCCTGAACAGGACGTCGCCGGACTTCAGCGGCGTATTGGCAGTGACCGCCACCTCCATCACCTCGCCGGCGACGTCAGGCACGATCGCTACCGCGTTACGATAGAGCAGCGCCCGGCCCTGCGGCGCGCCCCACCCCATCGGAATGAACAGCGCAAGGTTCAACAACAGCAGCAGGATGATCGGCGACACCTTCCAGAAGGTGTTGAAGCGGATGAGGCCGAACCACACGGCGCCGAATAGCAGCGCCAGATAGACCGACATGATGGCGATCATCATGGCTGCGCCCTCTCCGGCTGGCGTGGCGCAGGCACATCGACGTAGGCCCAGACCAGCACGACCGGCCACAACGCAAAGCCAAGGATCAGCGTGACCCAGCCCGCTACACTGACCGCATCAGCCCAGGGATGATGGCGGGACCGAGCGATGTGTCCCGGCAACCAGCCGAGCAGGCAGAACACGACAACGAGCGTGGCGATCAGGATGACCAGCACGATCCAGGCGAAGATGTCGTAGCCACTCATGGCGACCTCCCAGTGGCCGCTGGCGACGGAGGAAACACCTCCTTCCAGTCCTTCTTCATGTCGACGACGGTCCAGCCGGCCGCTTTCGCCGCATCGAGCGCCTTGTCGAGCTTGCCGACCTTGGATTGGCGGTCGTAGGCGTATTCGCGCACGTCATCGGTGTGGTGCACGATGCCGGCAAAGCGCGCGCCCTGGTCCGCCGTCGTCCATTGCAGCATCTGCAGATCGCCGTCCGAATTGCCGAACGCGAAGACCGGCCGGCGGCCGATGAAGCGGTTGATGCCGACTGGCTTTCCCGGTCCATCGTCGATGAACTCGACCTTGGGCAGCTTCATCAGTTCCGGCTTGCCGCCGGCGCCGTACTGCAATTTGACCTCGCCGGAGGAGCCCACCACCTGCTCCGGCGGAATGCCGTAGGTCTTCTCCACCCAGGGCCGCATGAACTCCACTCCGCCCCCCGAAACGATGAAGGTCTTGAAACCGTTGGCGCGCAGATAGGCGAGCAGTTCCAGCATCGGCTGGTAGACAAGGGCGTCATAGGGCCGGTTGAAGCGCGGATGTCTGGCGGAAGCGATCCAGTCCCGCACGGCCTTCGCGAACTCCTCCGTCGTCATGCCGGCATGGGTCGCCGCCACGATTTGCAGCAAGCCCTTCTGGCCCATGGCCGCGACCGTCTTCATGTCGTTCTCCAGCAGCCCCTTGAAAGGCTGTTGGGTCCTCCATTCCGGATGCTGCGGCGCCATCGCCTTGACGCGGTCGATCGCGAAGGCGACCTGGGAGTAATATGGCTGCTCGCACCACAGCGTGCCGTCATTGTCGAAGGTGGCGATGCGCTCCGCCGGCGGCACGAAATCCGCGCCGCCCTGCGTCGTCACCTTGGCGACGAAGTCGGTGATCGACTTCTTGACCGGACCATCGTTCCATGACGGCAATGGATCGCTTTGTGCGAGGCCCGCGGTGGCGGACAGCGCAACAAGCAGTGTGCCGAGCAACATGGTCCGGACAGCGCGTCGGGCTCTTGCAACGGTCAGAACTTTCATCTGGCAGGCCTCCTCCATCGATGACGGGACGCAACTCGATCGCCGCCGGGATTGAGACGCGGCAAGCCGGCATGCGGCTCGTGGCGAACCGACCTGTTCCGCAGGCTTCGCCTGGCCGAACTGACATGGCGGATGAATTGACGCGGCGACCAAGCGGTGCCGGCCGCCCGATCGGAGAACAGCCGGCTCTCGAGTGCGGCGACCTCTCGTTCGAGAGCGGGATCGCGCGCGGCCGTCTTCAGGTCGCCGATGGTACCGGCCGGTTCGAACCTCCGCAGCCAATCGAGCAGCGCGAAATAGGATGCCCTGGCGTCGCCGCTGCGGGCGGCTCGGCGCAACCTGTCGAACGAGAATTGTTCGGACCGGAGATACGCCGCGTGGCGCTGCCGGTAACGGACCGTGATCGCGCGCGCCAGGCGCGGGACAATCCACGCCAGCGCAATCATTCCGGCGAGGCCAAGGATCACTGCGATCCAGTGATCGAGGATGAAGTTGACGAAGGCCGCCCAGCTCGAACGGCTGGCCGGCGTGCCTGCTTTCGCCGCCTCGATGGCCGGATTGCCGGCTACTTTTATCGTCAGGACGCCCAAATGCGCGGTCTCGATCCTGCCCTCCCCAGCGTTCCACCAGCGCACGTCGATTGGCGGCAGCGCGTAGTCGCCGGGCCGCTGCAGCATATAGGTCGCGGAATCCGTCCGCGTGGCCGTCAGCGCGTCGGTGCGTCCTTCGGTCTTGTCCTGCAGTGCAGGTTGCGCAGGGTAGACGGCGAGCCCGTCGACCGCGGGGAATTTTACCGGCGGCAACAGCATGGCCGGCGTCTCCTCGGCATGGATGGTCACGCTGCGGGTCACGGAGTCGCCGACCTTGAGCTGCTCCGAGGAGCGCTGGATTGCTTGCTCGATCGTCAGCCGGTTGGCGGCGAGGAACGGATCGAGACTGGCTGCCCCTTCGGGAATGTAAGATTCGAAGGATTGACGCGGCAGCGAAAGCATTTCCTCGCGCACGGCCGGCGGCTCCGCTGCGTATTTCACCTTCAGCTTCTGATCCGCAATGGCGTAGGAACCTGCCTCCTGCGGATAGATCGCAAACTCGAAGCGGACACCGGCATAGCCGATGCCGTTGCGCGCCTCGGAGAGGTTCACGTTCTGCAATTGCCGCGTGACCGCGTTGCGGATCTGGAAGCCCGGCAGTTCCGGCGGTGAAGTCATGTAGTTCGGTGCCAGCACGTCGATCCGCAGCGTCGTGCGCTGGCCGACCACGACGCGCATCGGATCGATCGTCACCTTCAGGATCGGTTCGGGAACGGATGCCTGTTGCGCCGTGGCCCGGCCGATCACGGCGAAGACGAGGATGGCTATGACGACCAGGCGTATCATGGCCGTCCCCCGTTGCCGGGCGAGCTGTTCGCCTGGATCGCGAATTTGAGCCTGAGGAAATCCGCCGGTGTCGTCTGCACCGCGCGCATCCAGGCCTCCGCGGCGCCAGCCGTCGTGACGTCATCCGGCGTCACCTGGATGCGCTTGCCGCCCTTCTGCTTGGGGTCGACGCGCATCTCGTCGGCCTTCAGGTCCGGTGGCGCGCTGTCGTCCTGCTCCTGCTGGCGGCGCTTTTTCTCCGCCGCCTCGAACAGCGCGGCCACGATCTCGCGATTCCTTTTGGCGGCGAGATGGCCGGGCTGCGCCTTCAGCACCTCGTCATAGGCCGCCATCGATTTTTCCCAGGCATGGTTCTGGGCCTCGGCATTGCCGAGCGCGAAACTGCCCTCGACCGTCTCAACCTTGCGGAACTCCAGCGCAGCCGTGAGGAAGTCGAGCGCGCGATAGGCGGCAAGGCCGCGCCACATCGGGTCGGCGAAGCGCTGTGCGGCCTCGCTGTAGTGGCCGCGATCGAAGGCGATGCGTCCCTGCTGATCGGGTGTCAGCCACAGATTGGCAAAGCGACGTTGCTGCTCCTGTGCCTTCGCAGGCGCGGCCTGCACCGCGACGAAAAGCAGGAGCGCCCACGCCACTGTGGTGCCGCGCCGGAACCAGAGCATGGCGAGAAGCGCGATGGGGATCAGCAGCCAATACCCCTCGTCGCGCCATTGCATGCCGAACGCATCTCCCTGCGCGGCCTGGAAGCGCGTTTCAATCCGCCGCTCGATCGCCTGGATGTCGGCTCCATCGACGCTGACGCGCACGATGTCGGAGCCGAAGCCAGTTCCCTCGCCCGGCTGCGCCGGCGCAATCCTCAGCATCGCGATCCCGTTACGGCCGGCGGCCTGGCGAATTGAGGCTTCGTCGAGATCGTCGGCGACGACGAGGATCGTGCCGGCAACCGGCTCGCTCAGCAGGAACTGCGCCGCCAGGGTAACGGCCGCGCTGACGTTCTTGCCGTCCGAGGGCATCAGCCCCGTTGCCAGCGCCGCAAGGAACGGTTCGACAACCGCCTTGTCGTCGGTCAGCGGCATCACGAGGTGAGCCGTGCCGGCATAGGCGATCAGCCCGCTTCGCGCGCCGCTGCGGGCGGCGAGCAGATCCCTGACCTTCTGCTTGGCGCGCTCAAGGCGCGTCGGCGCCACATCGGGCTGGTCCATGCTCGTGCTCAGCGCCAGCACGATCATCAGCGGCGCCTTGTCCTCGACGAAGGGCGGCAGCTCGCGCCGCCAGGTCGGCCCCGACAACGCGACAATGCCGAGCACGAGTGCAGCCGCCACAAGATAGAGCGGGCTGATGCCGCGGCCCTTCCCCGGCTGCACGATCAGATGCTGCAGCAGATGCGGCGCGATCACGCCGCCCCACTGCGCCCGCGGATTTTGCCGCCGCAGCAGCGCCGCAACGATCGCCGCGACCGGGATCAGCGCCAGCAGCCACCACGGCCGAAGAAAATGGAACGGAATGGACGCAGCGTCAGGCATGACGGAGCACTCCCTTCCGTTCACGCGCGGCGCCGAGCCACAGCCCGAGCCATAGCGCCAGTCCCAGCACGACCGCCGCTCCGAGCGGCCACTGAAACAGCGGCAGCTTGGGGCGCCACGACAGCGTGTCGAGCTTTGCGGGCGCAAGGCGATCGATGTCGGCGTAGATCGCCTGCAGCTGCGCTCCATCCTCGGCGCGGAAGAAGCGGCCGCCGGTCACAGCCGCCACCGATTGCAGCACGCCGAGATCGACGCGGTTCTCGCCTGACGCGGCGGGATCGCCGACGCCGATCGTATAGACGGCCAGTCCCTTCTGACGCGCGATATCGGCGGCGTGCTCGGGAGGAACGCGGCTTGCGGTATCGTTACCGTCGGTAAGCAGGATCAGCACCTTTTGCTTGGCGGTGCTAACTTCCAATGTCTTGATCGCAAGCCCGATGGCGTCGCCGATCGCGGTTTGCTGCCCGGCCATGCCGACCTGGGTCTGGTCGAGCAGTTGCGCGGCCGTTTGCAGGTCCTGCGTGAACGGTACCTGCACATAGGCCTTGGTACCGAACAGGATCAGCGCCAGGCGATCGCCGCGACGGCGCGCAATGAAATCCTTGATAACGCGCTTGACCCCGTCGAGGCGGGTCAGCGCCGCGCCATCGGCGCTGCGGAAGTCGGCCTGCTCCATCGAGCCGGATATATCGATCGCCAGAACGAGATCGCGCGCGGATATCTCTCGCGTCACGGCATCTCCCACCCATTGCGGCCGCGCCAGTGCGGCGACGAGCAGAAGCCAGATTGCGACGGCAAAGATCATCTGGACCCGTCGCCGCTGCAGCACCACGGCACCGCGCTGCGGCGTCTGCCCCGTCGCCGCTGCCAATCGTTCGAAGAACGGCACCTGCACCGACGCCTGCCGCGCACGGTATGGCGGCAGCAGCCACCAGGCCAGGATCGGCAGCGGCAGCAAGACGAACATCCAGGGCCAGGCGAACTCAAACATGGTGCCCCCTGATCCAGCGACGGACGAGATCGGCCAGCGCCTCAAGCTGATCGCGGCTGACCGGCGCCCGCTGATAAGGCGCCGAGATCAGCAGCCTGCCGGCGCCTTCGGAGAATTCCCGCCCGCCATAGCTGCGGTCGAGGAATGCGAGCCACGCCGAACCCGTCAGCGGCGCGACGGCTTCCCTCCGGAAAGCGCCAAGCGCCGTTCGCCGCACCAGCACGCTCAGGCGCGCCTGATCCGGCGCGCCGCTCGCCATCATCGCGTCCAGTTCGGCGAGCGCCTCGCGTCGATATCTGTTGGCGTAGAAGCGGTGGGCAAGCCGCCAGGCTGCCACGAGCGCGCTCGCCACGATCAGCGCTATCGCAATGCGAAGCGTCCAGGTCTGCGGCCACAGGCTGGCTTCCTGCGGCAATGGGATGTCTATCAGCCCTGCCAGCGGATCGGTTTGACTGGTCTGCGGGTCAGCCAAGGCTCGCTCCCATCTGACCATGGCCGCTGCTGCGGCCCGGCAAGGCGCCAAGCAGGCGGCGAAGCTGCTCCGCCGTATCCTCGGCGGCACTGAGCGGCAGCACGGGCACGCCGAGCTCATGCGTCCAGGCGAATACGCCCTTCAGCCGATCGCGGGTTGCCTGCAAAATGCTTTGCCGAACGCTTTCACGGCCCAACTCGACATGGATCTGCAGCTCGCCGTCGGTCACGGTCATACTGGCCGAAGCCGGCAGCTCGCTTTGCAGGGGGTCGTGGACCAGAAGCGCCACGACGTCATTGTGACGGGCGATGGCACCGACCATCTTGCGCGTCTCGTCATCGGCGCCGTCGAAATCGCTGACAATGATCACGGCAGCATCGTGCAACGCGTGCCGCTGTGCTTGCTGCAGCGCCTTGTTCAGCATGCCCGGCGCAGCCGCGATGCCGGTTCCAACGCCGAGCGCCCGGTTATGCGTTGCGACCGCCATCAATATCTGAAGCACCGTCGCGCGGCTGCGCCGCGGCCGGAATTCGGCAAGCTCCCCGTCACCGAACACGATGGCGCCGACCCGGTCGCCCACGCCAAGCACCCGCCATGCACCGATCGCCGCGGCTTCTGCCGCCGCGACCGATTTCATCGCGCGGCGGCTGCCGAAGAACATGGACAAGCGCTGGTCCACGACCAATAGCGCCTGCCGGTCGCGCTCCTCGTTGAAGACGCGCACATGCGGCTCGCGCAGCCGGGCCGTGACCTTCCAGTCGATCGAGCGGATGTCATCGCCGGGACGATAGTCGCGGATTTCCTCGAAGTTCAGCCCGCGGCCGCGCATGCGCGAGGCGAAACGCCCCGACAGCAGGCTGTGAACCGGCTGATGCGGGAGGAAGGAGACCCGGCGGCCGCGATGTTCGAGCGCAATCAGGTCTTCGAAGCTGACGTAGACACCCGGTGCGCTGGTTGTCCCGTCGGCCATGGCGCCCTCACGCGGCTGCGACCAGTTCGGCGATCTTGTCGATCGCCTTGTCGGCGTTGACGCCTTGCGAGATTGCCTCGTAGCTGAGGATCAGCCGGTGGCGCAGGCAATCGTGCATCACGGCGCGAACGTGCTCGGGCGTGACGAACTCCTGGCCGTCGAGCCAGGCGCGCACGCGGGCGCAGCGATCCAGTGCCAGGCTGCCGCGCGGGCTGGCGCCGATCTGGATCCACTTGCCGAGCGGATCGCCGTAGCGGCCAGGAAAGCGCGTCGCATAGACGAGGTCGACGATGTATTTCTGTGCGAGGTCGGAGACAAACACCCCGTCGATCTCGCCGCGCGCGTCGAGGATGGCCTGTTGCGGCACCGGCGCCGGCGCCGGCGCCGCCGCGTGATCCCCGAGCTTCTGCGCATTCTCGGCGCGGTTCAGCTTGATGATCTCGCCTTCGGTCGCCTCGTCCGGGTAGCTCACGACGACATGCATCAGGAAGCGGTCGAGCTGCGCTTCGGGCAAGGGATAGGTACCCTCCTGCTCGATCGGGTTCTCGGTCGCCAGCACCATGAAGAGGTCGGGCATCTTGTAGGTCTTGCCGGCCACGGTGACCTGCCGCTCCTCCATCGCCTCCAGCAGCGCCGATTGCACCTTCGCCGGAGCCCGGTTGATCTCGTCGGCCAGCACGAGGTTGGCGAAGATCGGCCCCTTCTGAAACTGGAACTGGCCGCCTTTGTCAGTCTGCACGTAAATCTCGGCGCCGGTCACGTCCGAAGGCAGCAGGTCCGGCGTGAACTGCACGCGCGACAGATCCGCCGCCAGTTGCCTGGCGAGCGTCTTCACGGCCCGGGTCTTGGCGAGGCCCGGCAGGCTTTCGATCAAGACATTGCCGTTCGCCAGCAGGGCGATCAGCATGCTCTCGACCAGATGATCCTGGCCGAGAACCGACTTGCCGATCCGCTCCTTGAGATCGAGTAGCGCGTCGCGGGCCGCGGACGGCTTCGCCGCTTTTTGTGGTGTGCTTGGGCCAAGATCGTTCATTGTCGTCCCGCCAGGAAAGTCCGCCCGGCCGCCGGAACGTGGCGGCCGGACGATCGCCCATCGCTACTTCGGCGCCGTCTTGTCCATCGACTTCATCAGAGCATCGACCATCTGGTCGATGCTGAAGCTCGCGGAACGCTGGCTCGGCGGATACTCTTTGAATGTCTGCAGGAACGGAGCCACCCGCCACACGCCGTACTGAATCAGGTAAGCGTTCTTCGCAGTCCAGTCGTAGTACTGGTCGGAGACCACGTCTGCGCGCTCATACGGGTCCATGCGGAGGTTGAACACCTTCGGAGCTCGAAGGCAGGTGAACGGGTTGGCCCACACCACGAAGCCGCCGGGTTGGCGCTGTTCGCAGAACACGATCTTCCAGTCGTTGTACCTGTAAGCGACCACCTCGCCGTCATCGTTGAGATAAAAGAATTCGTTGCGGGCGGACTTCGGCTGTCCAGTCAGGTGCGGCAACTGGTTGTAACCATCGAGATGCACCTTGAAGTTCTTGCCGCCGATGCTGGTGCCTTTGGCCAGACGTTCCTTGATATCGGCGTCGCCGGCCGCGGCCAGCAGCGTCGGGAACCAGTCCAGGCCTGAGACCATTTCATTCGACACTTCGCCGGCCTTGATGCGGCCGGGCCACCGAACCATCGCGGGCACGCGGAACGCGCCTTCCCAGTTGGTATCCTTTTCGCTGCGGAATGGTGTCGTCGCCGCATCCGGCCACGACCACTGGTTTGGTCCGTTGTCGGTCGTGTAGACCACGATCGTGTTGTTGGCGATACCGAGGTCATCGATCGCCTTGAGCAGCTTGCCGACGTCGCCATCGTGCTCGACCATACCGTCGGCGTATTCGTTGCCGGGCATGCCGCTCTGCCCGCGCATGGACTCGCGCACATGGGTAAACAGGTGCATACGCGTCGTGTTCATCCAGGTGAAGAAAGGCTTGTTGGCCCTGGCCTGTCGTTGCATGAAGTCAATGGCAGCGGCCGTCGTTTCGTCGTCGACCGTCTCCATCCGCTTTCGGTTGAGCGGACCTGTGTCCTCGATCTTGCCGTCGGCCGATGCCTTCAGAACGCCACGAGGCGAGTTCGACTTGACGAACGCCGCGTCATTCTTGGGATAGTAGGGCTGTTCCGGCTCTTCCTCAGCGTTCAGATGATAGAGGTTGCCGAAGAATTCGTCGAAGCCGTGCTTGACCGGCAAATATTCGTCGCGGTCGCCGAGATGGTTCTTGCCGAACTGTCCCGTTGCGTAGCCGAGCGGCTTGAGCGCCTGCGCAATCGTGATGTCGCGGTCCTGCAAGCCGACGGCGGCGCCGGGAATGCCGACCTTGCAGAGGCCGGTGCGCAGGCAGACCTGTCCCGTGATGAAGGTCGAGCGGCCCGCCGTGCAGCTGTTCTCCGCATAATAGTCGGTGAACATCATGCCTTCGTTGGCGATGCGATCGATGTTCGGCGTCTTGTAGCCGACGACGCCGCGCGTATAGGCGCTGATATTGGCTTGCCCGACGTCGTCGCCGAAGATCACAAGGATGTTCGGTTTCGCAGTGCTCGGCTGCTGGGCCAGCGCCGGCGATTGCGCCAGCGGAGAAAGACACGTTGCAAGCAGCGCCGCAACTAGAACTCTTCGGATAGTCATTCTCGACTCCTTTACAAGTGGTAGTTTGGCCGGATCTTTGGCCCAGTCGGTCTCGCCGCTTCGCAATGCACATTCTCCGGGCCTTGCCGTCGTCAGTTACAGTCAGTTCTTTTGTGGGCCCGCCGTTATCTTCTCCATCACGTCGTTGATGGTGAAGCTTGCCGCCTTGGCACGTGGCGGAAATTCCTTGAAGCTATCGATGTACTTTGCAACGAACGCTTGCGCCGGGACTTGGAGAAATACCCGGCGGGCCAGCCAGTCGCCGTAGAACATGCTGGTCGGACCACGTTCGAAAGGATCAGCACGCAAGTCGTACATCATGGGCGCACGGAGCTTCTTGAAACTGCCTTGCCATACACCGATGGGAGTTTGCGGGCTTACTTCGGTATGCTGTTCCATGAAGGCCAGCTTCCAGCGATTGATCCGCAACGCGAGCAAATCGCCGTCGTCACTCCAATAAAGGAATTCCTTCCGCGGCGACTCCTTCACATCGCCCTTGAGGAAGGGCAGCAGGTTGTACCCGTCCAAATGGACCTTGAAGGTCTTGCCGTTGAGAGTAGTGCCCTTCTTCGTTCGCTCGACGATATCTGTGTCGCCATTCACCGCCGCGAAGGTCGGGATGAAATCCTCATGCGCACAGATATCGTTGACGATGGTGCCGGGTTGGATCACGGTCGGCCATCGGATCAAGCAGGGCACCCGGAAGGCGCCTTCCCAATTGGTCGCCTTCTCGCCCTTGAAGGGCGTCGCACCGCCATCGGGCCAGGTGAATACCTCGGCGCCGTTGTCGGTCGTATAGACCACGATCGTATCGTTTGCGACGCCCAGATCATCGACCAGCTTCAATAGCTCGCCGACCATGCCGTCGTGCTCGACCATGCCGTCCGGGTAGACGCCTAGACCGGTCTTGCCAGCCGACTCCTTCTTCAGGTGCGTGAAGATGTGCATCCGCGTCGAATTGAAGTAGCAGAACCACGGCCTGTTGGCCCGATGCTGGCGATTGATGAAATCCTTGGCGGCAGCAAGGAACTCCTCGTCGATCGTCTCCATGCGCTTGGTGGTCAACGGGCCGGTATTCTCGATCTTGCCGTCGGCGGTCGCCTTGAGTACGCCTCGCGGACCAAACTTCTTCCGGAATTCCGGATCCTTGGGATAGTCGGGGTTCTCCGGCTCCTCCTCGGCATTGAGGTGGTAGAGATTACCGAAGAACTCATCAAAGCCGTGCGCGGTCGGCAAATGCTCGTCGCGATCGCCGAGATGGTTCTTGCCGAACTGACCGGTCGCGTAACCATAGGTCTTCAGCACGTCGGCGACGCTGGGATCGAGCGGGCCAAGGCCGAGCTCCGCACCGGGCAGTCCAACCTTGGTTAGTCCCGTTCGTATCGGCGTTTGGCCGGTGACAAAGGCGGCGCGACCGGCAGTACAGCTTTGCTGACCGTACCAATCGGTGAAAACGGCGCCTTCACGGCCGATGCGGTCGATGTTGGGCGTGCGATAGCCCATCATCCCCATATTGTAGGCGCTGACGTTGAACCAGCCGATGTCGTCTCCCATGATAAAGAGGATGTTCGGCTTGCGGCCAGAGGCGGCTCCGGATTGTGTCGCGGCGGGAGCCGGCGCGGCTTTCTGCGCCTGCGCGATCGTTTCGGAGGTCAGCGTTGCTGCCGCAACGAGGGTTGATGTGCCAAGCAGGAGATTTCGGCGATCGATTGTTTTGCGGGTCCCGTTGTCAGCTCGATTACTCATTCAACGCTCCATTGAGTGACTCTCATCAAGACTTCGCGGGCGAGACAGATACTTGACCACGCGCACAACCCCGCGTGATTGATCGACGTATGAACGGAGCGGCGCGCCGCCTCCGGACGATGGCGTTCAGGCTGCCTTCCCGCCCGCCATCGAATTCTTGATCAGGCCGACGATCGCGGTGACGATCGCACCGGCGACGCCGCCGCCGACTGCCTGCCCGGCAAGGGCCGCGATATCGACACCGCCCGCCGCGCCCTGCAGCATCGGAAGCAGGGCTGTCAGAAGCGTGCCGCCGCCTGCTCCGCCGATCGCACCGGCAATGGTGTTGCCGAGCGTGCCGAGATCGAGGTTCTTCATGGTGGCGCCGGCGGCGTTGCCACCGAGCGCGCCGGCGATGAGCTGGATGATGAGATTGATCATGGTAGCTGACATGTCCGTTCTCTCCCTTGTTCTTGTTGCGCTTTGGATCCTCGTTCCGTTGTCGTGCGGTCGGCGACGACGCCCTCGACTGACGCACGACCGGCGGTGCAACTCTGCTGGCCATAGGCGTCGGTGAAGATTGCGCCTTCGCGAGCGATGCGGTCGATGTTCGGCGTCCGATATCCCATCATGCCCATCGTGTAGGCACTGATCTGCGGGATGCCGATGTCGTCCCCGAAGATGACAAGAATATTCGGCTTTCTGTCGGAGGCTGCGGCGGGCTGCGCTGCGGCGGGCGCTGCTGCCGGCGCGGCCTTCTGCGCCTGCACCAATACTTCCGAGGTCAGGGTTGCTGCGGCAACGAGGGTGGAGGTACCGAGCAGAAGGTTACGGCGATCGATTGCCTGGCCATTGCCGGCCCTATTCACTTCATCACTCATATTTACGCTCCCTGGGGTGGGTAGTACTTCTCCTTCAAGGCTTCGCTGCAACAGTTGATCGCACCACGCAGCGGAAGCCGACGTGGCTGGTGGAGGTATCGACCGCCTCGGCATGCCGGGCGGCCGGGCGATAGCGGCGGCAATAGTTCGGCGCACAGAGATGCGAACCGCCCTTCAGGACCTTGCGCGGAATCCTGATCGCGGGCTGGCAGGGATCAAGGCTCGCGCTCTCCGGTCCGCCGCGCGGATTCTGCGGAACGCAACACGCCTTCGGCGCGTCGGCTTCGTGCTTGGTTGACCACCAGTCGGAGGTCCATTCCCAGACATTGCCGATCATGTCGTGGACGCCGTAGCCGTTCGGCGGAAATGCCATCACCGGCGAGGTGCGCTCGTATCCATCTGCACCGAGATTCTCGATCGGGAAATTGCCCTGCCAGATGTTGGCCAGGTGCTTGCCACCGGGCGTCAGCACGTCACCCCAGGCGAACTCCTTGTCCTTGAGCCCGCCACGCGCGGCGAACTCCCACTCGGCCTCGGTCGGCAGATCCTTGCCCGCCCATTTGGCGTAGGCGAGCGCATCGGCGAAGGATACGTGCACGACGGGATGATTGTCTGAAACGTTGATGCTGCTCTTCGGTCCGTACGGATGCCGCCAGTCGGCGCCCTTCATGAAAGTCCACCACTGGCTCCAATCCCTGAGGCCGGCGACCTGGTGCGGCGGCACGAACACCAGCGAGCCCGCATAGATCATATGCGGCAGCGCGCCGGGATAGTCCTTCGGGTCCGGCGGCACTTGCGCCGTGGTGACGTGGTTTGTCGCCTTCACGAATTCCTTGAACTGGCGGTTCGTGACCGGCGTGCGGTCGATCCAGAAAGGATCGACCGACACATGATGCGAGGGCGCCTCTTCGGGGTAATGATGGTCCGATCCCATGCGGAACGTGCCGCCGGGGATGTGGACCATATTTTCGGTCCTTTTATCGCCTGGCGGACGCTCTTTCGCTTCTGGTTCTGGCTGCAACATCTTCCACCGCGTGCACCGGTACTACGCCTACCGGCAGTAGTCCCAGAAGCCCTGTGTGCGAGATGGATCGGTGTAGTACCAGCACATGCCCGGCGCCGGCGCCGCGCCGGCCCAGGCAGCGGCCGTTGCGGCGGTAACCATGCCAATCGCTGCACCTGCCGCGATCGCGCCGCCACGCGGCCAGCCGTACGCGGCGGGACGCGCCCAGCGTACACCGCCGCCGGCATATCCGGGCCGCACCACGGCCGGCCCGCGGACGACGGTCCTGCTGCGATAGCCAACGGCATTGCCGCGTGGCCCGACGGCCACGCCGCCACGGCGTACGACCGCGCGAGCCTGCACGACGTCGCTGCTCGCCTCCCTCACCTGAGAGGTCAGCGCCGCGCCGGGCGTTGGGTTTAACGCGGATGATGGCGTTGAGGTCGCCGCGAGGCCACCGAGACTGAGGACAAAGAGCGCGGCGAAGCCAGACAGCTTCGGCACGCGACGATCGAAGAGTCTTGTTGTTGGCAGCATTGGCAGCTCCCTTGGTTACTCCAGCTCCGCCAGCCCATGACGGCGATTGCGACGACGATTACGTCAGCCCTCTTGTCTCTTGGTTTGATCTAGATCAAAGCGCTCACGGGCGCCGCTATTTCTCGTTGTATTTCAGCCAATATGCCATATTGTTTCCGCAAGTGACGTCCAGTTTGTGCCAAATGTTTTCGGATTGAGATTTATTTGGCGCGCATTTCGCGCCTTTGTGACAAATCCGCGGGGCCGCAAGCCCTTGCGCGCCGGCGAGCTTGAAAGCGTGCACGACCACGCGACCATCGGCGCGCGAAGATGATCCATGCTTGAGAAGCTTGTCCGTCCCTAATGAAGGCAGGCGCACGATGGGACAATTCGCGGCGCTCCGCACCCGGAAGATCAAGGGATTCGAGGAGCTCAACGAGGTCGTTCTCGGCACGCGCCGCGAGATCGTGCAACTCGAACGCGGCAAGATCACGGGCGAACTCACCCACGCCACCATCGGCGATCTCCCGGTAGACATGGCGACCTTCAATCTCGGCATCAGGACGCGCGGCGGGTCGCACAGGGATCGCATCGGCATCGGCATGCTGGCCGCCAGCGGTGGCCGCGCGATGCGATCGACTTATCAGTCGCATCCCGGCGACGTTCTGGTGACGCAGCCCGGCAGCGAGCACGAGAACAGGTATTACGGCGGCGCGTCGGTCATTGTGGTGCTGACGTCGGTCACCGATATCGAATCCTCGTTCGGCACCGAGGGACCGATGAGCGATCCAGCTCTCTGGCGGAGAAATCATTTCAAGGGAAATGCCGAAACGATAAGTGAGGTCATCCCGCGCCTGCAATCGCTGCTCGGCCGGCTCGACAGGATATCGCTGTCGGCAGCGGCCGCGGAATACTGGAAGCGCGCGGTGATCGAGGCGGTCACAGCCAATATCGTCGCCGGAATGCCGTCGGAGCGCAATGGTCCCCTTCCCTCCGCGCTGAGGATCGTGAGACAGGTCGAGGAATATCTCGACGCACGAGCAGCGGATGCCGTGCACATCTCCGAGATTTGCAGCCAGCTCCATCTGTCGCGGCGCACGCTGCATCGCGCATTTCACGAGGCGCTGGGAGTCGGCCCGATCGCCTTCCTGCGCGACCGGCGACTGTGCGCGGTTCACACCGCATTGCGTGCGCAAAAGGACATCCAGACGATCTCCGACGTCGCCATGCACTACGGCTTCCAGAACATCGGCCGGTTTGCCGGCTACTATCGCCAGCTGTTCGGCGAATATCCCTCGGAAACGCGGCAGCGGCACACCGCGGCTTGATCCGGCGCGCTTCCACCGGTGCGACCTCCCCATCGTTTGCGGTCAGCAGCGCGCGCTCCGACCACGGCTGCCCACAAACAAAAACGGCGGAGCCCCGCCCCGCCGTCCTGAAAACGATGATCGCCGGTTGAACCTACAGCAGTCCCATATCCAGCATGCCCGGCAGTTGCGCGAGCGGCAACGCGACGCCGACGAGCGTGGCGACCAGTGCGGCAAGGCGGTGGTTGCTGTGGCGCTTGCCGCGCATCTGGCTGGCGATCCATTCCAGCACCTTGGTGTCGATGTTGGTGGCCGTGGTCGGCGCCCAGCTCTCGATGTCGGTATCGGCGGAAAGAGCAACCGTGCGCGGCGGCACCGGCAGGCCGGATTCGGAAGCCGCATGGTGGGCGACGGCCTTGGCGAGAAGATCGTCGAAACGGCCATCGTCGGTGCGCTCGGCGGCGGCGTCGCTGATCTCGAACAGCGCCTCGATCTCGGCGCGGCTCACCGGCTCATGCTCGACCTCGCTCACCGTGAGGATGCGCGCGCACCAGGCGGCGTCATCGGCATCGAGCGCGCGGGAAAAATGGATGCGGCCTTTGGTGGTGGGCCCCTCGCCGGTGATCACGCCGTCGCGCACGATGGTGAGCGCATGAGCAGCGGTCTTGCGGCAGGACGGTTGCAGGGCGCCGGATGTTTCGGCGGCAGTCGAGGCGGACATGGTTGCACTTCTCAATTTCAATTCCGGTCCAGCATTTCCATGCCGGGCATGAACGAGCGGTTAACGGTTCGAAACCCGCATGCCGAGATTTTTAGATGGTTGCCAATTCGTCGCTGTGACCTCGGTCACGGTTCAGCACAAGGCTGCTCGGCTGCGAAGCGGCCCGGCGTATTGGGGGCGATAAAAGGCGATATCGGGGCAGCGCCGGCAAAAGAGTGGAACGGCTGTGAAAAGATCGCGGTCGAACAAACGGATGGCCGCAAAACCTGGCATTCCGCCCGTGAAGCGCGACTTGAGGGGTTCTTTTCGTCGCGGAGGCGCGGACCAAAAGAAGATGCTAGGAGTTCCGGGCTCGCGGAGAAGGATCTCACCTTTTACGCCAACCGGTTCACTTAACCGCTTCACACTCGTATACTGTCAAAGACGAATTCTCGTGCAACCAGAATAGGATGAGGTCACACCATGGCACTCCAGATTGGCGCAACCGCCCCCGATTTCGAAGCCGAGACCACGGAAGGAAAAATCAGGTTCCATGACTGGATCGGCACCAGCTGGGCCCTTCTGTTCTCGCACCCGAAGGATTTCACGCCGGTTTGCACCACCGAACTCGGCGCTCTCGCAAAGTTGAAGCCGGAATTCGACAAGCGCGGCGTCAAGCTGATGGGCCTCAGCGTCGACCCGGTCGACCGTCATTCGAAATGGTCCGAGGACATCAGGGAGACGCAGGGCGCCGCGCCGAACTATCCGATGATCGGCGACACCGATTTCAACGTCTCCAAGCTCTACGACATGCTGCCGGCCTCGACCTCCGGCGACCCGCTGACGCGCACGCCGGCCGACAACCAGACCGTCCGCAACGTGTTCGTCATCGGGCCGGACAAGAAGATCAAGCTGGTGCTGGTCTACCCGATGACCACGGGCCGGAACTTCCAGGAAATCCTGCGCGTCATCGATTCCCTGCAGATGACCGCCAAGCACCGCGTCGCGACGCCGGCCGACTGGAAACAGGGCGAGGACGTCATCATCGCAGGCTCGGTCAGCGACGACGAGGCCAAGACGATCTATCCGGCCGGCTGGAAGGCGCCGAAGCCGTACATCCGGATCGTCCCGCAGCCGAAGTGACCTCCATCCCGGGGCGATGCGAAGCATCGAACCCGGGATCGCGAAATTCTCTTGTGCGCAATTGCGCACCTGGGCGTGCGCGATGAGCGCACGCTTCCCTCAAGCCGAGCGGCGGTTGACCAGCAGCACCGCCGCCGCGCAGGCGGCCATGCCGGCGAGCGAAACGGCATTCAGTTGCTCGCCGAACAGCACATAGGCCATCAGCGACGTCACCGCCGGCACCAGATAGAACAGGCTCGCCACCGACGTCGCGGCCGAGCGGCGGATCAGCCAGTACAACAGTCCGATCGATCCGATCGACAGCACGACCGCAAGCCAGGCCAGCGCCAGGATGAACTCCGTGGTCCAGCGCACCACGTTGGTTTCGAACAGCCAGGCGCCGAGGCCAAAGAAGATCGTCACCGCGATGTATTGCACGAGATTGCCGGAGCGCCAGTCGATCGCACTGCAATAACGCCGCTGATAGAGCGTGCCCAGGGTGATGCCGACCAGCGAGACCGCCGAGGCGAACCATCCCCAGCCCGCCTCTCCGCTCATCGGCCTGTCGTGCAGGATCAGCACGACGCCGGCGAGCCCGAGCAGCAGGCCGCCCCATTGCAGCGGCGTAACGCGCTCGCCGAGCCAGCGGCTTGCCAGGGTCGAGGTGAGGATCGGCTGCAGGCCCGGAATCAGGGCCGAGAGCCCGGCCGGAACGGAATGGGCGATCGCGATCGCGGTGCCGCCGAGATAGATGCCGTGCACCAGGATGCCGGCGACGGCGCTGTGCGCGATGCCGATGCGGTCCGGCCAGCGCGGCCGCGCGACCGCCACGATGATCGCCATCAGTCCGACCACGCAGGCCATGCGGATCGCGAGGTAGGTCAGCGGCTCGGCGCTCTCAAGCACATATTTGGTGCCGATGAATCCGGTGCTCCACAGCACGACGAAGATCGCAGGCGCCGCACGCGCGGCAATTTTTTCGACGTCGCCGGTCATTCGGCGAGGGAAAAGAAGCGGCGAATGTAGATCACCACTCTTCCGGACAGGGATCGACGATCCTCCAGAGATCGGTGCCGTTCCGGATCTTCTTCATCTCGGTGGTGAGCCCGCCGTTCCTGCGGATCCAGTCCTTCACCGTATCGGGGTAATAGGACATCAGATCCGACGTTCCCTCCAGGCTCGTGACCTTGATGCCGAAGGTGAAGGCCTTGTCGTAATAGGCCTGGTGGAAACCGATGCTCGCCTTCGGCGTGACGCAGATCTTGTTCATCGGCACGATGCCGAACACCAGCGTGCAGGCTGAATTGCAGATGCCGTCGATGATCACGCGTTCCTTGCGGTCGCGGATGCGCTTGTACTTGGTCTTGTACTCCTCGACATAGCCGCCATGGTCGCGCGTAATGTGCAGGTCGGCGCGCGCCGGGCTCGCGACCAGGACCGAAAGGGACAGCAAGGCAAGAGACGTGATGCGCATGGGTCGATCGGAAACCGGTAGCCGTTATCGAATTCGGGAAAATTCGGCCCGCAAGTCAGTGACCGGACAGCAAAATTTTGGCCGGACTGTGTTGGGAATTCGTTAAGCATCCCTTGAGGCCAAAAATGGGGGCGTTAGGGTGGTTTTCCGCACTTTTTCCAGCCTTTCCCCCTGCAACAGCAGCCCGGATCGGGCAAAGTGTAGCGAGGGTCAGGCTTCGGCCGAATCAGAGACCGAGACTCCATCCTGTTGTTTTGACTTGCTTTCTTCACCTAAGCGTCCATCAATCCTGCCTGGAATCGCTGTAGTTTGAGTGGGACTTCCGGAGAATCGAAATGACCAAAACGAAGTTTTTCGTCGCCACGGCCCTGCTCTCCATCGCGGTGCTGGCCCCAAGCCTGGCTGACGCCCGCCATAACCGGCACCATCACCGTCACCACCATCTCTACAATTGGGGCCTGCCCTACGAGATCAGCTTCCTCCACAATTACGGCCCCGGCCTGCAACCGGGAACTTTCGCCCACTATGACGGCCCCTCGACCGTCCTCTGCCGCCAAAGTGCGGCCGCCTATATCGGCCAGGACCGCCGCCGGCATCCCTGCTACTAGGCTCGCATCCGCTGGCCCTATCGGACCAAGTCTGATACCAGCCAGCACAGGCGCTCGTAGCTCAGCTGGATAGAGCATCGGATTTCGATTCCGAGGGTCGGAGGTTCGAATCCTTCCGAGCGCGCCAGTAAAATCAAATACTTAGGCGACATTCCGAGTCCTAATTTGCATTAATTTGTCGGTCGAAAATTCGCCAGCGTTTTCAAGGATTCGCCTACCTTCGCCGCGATTCAGTCCGACAGGAATCGGACATGGTGACGTAAGAGGGATTTGCGATGGCCGACGAGCCAACACCGCCGCGTGAAGCCGACGACGAGCACGTTGCCCTAAGCGGAACATCGTCAATTCGCTCGATGACTGCAGGCGGCATGACTCACACGTCCGATATTCCGCTCCCCCTTCGCGATCAGATTGACCCAGCGATTCTAGTCAATTGGGACCAGCCACTGCCGCGCCGACCGGTGTTCATCCATCGCGGCCCTGGCGGGCCTCCCTTCCCTCCGCTCCAAACAGACGAGCCGAGAATAGGGGTCGATCTTGTCGCAGAAGTGGGGCGCTCAGACGCAGCCGCATCCGATCCGGCACATTTCGTCTTCCGCACGTTGGAAGCACGGGTTGCGATCTTGGAAGCAGCGCTGGCATCTCGCCCGGCTCACATGGGTCATAATCGCGGTCCTTCGCTGGACGAAAGACTGGACGTCAACGAAGCGGAAATCCAACACCTCGTAGCGCTTTTGAAAGAGCAACGGCCGACTGCGCCTGTTGATTTAGCGAAGCTAACAGAAGCCGCCAAAGCCGCGGACCCGAACGTCAACAAGTGGCGAGAGAGATTAGATACAGTTGTGAAGGGCGCATTGTTCGGCGCAGGAAAAAAGGCGGGTGAAGAACTCGTCGGCCAGCTTGCACAGGCATCTTGGTTCCAGTCCGTCTATTCCGCGCTTCAAGGCGTCTTTGAAGCTCTCATCACTTGGATGAACCTGTTTTAGTTGATCCGCCCGTAGCGGCTATCGACCACTTTCGCTCTACGATCCTGATTTTGGGCAGAGGAGTTGGCCGCGTCCTGATCATGATATTTTCCAACTTTTGGAATATTGACTCCGAAGATTTCTTCCATACATTGGAAAATACCGGCGGAGTCCGGTGACAATGAGCAAACAAGCAATAAGCAAATGGGAAAAGAAGGCGAACCATGACCACCACCCTCAAGCAGACGGAGCAAGTCGTAATGCTCGCAATATTGCGTAAGCAGCCCGACGCGTATGGCGTCTCCATCTACGAGGAACTGGAAAAACGTCTGAACAAGGCAGTTCCGATGGCGACCATCTACGCAACTTTGGAAACCCTCGAAAAGAAGGGATTTGTCAAAAGCAAGCAAGGTCAGGCAACCGCAGAACGCGGCGGTCGGGCGAAGATGTTCTTCGAAATAACCGGTAAGGGGCAAATGGCCCTGAATGCATCACTCTCCGCGCTTGACCGGTTGCGCGCGGGGACCAAACTGGCAGGAGCCATGGCGTGACCGACAAGAACGGGGACGACGACAAACAGGACAAATTGCAGAGACACGTATTTTTGTCCTTCACACATCGCGTTGAGCTGACGACGAAAAAAGTGGCTCTCGTCAATCTCTTGCTTCAAAAAGAGATTGAAAATCAGGTGAAGCTCACGCGCGAGGAACATGAAAAGCTTACAGCCAAGATACGAGAGATTCAGGAAGGGCTGGACGTGACGGAGCACATTGCGCCGCCGCCTCTGCCTAAACGTACGTCCCCGCCGGCATCCGCAGCTCTACTGCTCGCATTCATCGCGCCGAAAAATTCCGCCCAAGCGCTGCTCGGCGACCTTGAGGAAATGTTCCAAAAGAACGCGGATAAGTTCGGCGAAGATCGGGCGCGACGCATGTACTGGCTCGAAGCTGCACGCTCGGTGGGACCGATCGTTTGGCAGTGGGTGAAGCGCATGGGGTTCATAACCCTTCTGGTCGAATACGTGCGAAGGAAATTTAACCTCTAAATCCCCAATTTCGAGATTTCCACGTCGTTCCGATTCAACGCTACAAAAAGCGCGATGGCCACGGCCAAAACTAAGTCGTCATGCGCGCCGCTGCGGGCGTCATAGGTCACCCGTCCGGCTTCGCTCACCTTGCGCTTAAAGTCTTTCAGTTCGTCCTTTAGCGCGTCGCCGTCCGCGATGTTGCTGGCGATTTTGAGTTCACCACTGTGCAGCCGTGCTTCTAGCTGGCTGATCAGAGTCAGCTTCGGCACATGCCAGATGTTGCCGCCATGCTGCGTCGTCTCGTTGCCGGCGGTGATAAGCACACCATTCGGTTCTAGCCCTGCCCGCTCGAACATATCGAACACCGGGCGCCCTACACCGGTGTAATCGATGACCAGTGTTGCGGTGTCCAGTGGCGGACGAGCGTGCAGCGTCGCCACGCGCTGAATTTGCTCGGGATACGACATTCCCAGCTTGAGCCGTTCCAGATGGCGCACGTTGAACGCTTCGATACGCTCCTGGCGCAACACCCTTGCTTTCTCATCGGGGATCAATCGCCCGGTGGTGCGCACGATATGTTCGAGCGCGCATATCGCCGTCGGGTCGACGCTTTGCCCAATATCCGCGCTTAAAATCCATTCGTGCCGCGGCCGGGCGTATCGCACCGCCCAACTGCGCTGCTCAAGCGGCAATTGAAGGGTGGCGTTGTCTATGTCCATAGCGCTCTAAACTCCGATGTGAACGCGGCTTCGATGATGTCGGTGTTGAAAGCGTTGGCCTCGTCGTCCAGAAATTCGCACAGGTATTCTTGCTTGAACTTCGCTTCACCCAGGTCCTTGCGCTCGCGGTCTAGGAATTCCTGCGTGATGCGCGGACACGATCCGAGCGCCACCCGAATCCTTTTCCAGTCGCGCCCCTCACTGCGCCAGGTCTCATAGAATTTCCCGCGCTTGCCGGCGGGCGTTGAGAGCAGCACCAATTGAGCGCGCGGGTTCGTCGCCAGCATGGGCCGGACCGCGGCAATAAGATCGTCCGAGCAGCGCGACGCTTCGTCGATGATGGCAAGGCGAACGTTGGCCATGCCGCGCAGGGTGTCGCCGTCGTTGTCGCCAGGCAGCGCAAGAATGCGGGACCGGTTCTCAAATTCAACACGTTGCGCGGCGTCACCAACGAGGCGGGGCGGTTCTTTCATCCGGGCGACAGTGCCCCGGGCGCGGCGCACGAATTCGTTGGAAAGACGCTGCGCGGGTGAAATGATCAGGGTGAGGCTGTCCGGCTCGGTGGTGGCAACAGATAGCGCCTTGACGACCGCACCTTCCGTCTTTCCGTGCTGGCGGGGAATAAGCATGATCGTTTGCGGGTCGTCGCTCCGCACGAACGCCGCTTGCCAGTCGTCCAAGGTGATACCCGCGTCGGTGGCGAGCAATGCCGGATCCAGCGCGCGAGCAAGGTCGGTGGCCATCAGCACGGTAGCGGCACCGAGCAAGGCGGAATAGTCGGGACGTGCTCGATAACCTTGGGCGCCGGCCTAGCCGCTTCTGTGATGTCCCGGGCTGCGTCCGCCTCAAGAAGCTGCAGGGCGGCAGCCACATCGCGCATCGCGGCCGGGTGTGCCCGCAAGGCGCCGACAATGGCATGGCGCAGGCGCACGTAGTCCTCTGAGAGCAGGATGTGCGAATGCCGCACGTCAATCGTCTGCGTCAGCCGGCCCACCATTTTCGCGGCGGTGACGAGGTTTGCGCCTACGGCCGTCTCGGCGCGGATGGCCGCGGTGACGTCGCCTAGCAGGCGCGCGGTGTCGGCGTCGGCCAGGAGGCGCGCCCGCTGCGCCACGACGTGCCCTAGCCCGTCTTATTCATCAGCGGATTGTTGAGAGGCTGGCGAGCGTGGCGTAAGCCGC
>OEIU01000743.1_pt1 | contig 26817 bp, 16 predicted proteins | sample 1539221 | NCBI WGS metagenome assembly OEIU01 (sample SAMN03792071, study PRJEB22550) | activated sludge metagenome | feature: wastewater treatment plant; material: activated sludge; isolation source: Wastewater treatment plant of a petroleum refinery complex | place: Argentina: Zarate | collected...
GCGCCACCAGCGCGCCGGTGGACAACGCCTGCCGGCCGGAGGCGGGCGGTCCCGCCTGCGCCGCGCGCGCCCAGCCACGCGCCATGCCGCGCGCGGCGTCGGCCCGCGGGCCGCGTTCGCGCCGGAAGCGGTCGAGCCGGTCCTCGAGATCGGCCGAATTTCCGCCGAGCCCGCGCTCCGACAGCAACACGGCCACTTCGGCCGCCGCCGCGCCTGCGCCGGCCCGGGCGGCGTCCACCACCATGCGGGCGAGGCGCGGCGGCAGCGGCAGGGGGCGGACGGCCCCGGCCTCTCCGGGGGGCGCCCCCCCTCCATCCGCGGCGCCCAGCGATTGCAACAGCCTGACGGCCTCCGCCCAGGCGGGCGCCGGCGGCGGGTCGAGGAAGGCGAGCCCGGTCCGTTCCCGCACGCCCCAGAAGGCGAGGTCGAGAACGAGGCCCGCGAGGTCCGCGCTCAGTATCTCCGGCTGTCCGAAGGCCGGCAGGGCGCCGGTCGCGGCTTCCTCCCACAGCCGATAGCAGACGCCGGGCTCCGTTCGCCCCGCGCGCCCGCGCCGCTGATCGACGGAGGCGCGGGCCGCCCGCACCGTCTCGAGCCGCGTCAGGCCGAGATCGGGCTCGTAGCGCGGCGCGCGGGCGAGCCCGCTGTCGATCACCACGCGCACGCCTTCGATGGTCAGCGACGTTTCGGCCACGGAGGTCGCCAGCACGATCTTGCGGGTTCCCGGCTTGGCCGGCAGCACGGCGCGGTCCTGCTCCCGCCGGTCGAGCGCGCCGTAAAGCGGCGCGATCACGATGGAAGGATCGCGGATGCGCTCGGCGAGATCGCGCGCGACGCGTTCGATTTCTCCCTGCCCGGGCAGGAAGGCCAGGATGGAGCCCTTTTCCGTATCGAGCGCGCGCAAAATGGCGCGCGCAACCGCCGGCTCGATCCGCCCGGCCGGATCGCGTCCGAGATAGATCGTTTCCACGGGAAAAGCCCTGCCCTCGCTTTCGACGACCGGCGCCTCGCCCATCAGCCGCGCCACCCGCGCCCCGTCGAGGGTCGCCGACATGGCGACGAGCCGCAAATCCTCGCGCAGCCCCGCCTGCGCGTCGAGCGCCAGCGCCAGCCCGAGATCGGCGTCGAGCGAGCGCTCGTGGAATTCGTCGAACAGGACGGCCGCGACGCCTTGCAGCGCCGGATCGTCCAGGATCATGCGCGTGAAAACGCCCTCGGTGACGACGAGGATGCGGGTGCGCGCGGACATGCGCGACTCCATGCGGATGCGCAGGCCGACCGTGTCGCCGACCTTTTCCCCGAGCGTGTCGGCCATGCGCTGCGCCGCCGCCCGCGCGGCGAGCCGCCGCGGTTCGAGCAGCACGATCCGCCCGGCCGCCGCCCATGTTTCGTCCAGCAGCGCCAGCGGAACGCGCGTCGTCTTGCCGGCGCCCGGCGGCGCGACCAGCGCGAGGTTGGGCCGCGCCGCCAGGCTGGCGCGCAACGACGCCAGCGCATCGTCGATCGGCAGGCGGTCGGGGAAAGAACGCATGGCGCTTCTTGGCAGGATCGATTCGCAACCGCAACGCGGGCGACGCGTTTCCCATTCGCATGGCGAACCGCTGGCGGAACCCGCGCGCGCCAGGGCGCTCGGGCGTAACGATTGGGACTTTTCTGTGATCGGGAAAGGGCGTATATCGCCGCGCCCGCCGGCTGCAACCGGCGGTGGGGCTTCTCCCCCGAGCTCGCGAATGACGCAACCAGGTTCGAACGGCGACAGCGCAGCTGCGGCCGCTCCTCTGACGACGGACGGCCGCGCGCCCGAGTCGGCTTCCGATACGCGTGGAAACGGCGACGGAGGTCACGGCCACGGGTTCTGGGCGATGGCGCTCGGCTCGGTCGGCGTCGTCTACGGCGATATCGGCACGAGCCCTCTCTACGCGCTCAAGGCCTCGCTCGAGCACACCAAGCAGGCGGGCACGCACGCGGCCGAGATCATCGGTATCGTGTCCCTGCTGATCTGGGCGCTGATCTTCATCGTCACCGTCAAATACGTGCTGTTCATCATGCGGGCGGACAACAAGGGCGAAGGCGGCACGCTCTCGCTCATGGCGCTCGCGCAGCATGCGGTCGGCAAGCGGACCATGCCGATCTTCCTGCTCGGCGTCGCCGGCGCAGCGCTGTTTTCCGGCGACGCCATCATCACGCCGGCGATCTCGGTTCTCTCGGCGATCGAAGGCCTGAAGCTGCCGGCCGTGCGCCAGTATGTCGACTTTTCGCCCTACATCCTGCCGATCACCATCGCAATCCTGATCACGCTGTTCATGGTGCAGAGCCGCGGCACGGCGAAGGTCGCGGCCTTCTTCGGCCCGATCATGGTCCTGTTCTTCGGGACGCTGGCGGTGCTGGGCGCGATCCATATTTCCGACGAGCCCGGCATTCTGCGCGCGATCAATCCGATCAACGGCCTCGTCTTCCTGTTCTCGAACGGCGCCAAGAGCTTCACCACGCTCGGCCTCGTCTTTCTCGCGGTCACCGGCGCCGAGGCGCTCTACGCGGACATGGGCCATTTCGGCCGCAAGCCGATCCAGCTCGCCTGGGTCTTCTTCGTCCTGCCTTCGCTCATCCTCAATTATCTCGGGCAGGGCGCCTTCATCATGAGCCACCCGGCGGTGGTCATGCATGAGGATTTCAGCCCCTTCTATCAGCTCGCCCCCGACTGGGGCCTCATCCCGCTCATCATTCTCGCCACGCTCGCGACCATCATCGCCAGCCAGGCGGTCATCACCGGCGCCTTTTCGATCGTTCGTCAGGCGATCCAGCTCGGCTTGCTGCCGCGCATGGAAATCCGCCACACCTCGGAGACGGCGGAAGGCCAGATCTTCGTGCCGCGCGTCAACCGGCTGCTGCTGATCGGCGTCGTCATTCTGGTCATCCTGTTCAAGACGTCCGATTCGCTCGCCAACGCCTACGGCATCGCCGTCACCGCCTCGATGGCGGTCGACACAGCGCTCGCGGCCATCGTCGTCCGCAAGCTCTGGCGCTGGCCGATCTGGGGCGTCGTGCTCTTCGTCGGCTTCTTCCTGTCGATCGACATGTCCTTCCTCTCCGCCAATCTCGTGAAGGTGCTGGAAGGCGGCTGGGTGCCGATCCTGCTCGGCGCCACGTCGATGGTGACCATGTGGACCTGGTCGCGCGGCACGGCGCAGCTCTCCGAGAAGAGCAAGCGCGATTCGATCCCGACCGCGGACCTCCTGCGCATGCTCGCCAAGTCGAAACCGACCCGCGTGCCGGGCACCGCCGTGTTCCTCACCTCCTCGCCCGATGTCGCGCCGCCCGCCCTCATGCACAATCTGAAGCACAACAAGGTGCTGCACGAGCGCGTGGTGCTGATGTCGGTGGAGACCGAAGACATACCGCGCGTCGACCCCGCCAACCGTTTCGAGACGCGCAAGCTCTCCGACGATTTCATGGCGGTGACGCTGCATTTCGGCTTCATGGAAAGTCCACGCATTCCCTCGGCCATGGCCGTGTTGCGCAAGGCCGGCTACAAGTTCGACATCATGACGACGTCCTTCTTCCTCGGACGCCGCTCGCTGAAGCCGAGCCCCAATTCGGGCATGCCGCGGTGGCAGGATAAACTGTTCATCAGCTTGTCGAAACAGGCGACGACCGCCACGGACTTCTTTGCGATTCCCTCCGACCGCGTGGTCGAGCTCGGCGCGCAGGTCACGATCTGACGCGCGGCGTTTCGGCCGGCGTCAGATCGCGGCCAGCGCGGCGCTCATGGCCGCGCCCGGGATTTCCTGCAGCCGTGGCGTCGCGGTCCACAGGATGAAGCCGCGCACGCCCCTGTCTGGATAGAGATCGGCCAGCGCCGCGCGATAGAGCGCGAGCTGCGCGACATAGGACGGCGGAACGTCGTCCGGCGGCGCGCCCGTCTTGAAATCCGCGAACCAGATTTCGTCGCCGACTTCCGCCAGCCGGTCGATGCGGCCGGCTATGTCGATCGGCTTCCCGCCGTTGCGTGCGATGCGCGCCGCGATGGCGACTTCCGCGCGCGAAGCCGCAGCGAACAGGGGCGCCGCCTCCGCGAGCGCGAGCGCCGCCACCGCCTCGTCCGCCAGCGCCTCGGCGGCGGCGCGATCAACGCCGCGCGCCTGCGCCCGCAGATAGCGGAGCGCGGCCGCCCGGCGATGTTCCGCCGCGAGCGCCGGCAGGCTCTCCATCAAGTGATGGACCAGAACGCCGCGCTGCAGCGCTTTGCTGTCGCCCGGGCCGCTCGCGACAATCGCCATCTCCAATGCGTCGGCGCCGGACAGCGCGCTCGACGGACGCAGGGGCGGCGCCGGCTCCGGTTCGTTCGCGACATCCGCGAACAGCCACGCGGGCGCGCCTGTCTCCACATGGGCGCCTTGCGGCGCGCGGTCGTCGCCGAGCGCGGGCGCGCCGAAACGGCGCGCGATGCCGCCGGGCGCGAAATCGTCGGCGACGGGGGTCGGATATTGGTCGAGCCCCGCCACGACGAGGTGGAGCCAGCAGCCGTTCTGCCGGCCTTTCGCGCCATGGTGGCCGCAGATGTAGAGCCGCTCCTCGGCGCGGGTCAGCGCGACGTAGAGCAGGCGCCGATATTCGTTGTCGACCTCGTCGCGCGCGCTTTGACGGCAGACCGCGACGGCCGCCGGATCGTCGTCCTTGCGCGGCGACCATGCGAGCGCCGGACCGGCGCCGGTCTGAAGCTCGAACAGCGTCCTGTCGGTATTGGACGGCGGCAGTCGGCAGGTGTCGGGCAGGAAGACGATCTTCGCCTCGAGCCCCTTCGCCGCGTGCGCCGTCATCACGCGCACGAGATCGTCGGCTTCGTCCATGTCGCGCTTGATCGTCTGATCGAGACCTTCGATCTCGTGGATGAAGGCGGAAAGCGACGGCGCCTCGCTGCGCTCGTGCTCCAGCGCCAGCGCCATGAATTCGTCGAGCGCATCGCCGGCTTCCGCGCCGAGGCGCGCCAAAAAGGCGCGGCGGCCGCCGTCGGCGCCGAGCAGCCGGCTGAAGAAATCGAAGGGCCGCGCCTGGCCGGCGATCGCGCGCCAGTGCGCGATCCGGGCCGCCGCCTGCGCATGCCGCGGCTCGGGCGACGCGCGCAGGACCGCGTCGAGATTGCCGGGCCGGCGCGGCGCAAGCGCGATCAGATCGTCGTCGTCGAGCCCGCAGAGCGGCGATTTCAGCGCGCAGGCGAGCGAATAATCGTCATCGGGCGCAAGCGCGGCCCGCGCGGCGGCGAGAAGATCCATGACGGCGATATGCCCGGCGATGTCGAGCCGGTCCGCGCCCGCGACCGGCACGCCCTCGGCCTTCAGCGCGCGCACCATGGCCTCGAAGAAGGCGTCGCGTCGGCGCACGAGGATCATGACGTCGCCCGGCCGCACCGGCCGCGGCGCCCCGTCGGACTCATGCACGCGGTCCCGGGACGTCGCCGCAATGAAACTTCCGATCTTGCGCGCGATCAGTCGCGCCAGTTCGACGGGCGGCGACGTCTCGCGCGGCAGGTCCACCGGCAGGGCCCATTCCCTGGGGTCTTCGACGGGCGCGCCGACGATGGGCTCCCAGACCTCCACCATGCCGGGCAGATCATGCTTCAGCGCGGCGTGCGACGGCGGCGGCTCGGCGGGATCGGCCTGCAGCCCGCGCAAGGCTTCCGTGCGGCCGAAGATGTGATCGACGGCGTCGAGGATCGTCTTCGCCGAACGGAAGGAGAGTTCGAGCGAGACGGGATCGAACACGAGGCCGGCGTCGGCGACGCGGCGGCCGAAGAGGGCGCGCATGTCGCCAAACGATTGCGGCGAAGCGCCCTGGAAGGAGAAGATCGACTGCTTCTCGTCGCCGACCGCGAAAAACGTGCGCCCCTGCGGGCGCGCGCCGGCGCCGGCGGTGAATTCCGACGCGAGCGCTTGGAGGATCGCCCATTGCGCCTTGCTCGTGTCCTGCGCCTCGTCGACGAGAATGTGGTCGACGCCGTTGTCGAGCTTGTAGAGCGCCCAGGCGGCGGCGCCCTCGCGTGCGAACAGGGCGCGCGTCTTCTCGACCATGTCGTCGAAATCGAGCACGCCGCGCGCGCGCTTCAGCGTCTCGTAGCGCGCGAGGCAGGCGGCCGCGAGCCGAAGCAGGGCGGCCGACCGCTCGAGCGTCGCCAGCGCGCGGAGCTTGTCGCGCAGGGCCACGAGCCGCAGCGCTTCCGCATCCAGCCGCTCAAGCAGGCCGGGCGACAGGGTTTCGATGGCGCCCGTGCCCATCCGGCTACGCTTGTGGCCTTCGCCGCCGTCGGTGAAATAGAAGGGGAGATAGTCGGCGAGGCAGGCAGGATCGGGCGCGCCTGCCGCCGCCGCGCGCAATTGTTCGCCGCGTTCGCGATCGGTCTTCGACCCTTGCGCGAACACGTCCGCGATCGCGCGCCATTCCGACCAGTGAATCCCGTCCTCGATCATCGCGCGCCGGACCGAAGCCTCGTCGTCGCCCGGCGAAAGATCGAGGGCCGCCGGCAGTCGCGCGATCTGCGCCTCGACATCCTCCAGCGCCTCGCGCTTCGCCAGCGCGGCGTGGAGGATTTTCTCGAAACCGTCTTGCGAGGCGGTGTCGGCGACGAGCGTCAGCGCTGCGCCGAGCCTCGCGTCGCCGGCCGCCGCCGCGAGGGTCTGGCGTTGCGCGAGCGCGAGCAATTCGGCGCGTTCGAGGTCCTCCGCCGCGCGAAACTCGGCCGGCACGTTAGCCTCGAACGGAAAGAGATGCAGCACGCGCTCGCAGAAGGCGTGGATCGTCTGGATTTTCAGCCCGCCCGGCGTTTCGACGGCGGCGGCGAACAATCTGCGCGCCCGATCGAGATCCTGCGGCGGCTCCGCGCCGGTCTCGCGAATCTTCATACGTAAGGTCGCATCGTCCGCGAGCGTCCAGCCGGCGAGCGTCCTGAACACGCGGGCCGACATGTTGGCCGCCGCCGCCTTCGTGAAGGTGAGGCAGATGAGACGCGACGGCGCCACGCCGTCGAGCAGCAGCCGCACGACGCGCTGCGTCAGCACATGCGTCTTGCCGGAGCCCGCATTCGCCGACACCCAGGCGGATACGCGCGGGTCGGACGCGCGCTTCTGGCGATCCAGCGTATGGGCGGGAACCGGATATTTCATTCCTCGCCCTCCGCGCCGCCGCCGGAGGCCGACCATTCCTTGACGCGCGCGAGATGATCGAAGGCGCCCGCGCGCTTGATGTATTGCGCGAGCGCGCGCGAGGGATAGCCCTGCGCGGGATTGCGATAGGACGACAGGAGCTTCTTCAGTTCGCCGAAATGCTCTTCTGCGAGCGCGGCGAAATCGGCGCCCTGCGCCGGCGCCTCGACGATCTTGCCGCCGTCTTTGCCGCCGAGCTTGATGTAGGCGCCGGAATCCGGTTCGAGCGCGCCGACGACGGGGAAGGCGCCGCGCCGCGCCATCGCCGCTTCCAGCGTGAGTTGCGCCGCAAGCCCGATCTTGATCTGCCGCTGCGACGGCGGCTCGCCGGTCTTGTAGTCGGCGATGCGGGCGCGGCCGGATAGATCGATCTCGACACGGTCGGCCTCCGCCGCCAGCGCGAACGCGCTCCCGTCGTCGAGCCGGAATTCGAGACGGCCGCGGATCTCGCCGAGAACGCGGGCGATCTGCGGCCGCCGCTCGGCCTCGTAGCCGAGCAGATAGTCGAGGCCCTCCTGCAACGTGCGCCAGCGAAAGGCGCGCCACGCCGGATCCGCGAAGAAGGGCGCGAGCTCTTCACGCGCGGCGTTCATGAGGAAGTCGCGCGCCTCGGCAGGCAGCGCGCCGGTCGGCCACGCGTCGACGAGGGCCTTGAGCGCGGTATGGACCGCCGTGCCCTGTTCCGACGGTCCGATGGCGAAATCGAGCGCCTGCAGCGGCTCCAGCTCGAGGATGCGTTGGGCGTAGATCGCATAGGGATCGCGCCGCAGCGTCTCGATCCGCGTGACGCTGAGCGAATCCGGGCGCAGGTCGAGCGGCGGCTTCGGCGCCGGCCGCGCGAGCGGCGGCGCGGCGGCCGGCTTGTCGATCAGCCGCGCGAGCGTCAGCCAGCGCGCGCCGCGCGCGCGCATCGCGCCGTATGCGGGCTCCTCGGCAAGTGCGGCGATCCTTTGCAGGAAGCGCGAGGCGACGGTGGGCGTGCGCGCCCGCTTCAGGGCGCGGGTCAGCACGACATCGCGCGCGCCCATCGCCATGACGAAATCATGCGCGCTCTGGCCGATGCGCCGCTCCGGCGGCGTCAGGCCGATCTGCGCGCGCATCGGGCGGTTGAGGAAAGCGTCGCTCCTGGGCTGCGGCGGCCAGATCGCTTCGTCGAGGCCGGCGAGCACGACGCGATCGGCGTCGAGCAGGCGCGCTTCGAGCAGGCCCAGAATCTTCAGGCGCGCATGCGCGCGCTGCGGGCCGCGCGCCGTCGCGCCGGAAACGAGCCGGTCGAACAGGGCGCGATAATCCTCGAGGCCGAAGCGCACGCCATGTCCGCCTTCGTCGCCGAGCGCGCCGACCTCGTCGAACAGGCGTTCGAGGAGAATGTCGTCTTCGCCGGAAGCGATCGCCGCATGCGCGCTCAACGCGGCGAGGCAGGCGCGATGTGCTTCTATCCATGCGCCGACCGGCCGCGCCGCGCTTTCCGCGCGCAGCGGCGCAAGGGCGGAATCGACGGCGAGCGCCGCGCGCTCCATGTCGTCCCAGTCGATCGGCGCGATCCGGCGCGCGGCGGGATTTGCATGCCGTCCGCGCTGGGTGGCGCGCGCCGCGGCGAAACGCGCGCGCCAGTCCGGGTCGTGCGGCGTCGCGCGCAGCACGCCGATCTCGATGGATTGCGCGAGCTCCTTCATCCGCGCGCGATCGCAGTTCGGCGCGAGGGATTCGTGGCCGAGGAGGGCGAGGAAGGCGACATCGGATCCTTCGGACGCCGCGCTCAGTGCGGCCCGCGCGAATGCGCCCGCCGTCGTGACGCCGAGCGCCTCGCCGCCGGAATCGTCGACCTCCAGGCCCCAGCGCGCGAGTTCCGCCCGCACGCGCCGGGCGATGCTGCGATCCGGCGTAATCAGCGCCGCGGTCGCCCGCGGCGTCTCCAGCGCCTCGCGTAGACATATCGCGATGGCGAGCGCTTCCTCGCGGTCGTCGGCGGCCTCGATCAGGCTGACGCCGGCGAGCGCCTCGGCGCGCTCGTCGCCATGCGCGGCGACATAAGCGCGCCAGTCCGGAGTCGATTCGCTCGGCGCCATCGCTTGCGACACGAAGCGCCGGCGCTGGCCGATCGCGCCTTGCGGCGCGGCCAGCGAGCGAACGTCCGCGCGGCGCGCGTCGAGCCGCGCGAGCAGGCGCGCAAGCGCGGCCTGGGGATGGCCGTAGGTTGGCTCGCCGCGGCCTTCGCCGCCGGCGACGATGCTCCAGTCCCTGTCCGGCATGATGTCGTCGAGCCCGGGCAGGATGACGGCGCCGCGCGGCAGGCGCGCGATGGCGCGCATGAGGTCGGCCGTGGCGCGGTTCGTGCCGGTCGAACCGAGAACGATCGTCGGCTCGTCCGCCTGCGCGAGCCGCTCGATCTCGCGCCGGATGAGCAATGCGCGGCGTTCGGCGGCGTCGATCACGTCGCGCTCGGCCAATATGCCGGGCCAGAGCTCGATGGCGATCTTGAGGAAATCGGCGGTGATGCTCCAGTAGCGATCGTGGTCTTCCGGCGCCAGCGCCCGCACCGCCGACCAGTCTGCGCCCTCCACGATGAATTCGTCGATAAGGGCGGCGAGTTCGCCGGCGAGCGCCAGCGCGTCCGCCGGAGTCGAGCCCACGACGAGCGCCTGGCTTGCGTCGGCGATAATCCTGCCATCGCGCCCGACGCCGACGATGGCGCCTCGCAGATGGCGCGACCACGCATGAACGAGATCGGCGAGCAGGAAGCGGCGTTCGATCTCGCCGATGGCCGGCGGGATTGCGGCGTCGAGGGACGCGAAGGCCTCGTCCGGTTCGTCGAACAGGGCCGCGTCTTCGTCCACCGCGCCGAGCGGGCGGATTTTCGGCAGCAGTGTCGCGCCGCTGTCGGCCTGCGCCGCGAATTCGGCGATCAGGGCGCGCGTCGCGCGCCGCGTCGGGACGTAGATGGTGAGATCGGCCAGCGCCAGCGGGCCTGCCTCGCGCGACAGCCCCGGAACGATCTCGCCGGCGAGCAAGGCGCGCACGAATGTCGCGAGATAGGGAACGCCCGGCGGAATGGTGAAGAGGCGCGATCGCGCCATGATCAGGCTGCGGGTCGCGCGTAGGCGCGTTCGGCCTGCTCGATCGCGTCCGGCGTGCCGACATGCAGCCATGGGCCGTTGAGCCGCACGCCGTGCAGGCGGCCCGCCTCGGCGGCGCGGAAGAAATAGGGCGCGAGCCGGAAGACGTCGTCCTTCGCGTCCTTGAACAGGCTCGCCTTGATGATGCCGACGCCGGCGTAGACGAAGGCGGAGACCTCGCGTTCGGCGCGCCGCGTCAGCCGGCCGTCCGGCGCCATGTGAAAATCGCCGGGCCAGTCGACCCCGACGGCGCCCGACGTCGCGGCGACCAGCAGCAGCACGTCCATCTCTTCGGGCCGCCAGGCCTGTTTCATCGCCGCGATCGTCGAATGCGGTCCCTCGAGCCAGACGGCGTCCGTGTTGCAGATGAAGAAATCCGCGTCGCCGATCAGCGGCAGCGCTTTCCTGATGCCGCCGCCCTGGTCGAGCAGCTTGTCGCGTTCGTCGGAGATGACGATCTGCGGGCGCGTGCGATGCTTCAGATGCGCCTCGATCTGATCCGGCAGATGATGCACGTTGACGATTGCGCGCGTCACGCCGCCCGCGGCGAGACGGTCGAGCATGTGATCGAGCATCGTCTTGCCGCCGATCTGCACGAGCGGCTTGGGAATGCGATCGGTGATCGGCCGCATGCGCGTGCCGAGGCCCGCGGCGAAAACCATGGCTGTGTCGAGCGGCTGGCGTGCGTCGGGCTTAGTCGTCAATCAGGCGTCCTCGACCGTCTTCGGCAGGTTGGCGACGTGCCAGTCGCGCAGCGCCGCGAGCGCGGGATGCGCGAGATTCTTGCGCAGATAGCGCGTCACGCGCGGAAGATGGGCCAGATATTGCGGCTTGCGGTCGCGCTTGTCGAGCCGAGCGAAAATACCGAGAATCTTCGTCGCGCGCTGCGCGCCGAGAATGGCGTAGGCGCGCGCGAATCCCGCCATGTCGAATTCGTTCGTCGCGCTGCGGCGCAATTGCGCGTAATGGCCGAGCAGGCGCAGCTCCATCTCGTCCGGCACGGTCACGCGCGCATCCTGCAGCAGCGAGACGACGTCATAGGCCGGATGGCCCATCACGCAATCCTGGAAGTCGATGATTCCCACGCGCTTGATCCCCTCGCGCTCGGGCAGCCAGATCAGATTCGGCGAATGATAGTCGCGCAGCGTCCATGTCGGCGCTGCATTGGCGACCTCGACGGCGATCTGGCGCCAGAGGTTGACGAAGGTCGCGCGCTGCCCCGAGGACAGATGCACGCCCGCGACATGCGGCGCATACCATTCGGCCAACAGCTCGATCTCGATCAGCAGCGCGTCGAGATCGTAGGGCGGAATGCGGTAGACCGCGCCGTCGTCCATCGCCACCGTGTCGGACCGGGGTTGCGCATGGATATGCGCGAGCGCCGCCGCGGCTTCCGCATAGCGCTCGCGGATCGGACCGTTCTCGTCGACGACGCCCCCCGCGCCGAGATCCTCGATCACGGCGTAGCCGCTGTCGAGATCGGCGGCGTGGATCTGCGGCGCCGAGAGGCCGGCGTCGCGGAGCGCGCGGTCGATCGCGACGAAGGGGCGGATGCTCTCGGCCAGCCGCGCTATGGCGCTGTAGGGCTTGCCGTAGCGCACCGGCGGACCGTCGGGCCGCGGCGGCGATATCATCAGGATCGCCTGCGCGCCGTCGGGCTTCGTCAGCCGCTCGTAGGCGCGCGTCGAGGCGTCGCCGAGCATGAAGGCGCGCGTCGCGTCCTGCCAGCCGGCGGCGCGAAGGATCTCGGTCGCGCCTTTCGCGCGGGCGATGCGCGTGGCGAAAGCGCCGAAACCCGTCAGCTCGATGATGCGCCGCTCGCCGCCGTCAGGCGGTATGGTCAGGCGCACGTCGAGGCGTTCGTCCGGCAGCGCGCCGCCCGCGCGCTCCGCCCATTCGACCAGAACGAGGGCGCTGTCCGTCGCCTCGTCCCAGCCGAGTTCGGCGAGTTCGGACGGATTGCCGATGCGATAGAGATCGGCGTGCACGATCGGAAAATCGCCGGTCTCGTAGACCTGCATCAGCGTGAACGTCGGGCTCGGAACGTCGAGATCGGGATCGCCGGTCAGCTTGCGGATGAGCGCGCGCGCGAAAGCGGTCTTGCCGGCGCCGAGATCGCCGGAGAGCGTCACGAGATCGCCCGGCTTGACGAGGCCCGTCACGTCTTCCGCAATCCTGCGCGTGCCTGCTTCGTCGGCGACGTCGATCCGCCAGATGGTCGACTGATTTCCGCTCATGACGGCGTCCGCCTGTCGTCGTTTGCCTCCGTCGCGACGATGCTCAGCGTTGGCCTGACGTGGCGCGCGGGAAAGATGCAGGTCACCGCGGTTCCCTCGCCGGGCGCGGAATCGATGTGAATCTTGCCGCCGTGCAGTTCGACCAGCGCCTTCACGATCGAGAGGCCGAGGCCGACGCCGCGATGGCGCGTGCCGATCGTGTGGCTCTTGAAGCGGTCGAACACCTTGTCGAGCACGTCGGGCGGGATGCCGCGCCCGTTGTCGGTCACCTTGAACGCGATTTCGTCGCCGCGCCGCAGCGCGGCCAGCGTCACCGTCTGGCCGGGCTCGGAAAAGCCGATCGCGTTCGACAGCAGGTTGAAGAGAATCTGCCGCAGTCGCTTGGCGTCGGCGCGGAAGGCGCCGACGTCGTCGCGCACGACGATCGACAGGTTGATGCCGGATTCCGAAAGCCGGTCCTGCACCCCGGCCGCGGCCGCGCGCATCGTCTCGCCGACGTCGACGTCCTCGAGCTCGAGTTGCATCCCGTCCTTGTCGATCGTGGCGAGGTCGAGAATGTCGTTGATGATGGCGAGCAGCGCCGAGGAGGATTTCATCACATAGCCGACATAGTCGCGCTGGCGCGCATTGAGCGGGCCCACGCTCTCGTCGTCGAGGAGCTGGATGAAGCCGATGATGTTGGTCAGCGGCGAGCGCAGCTCGTAGGAAATGTGGTGGACGAAATCGTTGCGCAGGTTTTCCGCCTCGATCAGCGCCTGGTTGCGGTCGGTGAGCGCGCGCTCGACGCTGACCTGCGCGGTCGCGTCGATGAAGGTGATCAGCGTCGCGCCGTCGGGCAGCGGCTGCGCGGCGCAGTCGAGCACCAGCCCGTCCGCCCGGTTCATGCGGAACGAATGCCCCATGCGCTGCTCGTGCAGGCCCGTCACGACCTCGCGCAGCTTGCCGAACCCGCCGCCGGGGCCCGCCAGCGGCGCGCATTGCTGCGCGATGGCGTCAAAATGCGGATGCGCGGCGAGCGCGGGTTCGTCGAGCCGCCACATGCGCGCAAAGGCGGGATTGTGCAGCTTCAGCCTGCCGTCCGTGCCGAACACGGCGACGCCTTCCTGCAGCGTGTCGAGCGTCTCGTTCTGCACGCTCATCATCTGCTTGAAACGCGACTCGATCTCGAAGCGCTCGGTCACGTCGTCGTAGAGATAGGTGACGCCGCCGTGCGGGCTCGGATTGGAGACGACGCGGAAAGTGCGGCCGCCCGGCACATACCACAGGTGCTCGCGCGTCTCCTGCGACTGGTAGGCCGACATCAGGCCGGCTTTCCACGAACGGAAGTCGGCCTGTTCCGGCAGACGGCGTTCGGCGCGCAGCCGGTCGAGAATCTCGGGATCGCTCGGACCCTGGTCGAGGAAGTCCTGCGGCAGGGGCCAGAGCTGGCGATAGGCGGCGTTGTGGAAGACGAGCCGCTTCTGCCCGTTGAAGATCGCCACCGCCGTCGGCAATTGGTCGAGCGTGCGGGTATGCGATTCCATCTGCTGCTCGAGATTGTCGCGCACGGCCTCGAGTTCGCTCAGGTCCTGCGCATAGCCGACCGAGCCGCCGCGCGTCGGCACGTCGACGATGTCGAGCAGGCGGCGCGCGCCCGAAACCAGCCCCGGCTGTCGCGCGCGCCAGGTCTCGCCGGCGCTCGTCGCGCGGCGGCTCGCTTCGCGCGAATCGCGATCCAGCAATTCCACGCCCTTGGCGACGGCCTCGGTAGGATCCCTGGCGTCGACCGCGCGGGCGTAGGCCGCGTTCACCCACGACAATTTGCCGTCGCCGTCGCGGGTCCAGACTGGCGCCGCGATGGAATCGAGCATGGCGCGCAGCGCGTCGGTCTGCGCGCCGAGCTCGGCGTGGCGCTGGCGCAACGACAGCAGTTCGAGACGGTCGCCCGAGACGTCGCGGATGCGCAGGACGGCGCGGCCGGCGATGGCGCGGCCGTCGGCTTCGAGATGGCGCCCGGCGAGCGACACCAACGACATGCGGAAGCCCTCGCCGCGCCGCCGCAGGCGTTCCACGCAATCGTCCAGCCGTTGCGCCAGCGCCGGCTCCAGCCACGCGCCGAATCCGAGCACGCGGCGCGGCACGGGCGCGTCCGTCACGAGGCCGATCTCGCCCTCGATCTCCGGCTCGCCGGACGCCGAACCCCAGGCGACGATGATCTGCGGTTCGGCGGAGAGAAACACATGCGCGCGTTCGAGCTTCGCGCGGGCCGCCTCAAGCTCGGCCACGAGCGCGCTCTCGCGCTGCGTCCATTGCTTGCGTCCGGTCAGATGCAGCAGCGCCGTGATGGTCGCGAAAATGACGAGCCCGACGACCAGCGACACGCCGACGACGTTGGATTCGTGCATCGGCTGGTCGACCGCCTGCGCCAGCGCGGGCGCGGCGGTTGCGAGCGCGAGCCAGGACGCGGTCGCGCCCAGCGTCGAGGCCGGCTTGGCCAGGCGCGCGCCGGCGCGACGAAAAGAATCGGGAAAGCGTTGAAACGCTGGGCTTTCGTCGGGCGGGCGCCTCAGCTCAATCACAAGGTGATCCTGCCGCCGCCGCCTCATTGCCGTCCCCTTTTCGAGGCGCAAGCAATCATCGGCCGGTCCGCCGACAGCAAGAGCCTCAAGTCCGGCAGCGTCCGCCTCGCCGCCCGAATCAATCCAATTTAGCCTTAGGCGAGGGTCCTGAGAAAGTGGTTAACGAGAGGGAAATTCTCGGCCTTCCTCCAATCCGCAGGATGTCGCGGCGGCGTTTGGCGTCAGATGTAACGTATACTGATTGACAGTATACAGAAAATGTGATCACGTGCCGCCCAAGAAAAATCAGGGACGGGAGATGCGCATGGCGCGGGAGAGCGGCAGGATGATCGTGGTCGGCGGCGGCATTGGCGGCCTCGCCGCATCGCTGGCGCTGGCGCGGCAAGGCTTCGAGGTCACGGTTCTCGAACAGGCGCCGGAGATCGGCGAAATCGGCGCCGGCATTCAGCTCGGGCCCAACGCCTTTTCAGCTTTTGACGCGTTGGGCGTCGGCGAAAAGGCGCGCGGCCGCGCCGTCTACGTCGACGAGATGATCATGCATGACGCGATCGACGGATCTCTGGTTGGCCGCATCCCGACCGGCGAGGCCTTCCGCAAGCGCTTCAACAACCCCTACGCCGTCATCCACCGCGTCGACATTCACTCCTCGCTGCTCGAAGGCGCGCAGGAGACTGGCCGCATCGAATTCAGGACCTCGACCCACATCGAGCGCGTCGCGCAGGACGACACTGGCGTCACGGCCTGGGACCAGAATGGCGTCGCCCATCACGGCGTCGGGCTGATCGCGGCCGACGGCGGCAAGTCGGTCGCGCGCGCCCAATATGTCGACGATCCTCCGCGCATCACCGGCCACGTCGTCTATCGCGCGGTGATCGACAAGGCGGATTTTCCCGAGGAATTGCGATGGAACGCGGCCTCCCTCTGGGCCGGTCCGAAGTGCCATCTCGTGCATTATCCGCTGCGCGGCGGCGAGCAATACAATGTCGTCGTCACCTTCCATTCGCGAAAGCCGGAGGAATGGGGCGTCACCGACGGCTCCAGGGAAGAGGTGCAGAGCTACTTCCGCGAGGTCTGCCCGAAGGCGCGGCAATTGATCGATCTGCCGAAATCCTGGCGGCGCTGGGCGACGGCCGACAAGGAGCCGATCGAGACCTGGACTTTCGGCCGCGTGACGCTGCTCGGCGATTCCGCGCATCCGACCACGCAATATATGGCGCAGGGCGCCTGCATGGCGCTGGAGGACGCGGTCACGCTCGGCGAAGCGCTCCGCGCCAGCCGGAACGACGTCGTCGGCGCGCTGCAACTCTATCAGGCCTGCCGCACGGTCCGCGCCGCCCGGATCGTCCTGTCGGGCCGCGAGATGGGCCGCCTCTATCACGCCAGCGGCGTCGAGCGGAAAATCCGCAACGGCCTCTGGAAGGACCGCACGCCCGAGCGCTATTACGACGCGCTCGAATGGCTGTACGGTTGGAACGTCGCCAAGGCTCTGGAACAATAGGCGCTGGACCAAGCGCAACAGGAGGAAAAGCCATGTCGCAGCTCGGCACGCTCGAGGAGCTTCCGCTCGAATACCGCAAAGGCCTGACGTCGCAGAACCTCGTGCCGCTCTGGCCGAACCTGCGCGCCGCGCTGCCTTATGATATTCCCTCGCGCCGCACGAAGCCGATGGTCTGGCGCTACGCCGACATCCGGCCCGAATTGCTCAAAGCCGGCGAACTGACGCCGATCGAAAAGGCCGAACGTCGCGTGCTGGTGCTCGCCAATCCGGGTCTCGGCCTCGACAACATGCAGGCCACGCCCTCGATCTATATCGGCATGCAGTTGATCCTGCCGCGAGAGACGGCGCCCAACCACAGGCACACGCCGAGCGCGGTGCGCTTCGTCGTCGAGGGCGAGGGCGGCTTCACAGTCGTCGAGGGCGAGAAGATGCCGATGGAGAAGGGCGACCTGATCCTCACGCCCTCGCTCCTCTGGCACGAGCACGGACATGAGGGCTCAGGCCCCGTCGTGTGGATGGACGCGCTCGACCTGCCGATGGTCTTCGCGCTCGAGGCTTCCTATGCGCTCGACGGCGAGCCGCAGAAGGTGAAGAACCAGCCCGATTCCTCACAGACGCGCTATCGCCGCGCCGGCCTCGTGCCTTATGCCTCGCTGCGCGCGCAGCGCCCGCGCTATCCGCTCTGCCGCTTTCCGTGGAAGGACACGCGCGCCGCGCTGCACGATCTTTCGACCGTCACCGACAAGGGCGACGTCGTGCAACTGGCCTATGTGAATCCCGAAACGGGCGGCGAATGCCTGCCGATCCTCGGCTTCTCCGCGATCATGCTGCGCCCCGGCGAAACAATCCGCCCGGTGCGACGCTCGGCCTCGGCCGTGCTGCATGTGGTGGAAGGCGAAGGGCAGGCCGTCATCGACGATGTCGAGCTGAACTGGGGCGGTCAGGACACGATGGCCGTGCCGACCCACGCGCGCGTCGCGATCACCAACCGGTCGACCTCGAAACCGGCGTTCCTGTTCCAGGTCGACGATGCGCCGATGCAGAAGAAGCTCGGGTTTTTCGAAGAGTTCGGGTGAGCGTTTCGCGCGCCGTCATGGCCGGGCTTGACCCGGCCATCCACGCGGCGGGGCTCGGCGCCTACTTGCAAAACGCGTCTGCATCATCGGCACGGCGTGGACGCCCGCGACAAGCGCGGGCATGACGCGGCGATAGCGTCGACGCTCAAACCGTCTTCTCCGCGCTCGTGCACAGATCCGCGATCACGCAGCGCGCGCACTCCGGCTTGCGCGCCTTGCAGATGTAGCGGCCGTGCAGGATCAGCCAGTGGTGGGCGTGCAGGAGAAATTCCTGCGGAATGATCTTGAGCAGCCCGAGCTCCACTTCCAGCGGCGTCTTGCCGCGCGCCAGCGGAATGCGGTTCGACACCCGGAAGAGATGCGTGTCGATGGCGATCGTCACCTCGCCGAAGGCGATGTTGCGCACGACGTTGGCGGTCTTGCGACCAACGCCGGGCAGCGCCTCGAGCGAGGCGGCGTCGCGCGGAACCTGCCCGCCATGCTTGTCGACGAGAATCTGCGACAGCGCGATCACGTTCTTCGCCTTGGCGCGGAAGAGCCCGATCGTCTTGATGTAGTCGCGGACCTTGTCCTCGCCGAGGGCGAGCATCTTCTGCGGCGTATCGGCGGCCGCAAACAGCGCGCGCGTCGCCTTGTTGACGCCGGCGTCGGTCGCCTGCGCCGACAGCACGACCGCGACCAGCAGCGTGTAGGGGTTCACATATTCGAGTTCGCCCTTCGGCTCCGGATTTTGCGCGCGCAGCCGCGTGAAAATCTCGCGCACGGTCGCCGGGTCGGCGTATTTCCGCCATGCGGGCCTTTTCGGGGCCGGCGGTCTTTTCGGATTGGTCGGCGTGGCCGACGGCCTCTTCTTTTCGAGCATGGAGCTTTATATTGTCGGGGTCGCGTTCCCGCAAAGCAGACCTATGTCCGAAGCCTACGACAAGCCGATCTACGCCGTGCGGCTCCGCCCGCACCGCTCGCTGACGCGCGGGCAGGCGAAGAGGCTCGTCTTCGTCGTCGGCGCGGCCACTTGCGCGATCAGCCTGCCCTTCTTCTTCCTGGGCGCCTGGCCGATCGTCGGCTTCCTGGGCCTGGATGCGCTCGGCGTCTGGCTCGCCTTCGAACTTTCCTTCCGCGCCGCCCGCGCTTACGAGGATTTGCGGCTCACCTCGCTGGAATTAAGGCTCGACAAGGTGCCCGTGCGCGGCGAGACGCGGGAGTTCCGCTTCAATCCGTTCTGGGTGCGGCTCGACCGGTCCGAGCATGAGGAATTCGGCTTGCAGCGGCTGGCCCTCGTCTCGCACGGCCGCAGCGTCGAGTTCGGCAGCTTTCTCGGGCCGGAGCAGAAGGCCGAGGTCGCCGGCGACCTGACGCTGGCGCTGGCGCGCGCGCGGCGAGGGCCGGACCTGTCGTAGGAATCGGGTGGCGGGCGCGGCGTCGCGACGTCAGAATCGGGAAAATTCAGACGGATATTCGCCATGCTGCAACGCCCCAATCCCGAAACCTTCGCCCCGGTCGACCTCGCCGACGACTACGAGCGCGTCCGCGCGGCGATCGAATTCATGACCAAGGCGGCCCGCCGCCAGCCGGAGGTCGAGGAGATCGCCGCCCATGTCGGCCTGTCCGCCTCGCACTTCCATCATCTCTTCAAGCGCTGGGCGGGATTGACGCCAAAGGCCTTTCTGCAGGCCGTGACCATCGACCACGCCCGCGCGCTGCTGCGCGACAGCGCGAGCGTGCTCGACGCTTCCTACGAGGTCGGCCTGTCCGGCCCCGGCCGCCTGCACGATCTCTTCGTCGCGCACGAGGCCATGACGCCCGGGGATTTCAAGCGCGGCGGCGGGGGGCTCGTGCTGCGCTACGGCTTCCATCCCTCGCCTTTCGGCGAGGCCATCGCCGTCATTGCGCCGCGCGGCCTCGCCGGGCTCGGATGGGTCGACAAGGGCGATCGCCAGGCGGCGCTCGACGACATGATCCGCCGCTGGCCGAATGCGCAATTCGTCGAGGACGGCGAGGCGACCGCGCCCTATGTGCGTCGCGCCTTCGATTCCGCCGAATGGCGCCCGGACCGTCCGTTGCGGCTCGTCCTCATCGGCACGGATTTCGAGCTGCGCGTCTGGGAGACGCTGCTCGGCATCCCCATGGGCCGCGCCACCACCTATTCCGACATCGCCCGCAAACTCGGCAAGCCGCAGGCGGCGCGCGCGGTGGGCGCGGCGGTCGGCAAGAATCCGATCTCCTTCGTCGTGCCCTGCCACCGGGTGCTCGGCCGTTCCGGCGCCTTTACCGGCTACCATTGGGGCCTCGCCCGCAAGCAGGCGATCATCGGCTGGGAAGCCGGGCAGACCGCCTGATCAGCCGACGATCAGGGCCTTGACGACGCCGACCGTCGCACCGAGGAACAGCACGGCGGCGGCCGCAGCCTGAATGGCGAAACCGCGGCCGCGCGTGGCGGCGTCTTTGGCATAGGCGACGAGATAGAGCGCGCGGCCGGCGATCCAGACGAGGCCGACGACCGCAGCCCAGCGGTCGGACAGGGTGAGCGCGAACAGCCACAATGACGGCAGGAAGATCGGCATCCATTCCAGCATGTTCTGGTGAGCGCGGAAGAGGCGCTCGAAATTCGGATCGCCTGTCGTCGCCGGCGCCTTGATCTGATATGTCCCGCGCGCCTTGCCGACGCCGAGATCCGCCCAGAAGTAGACGGCGATGGCAAGAAGCGTGACGAGCGCGGTCCAGTGCGGCATGGCTATTTCCGATCCTTCGATGTCCACTTGGCGAAGCCCTCGGCGCGCAACCTGCACGCCGGGCACTGGCCGCAGCCGCGGCCCCAGGCGTGCAGCGCGCCGCGTTCGCCGAGATAGCAGGTGTGCGTGTCTTCCACGATGACGTCGACGAGCGCGTCGCCGCCGATCTCCTGCGCCAGCGCCCAGGTCGCCGCCTTGTCGATCCACATCAGCGGCGTCTCCAGCACGAAGCGCTGTTCCATGCCGATGTTGAGCGCGACCTGCATCGCCTTGATCGCGTCGTCGCGGCAGTCGGGATAGCCGGAGAAATCCGTCTCGCACATGCCGCTGACGATGGCCCTGAGCCCGCGCCGATAGGCGAGCGCAGCGGCGAAGGCCAGGAAGATGAGATTGCGGCCGGGCACGAACGTATTGGGCAGGCCCTTCGCGCCCGCCTCGATCTCGATCTCGCGCGTCATCGCCGTGTCGGAGATCGCGCCGAGCGCGGAGAGATCGAGCGTATGGTCGGGACCAAGCCTGTCGCGCCATGCCGGTTTCAGCGTCGCGAATTTTTCACGCACGACTGCGCGCTGCGTCAGTTCGATCGCATGGCGCTGACCGTAATCGAAGCCGACCGTCTCGACGCGCTGGTAGCGTTCGAGCGCCCAGGCGAGGCAGGTGGCCGAATCCTGCCCGCCGGAGAAGAGGACGAGGGCAGCGGTCATGGTCGCTGCGCGGCGTGAAGAAATGTCACGAATTTACCGGCGCGCCCTCCCTCCCCTTTATGGGGAGGGTCCGACGCGAAGCGTCGGGGGTGGGGCTCGCGCCGCTCCAAGAATGTCGCAGGACTGGCGTCGCTCGTTCGGACCCCACCCGCATCGCTTCGCGATGCGACCTCCCCATAAAGGGGAGGTAGGGCGGCCGATGGCGCGGCGCCGGATTTCACACCACCTCCCCGCGCGCCCACGAGGCGATCAGTTGATGCGCGATCGCGAATTTCGGCGGGCAGAAATAGCCGTCCAACCTGCCGTCCACCAGCTTCAGCGCCTCCTCGCGCGAAAACCAGCGGGCGTCGTCGAGCTCGGTGACGTCGATGGTGATCTTCTCGTCCTCGGCTTCCGCCAGGCAGCCGATCATCAGCGAACAGGGAAAGGGCCAGGGTTGCGAGGCCATGTAGGTCACGCGGCCGCAGGAAATGCCGGCCTCTTCCTTGATCTCGCGGCGCACGGCGTCCTCCAGCGTCTCGCCGCCTTCGACGAAGCCCGCGAGCGCCGAATACATGCCCTTGGGAAAGCGCGGCTGGCGTCCGAGCAGGCATTTGTCGCCGGAGACCGCGAGCATGATGACGACGGGATCGGTGCGCGGAAAATGCTCGGCCTTGCAGGCGGGACACACGCGCTTCCAGCCTGCGGCGGCGGCTTGCGTCTCCACGCCGCAATTCGAGCAGAAGCGATGGCGCGAGTGCCAGTACATCAGGCTCTTGGCCTGCGCCAGCCGGCCGGCGGTCTTTTCCGAAACCATGCCCTGCATGACGATCGAGCGCAGGTCGACGCGCACTTCCGCGGTCTTGCCGGGCGGCGGGGCCTCGTTGCGATAGATGCGCTGCAATTGCTCGCGGCTCGGTCCGAGATCCTGCGGCGCGTCCTCCAGCAGCACGGAGAACACGCCGCCGACGCCGTCGTGGCCCAGGAAAGCCGTTTCGCGCGCGGCGCCCATGCGGGCGGCCTCCGCGAAGGTGAAGAGTGAGCGATAGCCATCGCTGTCGCGTTCCAGAATCACATTCTCGCCCGCGATCACGAAGGCGCGGGCTTCCGCGTCCGCGCGCAGCGCCTCGATATGGCCGGCGTCGTCGCGCTTGTCCGACATGCGATCGAGATCGTTGGCCGAATAGCCCGTCCGGGCCGAAAGCTCCTTGCGCGCCGCCATTTCTTTTCCTTCTGTCGAGTCGGGCGGGAGCATAGCGGGGCCATCCCGCCCGAAGCAATTTTTGCATCAGGCTCATTTATTCATGCGTCAGTTGTAAAATTGACGGATTAATTCCTGTGATATTAGATGTATCCCTCAGTTAAGGGTGGGCTCTAAATCATGTTATTTCGAAATGGATTTGCTCGCCGAGGGCGAGGAGGCGTGAGGCAGGCCGCACCATTGGTTCTGTTGATGGCGCTTGCGCCAGCCGCCGCGCATGCGGCTTGTGGGCCGACAGCGCTTGCTGGAAAATGGCTCTACACTTTTCAAAGCGTAAACTCGTCCCCACCGACTACAGGCTCGTGTATCTTGAGTATCTCAGCGCGGGGCTGGGTCACTTCGAACGCCGACGTCTGTAACGTCGCCGGCGTTACCCCTAGTTCCGTGGTTACATTTCCGCACGGCACGCTAGCGGTGGACAATAATTGCCGCGTAACAGGAACGCTTTTCTGGAGTCTTAAAGGAACGGATGGCGTGACCACCGGTTATAGGATGTCCACAGCGCTATCTTTGTATCAGGTGACCGCAGCCTTCTTTTCCGGAGTCGTGGATGTTAGCACAAGTCATGGGTTTCATCAGCTATTGCAGCAACAATTGTTGAAGATCCCCTGATAAGTAGACGGGGCTTGGCAATCTGGGCATACAGAGTTTCAGACGCCGACTGGCAGTTTGGCGAGCGTTGGGTCTGAAATGCGATCTCAATTGGTTTTTCTCGCCTGCCTCCTCGCCCTCGCCGCGCCCGCCCGCGCGGCATCGGGCGATCCTGCCTTCGACGCTTTCGTCGCCTCCGCCTGGCCGCCGGCGCAGGCCGCCGGCGTCAGCCGCGAGACATTCGACCGCGAAACGGCCAGCTTGACGCCCGATCCCGGCATCAAGGCGCAGGCGGCGAAGCAGGGCGAATTCTCGCTGCCCATCCATTCCTACATCGCGCAGGTCGTGAACGCGCAGAAGGTCGCCGTCGGCCGGTCTCGCGCGCAGAGCCTCGCGGACACGCTGGCGAATATCGAGCGGCGATACGGGGCGCCCTCCGAAATCTGCCTCGCCATCTGGGGCGTCGAGAGCGGCTACGGGCCGGCGCAAGGCGGTCACGACATCCTGCGTTCGGTCGCGACGCTCGCCGTCAGAAAACATCGCGCCGATTTCTATCGCGACGAATTCGTCGCCGCGCTCGTGCTGCTTCAGAACGGCATGCCGCGCGCGAACCTGGTCGGCTCCTGGGCCGGCGCGATGGGCCAGCCGCAATTCACGCCTTCGTCCTATCTCAAATTCGCCGCGAGCTATTCGGGCGGCGGCCAGCCCGACATCTGGAACTCGAGCGCCGACGCCCTCGCCTCGATCGCCAACTTCCTGAAAAGCTCGGGCTGGAATCCCGCGCTGCCCGCCGTGATGGAAGTGAGCATCCCCCAAAGCTTCGACTGGAAACCGGTCGATCTCGACCTCTCGCAATGGCGGCGGCTCGGCTTTACGCGCGCCGACGGCGAAGCGCTGCCGGCCTCGGGCGCGGCGAGCCTGTTCCTGCCGGAAGGCGCGGCGGGGCCCGCCTTCCCCATCCCCGAAAAAAGGGGAGTCACTCGCCAATACAACACGTCGGACGCCTATGCGCTGGCCGTCGCGCTGCTCGCCGAGCGCATCGCCGGTTCCTCGGGGCTCAGGCGCGGATGGCCGAAGAGCTATGTCTCCATGTCGCTCACGGATCGCGCGCGCGCGCAAAAATTGCTGATGGCGAAAGGGCTCTATTCCGGCGCGACAGACGGCAAGATCGGTCGCGGCACGCGCGTGGCGGTGCATGAATTCCAACTGTCGGCGGGTATGCTGCCGGCGGATGGCTTGCTGACGCCGGAGGTTTTGAAGCGATTGCAACGATAACGACGGCCATGTTCCAAAAGCGCGACTTACGCCAGCAATCTTCATCCTGAGAGTATGGCTCGTAATTCAAGAATCCTCGCCCTGAGGAGCCGCGCAGCGGCGTCTCGAAGGGTGGCAGCGGCGAAAATCGCTGGTTTTGCCATCCTTCGAGACGCGCCTCAGGCGCTCCTCAGGATGAAGGTCCGAGTCAGGCGGCTCGAGATTTGGACGGAAGGAGCCAATGGGAATGAAATACATCACGATCGAAAAAGGCCTCGGCCCCGAAGGTCGCATCGCCGTCGTGCGCTTCGACCGCGGCGACAGGCTGAATGCGCTCTCGGCCGACGCCATGCGCGAATTGCGCGCGGCTGCGCAGGGTTTCGAGGACGATTCGACGACCTCCGTCGTCATCCTCACCGGCGCCGCCTATGGGTTTTCGGCCGGCTTCGACCTGAAAGACGCGGAAGGCCGCGAGCGCGCGAAACTGGGGCTCGGCGAACGGCGCGCCGCGCTGATGGTCGGCCCGCGCATGTGCCGCGCCTGGTACGAGATGGAGCAGGTGACGATCTGCGCCATCGAGGGCCATTGCATCGGCGGCGGCGCGGCGCTCGCCGTGTCGCTCGATTTCCGCTTCTGCGGACGCAACGCGCATTTCCGCATCCCGGAAGTCGAGCTCGGCATGAACATGAGCTGGGGCTCGGTGCCGCGCATGCTGCAATTGATGGGGCCGGCGCGCACCAAGCAGGCTGTCATCCTCGCCTCCGATCGCATCTCCGCGCCCGAGGCCGAGCGCTGGGGCCTGGTCGAGAAAGTGACGGAGGATCACGAGGCCTATGCGGCGGCCTTCGTCTTCGCCGAGAAGATCGCCGCGCAGCCGCCGATCCCCACCATGATGACCAAGACGACCGTCAACCGCCTAGCTGGCGCGCTCGACGATCTCGCCAGCCACATGGACCGCGACCAGTTCGCGCTGACCAACCTCTCGGAAGACCACGCCGAAGGCGTGGCCGCCTTCATGGAGCGGAGGAAGCCGAAATTCCGCGGCCGGTAAATTCGCGCGGATTTGACCTGAAAGCCCGCTCTCCCTAGTTTCCGCGGCTTCTCGAGCCTTGGAAACCCGATGTCCGCCGACCCGATTGCGCCCCAGACCCTTCTCGAAGCCGCCCGCGTCTCGCAGGCGTGGCCGTTCGAGGAAGCGCGCAAACTGGTCGCGCGGCTGGAGAAGCATCCCAAGGACGAGGTGCTGTTCGAGACGGGCTACGGGCCCTCGGGGCTCCCGCATATCGGCACATTCGGCGAGGTCGCGCGCACGACCATGGTGCGCCGCGCCTTCGAGGTGCTGACCGAAGGCAAGGTGAAGACGCGGCTCCTCGCCTTCTCCGACGACATGGACGGCCTGCGCAAGGTGCCCGACAACGTGCCGAACAAGGACATGCTGGCGCAGGACCTGCACAAGCCGCTGACGCAGGTGCGCGATCCCTTCGGCACGCACGAGAGCTTCGGCGCGCACAACAACGCCCGCCTGCGCGCCTTTCTCGATGCCTTCGGATTCGAATACGAATTCGCGTCCTCGACCGAATATTACAGGAGCGGCAAGTTCGACGCCGCGCTCAAGCACATGCTCGCGCGCTACGACGCCGTCATGAAGATCATGCTGCCGACCTTTCGCGAGGAGCGCGCTGGCACCTATTCGCCCTTCCTGCCCATCCATCCCGTCACCGGCCACGTCATGCAGGTGCCGCTGGAATCGCACGACGCCGCGAAGGGCACGATCTCGTGGAAGGATCCGAAGACCGGCGAGCTCTACGAGACGCCCGTCACCGGTGGCCATTGCAAGCTGCAGTGGAAGCCCGACTGGGCGATGCGCTGGTATGCGCTTGATGTCGATTACGAAATGGCCGGCAAGGACCTGATCGACTCGGTGAAGCTGTCCGGCGCCATCGTGCGTGCGCTCGGCGGAACGCCGCCCGATGGCTTCAACTACGAATTGTTCCTGGACGAGAAGGGCCAGAAGATTTCCAAGTCGAAGGGCAACGGCCTCACCATCGAGGAATGGCTGACCTACGCCTCGCCCGAGAGCCTCGCGCAATTCATGTTCCAGAAGCCGACGGCGGCCAAGCGCCTCTATTTCGACGTCATCCCGCGCACGGTCGACGAATATCTGGGGTTCCTGGACCGCTATCCGAATCAGGCGTGGAAGGAGCGGCTCGGCAATCCCGTCTGGCACATCCACAATGGTCAGCCGCCTGAAGCCGAAGTGCTGCATCACGCGGGCGAAGCCGATGCGCATGGAACGAGCGTATCGTTCGGCATGTTGCTCAATCTCGCAGCCGTCGCCAACAGCGAGGACCCCTCCGTGCTCTGGGGCTTCCTGCGCCGCTATGCGCCCGGCGCCTCGCCGGCAAACCACCCGCGCCTCGACAGGCTCGTCGGCTATGCGGTCGCCTATTTCCGCGACTTCGTGCGGCTGAAGAAGGCCTATCGCCTCCCCGACGACATCGAGCGCGGCGTTCTCGCGCGCGTTTCCGCCATGCTCGACGCTCTCGCCCCCGACGCCAGCGCCGAGGACATCCAGACGCATCTCTACGATGTCGGCCGCGCCACGCCGCGCTATCAGGACT
>OEIU01000744.1_pt1 | contig 26813 bp, 24 predicted proteins | sample 1539221 | NCBI WGS metagenome assembly OEIU01 (sample SAMN03792071, study PRJEB22550) | activated sludge metagenome | feature: wastewater treatment plant; material: activated sludge; isolation source: Wastewater treatment plant of a petroleum refinery complex | place: Argentina: Zarate | collected...
GCGCACATGAAAATGCCCGCGCCCGTCGCGCGCACCGGCGTGGCCGGCGTGCAGATGGCTCTGGTCTTCGATTTCCAGCGCCAATGGCGCGAAATCGCGCATCAGGATTTCGCGCATGCGGGTGACGCGATCACTCATGGCAACACCTTGCGGAACGGGCGTACTTCGACCTTGGCGTAGACGCCTGCCGCGCGGTAGGGATCGGTATCGGCCCATGCCTGCGCAGCTGCGATATCGGCGAATTCGGCGACGATCAGGCTGCCGGCAAAACCCGCCGGACCCGGGTCCTGCGCGTCGATGGCCGGGAATGGCCCGGCCAGCAGCAAACGGCCATCGTCTCGCAGCGCCTGCAGACGCGCAAGATGTGCCGGCCGCGCCGCTTGCCGCGCCGCAAGGCTATCAGGATTATCTAGTGCGTAGATCGCGTACCACATCATTCGAACATCACGCCGGCAAGCCGCGAAGTGTAACGGAAGGCATGCACTCGCGTCCTTGAACGTGGCGCAAAACGGTGCCACATGGTAGCGTCGCGCGCATGCTCGAAACCCTCACCGTCAAGGATTTCGCCATCGTCGGCGAAGCCGAAATCGCGTTCGGCACAGGCATGACTGCGGTCACCGGCGAGACCGGCGCCGGCAAGTCCCTGCTCGTGGATGCCTTGCTGTTGCTGTCCGGCCAGCGCGCCGATTCTGCGGTCGTCCGCAATGGTTGCGAGCGCGCCGAGCTGGCCGCGTCGTTCGCGCTCGCCGCCGCGCCCGCCACGCGTGCCTGGCTCAAGGCCGAGGATTTTGACGACGGCGACCTGTGCCAGCTGCGGCGCGTGATCCGCGCGGAAGGCGCATCACGCGCATGGATCAATGGCCGTCCGGCCACGTTGACGCAACTGCAGGCGCTGGCGGCGACGCTGATCGAAATCCACGGCCAGCACGAGCATCAAGCCCTGCTCGATCGGGCGCGTCAGCTCGATCTGCTCGACGCGTTCGGTGCACACGCGGAGCAGCGAGCACAGGTCGCGGCGCTCGCCCTGCGCTGGCGCGAACTGGACGCATCGATACGCGTGATCGGCGGCGGTGATGATCATTCCGAGCGCATCGCCCTGCTCGAACACCAGCTCGGCGAGCTCGACACCCACGCGCTGACGCCCACGGAACTGGATGTGTTGAGCGACACGCACAAGCGCCTCGCGAATGCCGGGCAACTGCTGCAAGGCAGCGAAGCTGTTGCCGACCTGCTCGATGGCGACAGCGAATTCGCCGCATTGCGCGCGGTTGCGCGCGCGCAGAACGAATTAAACCGTCTGGCGCAGCTGGATCCCGGCCTTGCAGCGCCTTGCGAATTGCTTGCCGCCGCGGCGATTCAGCTCGGCGAGGCGCATTCGGCAATCGCCCGCTATCGCGACGGGCTGGAAATCGATCCCGAGCGTTTCGCCGAAGCCGAGGCGCAGATCACGAAGCTGCACGAACTCGCGCGCAAATACCGCGTCCCCGCCGCTGATCTGAAGAATCACGCCGAAGCCGTGCGCGTGGAACTGGCCGACCTGCGCGGTGCCGGCGCGAAGCTGGCCGCAGCGCAACGCGAGCGCGACCATGTGCAGGCCGAATACGTAAAAGCTGCGGCCGCGCTATCGAAAAAACGCGCCGCCGCCGCCGTGCGACTGGACCAAGACGTCACCGCCTTGATGGCGGAACTGGGCATGGCCGGTGGCACGTTCACGACGGAAATTGCGCCATCGGCAAACGTAACCCCCGATCCGCAAGGCGCCGAACGTGTTGAATTCCTCGTCAGCGCCAATCCCGGACAGCCGCCGCGCGCGCTGCGCAAGGTCGCCTCGGGCGGCGAGCTGTCGCGCATCAGCCTTGCCATCGAAGTCGCTGCGCTGGGCCTGGATGATGTCGACACGATGGTGTTCGACGAAGTCGATTCCGGCATCGGCGGCGCCGTTGCCGAAGTCGTCGGCCGCAAGCTGCGACAACTCGGCCACAAACGTCAGGTGCTGTGCGTGACCCACCTGCCCCAGGTCGCCGCGCAGGCGCACGCCCAGCTGTGCGTGACCAAGACGGCGAATGGCGCCGCTACCGACGTGGCGATTGAACCTCTGGATACCGCCGCGCGTCGCGACGAAATCGCGCGCATGCTTGGCGGCGTCAAGATCACGCGCGAAACGCTAGCGCATGCTCAGCAGATGCTGGATGCCGCACGCGCCAGGTAGGACGAGCAGGGTGCCCTATTTCTTCTTCTTGCGCACGTACAGCACGAGGCTGTGGTCCTCGATCGTGTAGCCGTGGCGCTCGGCGATTTCGTGCTGGAGTTTCTCGATCGCCTCGCTGGTGAACTCGACCACCTTGCCGGAATCGATATCGACCATGTGGTCGTGATGCTTGCCGCGATCGATTTCGTAAACCGCCTGCCCGCTCTCGAAGTTGTGCTTGAGCACGATGCCGGCGGCTTCGAACTGAGTCAGCACGCGATAGACCGTGGCCAGGCCGATATCGCTGTGATGCTGGATCAACTCACGGTAAATATCCTCGGCAGTCAAATGCTTGCCGGATGAAGTTTCCAGTATTTCGAGGATGCGCATGCGCGGCTGGGTGACCTTCAACCCGGCCTTGCGCAGATCACCCGTTTCGATGGTGGCCATCTTCGGCGATAACGAGCAGGAAAGGCCGCCTAGTGTATCATCCGCCGCTTTCCGCCCGCCGGTAATCAACGCATGACGACGTTTCTCCGCCCCGCTTCCGCCGCGCTTTGCGTGCTCGCCATTGCCGCGTGCAGCCCGATCTACAAGCTCGACATCCAGCAGGGCAACCTGTTCAACAAGAATCTGGTCGATTCACTCAAGCCCGGCATGAGCAAGCGTCAGGTCACCCTGGTCATGGGTTCCCCGTCCATCATCAGCCCGTTCGACCAGAACCGTTGGGATTACGTCTCGACCATGCGCCGCGGCAACGGACGCATGGAAACCAAGGATCTGACCTTGTTTTTCGAGAACGACTCGCTGGCCAAGATCGAAGGCGACTACTTCGCCGAAAACCCGACCGAGCTGATCCGGGAAGCCACCAAATACAAGCGCCAGTATCCGGACGACAAGCGCCCGGACGAGGACAAGAAGAAACAGCAACAAGGCGGCTAAGTGCGTGCGCGGTTGCGCCGCGCCTGCTTCGGATCGATTTGCAGCGGCCGGTACAGTTCGACACGGTCGCCGTCGCGCAAGGGCGCATCCATCGCGACGCTGCGGCCGAATATCCCATATCCGGCGGGTACGAACCCCGGCAGCTGCGCAAGAATGCCACTGGCATCAACCGCATCGATTACCTTTGATCCCGGCGGAATATCCACGACGCGCAGGAATTGCCGGTGCGGATCGGCATAAACCACCTCGACGCGGATCGATTCAGCCATGCTCGCGCCCAGCCTCGCGGCAGAACTCATCGACCATGCGGTCGGCCAATTTTTCGAACCCGGCGCGAAACACCGGCGCCAGCACCCGCCCGCGGTATTCGAAATCCAGCGCCAGGGCGATCTTGCAGCCGGCGTCACCGAGCGGCGTGAATTCCCATGCGCCGGACAGGCTCTGGAAAGGCCCGTCGACCAATTGCATGCCGATGCGCTGGGGCGGCGCGAGCGTGTTGCGCGTGCTGAAACTCTGGGTCGTGCCGGCGATACGCACGTCCAGGCGCGCGCGGATGGCGTCAGGTTCGCGTGCGAGTACGGCCGCACCCGCGCACCAGGCGAAGCGGCGCGGATAGGCCTCGACGTCGTTGACCAGATCGAACATCCGCATCGGCGGAAAAGGAACGATGGCGCTGCGGCGAATATGAATCACGCGGAATATCCGTCAGAATTCGGGACATTATGAACAAGGCGAAAGAAAAAAAGGACTCCGGGAACTCGACGATCGCGCTTAACAAGCGCGCGCGCCACGAGTACCACATCGACGAGCGCTACGAGGCCGGACTCGCCCTGCAGGGCTGGGAGGTCAAGAGCCTGCGCGCCGGGCGCATCAACTTCGGCGACAGCTACGCCCTGGTCAAGGGCGGCGAGCTGTACCTGTTCGGCGCCTCGATCCCGCCGCTGATTTCGGCGTCCACCCATGTCGTGGCCGAGGACCGGCGCACGCGCAAACTGCTGTTGCACCGTGCCGAGATCGACAAGTTGATCGGCGCGGTGGAGCGCAAGGGCTACACGCTCGTCCCCACCGCGATGTACTGGAAGCACAACCGGGTCAAGGTCGAAATCGGTCTAGCCAAGGGCAAGCAGGATCACGACAAGCGTGCGGCCGAGAAGGAACGTGACTGGAATAGGGAGAAAGGGCGAGTGATGCGTGCGCGCAACGGTTGAACAAGCTGCTGCGCTCGGCATCTCGCGCGAATGCGGTGCTCGGAATGCTCATGTACTCCGCACGTACACTCCGCTTCCTGCGCTCCGTCTTCGCGCGACCTGCCTTCGCTCGCGACGCTTGTTGGAGTGTCGGGCTTGAATCATCCCTGCAACAAACCCATGTATACTCGACAAAGGTGCTTTCAACCCGGGGGCGATCGGCTTCGACGGGGATATCGAAATCGCCTGGTGCATGCCGAGGGGGCAGCTTTCCTCGTTAATCCAGCCGCAAACTCTTAGTTGCCAACGACGACAACTACGCTCTGGCCGCTTAAGGCCTAGCCCCGAACCCGCTTGTGTCCGTGCTCGCCGGTGTAGGGTCATCATCACGGAATCGCCGAAGCGCGCCGTCGGTCGCGCAAGGCTAACTCCAAACCGGCTGGTCCCGGGGTGCGCTTTGCGCGTCGTGTTGCCTCGGGATGAGATCGAACGGCGCGCTACGCATGTAGAACCGGGGACGTAGAATCTTCGGACGCGGGTTCGATTCCCGCCGCCTCCACCAATCAAGAAACGGGGTCCGCAAGGACCCCTTTTTTGATTGGCGCAGGTGTGGATGAGAACCGTCCAGCCGCTCGCGGCTGCACGGTTCGACTGCGAGAGCCATGGACGGCGGAGCGAACATCGCAAGCGCAGCTCGCGATGGCACGAAGTGCGAGCGCCAGGATGGCGCGAGTCTTCCCGCCGCGTCTATACTAGTTTCGAGTCAGCCAATGAACGCAACCACCGCCAAGCTCTCTCCGGCGCTATTCGACCCGGCACATCTCGAAAATAGCGGTACCGTTGTACGCAGCGAGCCCTTCCACTTCCTGGTCGCGACGGGGCAACTGCCCACCGCAGCCGCGGCAACGCTACACGAGGATTTTCCCAAGTACGCCGGTGCCGGGTTCTTCCCCTACGACGAGGCGGACTGCGGACCGAGCGTGAACCGCCTGGTCGCCGACCTGACCAACCCGGCCGTCGCTACGGCGGTTGGCGCACGACTCGGTATCGACAACCTCGGCCAGTACCCAACCTTGGTGACGCTATGCCGCGCGCTCAACAAGCGCCACGGCACCATCCACACCGACAGCAAGTCGAAAGTCGCCACCGCCCTGCTCTACCTCAACGAATCATGGCCGGATACCAGCGACGGCTGCCTGCGCTTCCTCAACCGCATCGACGCGATCGACGATCTGGCCGCACCTGAAATAAAACCGCTGTACGGCAATTTCGTCGTGTTCAAACGCGCCGACAATTCATTCCACGGCCATTTGCCTTACGAGGGCGAACGCCGCGTCATCCAGGTGGCGTGGTTGACCAGCGAGGAAGAAAAACTTCGCAAGACCCAGCGCGGAAAGTTCTCGCGTGCGTTCAAGAAACTGCTGGGCGGACTCGATCGCCGCTTCGGCGCGCGCCGCGGCAGGAACGCGGCGCATCCGAAGTAAGGCAAGTTACCAGCAGGAGCCGTTGCTGGTGTTGCCGCTTTGCCCTTTCACGCCGGTGTCGGTCAAAGTCAGATTATGGCATTGATCCGTGGCCTGCGGTCCAGCGGGGGTGGCAGTCAATACATACGTCTGCGCTCCGGAGGCTACTGCCGCGACGGCGGAATAATAGCCGCGATCCGAAGTTGCCGAACTGAATCCCAGCGACGTGGACGAAGAGCCAGTAATTGTCGATGTGTAGTTGTTGAAATTCGTGTAATAGCGCTGTTCCGCCGCGGCGATGCTTGTGAGCAGATTTTGACCATCCACACGACGGGCGCGAAACGCGTAGCGACTGTAGTTGTAGTACGCAAGCGACGCGAGCAAGGCGATGATCGCCACAACTACCATCAGCTCGATCAGGGTGAAACCGCCATTCTTGCTCGCGCGCATCGCCGTGTCCCCTCGTTGTCCGTCAGTCGCCATCACAGGTTGTTGAGCAGTTCGCGCCACGAGGTTCGCCGCCAGATCGGCAGGCCCCCGTTGATATTGAACGAATTGTTGCCGCCACCACCAATGATACCGACGCCGGGGATGATAACCGAGCCGCCGCCAACCGGTGAGATCGTCGCACCGCCACCGGTGGCGGGCGGATTGAGTACCTCTGCGCCGACGGGGACGCTTCCACCCGACGTGGATGGCGGATTCACCGGCCCACCGCTGGCCGCGCTCACCGCCATCACCGCACCGATGCGTCCGGGGGTGCACGGATCGTTATTCGCGCCAGGAATCAGCGAATACAGGATAGCGATGCCCGCGCTAGACAACTTGCCCGCACGCACGACATTGCGTTCACCTGCGATAGCCGTGCCACCGACACTGACGTTGAGCGGAATCATCCAACCCGCCTTGGTCGTGGGAACCGCGTTCGAAGTGATCGAACGGATGCCAGCCGTATCCTGGGTCAGCGTCTGCGTGACCAGATCGCTTTCGTGCAATGGGTACTTCGAAGAACCGGTGCCATAGTCGCGCACGCCAAAGAAGTGATTGGTACCCTTCACACTGCTCGCGTTACGATCGCTCGGGCCCAGGTATTGTCCTGAACCGAATACATAGATCACGCTGCCGGTGGCCGGGTCGCCGAAGACTTCCGGCATGACCGTGATCGGTTCGCAGCCCAGGCCGTTCTGTTGGAGCGTACTGCACGGCGCCGTGGTGGTGTAGGTCTGGAACATGGCCTCCACGCTCCACTTCGTGGGGTCCGTGTTGGTCAAGTCGAAACGCCACAGGTTGCCTGCTAGGTCGCCCGCGACCGCAACGTCGTCGATCTGATCCAGGCCGAAGTCGGTGAGCACCGGAGTGGACAGGCCATAACTGGAAATCGAAGACGGCGTGTCGATCTTGCTGATCACGCTGCCATCGGCCGCATCGAGTATCCACAGGTGCGTAATGCCGGAAGTTGACGCTGGCGCGGTGTCCGGCGTCGAATTCTTGCCATAGGTGGACGAGGCCACCTGCAGCTTTTGCGGGAAGTAGCCGCTGGCTACCAGCACCACCCACTTGCCATTGTGCAAGCGCGCGACATTGGCCGAACTGTAGGTATAGCCGAGGTCGGCATCGTTGAGATTGGTGAATTCCCACATGAACTTGCCGGCGGCCGCAGTTTCATCGGCCGGGTTGCTCTGATCGGAAATATCCAGCGCGTAGATGCCACGCCCGCCAAGACGCATCGATCCCAGCAGGATCGTATGCCATTTCTTGTCGGTGGAAAGGAATACGTCGCGGATGACCGGCGTATCGTCGACACTGGCGATCAAGGTATTCGACGGGTTGGTCGTCTGCGCAAGCTGGCCGTTGCCGTAGAGCATGTTGGGCACATAGGCCCAGACTTCATCGCCAGTGAGCGCATCAAAGGCGTGCATCATGCCGTCGTTGGCGCCGGCATAGATCATCGGACGTCGGCTGATGTTGTCCTTGACGAATTTCTCGTAGCTGTTGCAGCCGCTGGCTGTCAGCCCAGCCGTACACGGTGCGGCCGCCGCCTGTTCGAGCGAACCGACGGGATAAATGTCCTGATAGCCGCTGTTCGGCGCCGCTTCATAGGTCGGCTGCGACGCCACGATCGGCCCGAGCAGGGATTTGCGAATGCGGAACTGGCGCGGCAAGGTTTCGCTGGTCGGCGACGTTTCGTTGCCACGCTTGCCGCGCAGGTAATCCACGCGATCTGTGCCATTGCCGTCGTTTGTAGCCGGTGCAGTAACGCTATACGTCGTGATCACCTGCCCAGTCGAGGTATTGACGTCGGTCGTGGTCGGATCGAGGTTGAGGTAGCCCTGCTCGGTCGAACCGAGGCTGGACCATTGGAATGGCTTGCCGACCAGGGTCGTGCCGCTCTGGATGGCGGTGAAGATGGTGCGCGTCGGCGCCGCCGAGTTGTAAGGCGGCGGATTCGTCACCTTGCACTCGCCGCGCGGAGGAAGCTGCGAGGTCGGTGCGAGCGGAGTGAACGTTCCGCCCGTCAGGATGCACCCGGCATCCCATTCGGCAGCGGTGGCGATGGCCGTTTTCGGATCCAGGGTGAGTTTGTAAAGATAGCCTTTCCAGCTGCCGCTGTCGTAACCGGCGGTATAGCCCTTGGTATTGGCGCCCTGCACGGAATTGCTGACGGCGGTCGACGTCGACGATTGCGCACGCGCCAGTACGCTGTTGATGATGTCGGAAAGATGCTGGACGAGGCTGCTCGGATCGGTGGCAACGAAGAACGCACCACGGCTGTTCAATGCAGCATGCCAGAGGTCGTCGATGTTGGCGGCAATGCCGGACCCGCTGCCATTCGGACGCGGCCAACCCGCAGCACCGCTGGAATTGGTTTGGCCCGTGCGCAGGTAACACATGTCGTTCTTGCCCACGCCCAGGCCATTGGTGTTCTTGCTGCAATCCATGTCATTGGAATAGGTAAGATCGCCAAATGCGCCAAGGGTAATCGCAAATTGCACCAGATGCGGCCAGGTTGCCGGATCGTTGGCCGGATTCCAGAATACTTCGGGAGTGGCGCCCGGATCCGCGGGATCCACGGTTGCGGCGCTAGCGGTCACTCCCGTCGTCTGGTCGGGGAAGTAGGCCGGGACAAAATCCTTCGGATAGGTGCCCAGCAGATCCGGCCGCAGATTGTTGACCCAGTAGTAGAACGACATGTCCGAATACGACGAGCCACCATCCGAATCCGTGGTCCAGGCATCGTGGCCATAAACCGTGGTCGGGCCCAGACTGCTGCTCGCAACTGCCGTGTAGGTGGATGGGTCGTTGGCTGTCAGGAATCCGGTCGGCAAGGTCGCATTGCTGGATGAATTGCTGCCTGCCCCGGATACCGTCACGGCCGGCTGGTTGTACAAACCGTCGGTCATCAGCATGTGGAAATTTTGCCGGCACGCCAATTCCGATCCGCCTGCCGGGACAATGCTGGCATCCGGCTGCCAGTAGGGATTGGTCAGATCCTTGTTCTTGTTACTCTGGATGAAGGCCCCCACGCGCTTGAGGGCGGAACGGCTGGGCGTTCCGTTGCTCGCCACCACATTGAATATCCAGTTGAAGAACGCATGTCGAAAGCCAACGCTGCCGCCGCCACCGCCACTCTGCGCAAACGAGGTGTTGTCATCGAGGTTGGTGATGATGCGGGTCGACGGCAACTGCGGGTTGGGCGAATTGAAATTGTTGTTGTTGCCAAGGTTTTGCCAGGTGACCCGCACGTTGGCAGCACTCGTACCACCGATCACGCCGAACACACGTGCCATGGCCGAGCGCGCCATCACGTTGCGGTAGCGATAATAGGCGTACCAATTGGCGAAGTTCTGGTATTGGCTGGCCGGTACGGAAACCGCTTCCCAGTTGCTGGCGGTATACAAGGCCGTCTGTGCGGCCGTCGTGAGCTTGCCGGTTGAATCAAACGCTAGCTGGCTGAGCGCACTGGACTTGAAACGCCAGTAGACCGGACCGCCATTGGGGGTGCCGCCACCGAGCGGATCGGTCACCGTCCCATCAAACGGATTCTGGGTCGCGCGGGCAGCCGTCCAGCGACCATCACCCGAACCACCCGTCGTACCACCGGCACCACACATCCAGCGGTTGTCGGTAGTGGTGTAAGTGGTGGTCGTCCACACGTAGGTTTTAGACCACGTACATTTTTTGCTGCTACCGGAACCCGAACAACTGCAACTCGCGGCATTGGCCGGACAAGTCACACCGCTACCGGTAACACTTCCCGCATTCAAAAACGTATTGCATGAGCCGACGTCTGCGGTACCCGGGCACGAACTGCCATAGCTGGTCGCAACGTTCGGCGTCTTTGTGTATTGCCCTGTCAAATCCGTGACCGAGCCGCTGTTCGACGAACCGCTGCCGTCCGGATTGTTGTTGTACTGATTCGACGCGGTGCTGACCGCGATCTGGTTACCGTCAGCGGGACGGTTAACCGCTATGCCATCCTGCGGGACTTTCTTCAACGTGGCGTCGACATTCGGAAACGAAGTGCCGTCCTCGTACAACGGCGGAACATACGTCACGTTGGGATTGTAATAGACGCCATTCATCGCCAGCGCCGCAACGTTGTAATTTGCGCCGCCCTTGGCGATATCCGGATTGATCACGTTGGCGCAACGCCACGGGCCATTCCACGAATTGTTGTTCGTCGTATTGCCATCGTAGGGGCGGCCGTCGCCCATGTGCGTCCACACCATCGAACCGGAATCGTCGAAGGTGACGAAGATGTTCGGATCGACCGATTGGTTCAGGTCTGGCGGCGTGGCGCCAAGATCCGGCGGCGAGTTTGGCGCAACCGGCGCAGCGGCCAATGCTGTGGCGGCTTGCGACATCAGCACGGCGAACGTGCCTGCAACAAGGAAACGAGCGATAGTTTTGCGATGGTTCATGGCCATGCCTGCATCAATTGGATGGGACGCCTGCCCCGAAAGTGAGTTCAACAGCGCTCACGGCACCGGCATTGCCGCCGGTGGCGCGTGCGGTGACGCGAAATGAACGAAGCGTCTGGTTGGTCGGGCCGCGACTCAGGTCGCCATCAATGGCTCCGCCGCCGCCGGATGTCGGCACCCCCGGGGGAGTCACCATCCCGCGATCTTCCAGCATGTATTGCGGAATCTGCGCGAGCATCGCGGTGCCCAACGATGCAGCGTTCAACGCTGCGTTGGACCCATTCGTGTAATTGGTGCCGCCGCTGCTGCCGTTGGGAATCCACGTGGTCTGGGTACGAAACGCGACAACCAACGGATTGTTGGCATAAATCGTATTGCCGCTGCCGTCGTCAGCAGTCTGTGGGGCATAGCAGAAACCATTGTCGCCACCGTTGTACCCACAATTGATTTTTCCGTTGTTGTTGGACAGGTTCCAAAGCCAAGCTTCGGCGCCGCGCGCCGCCGTTTCGGCACCCATCAGACCGAGTTGCCCATTGCGCAGGCCACCGGTCATGCGCTCTTGCAGAATCGACGTGCTGGAGGCGGTCAGGCCAAGCAAAGTGATCAACACCAGGAACACCAGCGCCACGAACAATACGGCGCCCTGTTGGCTTTTGCACGATGTTGGAATGCGTGTATTCATGGCGTACCGGGAATCAGGGATTGAAATTACGCACGGAGACCAGCGACACGAATTCGCGCCGCAGCATCATCCCGGCTTTCAAGCCGGATGGCAGGTTTGCGGTTGCCGCAGGCGGCGGTGCCGGCGTCTGCTGGTTGTCGGTACCGCCGTACGAATAGGTGTACTGGTAGGCCATGTCGGCCGGCGTGAGCGAGTAAATGTTGTTCACGCTGTTCACCAGCAGATGCACTTCAATGCTGTTAAGCGCGCGCCACAGGCATTGCGGCTCGACCGAACCAGCGGGCAAGCCACTGACAATTTGCAAAGACATCGGCGAACAATTGGCAGCGGAACTCTGGCCTGCGACGAGGTTGGAAGTCAGGTAGCTGATCGAGGCATCGTTGCGCTGCACGCCTTCGAGGAAATCCATCTGCTCGATGCCCTGCACCAGTTCCTGATCGTTTGCGGCGGCGCCCTGGTTGTCGATGGTGCTGTCGCGCCGCACCAGCGCCGGTATCATGCGCGTGGCGTCGTTCGGATCGGCGTCAAGCTTCAGGTAATAGGTGATGGTGTGGAAATCCTGACTGAAGTTGTACAAGGTCACATCCACGATGCTGTTCGAGCTCGGGTCGACGGGACATGGCAACGTGCCACCGACAATGGCGGTAGGTGTCAGCACGGCGCCGGCAGCCGCTATCTGGAATATTTCCGAACGCGAACCGTAGACCAGCAAGGCCAGGTCGCCCGCTGCCGCAAAATTGAACGCAGGACTGCCCGTGCCCGGCGTCACCGTGATTGCGCTCAACGTGCCACCGGCGCCACCAGCACAGGTGAACGCCAATTCGTTCTTGCTGCGGGACCAACCCAGCGAATTGAGATAGCGCACCGTGAACACATCGGACGTGGCGACGCGCTTGCCCGCGGTGGTGCCCGTCGCAGGAAGTGCATTGGCACCTGACGGCAAGACCGGGCTGCACGTGCCACTGGAACACTCGTATCCCTGCAAAAAGTACCGCTGGCTGACCGGCCAGGGCGTACCGGCGGGCCAATCCGCTGCCCATCCGCTGGCGATGGACGGCGCGCTCAAGCCGGCTGGATCAAAATCGGGCAACTTGATCGTTGCAACGTAGGACATGGCGGAGATGCCCGGATTGTTCACGCCATTCGGCGTGGCAGTCGCGCTGGGAGTGGCATTCACGAAGCCGCTCATGTTCATGCTCTGGAAGGAGCTCATGCGCAGGTCGTCATTGATGCGCGTGATCGCATAGCGGCCGCTTTCCTGCAACTGCGCCATCGCATCCTGCACATGATTGGTCTTGGCGGTAGCCTGGAAGAGCATGACCAGCCCCAGGCTGATCAGGATGCCCAGGGTCATGGCTACCATCAATTCGACGAGGGTGAAGCCTTGCGCAAGCGCGCGCGAGAAATTCTTGCTGGGGAAGGTATTCATGGCTGGAACACCCAGGTCAGGCCGGCGGCGTGATCGTTCTGTCCGGATTCCGAGGACTTTTCGTTCCACGACATGTTGATCGTGCATTGGCCGTTATAGGGAGGACGTTCGACCATCGTATCGTTTGACGGATTGGCGCCGGTCGTGACGCAGGTGATCGTCGCCGACGGACTGGGCAGGAAGGACACGAGTTGGTTGCTGAAGACCGTCGCGTCTCGCGCGGCCACCTGCGCTGGACTGCACGAAGTGGCACCAAGGCACCCGCTGGCCGCACCCGCCGTGGACGCGTTATAGGTGCCGTTGTACGAAAGGTTCCACAAGCCGATGTTGTTGGCGCGCATGCGATCGGCCATGCCCTGGGCGAGGAACGTGGCCTGCGTGCGCAGATAGGCGCTGTGATTGGTCTGCACGGACACGGCGAGCAATCCAGCCATGCCGAGCAGGCCCAGGCTGAACACGAGCAGCGCGATCAGGACTTCAAGCAAGGTAAATCCATTGCGGGGCATGACGGGTTTCCTAGCAACCGGGGGCGGGCGAGCCGGATGTCCCGGTCATGGACGACATCATCCCGGACAGCGCGATGGTGATGCGCTTTGACTTTGCCGGCTGCGAATCCGGACGGCAGATGTTGAAATCGTAGCTGCTCGCCTTGGGCAGCATGGTTCCCTGTCCTGTGAAAACCACCGCACCGTCGGTCGGCGTGGCGCCGGATGCACTGGCCAGCACGGTGACCTTGGACTTGACCGAATAATTACTGGCGACATCGACCCCAGGATTTTCGCGCAGCACGGTGGCGAAGGAGCCGTCGAACGCCGTATCTGCCGCGACCTTCCAACTGCCGCTCCAATCGCTGCTGCTGGCGCCGTTGTTGTTGAGCAGTCGTACTTGCGCGCCGCGATTGACGGCTTCGGAACGCGCGAGATTCAGATCCGTGAGCAAGGCATTGGTCGTTTCGGTGACGTGATTGCTCATGATCAAATCACGAAAGCTCGGCAGCGCCAGCCCCATCAGGATAAAGGCGACAAAGATCGTGATCATCAACTCGACCAGCGTGAACCCGCGTGCCGGGCGGAATGCGCCTGCTGGATTGAGCCCGCGATGTTCGGACATGTTTTCCCCGATACCGATGGACGGTTTTCGACCCCGTGCAGCCTAGCGCCTGCCCCGAGGCCGCTCAACGGCTTGCGGGCACGAGGTAGGAAACGCCAGATGAACGGCGCGGCGACAGGCTTTCCAACTCAACTGGCCGATGCGGCGCGCAGTTCCCTAGGCAAGGCGAAGGTGACGTCTTCGGCGTCGCCTTCAAGATCACGTACGCCAGTGGCGCCCCACTCGCGCAGGCGTACGACCACGCCCTGCACCAGGCTTTCCGGCGCGGAGGCGCCAGCCGTAACCCCGATACGGGATTTGCCGGCAAGCCATTCGCGGCGGATGTCCTGGGCGCCGTCGATCAGGTGGGCTTCGACACCCTGATTCTGCGCCAGCTCGCGCAAGCGGTTGGAGTTGGAACTGTTCGGCGAGCCGACGACAAGGACGATGTCGCACTGGCGCGCGAGTTCGCGCACGGCATTCTGGCGGTTCTGCGTGGCATAACAGATATCGTCGTGGCGCGGCCCCTGGATGTGCGGAAACTTCGCGCGCAGGGAGGCGATCACGGCCTTGGCGTCATCGATCGATAGCGTCGTCTGTGTGGAATAGGCGATATCGCCTGGATGCTTGGGTTGCAGTTTCGCCGCGTCATCCGGCGTTTCGACAAGATAAATCTCGCCCGCGGTTTGCACGCGATTCCATTGCCCGAGTGTACCCTCCACTTCCGGATGGCCGGCGTGTCCGATCAGGACGACGTCCCTGCCCGCCTTGGCATGACGCGCGACTTCCATGTGTACCTTGGTCACCAGCGGACAGGTCGCGTCGAACACACGCAGGTGACGCGCCGCTGCCTGCGCACGCACTGCCTGCGAGACGCCATGCGCGCTGAAAATCACGGTCGCGCCATCCGGAACTTCATCGAGTTCATCGACGAACACTGCGCCGCGCTCGCGCAGACCATCGACCACGAAACGGTTGTGCACGACTTCGTGTCGCACATAGATCGGTGCGCCGAGCGTTTCCAGCGCGCGTTCGACGATCTCGATGGCGCGGTCGACGCCGGCACAAAAACCGCGCGGATTGGCGAGCAGGATTTCCATGCCGGCCATTTTACTTCGTCGCCTTATCGCGCACGAACAAACCGAAAATCACCAGCAACACGGCGCCGACGCTGATTGCCGAATCCGCCACGTTGAATGCCGGGAACGGCCATGCGCCAATGTATACCTGGATGAAATCCGTGACCTGCCCCACGCGCACGCGGTCGATCAGATTGCCGATAGCTCCGCCGATCACCAGTGCCAACGGCAAGGCCGTGCGCCAATCGCGCCGCGGCGTCTGCGCCAGCCAGCGCACGAGTACCGCGCTCACACCGATGGCGATGACGGAGAACAACCAGCGCGACCACTGCGGATGTTCTGCGAGAAAGCTGAAGGCCGCGCCGGTGTTGAACGCGAGCGTCCAGTTGAAGACTCCCGGGATCACCGGATGCGGCACATACGGCGTGAGCGCATGCAACACGATCGCCTTGGTCGCCTGATCCAGCGCGATCACGAACGCGGTGAGCCAGAGCCAGGCAAGCCCGCTGCGCATTGGATTCGCCGTCATCAGAAAAACCGCCGCGTTTCGCCGCGGCTATCCGGCAGATTTTCCACGCAGCGCCCGCAAATTTCCGGATGATCGGCATGCACACCGACATCGGGTCGATGGTGCCAGCAGCGGATGCACTTGGCGTATTCGCTGACGCGCGCGACGATGCGCACGTCGCCGCCATCGAGCGCGACAGCCTGCGCATCGCCAGGCGCCGAAGCCACGCCGGCGAGTCTCACATCCGAGACGAGGAAGAAGAAACGCAATTCCTCACCGAAAGTTTGCAGACGGCCGCGCCAACCCGCGTCGAGGTACAGCGCGAGTTCCGCATCCAGCCCCGATCCGATCTGTCCCGCCCCGCGCATGCCTTCCAGCAACTTCGCGGCGCTCTCGCGGATCGCAAGCAGATCGCTCCAGAATTTGCGCTGGTGCGCGGCGGCATGCGGTGCTTCGAGCCCGCGAAACCAGGTTTCAAACAGCACCGATGCATCACGCTTACCCGGCATGTGTTGCCAGATTTCCTCGGCGGTGAAGCTCAACACTGGCGCGATCCAGCGCACCAACGCTTCGAGAATCCGGTACATCGCGCCCTGCGCGCTACGCCGGCCATGGCTGTTTTCCTGCATCGTGTACAGCCGATCCTTGGTGATGTCGAGGTACAACGCGCCCATCTCGTTGGTGCAGAAATTCTGCACGCGCTGCACGACTTCCGGAAAATCGTAGCGCGCATACGCGGCCACGATGGCCTGTTGCACGTCGTATGCCTCTTGCACGGCCCATTGATCGAGCAGCAAGGAATCAGCAACCGGAATCAGATGCTTTTCGGGGTCGAACCCATACAGGTTGCCAAGCAGGAAACGCGCGGTGTTGCGGATGCGGCGATAGGAATCGGCGACGCGCTTGAGGATGGTTTCCGATAGCGCCATCTCGTTGCGGTAGTCGGCCGATGCGATCCACAGGCGCAGGATATCCGCGCCATTGTTCTTGATCACGTCCTGCGGTTCGATGCCGTTGCCGAGCGACTTGGACATCTTGCGGCCCTGCTCGTCGACGGTGAAACCGTGCGTGAGCACTTCGTCGTAAGGTGCCTTGCCATGCATGGCGACGCTGGTCAGCAGCGAGGAATGGAACCAGCCGCGGTGCTGGTCGGAGCCTTCCAGATACATCACCTTGTCGCCGGGCTTTCTGGCGAGGTTTGCACGCTGGTCGAGCACGCAGAAATGCGTGACGCCGGAATCGAACCAGACATCGAGGATATCGGTGACTTTTTCGTAGTCGTCTGCCTCGGCACCGAGCAGTTCACGCGGATCGAGCGCGTACCAGGCGTCGGCGCCATCTTTTTCGACGCGCTGTGCGACTTGCTCCATCAATTCGACGCTGCGCGGATGCGGCTGCTTGGTCGACTTGTCGACGAACAGCGCGATCGGCACGCCCCAGGTGCGCTGGCGCGAGATGCACCAGTCCGGGCGGCCCTCGATCATGCCGGCGATACGTTCTTCGCCCCAGCCCGGATACCACTTCACGTCGTCGTGGATTGCCTTAAGCGCATCGGCACGCAGGTTCTCCTGCTCCATGCCGATGAACCATTGCGGCGTGGTGCGAAACGCGACCGGCGTGCGATGCCGCCAGCAATGCGGATAGCTGTGAGTGATCTTCTCGAACGCGAGCAACACGCCGCGCTCGCGCAGCAGGTCGACGACACTGTCGTTCGCTTTCCAGATGAACTGGCCGGCGAAGATTGGCGTTCCTTCAAGATACACGCCGTTCGGGCCGACCGGATTCAATTCGGCCGGAGTATATTTGTCCACAATGCCATATTTCTGGCCGACCGCAAAGTCCTCCGCACCGTGGCCGGGCGCGGTGTGCACGGCGCCGGTGCCGTCTTCGGCGGAAACATGGTCGCCGAGGATTACGGGAACCTGGCGGTCGTAGAATGGATGGCGCAGTTGCATGCCTTCCAGTGCGGCACCCTTGGCTTCACCCAGTACGGTGACATTTTCGACGCCATATCGCGCAAGCGCCTTCTCGGCCAATGCACGCGCCAGAACCAGCAACACGCGCTTGCCGGCTCGTTGCGGGCCTTCGACCAGAACGTAATCCAGTTCCGGACCCAGCGTGACCGCGAAACTCGCCGGCAGCGTCCACGGCGTGGTCGTCCAGATCGGCACGGAAATGATGCCACCATCGCCGATTGCCGCGCCGAATTTCGCCGCCAGCATTTTCGGATCGACCGCATCGTAGGCCACGTCGATGGCCGGCGAAGTCTTGTCCTGATATTCGATCTCGGCCTCGGCCAGGGCCGAACCGCAATCGAAGCACCAGTGCACCGGTTTGAAGCCGCGCACGACGTGGCCGTTGGCGACGATCTTCGCCAGCGCGCGAATGATGTCGGCCTCGTAGGAGAAATCCATCGTGCGATACGGGTTGTCCCATTCGCCGAGCACGCCCAGGCGCTTGAAGTCGGTGCGTTGCAAATCGATCTGCTTGCCCGCGTATTCGCGGCACAGCTTGCGGAATTGCGCGGCGTCGACCTTGACCCCAACCTTGCCGACCTTTTTTTCCACCGCGACTTCGATCGGCAGGCCATGGCAATCCCAGCCGGGCACGTAGGGCGAGCGCAAGCCGGCAAGCAGCTTGGACTTGACCACGATGTCCTTGAGGATCTTGTTGACCGCATGGCCGAGGTGGATCGCGCCGTTCGCATACGGCGGGCCGTCGTGCAGGATGAACGCGTGTTCGCGGCGTGCGCTGCGCTGCTGGATCTGCTCGTAGCGCCGCGACTTTTCCCAATCGGCAAGCATGCCGGGCTCGCGCCTGGGCAGGTCGGCCTTCATGGCGAAGGCGGTTTGCGGAAGGTGGATGGTGTTCTTGTAGTCGATGCTCACGTCAATGCTCCAGCCGTCGCCGTCGTGCTCCGGCCCAAAATTTCCCGCGCTGCCTGCGCGTCAAGGTCGATCTGTTTCACCATCGCGTCGAGGCCGTCAAATTTTTCCTCGGCACGCAACTTTTGCACAAATTCCACTTCTATACGTTTTCCGTAAAGATCGCCGTCAAAATCGAACAGGTGTGCTTCGAGCAGCACTTCACGGCCATCCACGGTCGGGCGCGTGCCGAGGCTGGCAACGCCGGGCATCGCTGCATCGCGCACGCCATGCACCTTCACTGCGAACACGCCAGCGACCGGCGACACGCGCGTTCCAAGGCGCAGGTTCGCGGTCGGGAATCCCAGCTTGCGGCCAAGCTGCGCGCCGCGCACCACGTGTCCGCCGATGCCGAAGCGTCGCCCGAGCAGCCGCCCTGCAGCGTCGAAATCGCCCGCACCGAGCAATATGCGAGTCCGCGAACTCGATACACGCTCGCCATCCAGCGCAAACGGCGCCACTTCAGCGGCTTCGAATCCATGCACCTTGCCCATCTGTTGCAACAGCGCCAGGTCACCCGCGCGTGCATGGCCGAAACGGAACCCCGGGCCTACCAGCACGTGTCGCGCCCGCAATCGCCGCACCAGCACGCGTTCGACAAAATCCTGCGCCGACATGGCCGCCAGTTTCGCTCCGAAGCGCAGCAGCAATACGCGATCCATCCCGGCGAGGCGCAGCAACGCGATTTTTTCCCGCGTGGAACTCAACTGCGGCACCGCATCATCGCGGGCGAAAAACACGCGCGGGATCGGAGCGAAACTCACCGCGACCGGCGTAAGCCCGTGCACTTGCGCGTTCGTACGAACCTGCGCCAGAACAGCCTGATGACCACGATGGACGCCGTCGAACGCGCCAATGCAGACCGCACTTCCGCGCGGCGCAAGGCACGGCCCGGCGACGTCTCGAAACAGCAAATTCATCGTGGAAGTATAGCCGTTACGCTGCGGCGCACAACGGTCAAATCCCCCGCAAGTCCCGCATCCGGAAGCCGCTCGCGAACAAGGTGCCGATGTAGGCAAGCGCGGCGGCAACAACCAGCACGGCCAGATGCCAACCGCGCGTGGCAATGCGCACCGTGGTCCAGTCCGGCCACAGCCATGCACCCGCGAGCAACACCACCAGCATCGCCGTGCAGGCAACGCTCATTCGCAACCAGTGAGTCGTCCAACCGGGTTGATGCGCATGCACGCCAGCGCGTTTCAGGTATCGCCATAGCAGTACGAATTGCAAGTAGTTGGACAGCGAACTCGCAATCGCCAGGCCCAGGTGCAAGCCGGGCAGGCGCGCAATGCCGTCGAGCCATGGCAGCGACTTCAATTCCGGCGGCGCCTGCAACTCGAACAGCAGCGCTATCAGCACGAAATTAAGCGCCATATTGACCACAACAGTCGCAACACCTGCTCGTACCGGCGTTTTCGTATCCTGGCGCGAATAAAACGCGGGCAGCAGCGTGCGCGTGAGCGCGATCGCCGGCACGCCGGCGCCGAGCGCGACGATGGCCATCGCCGTCATGCGCGTATCGAACGCCGTGTATTGGCCGTTCTGGAAAAACGTGGCAACCAGCGGTTCGGCGAGGATCAGCAAGGCACACATCGCCGGCATGGCGATCAGCAAGGTGGTGCGCAGCGCCCAGTCCAGCGCGCGCGAGAAGCCGGCGCGATCTTCCGCGACATGGTGCCGCGACAGCGCCGGCAGGATGACGGTGCCGAGTGCGACGCCGAACACGCCCAGTGGCAGTTCGAGAAAGCGCGTGGCCTGGTACATCCAGGTCTGCGATCCGGTGGCGAGCAGCGAGATGACAATAGTGTCGAGCAGCAGGTTCAACTGCGCGATCGACGAACCAAACAGGGTCGGCAGCATCAGGCCCATGATCCGGCGCACTTGCGGATGCTTCCATCCCCAGCGCGGCAGCGTCAGCAGGTTCAAGCCGCGCAAGGCCGGAAGCAAAAACAGCAACTGCAGCACGCCTGCAGCGAGCACGGCCCATCCAAGTGCCAGGATCGGCACCTGCAAGCGTGGCGCCAGCCACAAGGCACCGGCAATCATGCAGATGTTGAGGATCACCGGCGCCAGCGCCGGCAGCGCGAAACGATGGAAGCTGTTGAGCACGCCACCGGCGAGTGCGGTCAGCGACACGAACATCAGGTACGGAAACGTCAGCCGCAGCAGGTCGGTGGTCAGCGCGAGTTTTTCCGGCTCCTCCAGCGCGCCGGGCGCGAAGGTCAATGCCAGTTGCGGCGCAAGGAACAAGCCTAGCGCGGTGATGACGAGCAGCACGCCGCCGAGCGTTCCGGCAACGCGCGCGGTCAATTCGCGCAATTCGGCGGGACTACGCGTTTCCTTGACCTGGGTGAAGACCGGCACGAAGGCCGTGGAGAATGAGCCCTCCGCGAACAGGCGACGCATGAAGTTCGGGATGCGGAACGCGATGACGAAGGCATCCGTCGCCGCACTCGCGCCGAAGACGTGGCTCATGGCGATGTCGCGCGCCAGGCCCAGCACGCGCGAGATCATGGTCATCGCGCTGAACGAAAAAACCCCGCGCAGCAGGCTCGGCGTCTTCACGCGCAAAACCCGTCCGCATTGACGCAAACCCGCGCGCCGCCTACAATTACCGGCCTTTTTAGTACATCCACCCCATTTTGTAACGGAGTTTTCCCTTGGCCAACATCAAATCCGCCAAAAAGCGCGCCCGCCAGGCGGTCAAGCGCAATGCGCGCAACGCCAGTTCGCGCTCGATGCTGCGCACGGCGATCAAGAAAGTCGTGACCGCGGTTGCCGCGAAGGACAAGGCCGGTGCCGAAGCCGCCTACAAGGTCGCCGAGCCGATCATGGACCGCTATTCCAGCCGCGGCCTGATCCACAAGAACAAGGCGTCGCGCCACAAGAGCCGCCTGACGGCACACATCAAGGCGCTGTAAGGGGTTTCGACTCACCCAAAAAAAGCCGGCCATGGCCGGCTTTTTTTTTGGCCTCGGCATCACGCCTGCTCGCTCCGCTGCGCGTCGAAGAATTCCTGGATCTTCAGGCACACCGGCCAGGTTCCTTCCTTCGTGATCGCGGAAACGACGAACCACGGCGCCTTCCATTTGAGCCTGCGCACGATGGCCTTCGCTAGTTTATCGCGTTCCTTCGGTTCGATCAGATCGGCCTTGTTGAACACCAGCCAGCGCGGCCGCTTCAGCAATTCCGGATCGAATTTTTCCAGTTCCGCCTCGATGGCGCGCACCTGCTCGACCGGATCGACATCGTCGTCCAGCGGCGCCATGTCCACCAGATGCAGCAGCAGGCGCGTGCGCGAAACGTGCTTGAGGAACTGGATGCCAAGCCCCGCGCCATCCGCCGCGCCTTCGATCAGGCCGGGAATGTCGGCGATGACGAAGCTCTGGTCGGTGCCGATGCGCACCACACCCAGGTGCGGCTGCAAGGTCGTGAACGGATAATCGGCCACACGTGGCGTCGCTGCGGACACGGCGCGGATAAACGTGGATTTGCCCGCGTTGGGAAAGCCGAGCAAGCCGACGTCGGCCAGCACCTTCAATTCCAGCCGCAGTTCGCGCACCTCGCCTGGGGAACCCGGAATGGCCTTGCGCGGCGAACGGTTGGTGGAACTCTTGAACGCCGTGTTGCCGGCGCCGCCGTGGCCGCCCTGCGCGACTTTGAGGCGCTGGCCGTGTGCAGTCAGGTCGCCGATGGTTTCGTCGGTATCGATATTGATCACGGACGTGCCGACCGGCACGCGGATGACCCAATCGTCACCGCGCTTGCCGGCCATCTGCCGGCCCATGCCGTTCTCGCCGCGCTGCGCGCGGAAAATGCGCTCGTGGCGGAAATCGACCAGCGTGTTCAGGCCTTCGTCGGCGAGCAGCCAGACGTCGCCCCCGTCGCCGCCATGGCCGCCGTCCGGCCCACCGAGCGGGATGAATTTCTCGCGCCGGAAACTCACGCAGCCGTTGCCGCCGTTTCCTGCATGAACCGTGATTTCGGCTTCGTCAACGAATTTCATAGGGTCTGGAATCTACACAAAAACAAAGCCCGGCGCGTGGCCGGGCTGTGTCGGATTGCTGAATTTTGGCTGTCAGGCCTTGGCAACGCTCACCGTGCGGCGGCTCTTGGCGCCCTTGACGGAAAAGTTCACCGTACCGTCGACCAGCGCGAACAGGGTGTGGTCGCGGCCGAGGCCGACGCCGTGGCCCGGATGGAACTGGGTGCCACGCTGGCGCACGATGATGTTGCCGGCTTCCACGGCCTGTCCGCCGTAGACCTTCACGCCGAGGTACTTCGGGTTGGAGTCGCGGCCGTTGCGGGTACTGCCGCCTGCTTTTTTATGTGCCATTGCTGTTCTCCTTACTTGCCCGAAATGCCGGTGATTTCGACTTCGGTGTAATGCTGCCGATGTCCCATCTGCTTCATGTGGTGCTTGCGGCGGCGGAACTTGATGATGCGCACCTTGTCCGCGCGGCCGTGCTTGACGACCTTGGCCGCGACACTGGCGCCGGCCACGAGCGGCGAACCGACCGTGATGCCCTCGCCCTCGCCAACCAGCAGCACCTGGTCGAATTTGACCGCGGCGCCGACCTCGGCCTCGAGTTTTTCCACACGCAGGGTTTCACCCTGCATGACGCGGTATTGCTTACCGCCGGTTTTGATGACTGCGTACATGGGTTTTCCTCTGTAGTTATTTTGCGACCCGGCCGCGATTTCCGGCCGAACCGACCACCTCGCCATCAAGGGCGAGCCGCGCATTATAGCAAGGGCCATACCGACGCGCTATAGTACTTCGTTCCCTCACTTTCGCCCGCCCAATGGACTCCATCCGCATCCGCGGCGCACGCACGCATAACCTGAAGAACATCGACCTGGACCTGCCGCGCGACAGCCTGATCGTCATCACGGGCCTGTCCGGTTCCGGCAAATCCTCGCTCGCGTTCGACACGATCTATGCCGAAGGCCAGCGCCGCTACGTCGAGTCGTTGTCGGCCTATGCGCGACAGTTCCTTTCTGTGATGGAAAAGCCCGACGTCGACCACATCGAGGGATTGTCGCCGGCGATTTCCATCGAACAGAAATCGACTTCGCACAATCCGCGTTCGACGGTCGGCACGATCACCGAGATCTACGACTACCTGCGCCTGCTGTTCGCGCGCGTGGGCACGCCGCGCTGTCCGGATCATGGCATTCCGCTCGCGGCGCAGACCGTCAGCCAGATGGTCGATGCCACGCTGGCAATGAATCCGGAGCGCCGCTTCATGTTGCTCGCGCCCGTTGTGCGCGAACGCAAGGGCGAGCATGTGCAGGTGTTCGAACAATTGCGCGCGCAGGGTTTCGTGCGCGCGCGCGTGGACGGCGTGCTGCACGAACTGGATGCCGTGCCTGCACTGGCGCTGCGCGTCAAGCACACCATCGAAGCCGTGATCGACCGTTTTCGTCCCGCCCCGGACCTCAAGCAACGCCTTGCCGAGTCGTTCGAGACGGCGCTGCGCCTTGGCGACGGCATCGCCATCGTCGGCGACATGGACGATGCGGACGCAAAACCCACACTGTTTTCCTCTCGCTATTCCTGCCCGGTCTGCGATTACTCGCTGCCCGAACTCGAGCCGCGCCTGTTCTCGTTCAACTCGCCGATGGGAGCCTGCGGGACTTGCGATGGCCTTGGTGTCACCCAGGTTTTCGACGCTGCGCGCGTAGTCGTGCATCCGAATCTCAGCCTTGCCGCTGGCGCGGTGCGCGGCTGGGATCGCCGCAACATGTACTACTTCCAGATGATTCTCTCGCTGTCACGGCACTACAAGTTCGACATCGACACGCCGTGGGAACAATTGCCCGAGGGCATCCGCCACGCGGTGCTCTTCGGCTCCGGCGACGAGCAGATCGCGTTTCGGTATCTGACGGAATCGGGCGGAAACGTCACCCGCAAGCACCGTTTCGAAGGCATCGTGCCGAACCTGGAACGGCGCTACCGCGAAACCGAATCGCCGGCGGTGCGTGAGGAATTGTCCAAGTTCATCAGCGAGCGCCCCTGCCCCGATTGCCACGGCGAGCGTCTGAACCGCAGTGCGCGCAACGTCTTCGTCGGCGAGAGCAGCCTGCCCGCGCTGACCGGACTGCCGATCGACCAGGCATTGGAATTCTTCCACGCCCTCGTCCTGCCCGGCTGGCGCGGCGAGATCGCGGCCAAGATCGTCAAGGAAATCCGCGAGCGCCTGCGTTTCCTCGTCGATGTCGGCCTCGACTACCTCACCCTCGACCGCCAGGCTGACTCGCTGTCCGGCGGCGAAGCGCAGCGCATCCGTCTTGCTTCGCAGATTGGCGCGGGTCTGGTCGGCGTGATGTACGTGCTCGACGAGCCGTCGATCGGCTTGCACCAGCGCGACAACGAACGCCTGCTTGGCACGCTGACGCGCCTGCGCGATCTCGGCAATACGGTGATCGTGGTCGAGCACGATGAAGACGCGATCCGTGCTGCCGATCACATCGTCGACATCGGTCCAGGTGCCGGCGTGCACGGCGGCGAAATCGTCGCCCAGGGTCAGCTCAAGGACGTGCTCGCGGCGAAACGTTCGCAGACCGGCGATTTCCTGTCGGGGCGGCGTTCCATCCCGGTGCCGCGCAAGCGCCGCGCACCCGACCCGCAGTTGATGCTGCGCGTGTTCGGCGCGTCAGGCAACAACCTCAAGGACGTGGATCTGGAAATTCCCGCTGGCCTATTCGTTTGCGTGACCGGCGTGTCGGGCTCGGGCAAGTCCACGCTGATCAACGACACGCTGTTCCGCCACGCCGCCGCGGAACTCAACGGCGCGAACGAGAAGCCCGCACCGTTCCGCAAGATCGAAGGGATGGAACACTTCGACAAGGTCGTCGACATCGACCAGTCGCCGATCGGACGCACGCCGCGCAGCAATCCAGCCACTTACACCGGCCTGTTCACACCGCTACGCGAGCTGTACGCCCAGGTGCCGGAAGCGCGCGCGCGCGGCTACCAGCCGGGACGCTTCAGCTTCAACGTCAAGGGCGGGCGCTGCGAAGCCTGCGAGGGCGACGGACTGATCAAGGTCGAGATGCACTTCCTGCCCGACGTCTACGTGCCCTGCGACGTCTGCCACGGCAAGCGCTACAACCGCGAGACGCTGGAAATCCTCTACAAGGGTCACACGATTTCCGACGTACTCGAAATGACGGTCGAGGATGCGCTCAAGTTGTTCGAACCGATCCCGGCGCTGGCGCGCAAACTCGAAACGCTGATGGACGTGGGCCTGAGCTACATCAAGCTCGGCCAGAGCGCGACCACGCTGTCCGGCGGTGAGGCGCAGCGCGTGAAACTGTCGCGCGAGTTGTCCAAGCGCGACACCGGACGCACGCTCTACATTCTCGACGAGCCGACCACGGGACTGCATTTCCATGACATCGAGCAGTTGCTGCGCGTCCTGCATCGCCTGCGCGACGACGGCAATACCGTGGTCGTGATCGAGCACAATCTGGATGTGATCAAGACCGCGGACTGGATCGTCGATCTCGGACCCGAAGGCGGCGGCCGCGGCGGCAGCATCATCGCCACCGGCACGCCGGAACAGATCGCCGCAGACAAGACTTCGCACACCGGACATTTCCTCGCCCGTGTGCTTGGCGCTGGCAAGCGCAAGGCAGCCGCATGAACAATGCGGCAGGCCGCGCGCAGGGCACAAATTCGCCGAAACCGCGCTTTCCGGCATGACCAACCCAGTATTGACGAAGTGATCGCGCTGGTCCGTTCCCATTTCACGTGATGAGGAAATCCGCATGAAATCCCGTGCTGCCGTCGCCTTCGCCGCAGGGCAACCGCTGAAGGTCGTCGAAATCGACGTCGAACCGCCGCGCAAGGGCGAAGTACTGGTGAAGATCAGCCACACCGGCGTCTGCCACACCGATGCGTTCACGCTTTCCGGCGACGATCCGGAAGGCCTGTTCCCCTGCGTGCTCGGCCACGAAGGCGCGGGCGTGGTGGTCGAAGCCGGTGCAGGCGTCACGAGTGTCAAGCTCGGCGACCATGTCATTCCGCTGTACACCGCCGAATGCGGCGAGTGCCTGTTCTGCAAGTCGGGCAAGACCAACTTGTGCACGTCGGTGCGCGCCACGCAAGGCAAGGGCGTGATGCCGGACGGGACGACGCGATTTTCGTACAACGGGCAGCCGCTATATCACTACATGGGCTGCTCGACCTTCAGCGAATACACCGTGGTCGCGGAAGTTTCGCTGGCGAAGATCAATCCGCGGGCCGATCACGAACAGGTCTGCCTGCTCGGCTGCGGCGTCACCACAGGCCTGGGTGCGGTCAAGAACACGGCGAAGGTGCAGGCGGGCGACAGCGTCGCGGTGTTCGGCCTCGGCGGTATTGGCCTGGCGGTGATCCAGGGCGCGAAGCGG
>OEIU01000745.1_pt1 | contig 26754 bp, 23 predicted proteins | sample 1539221 | NCBI WGS metagenome assembly OEIU01 (sample SAMN03792071, study PRJEB22550) | activated sludge metagenome | feature: wastewater treatment plant; material: activated sludge; isolation source: Wastewater treatment plant of a petroleum refinery complex | place: Argentina: Zarate | collected...
GCCCGTCGAGGTGGCGGCCGCGTCCGGCGGGGACCGTCGCGATGTTCCAGGTGCGTCCGTCGGGCGTGTGGATCTCGATCGCGGGGATATGGAACCCGCTCTTGGCGAGGGTCTTGGCGAGGTCGATCGTGGTCTTCGTGGTCGCGTTCATGGTCGTGGTCTCCGTCGCGTGCGGGGGGTGCGTTGTTCCCGCTCGCGTATGACACACATTGGCCGGCTGATGGCGAACAGGCAAGGCGATCGGCCTGCATTTCTCGATGATTCCGTGACATGTGGGCAACTCGGCCAAACATGTGGGCGGCGCGGGAAAGCGGGCCGCACAGCGCGGCTTCCCTACCCGCCCGCTGGCCACGGGTTGGCCCACGATCGCCCACGTCGCGTCCTCACGGCGGGGCGTACCAATCCCCGCCACGCGACCGTCGGCTCTCGGACGCGCAAACAAACTCTGTCTCCAAGCGCGGCTGTTCCCGCGGGCGTCGATTCGCCCGCATGGCGGGGAAGTACCTATTGCCCCCCCTCCCCTCGGCCGTTCGGACTCCGGCTGTAAGGTTCGCGGTAGGCGCGGCCTGGCACGCGACCTGCATGGGCGTGGTGGCGGCGGCGGGGTTGGCCCTGGCGCTCGGCGCAGCGCGTCCCGGCGTTCCTCGACGGACGCCGCCCGCGCCAACGTCGTGGCCCACAGGCGGGAGCCCGGGGCCGGGGATCACTGGAGCGCACTGTCGCGCACTGACGCGACAGTTCCAATTGTTACCTATGCACGCGGGCGCGCCGGGGCGCGCACGCACGCGGAACGATTCCCGCCGCAATGTCAACTGTCGTGACAGTCCGCGGCAGTGCGCAGCAGGGGAATGCTGCAAGGCATGGGGGAGGCGAGGCCTGGCACATATCCCGCGTGTCCGAACGGGTGCGTCGATGGCCTGCGGTCGGCACGCCGCCGACCCATTGCGCCAACCTGTTGCGCGCCCCCCAAGGGTGCTCGGGCGCGCGGGGGGGTGGGCGCAATAGGTAGAAAGAGAGGGGGGTGTTGTTGACTTGTACCTGTTTTCTCGATGTTTCTGCGCCGAACCTCTTGCGCGCAACAGGCTGCAATAGGCGCAACAGGTTGGGGGCCGCCCCCACTGGCGACCTGGAATCGCGGGTGGCAGATTGAGAGCGCGCTGCGCCGAAGGCCCTCCGAGGGCCTCGCGGCGGGTCAAATGCCCCGCGGCGCTCGGTTTTGAGTGTGCTTTGGGCATGATTTCATGCGCCGGCAACGTCATTGGCGAGCCGGTACAGCCTTTGGGGCGTGCCCCGCGTGGTCCGCTCGGTGTATTCGATGCGGCGCTGATTGAGCAGCGCGGTCCGCACGTCGTCGTGCTCCTTGGGCGACCACGCCAGGCGCCGGCTCAGTTGCCAGAAAGGCATCCACGCATCGGCGGGGTGCTTGGCCGACCATTCCCGCAGCACGCGGAGCACGGCCTTGCACTGGCTCTCGAAGTCGCCGGCGCTGACATGCTGGCTGGCCTTGAAGAGCATCCGCCGAGTCTGGTGGTCCACCAGCGACCACGCCCAGTCAACGGCATCAAGCGTGATCTGGGGCTCGCGGTGGCATGCGCTGCACGCGTACACCAGCGCCAGGCGGCGGGCTTTTTCGTTGGCGCGGGCCCAGAGCGCCATGCCCGCTTGGTCCGACCGTGTCTCGGCGTCCGAGTAGGCGGCGTCGGCCAGCGCCCGGATCTCGCTCAGACGCACGCGAGCGTCGGGAGTTGCATCGACCAATCGTGGGACCGGGTGCTCGGCGTTCAGGTTGCCTTTGCCCGGCTTGAAGTCCGCCCACCACTTGGCCCACTTGGTGATCGACCGGGGCAGATCGCGCACGTCCGCGTCCTGCCCGCTCCCGCGCCGGCCCGCCTCGAGGATGAGCATGCGCGCGAAGAAGCCGTTGGAGAGCATCTTCGGGGACAGCGCCTCGTAGAAGATGTCCGGGATCGCGGTGCCAAACAGGCACAGGCAGGGCTGGTCGATCGTCCGTGGCTCCGTGTCGCTGGCCTTCACCCGCAGGGGATAGGTGGCGCTGGCCGACGTGTACAGCTTCAGCATCACCTGCATGATGCCCTCGTAGCGCGGGTCGCGCTTGGCTCCGTACCCACTGATCGCCTGCATCAGCGTGTCGATCTCGTCGGTCTGGAAGAGCATGACCGGCATGAGGTGCATGCGGTCCTCGAGGCCCTCGCCGCTGGCAAAGCCGTCGGCGAACGCGCCGGGCATCCCGGCCTCGGCCAGGATCCGCTGGTTCACCTTGCGGGGGAAGTCTTTTCCCGTGCCTGTGTTGGCCAGGCCGAGCAGGTACACCGCGGGTCGGTTGTCTTGTGGGTCGCGGACCTTGCGGCCCGCGAGCGTGGCCTGGAGCGCCACCGCGCCGCAGAATGCCAGCACCGGCTCGGGGTAGGGCGCGTTCTGGAGCGAGTAGTCGATGACCTCGTTGATGAACCCGGGCACGCGGAGCAGACTCGCCGGCACAGGCCCGGGATCGATCGGCCCGGGGACAACGGACTCGGCGGCAATGTCGCGTTCTCCTGCCGTGACGCGGAAGGCGGACAGATCGACATCCGGCCCGGGAACGCACGAGCCAAAGCCCCGCGCCCGCAGCGCCCCCGCGGCCGTGGCGAAGTCACCGCCGTGCTCGAGCAAGGAATAGACGGCGAACGGCGAGTAGCCGCGCAGATCCTCGAACGGCGGCGCATTGGTCGAGAACACGTAGAACACGCCGTCCTTGAGCGTGGCGCTGCAGCCCGCGGACTTGCCGGGCCGCGACCAGTGCTCGTTCTCGCCGTCTCGGACCTGCGTCCAGCCGTGGCGAACCAGCAGCTCCCGGATGTCGCCCCGGCGGTTGAAGTCGTCGCCAGGTTTGAGTTCATCGTTCGGATGGGAGGGCGATGATTTCACGCGCGGCCCATCCTCGACCGGCGGCGGAACTTCGTTCAGCTCCCAGGAGCACGCAAGCAGGACCTCTCGTTCCTCGGGCGTGATCACAGGCAGGGCCGCGAAGTTGCCGGATATGAGCGCATAGCCGTTCGACGGGGCGCACAGGAACATCCCGCCCTCGCCGCGGGTCTCGATCAACGTGCCGACGGCGAACCACCGCCCGTCCGACCCCTTTCGCGGCTTGAATCGCTTCCCGCAGACTTCGATTTCCTCCGAACCGGGAGCTTCAAAGCGCCGCTGCGCGAGCTTGAGGTTGCCGCAGACCGGTGCTCGACACCGGTACACCACATGCCGACCGCCAGATGGCGTGGTCTCAATGACGAGCCGATCGACCAGGCCTGGGCTGACGACGTCAACCCGCGCCCGCCACGGCGCGAACGCAGCGCCGGCCAGGTCGAAGTCGATCATCTCCACATGGCCCGACACCGCGCCGGCGACGATACACAGATCACGATCGACACCACCACCGAACCACTTGGCGAGCTCTTCAGTCGTGGGAAGCCGCGACTGGTACGCTTTCCACGCGCGCAGCGCGACCTTCTTGTGGTCGCCCTCGCGGATTGCGGGAAGCACGCACAACCCCGAATCGAGGTACTTCTGGGCCGTGGACAGGCTCATCAGAGCAGCGCCTTCCACGCAAGGGCGTGCCGCAGGCCATCGGTAGCTGACTCGTGCTCCGCGGCGAGCGTCCGTGGGCAATGGCAGATGAACCACATGTCTCGTTGGAGTTCGCAGTTCTTGAACGCGAGGTAGACGGGCTTGCCCAGCATGTGCGCCCAGCCGATCTCGGTGAGCGTGGCGTGACAGGTCGGGTCCTCGATCCAGCCGAAGATCATGTCCGACCGGCGGATCCACTCCATGCACAGGGCCGGGACCAGCCAGCGCGGCCGAGCGCCCTCGGGGCAGACGCCCTCAAACCGCTGCTCCACGCCGATGTGCCAGCCCATCCATTCGTGCCGCCGGCCGTTGAAGGGGACGAAGTGCGGGCCGGTGAAGATGAACCGGCCGCAATCGATGGGACAGCCGAAGGGCTCCCTGCCAAGGCCGGGCACGAGGGGCTCGCGCCAGTTCCCTGCGGCGTGCATCTTGCCGGCGAGGTAGACCAGCGGCTTGGGCTCCCAAGGCCGGCGCGGATGGCCCAACGATGGCGGTACGGCGCTGGCTTGGGTTCCGGGACGGGGCGCGGGCGTGGTCGTCATGACACGTACTCCTTGAGGCCGCGGGATTCGAAGTGCTCGCGCAGCGCTAACGCGGCGGATCCGAGCGAAGGACGACGGCGGCCATCCGTGGCCGCGTCGAGGAACCCACGACAGGTTGCGGCGAGGTCTGCCGGGAGGCACTCGACGGCCTCGGCGACGTCAAGCTCGAGGTCTGCCCGCGCGACCTCGTCGCGCCGCCGCCCGCTCAGTGGTCTGCAGACCTGCTCGCGTGGGAACTCGCCGACGGAGACCGTGGTTGTTTCACCGCCGCGCTTGGCCGCGTTCTGTGACCGCAGGATCGACATGCCGGCGTTGGACATGGCGATGGCGATGAACGCCAACGGCCGACCGCGTTCGGGCTCGAACCGCGGCCAGCGCTCCAGCGCAGCGAGAACGAGCTCTGATCGCAAGTCGAGCCCATCTTCGTCCAGCCGCCGCCGCCCGGTCAGGCGGCAGGCCTGACCGTGCGCGATGGCCCGCACGCGGTCCAGGTCCAGGCCGGTGTAGTCGGGCGTTTTCTCGCCTGGTGCGAACTCAACCATTCGCCACCTCCTGCACGAGCAGGCGGTGGGGAAGTCCATGTCGAACCTCGATCGACACCGCCGCGCCGTCGCCGATTGCTCTTAGCTCGGCGAGCAGATCAACGACAGCCTTTTTGAGTGCGAAGTCCGCCGATCGCGCGACCGGATCACCCGCGTGCTCAGGCCCGAGCCTCACCTCGCGCACGACCCGGGGCATCGGCGTGAAGGTCGGTTCGCCGCCCGATACACGCAGCTGTTCGATCCGGCCGAAGCCGATCCGCTGCATCAACTCGACCAGCCGACGAGCGCCGCTGCCCAAGGCCTGCTTGGACGGATGGTTGGTGGTCGCGTTCAAGCGGCACCGCCTTCCGAACCAGCATCGCCACGCCGGCGGTCGATGCTCGCGAGTTCGAGCCGGACCTGCTCAATCGCGCGACGGTCGTACAGACGCACGCGGCCCGCTAGCGCCGCCGGGCGAATCGCCGGCCGCGTTGCCAGGACGTGCAGCACTCGGTGCATAGGCTGCGCGAGTTCACTGGCGATGACGCCGGGGGTGATCAGGGTGGGCGGCGAGGTCGAATCCGGGCGATTCGGTAGGGGCGCGGTTCCCATTGCGGCGGCTCCGTTCCCGGGCGACATGCCCGGTCACAAGGCCGCGAACGGTCGCGTGACTACCTCGAATGTCTCTGGATTCGCGGGCCGGAAACTGGTCGCGACCGGTCGCGACCACCCGTCCCTGACCGTGGAGTTCTCTACCGCTCCGGGCGCTTCTTTGCCGCCTTGCGCTGGCGTTCTTCCCGCATGCGGTCCGAGTGCTGATCCGCGATCAACTTTGCGAGCGCGTCCTCACCATCGTGGGGAGCGTCGTCGCCTCCCGCGTGATAGGCGTCAACAGGTTGGCTTGGTTCGGCGACTTCGGCACGCTGGTCGGCAGCGTCCGGCTCACCCTTGGTCTCGACGACCCGCTTGTCCAGATTGCCGGACGGCTGGACTTCCCGGATCGTGCCCGATTGAGCCGCCTCCGCGCGCCGTGCCTTCAGATACGCAGAGTTCTTGAGCACCTTGGTCATCGTGGCGGGCGAGCATCCCACGATGCTGGCCAGCTCGTTGCGACCGGGGAAGAAGCCGCCGTGCTTCCTGACATGCTCTTCGGCGAGCCGCATCGCCTCTTGCCAGGACATCGACCCGGCCTGCGGCGCCCGCCGGACATTGGGCCGATCGGCATCACGCGCGGCCCCACGCACGACTGCCTCCACCATCGGCACCATCGCCTCCCGGAACGCGGCGGCGATGTCTACGGCGTTCGTCAAGTTCACATGAGTGGTTGGAGCCGTCGACGCAGGTGCCGACTTGTCCGCGGCGACGCTGCGGAATGAGACGAGTTGCCCGGCACCAGGCACCGAAGGGCGATCCTCAAGAGCGCCGGCCTTCATCACGAAATCGATCACACGCTCCCGGCTGGCAATGACCGCGGCGTGATCGCGTGACAGCCTTGGGTCGAGCGCAACGCTCAGGTCAGCCCGCGCGAGAAGCCCGTGTTCAGTGAGCCGCCACTCGTCGCCGCCGACTTTCGTCACCCGGAACGGCTGGCTGGCCGCTCCGGCACGCCGACGCCAGTCCGCGATCGCGCCCGACCACCTGCTCCAGGACTCAGCGAGCACCGGCTCGATCGCCTGGAGCAGGCCGGCCTCGCCCGTCACGGCGATCGTCGCCTCGAAGGCCTCGTTCTGACCCGCCATGTCCAATCGCAGGGTGTTGCGACGTTCTACAAGTCCTGCTCCGACAAGGCGTAGCAGTGCCTGCTGCTGGGCGGCCGAGAGTTGCTCGGTGTCCACACGCTGCCACTTGTCCGGGATCCGCCGGAGGAGGGCTTCGATAACATCGGCCGGTTCGTGGTGCATGCAGACGAATGGTAAACCCGTTCGCGTCGGATGGCCCGCAGGGGCGGCTCGGCCGTTTGGGGTGGAATCCGGCCCGTTTGCGTATTCAGAGGAACCGGACATCAGGCCCGGAGCGGGCAGGCTTCCGCCTGCTCGAGGAACAATGCCAACGAGCGCGAGGAGCTCCCACATGTCGACCGTTCAGACCAAGCCCGCGAAGCTGTCGCCGGCCGAGAAGATCGCCCAGTTCATCGAGCGCAACGGCGGCGAACACCGTCGCTGGTTCATCGGCGTCACCTGCAATCCGCGCGAGCAACTCATCTGCGAGCACTGCATCAACACGACCCGCGACCCCTTCTTGATCGTCGGATGCGACTCGGGTGAAGAGGCCCGCCGAGTTGAGTACTCGCTGCGGAAGCAGCACGGCGGCTGGGGAAAGCGGTTTGACTTCCTCGACCCCGCGGCGATTTTCGTCTACACGTTCCGCCTGAGCGAGACCACCGTTCCGAATCTGCGCTGACCAAGCCCTCGTAGCTCGCCCGGCGGACCGTCTCATCGCGGTCTGCCGGGCTTTGTTCAATTCTGCGACGGGCGTTGAACCCCCAGCATCGCCCGCCAACGCCGGCGCTGCTCGCGCCAATCGGCCACGGCGCACACGACGCGGAGCTCGTGCTCGCTCACCGCGTCCCGCTCACGCTCAATAAGTGGTAGGAACAGGATCTCCTCCTGGATGTCCGGTGCCAGGCACAGCAGGTCCATGATCTGGCTGATCCGGGCACGGGTGACCTGCCCCAGCCGGGCGAGGTCGGCGTGGGATTCCACCTCGCCAAGGCGGACCAGCTCCTCGAACCGGATCGCCAGCGCCATCAGGTGGGCGACCCGGGGCACGCAGCCCCGCTCGACCGCCGGTACGACGGGCTGGACGCCGACATTGACCTCCTTCCGGCCCGCCGCCCCGCGGGTGAAATGGACCGGGAACTCGATCGTGACCTCGTCCATGCCGTTCATGCTGCCACCTCTTCTTCTTTAGCGGGTGCCTGACCGAGCGTCCGCAGGCCCGCGGGGTGGAACGTGATCGATACCGTCCTCTTTGCGCCGTCGTAGTCCACCCGCTTGACCAGGGTCGTCAGCACCGCCGCTTGCTCCCGTGGGCAGAGCACGTCCCAGGTTGCGCCGAACTCCCTGAGCGCCTCGGCGACCTCGTCGCGGGTGATTACCTCGCCTTCGACCCGCTCTGCTTCGACCCGAAGCGCCCGTGCCCGCTCGCTCACCTTGGCCAGTCGCTCGTGCAGATCGGCCAAGCGGGCGGCGGCGTTGGCGTCCGTACCCGCCGTGGCGGCGACCTTGCGGAGATCGCTCTCGATCTTCTGGATCTCACGAACGCCGGCGGCCTGGTCCTTCTCGATCTGGGCCGTTCGCGTCCGGACGCCGCTCTGGAGTTGGCGGAAGGTGGCCGCCACCAGCGCGGTGTCGCCGCCGATGTGCTTGATGCGCTCGACCACCAGCCGCTCGATCTGCTCGGCGGGCAGCGACCCCGACGGGCAGGCGTGCCAGCCCTGCTTCTGCGCGACGTAGCAGACGTAGTAGCGATAGGCCGCCTTCCCGTCCTTGACGCTGTAGGTGTGTCCCATCGCGTGCCCGCACGGCCCGCAGTGGATCAGCCCCTTGAGCAGCGCCCCGTGCTGATTGCGGACGTGCATGCCGCCGGTGCGGCCGTTGTGCTTGATGGTGCTATAGACGCTCTGCCAGAGCGGTTCGTCGATGATGGCGGCGTGCTCGCCGGCGAACAGTTCCTTCTTGTGCTTGACCTTGCCGACGTAAGCCGGGTTGGTGAGCAAGTTGATCAGCAGGTGCTTGTCCCACACCCGGCCCCCGACCGATGCGCCCTTGCGGGTCGTCCAGCGCTTGCTCGTGCAACCGCGGGCGTTGAGGATCTGGGCCACCTTCGTCAGCGAGCGGTGCTCCAGATACAGGTGGTAGACCTCGCGGACGAGTTCCGCCTCCGGCGCGTTGACCACGAGCTTGCTTCCGCCCGCAGGCTGGGGCGCGAGGTCGTACCCCAGGATTGGCTTGCCGCCAAACCACTTGCCCTTGCGCTTGGAGGCGGCGATCTTGTCGCGGGTGCGCTCGGAAATGATCTCCCGCTCGAACTGCGCGAACGAGAGCAGGATGTTCAGCGTGAGCCGCCCCATCGACTGCGTGGTGTTGAACTGCTGCGTCACCGATACGAACGAAACGCGGTGCCTCTCGAAGACCGCCATCATGCGGGCGAAGTCCAGCAGCGAGCGCGACAGGCGATCGACCTTGTAGACCACCACGCAGTCGACCTTTCCGGCTTCGATGTCGGCCATCAGCCGCAGGCAACCGGGTCGGTCGGTGTTACCGCCGGTGAAGCCGCCGTCGTTGTACTGGTCCGGCAGCGCCACCCACCCCTCGTGCTTCATGCTGGCGATGTAGGCCTCGCCGCTTTCGCGCTGCGCATGCAGGGAGTTGAACTCCTGCTCGAGCCCCTGCTCGCTCGACTTGCGGGTGTAGATGGCGCAGCGCACCGTCGCCACTCCGGCGTTCTTCACGGCTTTGGTTTCGATCGACGTTCTCATGCCTTGCCCTCCGTGTTGCCGGGCTCGTGGAGCCCGAAGAATCGGAATCCGTTCCAATGCGACCCGGTCACCTTCGCCGCGATGGCGCTGAGCGACCGGAAGACCTCGCCCTCGTACTCGAACCCCTTGGGCAGCACGCGGACGAACACGGCGCGGCCCTTGTACTGGCGTCGGAGCACAGACCCTGGCGCTGGCAGACGGGCGTCATCGCCTGCGGGAAGGGCAATGCGGACCACGCTCTCGCCGTTGGCCCGCGGCGTCGGCCCACCCGACGCTGGCGCGCGTGGCGGGCTTCGCCGCAGATCGGCGTCGTTGGCCAGTTCGCGCGCCCGCTGGCGTGCCCGTTCCGAGAGGTCACCCTCCCGGAGCGCCTGCATCCGCCACAGAATCCGCTTGATGAGCAGCACCTTGTGGTGCGTCCGCGTCTCTTCGCCGTAGACCTTGGCGTACCGCTGCTTCAGTTGCGGCACCGTCATCTGTTCCAAGGCCCGCTCGGCTGCATTCACATCGATCGCCATCGGGGTCTCCGTTCTCGTGGCCGTTAACCACGCGACCCATCAGGGTGACCATGCTCGGACAGTTCAAGTCGAGCCGGAGAGTCTTCTTGATGCTCGATGTGCGGCCCCGAAATGGCGACATGTCGCCGCCGGCGGCGGATGCCCTCGGCGAAGATGGCGGCGATGCTGACCAGCCGCGCGGCGGGCGTGGTCGGGGCATCGGGGTCAAGCGTGGTGGTGGGAGCGGGCGCATCGTCCATGAGCGCGGTGTCGGGCACGGGCACATCCTCCGTGAAGGGGGACATGCATCCGTGCGGGCGTGCGCTTGGCGCTCGGCTTCGCACCTGATGCTGGGATTGAGCTCGCGTCCGGTGCGGGCTCTCTGCCCACTGAATACGCGAAACGGTCAGGGAGCGCCGCAGACCCCGAAGGGCACCCCTCGTTCACCCCGGCGGCGCGTTAACCCCGACGCCCAGAGAGTTTGAGAGCGCCGAGAGACTTTCGGCCCCCAACCCCAGCGTGGCGACCGGTTCGGCAACATGATGCCTCGGATTCGAGAGCGCTCGGGAAGTCGAGGACTTTCAGAAGTCCCGTAGATCCCGAGAGATATGCGCCGCAGTCAAAGACCCGCGACCGTTAACGAGAAAAGGCCTCTCTACGAGGCCTTTCTCAGAACTCCCTGTTCGGAACCGTTTCAAACCCACTCTCTCGGCCTCGGCCACCCTCATTCCGGCAGATCCTCGTGTTTAACAGGGTTGGCGCTATCAGGAACGCGGTTGGCGGCGGGTCACCGGCGTCCGCCGCGGGGCCTTGCACGCGGCGGACGCCGCCCGCTCCCATCCGCGTTCGGCTCCGGGCCGGTGTGCAAATACTCCGTACCGCGCTCTCGGGGCGTTAACCGCATGCACCTCGAAGAACTCCAACCTTCCGGTTAGCAGGTTGAGAGCGCCGCGCGAGCGCGGCGATCCCTCGCGGGGACCGGGGGCCGGCCGGGCGAAGATGAATGGGACGGCTGTCATCGCTGATCCAGTATACAAGGAAGGATGCCCAGCACACCCATCCACCGCATGTTCAGGGTTCTGGCCGGGTCGAGCAGGGATGACCTCCGCCGCCAGGTCCAGTTCCTCAAGGCCGAGAACGAGGTCCTCCGCGCCAGGATCAAGGGGCCGATCCGGGTCACCCCGGCGGAGCGCGCCCGCCTGGTCCGGCTGGGAAAAGCGCTGGGGAATGCCGTCCGGTCGCTGGTCACCATCGTCAGGCCCGAGACCTTCTTGAAATGGGTGCGGGAGGCGAAGAAGCGACGGCCGAAGCGAAAACGGTCCGCGAAGAAGAAGCCGGGGCGGCCGCGCACGCCCGGTGACATTCGGAAGATCGTGCTGCGGATCGCCAGGGAGACCGGCTTCGGCTACACGCGCATCCTCGGCGAGCTCAAGAAGCTGGGGATCGGCGGCGTCTCGCGGTCCACGGTCGTCAACATCCTCAAGGAGAACGGGCTGCCGACCGGTCCTGAGCGTGGCGAGCGGACCTGGGACGAGTTCCTCAAGGCCCACGCGAAGACGCTCTGGGCCTGCGACTTCCTCACGATGCGTGTGCTGACGGCCAGGGGGATGAAGTACGCCTTCGCGCTGGTCTTCGTGCATCCCAGGACGCGAAGGGCGCATGTGTCGCTCAGCACCACTAACCCCGATGCGAACTGGTTCACCCAAGTCGTGCAACGGTTCGTCGCGTCGGTTCCGAGGGAGATGGCCAAGCCCGGGCTCCTGCTCCGTGACCGCGACGACAAGTTCCGGGTCGGAGAAGACGCCTTCGCCAGGGTACTTGCCAACGTCGGAATTGAGACCATGCAACTGCCGCACCGGTCGCCCAACCTGAACGCCTACGTCGAGCGGCTCATCCAGAGCATCGAGGTCGAGTGCCTTAACCACTTCATCGTGCTCGGGACCCGGCACCTGGACCACCTGCTGTCGGAGTACATCGACTATCACAACCGAGAGCGGCCGCACTCGTCCTTGGAGTTCGCCGCGCCGATGGGGCGGAAGCCGCCCGTCCGCGCCGGGCCGGTCGAGCCCCGCGAGATTCGCTGCAAACAGCGGCTCGGCGGCGTCATCAAGCACTACTACCGGAAGGCCGCGTGACACGGTTTACCCTTCGAAATCCCGGCCGGAACGCACATGGAATACTTGTACAGGACGGTGCACGGACGGAATATTTGTACAGGACGACGATCATTTCAAATCTGGGTCCGTACCGACGATCACTGGAAGGGGAAGTCGCAGGACTATTTGTGCGGCATTGTCACCGATCGCGGCAACAGGATCAAGCCTCTCCACAATGTCCACGCTGTTCCGTGGCAACCGATACAGATCGAACTCGATAACATCGCCTTCTGAAACAGAAGGAAGCTCGTACTCGCTTACCGAAGGTTTATCGTCTGGGCCGTTGGGCGTCACTCGCTCCCCAAGATACTTCCAGAATACCCAAGGACCACCGGATCCGGATTTCGAGCCATCAGGCTTGATAGTAGAAACGCGACCGACGTACCAAAATGCATTGTCACCCATATCCCAGGTGAGTCGAAGTGATATCTTGTCGCCACCGCCAACAAACAGTTGTCCTTTCGCCGCTTGTTGAACAAGCTTGGCAGCTAACCAGGCTAGGTAGGAGTCCTGCATTGGCGTTCTCCCATCTTTGATGATGTTGTGGCGAGCACTCATCATGGTCTGGTATGCATTGCTCTCGACGTGTTCAGCTAGCAGCGCCCTGATGGCCGATGCCGCGAGCTTTCCCGGCGAGCTAGTTTTTCTGAGGGCAACTTGATCAGGCTGAATCGCGGCAATAGTCATCCCAAGGACAATCGCAGCAATGACTGATCCGCACAGCAGGTGCCAGCGACGTGACAGCCAGATGCGTTGATGGCAATTGTCATTGTGCCTCATGCTGATCTCCTGTCGTTGCTACTGCCCAATCACGGGGATCGTACCGTTACACGCCTTGGCTTCGGTCAGATTTGCCGGGGCACACTTATTCCAAGCAGCAAGGCGATCGGCTCTGCTAACACCTTTGCAGCCGATGGTGTCCCCGTTATCGAGATACCAGTTGCGAAGTGCCTCTACGCATTCGGCCCATGACTTTCCTTTGCGCCAAGGATTATTTGGATCACAACACGAGGCACGCGTCGTCGCTCTTGCCTCTGTGCACATTTCGTGTTTGCAGTATGGCTCTTGATTTCCGGGATCGAAAAGAGTGCATTTGTCGTCATTCTTGCAGTCGTCGGCTGCATGAATGATTTCATGCGCCAAAGAACCGCATCCTGAGCCGTCGTATCGAACGGTGTTTTCGTTGCAAGTAAAACTATTCCTGTCAGTGCAAACGATCTTCAATGCGCCTCGCGAGCTCGATGCGCAGTCGGTGTAGTATCGCTCAAGCGCGGCTTTGACGAGTGAATTATCCTTGCAATCAGAGAGCGGATTAGATTTGCATGATTTGTCAATTACTGGATCTGGCGCTCGATGTGGCGGTTGCGTCGGACTCGTCGGTTGACTTGCGCAGCCGCTGCCAAACAAAATGCACCCCGCCGCAATGCAGCCGATAATGATAAATATGATCGTACCACTCGGGTCTGTGTACACAATCGGGTTGCTTCCAAGATTGAGATACAGGTTCAATCCGTCCGCGTAACCCAGCGAATCCCGCTGCAACCACACCGCCAGCAGCGGTGAGTACACGCGGTTGCGGCAGTTATAGAGACCGATGTCGGTCTCAAACGCCAGTCCTTGATGCGCGACCGTCCAATCGTATGCGGAGGCCGAGATGACGGTCCACGATGGGCTGAGGACGACGCGGTTGCCGTAGGGGTCGAACTGATAGCGTTCGAGCATGTTTCCGCTAGAATCGCAGATCGCCGTGCAGTTGAAGTTGGCGTCCTGCATGGCGTAGATGCGCTTCCATGTGGAGTCGAATCGCCAGAGCAGTTCGTCCACGTATCGCACGCCCCAGGCGTAAGACTCCACGGTCGCCCCGCCGACAGCTTCGTCCAGCACCTGCCACTGGTCACTGAAGTAGAAGTCGCGGGTCTCGGTGAGAGTTCCACCCGTGTACGACTTCTTCACGACCCGCCGCCGCAGTCCGTCGTAGGCGTACTCGGTGACGAAGCTGGAGCCATCCTTGACGGCAACCAGCCGGTTCCATGCGTCGTAGATGCCGGTAAGGTTCGCGGTGAGGGCGCTCGGTTTCACGAACGCTTCCATGTTTCCCGCAGAGTCGTACTTGGGCGTCGCCCACACCGGCAACCCCACGGTGCCGGTCCCGATCGACGTGATCTCGTTGACCGTGCTGGCGGTACGGGTCTGGTCAAGAACCGCTGTCCCGGAAGTATCCTCGACGAACTCACTCCAGTTCCCCACCGGGTCGAGCTTCCAATCCTGCTCCTTCACGGGCGTGCCCGGAATCACATGGCTGCCGTTGAGCGTCCCGCGCTTCATCTGCGTGAGGCGGTTCAGATTATCAACGGTGTACTGCTCATCGAACCCGGTCGTGGCGACCATGTTCTGCTTCCACAGCCGGTTCGAGTTTCGGTCGTAGCCGTACTCATAGCGATCAAAATCCGCCGGAGTTCCCCCATAAAACTTCCAGCGCTGGTCGATCACCCGGCCGAAGAGGTCGAGGCCATCGAACGTGCCGCTGGTCCCGCCCCACAGGTCGAGCATCACCTGCGGCTCGGCGAAGTCCAACCGCACGGCGCTCGCCGCGCCGATGTAGGTGTACTCGGCGGTGACGCCGGAGGTGTTGGTGTCGAAGACCGACTCGACGCGTGAGAGGCGGTCGTTGATCCCACCCGTCGCGCCGTAGTCGTACCCGGTCGAGGCGTCGCCGACGACTTTGGTGCGGCGGACGTAGTTCGACGTCGATGTTCCGGCGTACGTGTACAGCACCGCGGGCGTGCTCCCGCTCACCGCGCCCGAGTGGCTCTGCGCATCCTTCGTGAGCAGGCCGTAGTCGTTATATTCGAGCCCGACCTGGTTGACCGGCGTGCCGGTGCCGGAGGTGTTGCTAAAGCTCGTGACCGTCTCCAGCATCCCGCGGACCTCGTACGCGCGGTCGATGCGGAGCACCGCCGCGTCCACGCCCGAGCCGGTGGTCGTCACCGTGTCGCTGACCAGCCGCCCGAGCTTGTCGTAGCCGAGCGTGTGGACGGTGCCCCGGCTGTCGGTCGTCGTCTTCTGCTGGCCCTGGCGGTTGTAGGTGAAGGCGAGCTGGTCCGAGCCGCTGACGGATCCCGGATAGTCGATCGTGGCGAGCAGCGAGTTGCTGGCGAGGTCCGACGCCGGAGACGTGGACGGGCTCACGCCGTAGGTATACGTCGTCGTCTGGTCGCCGGTGGTCGAGTTCACCGCGACCTGCGTGGCGATCTGGCTGTCGAGCGTGTAGGTGAAGTTCGTCGTGCGGTTGAGCTTGCTTGTGCCGAAATCGTCGATCCGGCTCGTCACCCGCCCGGCGGCGTCGAAGACGGTCTTGGCCACGATCGCCTTGGGATCGGTGATTTGGTAGGCGCGGCCCGCGTCGTCGTAGTCCGTGCTGGTCACCAGGATCGTGTCGGATCGGGCCGGGGGCGTGCCCGGGCGGGTGAAGCTCGCGATGGAGCCGTAGTTCGCCGAAGCGACGGCGCGGCCGATGCCGTCGAACCACGAGGCCGCGTAGGAGATCCGACCCTTGGGCTGCGTCCCGGCGGTGAGGGCCCCGGCGCTGCCGGTGCCGGAGTCCGGGGAATCGTTGAGCCGCTGGGCGCTGGCCGTGCTGATGACGCTCCCGGCGTCGTCCTGGGTGAACTCCGTCTGCTCGACCACGATGTCGCCGCTGACGGTGCCCGCTTCGCTGTAACTGGGCGAACCGGTGTAGTAGCTGCGATACGTCGCGGTCATCCAGCCCACCGCGTTGTAGGCGGTCTTCGTGGCGACCAGTCCGTCCCCCGCGCCGATCTGCTTCATCACACGGCCGACCGGGTCGTACCAGGTGCTCGTTGTGAGCGGGTTGCCGACCGTGCCGGTGGAGGGATCGACCGCGTAGGTGATCTGCTGATACGCCCGACCGAGGCTGTCGTAGGCGGCGGTGCTGCGTCCGATCAGGTTCCCGCCCGAGCTCGTGTCCTTGCGGTCGGTCTGGATTATGCGGTCGAGGTTGTCATAGGTCAAGACCTGGTAGACGTCGACCTCGCCGTCCATCGTGATGCGGCGGTTGCGGAAGTCGTACGTGTACGACGTGACGCGTGTATCGGAGGCGGCCGCGTACTGCGTGACCTGGGTCAGATTCCCATCGCCTCCGGCCGCGCCACCGTCGTACTGGTTGGCGGTCACGATGACCATGTTGTTGGGCGCGCCGCTGCCGGCAGGATTGGAGTCCGTCGCGCCCGTGTCGTTCGTGCCGATCCAGACTTCCTTCACCCGCTGCGGGGCCGTCCACACCGTCCGCGTGATCGTGCCGACCGGCGACACGACGCGGTTGCGACGTTCGAGCGCGTCATACCCATAGTCCGTCTGCGCGTAGTTCGTCCCGCTCGTGCCCGTCCCCGACGACGGGATCAGGAAGTATGAGCGCGTCGAGAGCAGCCGCCCCAGGTCGCTGTACTGCGAGCTGGACCACGACTTCCAGTCGGTCTGGGCGAACGTGTCCGACGGCGAGAGCGCCCCGCTCCCGCTGGTTCGCTTCGAGGTGATCTGGTCGATGACCCGGCCATCCTTGTCCAGGCGGCTGATGGTGACCGGATCAACGAGCGTGTACGTGTAGCTCGGGCTGGTGCCGGTCGCGTAGCCCCGGCCGGACCAGTTCTGGTTGAGGTCCCATGTACCACTGCCCGGATTGACCGACCGAAGATAGACGAACCAGGACGCGGTGCGGACGACGGTGTCGGAACCGCCGATGACCGCGTGGTGCGACGGGCCAAGGGACTGCGTCGGACGGCCCTCGTCGTCGTAGGTGGTGTCGGTGGTGACGTTGATGCCAGGGCCCGAGCCGCTGACCTGGTAGTTCAAGACCGATTGCGTGGCGACCTGGAGCACCGGATCGTAGCTGTACTGGTTAACCGTCCCGGCCTGGTCGGTCGTCTCGATCAAGTTCCCGTTGGCGTCGAAGGTCTCGGAGTAGGTCGTCGCGGAGTTGGAGCCGTTCTGCGCCGTCGTCACGACGGGGAACGTCGTGGTCCGCGTGGCAATCAGGTTCGTACTGGCATGGAACGTGTAGGCGTAGGACGTCGTGTACTTGACCGCCGTGGTGGCGGCGTCGGGGTACACGCTCACCTGCGAGGGGAGGTAGACCGTGTTGCCGTCGCTGTCCGTGTTCGATGTGTAGACGTACTCGCGGAGGCGGATGTCCGAGCCGCCGGTGCCCTGGCGGACGTTCCGGTACTGCACGTAGCCCTGAGCCGCCCCGCTCCCGGTCGTCGTGTAGTAATCGGTGGTGCGCAGCAGGCCCGACGATGCGTTCAGGTACGTCGGGCTCCCGCCGTAGTTCACGAGGTCGGCGTACGCCTCGTCGTACCCGCTGATCGCCGACGACTCGGCCTCGAGGACGACCTGGAAGTCGCTGTTGTACCGCCAGAACTTGTACCACTGGTCCGTCCCGTTCGAGTCGGTGTAGACGTGGAGGATCGGCGTGCCGCGGTAGGTGGAGTAGACCGTCAGCGTCGCGGCGTTCGGCAGCGTCTGAACCGTCTTGCACTTCCAGTTGTTCTCCCCGTCGGAGAACCCCGAGGTGCTGTACGCGAAGGTGTCCTGCGTCGTTCCGCCGCCCGGGCAGCTCACGCACACCGCCGCGACCTCTTTGGTCACCATCCGGCTGCTCGGGTCGTACTCGAAGTAATGGTCGGCATAGTCCTCGAGCGTGGCGTCGCTGTCGGTGTCGAAGTCCACGCCGTCGTTGAACGCGCGGCGGTACCCCTCGGGTCCGATCTGGATCTTGAGCCCGTGGACGAAGCCGGTGCCGCCGGCGGTATCGACATAATAACGGTAATAGCTGACCGCGATGTCTTCCCAGGAGGACGTGCCGCTTTCGTACTGCTGCTCGGTGGCGGTCTTGAGGTCGTTGAGGTTGCCGTTGCTGTCGCTGCCGTCGTGGTAGGTGTAGGTGAACTGCTTGATGTTCACCCAGGAGCCGCCGGAGCCGGTCTTGCGCCGGTACGTAACGGAGGAGAGTTTCCCGGCGCTCACTCCGGACGTGTAGTAGGCGTAGACGAGCGAGCCGTAGTACGAGGTCGCGCCGACGGTCATCACCGATTGCAGTTCGGCGATCTCCGCCCCGCTGAGGCTGACGATGGTGGTATCCACGCCAGCGGTGTCGGTTTGGCTCACGAACTGACCAGGCCGGTTCAGGGCCGTGAAGTCGTTGAAGATCGTGGTGACCGTGGACCCACCGCGTCCCCCGCCCCCCCCAATGGTCCGCACAAAGGTGAAGATCTTCTTCGCCACATTGTGCACCAGCGTGAGGTTGATCGACCCGTCGCGCTGGGCGTACGTGCCGCCACCGGCGTCATCGAACCAGATGGGGTAGTTGGGGTCGAACACAACCGCGACCGACGTGCCGCTGGCCACGACATAGGGCATCTGCGCGATGAACCAGTTCCAGCCGTTCGGCCCGTCGTAGTCGGTCGAAGTCCTGTTGTTGTAGCTGCGGGTGTGCGTCAGCCGCGTGTAGGGCGTGACGATGTCGGCGAACGACAGCACGACCGCCCCGTTCCAGTACCGCACCGGGCTGGCCGACGACATGACCGGGCCCGAGCCACATCCCCCCGCCCCACCGCCTGAACATCCGCCGGCGCTCGAAGCCATCGCGCCGGCAGCCGAACCGGCGGAAACCACAGCGTTGCGGTTTTCCAGGGGGCCACAGCCGTCGTCACAGTTGACCCAGCACCACACCGGCGGCCCATCATCGGGGACCGGGTTCAGAACGGAGCCGGAAGAACTGGAGCTCGGCATCGTCGGCTCTCCTTGTCGTCGGTAGACGCCAGCGCGGCACACGCTGGAACAAAGAGCAACGGCCCGGCCCGGAAGAATCGACGAAGAGACTGGCCTTGGGGCTCCGTAGCGGATGGAGAGCCGGGGAGTTCTGTCAGCGTACGGGCTCGGCATGGGCCGGTCAAGCCGCCATCGAATATGGTTTTGGGGAGATTCCGATCAGGCTTTCGGGAGCGAATCTTGGATCGCCGCGCCCTCATCCTCAAGTGCACGCTCTCGCCCGGCGACTTATGTACGCTCACGGCCGCCATCGAATCACTGCACGCGCAGTACCCGGGGCGGTTCCTCACGGATGTAGGCACGACCTGCGATGAGCTGTTTTTGCATAACCCCTGGATCACGCCGCTGCCAAGCGGCGAGCACGTGCCCATGCACTACGGCGACATCCAGCGGAGCAACGACCAGCCGCGCACGTTCATCAGCGCGTACACGCGTCATCTCGAAAAGTACCTCGGGATGCCACTGCCGGCGCTGACGAACCGGCCGCACCTCTATCTGTCGGATGATGAGAAGCGCTTGCCGGCCCGTCTTCGTGAGAACGGAGTTGAAACAGGCCGGTATTGGGTCGTCTGCGCCGGGATCAAGAGCGACTTCACGCTCAAGCAGTGGCCGCTGGAGCACTACCAGGAGGTGGTGGACCACTTCCGCGGCCGTGTCGCGTTCGTCCAGGTCGGGAGCGGTGACGACGAACACCCCGCCCTGGAGGGCGTCATCGACCTTGTCGGCCGGACGGGCCACCGCGACCTCATGCGCGTGTGCTTTCACGCCGCGGGCGGGCTCGGCCCCATCACCTACCTCCAGCACCTGTGCGCCGCCTTCGAGAAACCCTACGTCGCCCTGCTCGGCGGGCGCGAGCCGGTGATGTGGACGCAGTATCCGCTCCAGCGGACGCTGCACACGATGGGGATGCTCTCGTGCTGCCGGACCAAGGCCTGCTGGAAGAGCCGCGTCGTCGCCCGCGGCGACGGCGAAGCCCACGATCGGAGCCTGTGCGAGCTTCCCGTGCTCGATTTCTCGATACCGGTGGGGCGATGCATGGCGTTGATCCGGCCGGTTGAGGTCATCGCGGCGATCGAGACCTGCCTTGACGGGCAAGTTCGCACGCAGGGTGTACCGGGCGGAGCGATCTCATGATGGCCGGCGAGAGAGCAAGCGTGATGGGGGGAGTCGGGTCTCTAGATGAGTTCCTGCGTGTGTTCATTGGCGACCATCAGTTCCGCGTCGTGCTCGATCTTCCCTGCGGCGACTGGCGCGCGGTGCCGAGGCTCGACTGGAACGAGGTGCAGTACATCGGCCTGGACGGCGATCCGGCGATCGTCGAAGCCAACCGCCGGAGACGCGACACGCCGGCCAACTGCTTCTTCCATCACATGGATGTCGCGGCGAGCCAACTCCCGCCCGCGGACGCCGTGCTCATCCGTGGCCGAGTCGAGGCATGTTCGCTCCCCGCGATGACGACAATCCTGGAAGGGGCCGGGCGTTCGGCGCACGTTCTGGTGATCGGCGGACCCTGCGGCTTGGACGCGTTGCCGGCGCTGACATCGAGGCACAGAGCAACCTTCGACGTGGCAGGCGTCCGAGTCTCGCATTGGTCGCCGCCGGCGGCGCCGACATCCGCGCGACCGATCGACTGGAGCCGCGTGCAACTCACCGAAGCGAACGCGGCGGGCTACATGGATCTTGCGGCGGCGTTGTGCCCGGACGAACCAACCCAAGCGTTCGAGGGCCGGGGAGTCGTCATCCCGGCGGGCGGCCCCATATACCTTCCGTGCGCGTGGGTGTGCGTCCGGATGCTCCGGCATGTGGGGTGCACGCTGCCGGTCGAGATGTGGCACTTGGGTCCAGAGGAGATGCCCGAGCAGGTGCGGCGGCTCCTTGAGTCGCTGGGAGTGCGCACGGTGGATGCTCTGGACGTCCTTCGGGATTATCCGGTCCGCCGACTCGACGGATGGTCCCTAAAACCCTACGCGATCATGCACAGCCGGTTCCGCGAGGTGCTGATGCTGGACGCCGACAACGTCCCCATCGTCGATCCGACCTTCCTCTTCGACACGCCGGAGTTCCGCAAGCGGGAAGCGATCTTCTGGCCCGACTACCAACGGCTGGCCCCGCACCGGTCGATCTGGCGGGTGACGGGCGTCCCGTACCGCGACGAGCCTGAGTTCGAGAGCGGGGAGATCGTCGTGGACAAGGTTCGGTGCTGGAAGCCGCTCGCCGTGACGATGTGGATGAACGAGTTCGGCGAGTTCTTCTACCGGCACATGCACGGCGACAAGGAGACGTTCCACATGGCCTGGCGCAAGCTCCGCCGCCCCTACGCCATGACCCGGCACCCGCTCGTCTCGCTCAGCAAGGTCATGTGCCAGCACGATTTCGACGGCCGCCGCGTCTTCCAGCACCGCAACTTCGCCAAGTTCTCCCTCGCCGCGCCCAACCGCCGCATCGGCGGCTTCCTCCACGAGGAGCGGTGCTTCGGGTACCTGCGGGAGCTGGCGGAGCTCGACGGCGTGCCGTGGCGGACCGCCGCTTCCTCTTGATGGCGAGTCGCAGCGTGATGAGGTCGTGAGACGGGTCGATGCCCCGCAGCAGCGAAGGTCATCGTACTTTTCGCGTCAAGTCTCATTGTCGCACCAACCGTGATCTCGCCCTTGATCCCGGGCCGTGGGAGGGCGAATCGCTGTTAGTTAGATCGAGAAGGTACCGGTCCCGCCGCCGGAACTCGACGTGCTCCCGCTTCCCGGCGTGCTCCCGGACAAGGAAGATGAGCCGGACATCGGCCCAGAGGTCGAGAACGACGACGACCCGCTGGACTTGCTGCCTGACGATCCGCTGCTAGATGTGCCGCTAGTCGATCCAGACATCGATCCGCTCCCTGACTGGGACTCCGGAGCCGAACCGCTTCCCGAGCCGGAAGCGCTGGTAGCAGCAGAACTGCTATTTGCCGTCTGATTCGGCATGTCGTTGTGGACCCACACGCCTTCGGCGAGGAGCGTGTTCGTGCCAGGGATGTGGATGGCGACGGTGCGGGTTGGCGCGTCGATGCGGATGACCGACTCGACCTCCTCTTCGTTCATCTGCTCGTCGATCAGGAAGTCGCCGGGCTGGATGAACTCGGCGGATGCAAAGCCCCACTCGTCGCCGCGGCGGATCATGAATGGGTGCTCGGGCGTCGCCTTCAGGCGACGGTTGATCACCATGAAGCCGTGGTGCTCGCCGAGGCGGATGCTGGCCACGCGCGCCGCGATGGGCGTCGCGCCGTGAAGGCCGTGGTGCGAGAGCCAGTTGTACTGAGCACGGTAGGGAACATCGACCTCAAGGCCGGGCACCTGGATGGATGCCACGCGGTCGCCGGGCTTGAGGTTCTCGATAGGCGTCAGGCGGCCGTCCTCGAGCCGCACGAGGGTGCCGAAGAGGAGGCAGTTGCTGCCCGGACCCGATCCGCCAGGGCCAGAACCACCGGGACCGGAGCCACCACCGCTCGATCCGCCGCCGCCAGAGGACCCGCCTCCGCTAGAGCCGCCTGACCCGCCAGACGATGCGCCGGAGCTCATACCGCTGCTAGCTCCGGACGATGCGCCGCTGGACATCCCGCTGCTCATGCCGCTGCTGCCCGACCCGGACGACCCCGAGCCGCTCGAAGAGCCAGATCCCGACCCGCTCGACGACGATCCGGACGACGATGAACCCGACGAGGACGAACCACTGGACGACATCGACCCCGAAGACGAGCTGCCCGACGATGATGTCGGTGTGCCGCTGCTAGAGCCCGACGAGCCTGAAGACATGGAATCGCTCGAGCCGCTGCTCGACGGCGTGTGCGTCGTGCCCGACGTGTTGCTCGTGAAGGCGCCGGTGGTGTAGAACGTGAGCGTGGGCGTTCCGCCGGGACCGGTCGTGTAGATGACATCGCCGGTGGTCGAGTAGCTCGGCGGCATGCTCGGCGTGCTCGACGGCGTCGAGTAGGTGCTTTCGGGCGTTGAGCCCGACGGCGTGGAGTAGTTGCTCGACCCGCCACCCGTGGGCGGACGGCCCGTCGCCCACACGGGGATGTATAAGTAGTAGCGGGTGGGGCCGTCGCTCATCGGGCGGCCTCCTGGGGGGTCGGCTTCGGATTGGGTTCGTACCAGCCCGCCGTGCTCACCGGCTTGCCGCACTCGGCGGACGCGGCCTTCACCGCCGCATCGAAGTCCATGCGGTCGAATGCCTGGAGCTCGCTGCCCGGCGAGCAGTTGTTCACGCGGAATCGGTGCTTGTCAAAGTGCGGTCGCAGGGCCTCGAAGCGGCGGGCCAGCGAGTCGTACAGGACGTTATTGTGGCGGATGGCGTTGGGTGCCCGGTGCTCATCGAAGGCGTACCTGCGGTCGGCCGCCATCTTGAAGTCACACCCAAGCAGGTACACCGTACCGAACCCGAGGTGATGCAGCAGGCGCAGGGCGACGAGCATGACGCTCCGTTTGCCGGTGATCCCGAGCGAGTCCGCGTGCTTGGCGTCGTTGCCCCACGGGACCGAGTCGCCCGTCAGGAACCTCTCATGGTCGAAGTGGTCGGCGCGGCGGAAGAACAGGACGCTCGGCATCTGCCGCACGCGGAACGCGCTGTTGCGCATGGTGCCGTCGGGGTTCTGGATGCGGAGCCGCTTGTCCACGCAGCACGTCGGCACGAACTTCAGGATGCCCGGGTCCTTCCAGCCGGTATCGATGAAGCGACCCGGATCGTCCACGCAGGTCCAGAGCGTCGGGCGATGCACGGACCAGGAGTTGTTCACCCCCATCGTGACGATGCCGCGCTTGTTGAGCTGTGTCAGGTCCACCTGCGTGAGCGACGGCCCCGACAGGATCAGGAACGCCGAGCGACCCCGGTAGAAGCCCGCCAGCGAAACCGAATCGAAATCGGCGGTGTAGAGGCGCAGGCCGTCCCGCGCGGGCTTCCGCGCCTTGAGCCCCGCCTGGAGTGCCGCGATGTCCGACTGGTTCTCACGCACAGCCGCAGCCCTCCTTGGCAGCGAATCGACCGACGATGTACCGACCCTCGGCCTTGGGTGCCGTTACCGTGCCGACCTGTCCGATGCGATCGAGCCACCACGCCAGCGGCCGCACCGTGGGATGCAGCCCTTCGCCGGCGACGGTCGTCCGGCTCGGACGCGTGCAGATCGAGAACACGAAGTGCGCCCGCGGGCGTGCCACCCGCCGCATTTCCGCGAGCACCGCATCCACGTCCTCGGGAAGCAGGTGTTCCAGGGCATCGAAGCTTGTCACCACGTCGGCCACGCCGTCGAGCAGTCCGGTATTGTGCATCGCCCGCGGGAGGTCCGCCTCGGGGAACGCGAAGTCGATACCGAGCCCGTCAATGCCGATCCGCCGCAACGCCCCGATGAAGTCGTTTCGCCCGCACCCGAAGTCCACCACGCAGCGGGGCTTCAGCCGCTGGACCAGCAGTAAAGCCGCTGCGCCGTGGTTGGTCGCGCCGTACCCAGTTCCCGGCGCGGCGGGCCGCGCGGCCAACGCGACGTACTTCTTCCGCTCGTGCTCGCGGCGGGCATCCAGTGTGGGCTTGGTCGGAGAGGTCATAGTCATGCGCCTCCCTCGATGTAGATGTTGAACTTGCGGTCCTCATCGGCCGGGTCGGCGATCTCGATCAGGCTCATCGCCTCGAACACCCACACGGGCCTTCCCTTGCTATTGCGCTCGCACGTGAGCTGCACGCAAACCCCCTCGGGGATCGGCACGAGCTTGGGCTTGAGCGACCGCGCGGGCGGGCACCTCGGAAGCACGCCGGGCAACTCGCACACCGGCCCCAGGCCGAGCAACCCTCCAAAGCCGGAGCCCGGGTCGAAGTCGTTCATGTGATGCGCCTCGAAGCGGTTGATGGCCAGCCGCGTCGGGTCCTCACCGCCACCGGCCAGTTGCGACGACAGCCCCTCGGGCACGGGGACATAGCGGAGGTAGGTGTCGCTGCCGGGATCGCCGTCGATCCGGGCCTCAACCCACGGGTAGCGCCAGCGGTTGTTTTCGGTGGGAATGGGCTGGGCCGCGCCGAGGATTGCCGTGACGCGGCCGGGCGAAGGCTGACCCATCTCGATCACGGCCCACTTCTCGCCGGTGCCTTCTTCCTTCCACAGGATCGGGATGCCGCCCATGGGCGTGCTGGCCAGCATGGTCTCCTCGGGAGCCAGCTCGCAGGTCGTGTCCGTCTCGTTGGTGATGAAGACGCGCGCGGGCGTGACACCCGTGAGCACGCAGCGCCCGAGGTCGCCCGGCTTGATCGGCTGGAGCGCCAGCACGAACGAGAGCGACGGGGATTCCTCGGTGGCGATCTCGCCCGTCAGGGGCGTGCGGCTGTGGAACGTCCGCTCCTGGTCCTCGTTGTCGGGCTGCACGAGCACGCCGGTGATGGCCAGCGCGTGGTACGGCTCGATGTCATCGTCGGAGTCGTTGCGGACCAACACGATCCCGCGCTGCGCGGGCTCCACCGAAGGACCGGCGGTGGCGTTGCGCTCTCGCCGGCGCAGATCGACCGCCGCGTCGACAAAGGCGTTGTACGCCGCCGCGGGGATGCGGAGCGGTTGGCCCGATCGGACTTTGCGGAACACGTCGCCCATCGCTTAGATTCCAAGACCTGCGAAGTTGCCCTCGTCGTACACTCGCTCGACATACGCCGCGACCGGGCGCTTCACGATCGCGTGCGATCCGGTGTCTTCCTGGTCGGCGTACCGCACCCACAGGTACTCCCACCCCTTCTTGCTGATGCCGCTGATGTCGCCGACCGAGATGCCGGTCGCGTTCGGGCTGGCCGCGAACCGGAAGGTGATCTCCCAGTCGTCGTCGGGGTCAGTGCCGCGCCTCGCGCCCGATGCGCCGAGGAACAGGACCTCGCCCGCCTGGAACCCCTTGAACGCCCCGGCGTTCACCTTGCCGGTGAGCGAGAAGAGCGTGCCCTTGTACGACGGCGTCACCTGGTCGTTGGTGAAGTAGTGCGTCTCGGAGAACTGGAACACCGGCACGGTGATGTCCACGCCCTCGACGCCGTCGGCGGTGACTCCGACCGCGCCGCCGAAGTCCGGGGGCGACGAGCCCGAGGGCGCATGCGAGGAAACCGTCTCCTTGCTCTGGGTGATGTGCTGTGTGCCGCCGCCGGTGTCGAAGGAGAAGATGCTCTCGCCGGGCTCGGGGAGCGAGCCGCCCTGGGCCTTCCCGTAGCGGACCACGGCTTCCCACAGCTCATCGCCGACGGGCTCGACCGAGGTGGATTGCCGGGGCTGGCCGTCATAGGTCGCGGGGCTGGTGGTCTCGGCGGCGTTGCGGGCCGCGAGGTCGTCGTTGGTCCCGCGCACGGTGTAGACCAGTTCCGCCGAGGGGTTGTCGCCCTTGGTGGACTTGCGGCTCTCGAACTTCTCCGTCACCGTGATCGCCACGAACGTCCCTCCTTACGCGAACGTCAACCCGCCGGTCTGCGCGGCGTCGGCCAGACGCTTGGTGTGCTTGGCGGTCTGCTCTGTGGCTCGGGCGGTGCGCTCGGCGACACCGCCGTCGGACTCCAGCCCCTGCGCAGCGCGGGCGTTGAACGTGCCCCGCACGCTGATCCCCTTGCCGATGACCTCCCCGAGCCCGGCGAGCCGGTCCTCGAACTCGGCCATGAGATCGCGCGGCGTCCGGCCGGGGCCGCGTTCGGCATCCGCCGCTTCTCGTTTCAGGCGGGCCTGCTCGATGGCATCGGCGAGCTTCTGCTTCGCCGCATCCAGCGCCGCTTGCGACTCCGCGAGCCCCGCCTCCGTGTTCGCCTTGAGCGCGGCCTGGGCCTCCTCAAAGTCGCGGCCAATCCCGGCGAGCGTTGCCTCGTGCAGGGCGGCGGCCTGCTCGCGCTCAGCGGAGCGATGCCCCTCGCGCTGGGCCACCTGCCGCTGGGCCGTGCTCTCCAGTTCTGCCAGGCGGGATTCGAGTTGGTCATCGACAGCCCTCTTCGCGGCGTCTACGTCGAGCCCGGAGTCGAACAACCCCTGGATCTCGAGCATCCGCTTGGCCACCCACGACGTTGCCGACTCCCAGACCTGCTGGAAGCCGGTGGTGAAGTTGGTCCAGGTCTTGGACAGGAACG